>Ga0315284_10014409_pt1 | contig 11258 bp, 10 predicted proteins | sample YL17G09_16_MG_FD_203696 | JGI IMG/M metagenome (GOLD analysis project Ga0315284, IMG submission 203696) | Sediment microbial communities from Yellowstone Lake, YNP, Wyoming, USA - YL17G09_16 | ecosystem: Environmental > Aquatic > Freshwater > Lake > Sediment | place: USA: Wyoming | collected...
CGACAAGTCCCTCCGTTATCCTTTTGCCCATCACGAATCTCCCTGCGGCCGCAATAAATGTCTGCGCGAAAGCTCTTCGGCGTGAAGCGCGGGAGTTGAACGGGAGCGGCTGAGATTATAAGATTTTCCTTTTTCCGTGGCGCACTGAATTCCCGCTCTTTGGCGCTGAATCTACCCTCCTAACTATACCGGAAGTATATCGTCGGCCGCGCCGCGCTGTCAATAACCACGAAATCAGTACAAGAAGAGCATGTCGGGACAAGAAACCCCACCGCCCCAGCTAAAAAACGATAGACTTTCCCTTCCGGTGAAAATGAGATGATCAAAAATATTCCCTGCTCTCTTCGGCCGCCATCTGGGCGACCTCGGTAAAAACATGGGACGGCGGGGCTTCTCCGCAACAAACATCAGCTTGAGGTGGGCAATAATCCTATCGATCGCCTGATAAGAATTATTCCCCCTGTTAAGCGTCCTGTATCATGAGGCTATATTTCGACGTCATGGCGTCCCTTTCATCGGGAAGGCTGGCGATGACGTGGCCTTTTCGGCGTCCCCAGCCGCGCCGCGACCTCTGCCTTTTTCATGCCCTTTAGCTCCGTCAGCGTTTTTCTCACTTCAGGCTTTCTGATTGTTATCTTCCCGGATTTCTTCTCCCAATGTGCGATGCTGATCCTGTTCATACCGACCAGCGTGGCTAGGTCGATCTGGGAGAGACCGAGCCGCCGACGGAGGCTCTTGATCCCCCTGGCATAGACCGCGACGTGCTCAGCTTCCGGTTCCGAATGGGGTTCGACCCGCTGATCTTGACCGAACGCGGCCTGTTTTTTTGAAAGTTCCTTGTTATTTTTCTCGATTGCGGAGATTCTGCTTTTTTGCTCGGCAAGTCTCTTCTTCAGGGCAATATGGTCCCGGCGGAAATGCGAGAGCGCCCGGCTGACTTCCCGGCGGGAGATTCGCCGAATCTCATCTTTGATTGTTTGAGCGAGGGTGGACATGATAAAGGCTCCTTGTATCTTGAAGATGCACCGATCCCCCGGTACTATCAAGCATTTTGTGTGAATTCCGCTAAAGGGACTCTTTGGAAGATCGGCAGATGATAGGCTGCTTTTCCGATAGGATTTCTTTTCCAATGCATCTCTATCTTTAAGCTGATAAAGGCCAGGAGTCGATAACAGGCTTTCTCCCCCGCTGATGATGTCTATTATAGCACCCTCTTTTTTAGCACTCGGGGTGGTTCGAATTTTGGGGGTCAGTTCTCCCCACACGCGTGGGGAGAACTGTCGTGGCCCCAAATGACGTCAGGGCATTGTCGGACTATCCCCACACGCGTGGGGAGAACTTTTCCTCCTCGAAGATCCAGACACGGTTTATCGGACCATCCCCACACGCGTGGGGAGAACGCTTGGCTCCAGCCTAGCGCGAGCCTTCTTTCCGGACCATCCCCACACGCGTGGGGAGAACCACGGACCGGACCTGAACTGTCACGTCGAAACCGGACCATCCCCACACGCGTGGGGAGAACGTGCAATTACTGGCGGCTTTGCCCTTGCTGTGCGGACCATCCCCACACGCGTGGGGAGAACCCGGGCGTCGCCTCTGCCGAAGTCTTCAAGAGCGGACCATCCCCACACGCGTGGGGAGAACTTCCAAGAATCATCCTCAGCCGACCGCAAGACCGGACCATCCCCACACGCGTGGGGAGAACGATGTGAGGATGTAAGGTTGGAACACTTCTTTCGGACCATCCCCACACGCGTGGGGAGAACCCGCCGGAATTTTCCGAAACATTCTCTTATATCGGACCATCCCCACACGCGTGGGGAGAACCGCATAAGACCCAATAGGTAAACTAGAATTATCGGACCATCCCCACACGCGTGGGGAGAACGGGGCGACATCGTTGATGCCGACGTTGCCATTCGGACCATCCCCACACGCGTGGGGAGAACCTTTAATATCAATTGCTTATACCCATGTCAAACGGACCATCCCCACACGCGTGGGGAGAACTTGCGCTTTCCTTCGGAATGAACTCCGGTTTGCGGACCATCCCCACACGCGTGGGGAGAACCCTGGATTCCCAAGGACTTAGCTTAGGGATTCAGGGGAAATAACGGTTTTTTGTGTCGCAGCCGTTGTCACCTCCTCCCATTTTTCAGCAATCAGCCATAGGCCGGTAACTTCGACGCCTTTGCGGTCGGTGGGACCGGTTGTTTCGATCTTGTAGCTTTGGCAGTTTGGATAGCTACTGATAATCAAGAGGCCGATGTCGGCGGCGTTGCGCTTGATATACTCGATAGTCTTCTCATGAGTGCGGCGGTTGAGCGTGCCGACGAAGACGTTGGGGCGCGGCTCGATGAACCAACGTTTGAGCATCCCGCGAATGGCGTCGGGAGTGTCATGGGCAACGATGACGGTCATCAGCAACCTCCCCGCAAACCCTTACCTTGACCCTCTTCCTTTTTGAAAGGGAGATGGGAATTGCTGCTGGCAATTATGTGGCTCATGCAATCAGTTCCTCCAGGTCTTTCGGCATTTTTTGCAGGAGTTTCTCCTGCTCGACGAACGTTTTGAGGAAGGTGCGCGTTAGTTCGCCTGTGTCGGCGGGTTTCTGGCGGATGGCTTGAAAGGCGGCGGGGTAACTTGTGATTTCCTTATACAGATCGGCCACGTCGTAGATAAACGGCAGCGTGCCGGCATCGTGCACGAACCCCAGTGACGGGATATAGCCGAGCGAACAGACCACGGCGGCGCACAACGCATAGAGGCTGGCGTTAGCGGCGGACAGCGCGCGGTTGATGTTGTCGGCCAGATTCCAGTTGGATTTGTCGTAGTCGCGGCCCTTCCAAGTGACACCGAATTGCTGGCCGAGTTCGGCGTACTTGGAGCGTATGCGCAGCCCTTCCATGCCGCGTAATTCCGTAATGGAATACGCCTGAACATCAACGCCGGGGAATCTTTTCTGGAACATACGGCGGGCAATCCCGGTGCGTTTCCTTTTGTCAGCCCACGCGGCGGCGTGTTTGCGGGGCATCGAATTGTCATGGTTGGGCGTAATGCCGAACGCGTAGAACCGCATCCCGTCCTCGCCGATCCAGCAGACCGGCGTGTTGGAATCGGCGCACGCTTTCATGGCGGCGTGCGTGACAGTCGTGCCGGGGCCAAGCATCACAGCGGAGATAGTGGCCACCGGCAACCGGTACACCATGCCGTCCGCGCCGATCCATTTGATACTGGAGTCGTCCACCTCCAGCCGACCATGCTCCAGATAGATCGGCGTCCAGCGGCCCTTGGCTGGTGTCAGCGTTTCCAGCGGAAGTTTTTCAAATATCGGCATGTGGCAAATTCCGAGTGTCGAATTTCAAGTGTCGAGTGCCGGATTAGGCTCCCGGTTTTAGGCGCACGCGACGGACTGTGAAGGCGCGGCCTTCGGTGCTGGAATCGGCACGGCCAAACGATACAGGCTGGTCGTTGAAGGAATCTGTGCCGGCAGCGAAGTCGGTCACCTCCTCGACTCGGGTGAATGTTTCCAAAGGCAATGCTTCGTCCATCTCCAGCTTTCGCATGATCGACTTCCATGCTTCTGCAAACACGCTGGCGAGGGTCACCAACACTGGCTGCGCCGGGATACAGCTCTTGCGACCGAGCCAGACGCCCCAAACCGGATTTTGCAGCGCAGCTGCCACCCGCTCCAGCAACGCACGGTCACCGACGAGGATGACGCCGAAAAGGGCACCCACAAGGTATTGCCGGTGAGTGACAACGGGGTCTGAGTTGGGTTTTCCGCTGGCCCGCCGTGTTCCTTGAACCGTGTGGAAGTCCTCTATGCGCGGATAGTTGCGGGCAATAGCAATGCTGGTCATTTTCAGTGCGGCCAGTTGTGGCAGCGTTTCACGTTCGGCGTCGGTACCTTTGTCGATGCCCATAGCAGCACAGATCAGGCCGATGACGCCGCTCTTGGTCGGATGCAGTCCAGTAGTACGGCGCTGGAACCGGCTGGCAAAGCCCCACGATTGCAGCGGCGCGTCCAGCATCAAGGCGAGGTAAGCCGTGTCAGTCGACATGAGCGGTGATCTCCTTGCAGAACGTGTCGAGGTCAACATTTGGGATGGCGACTTCGACGGCAGTCTCGATGTTCCATATCTTTTTAAGTTGCGCATGATGCTCCTTGAGGGCGGTTACGGAGGCATTAGCGATGCCGTTCTTGGATACCACCGGCTTTTCGAAGGCGTTGATCAACTGGATGGGCTGACCCTTGTCCTTCACTATACCGAGGACATAAGCCGGCAGCGTGTAGGCATTCATCGAGTTCTTGCGCGCGCCCGGAACGGCTAAAACGGCAGCGTAAAGGAAAGTGTCCACAACCTTCTTCAACTCATCGCTCGATAGGGCAATCAAGTGTTGCTTCAAAAGGCCGAGATTCAGCGCGGCGTAGCGATAGTACGTGGCGGAAGTGAACTCCAACGTACCGGTCATACCCGCACCGGCTTCGTCCTTTGATTGGAGGTCATCCACAGCGGAAAAGAAATCAAGGTCGTTGTCAGCCTTGTGCGTGGACAGTGCGTGACTGAACATGCCCGCGCCTTCGAGCGTCAGCGAGTGGTCACTGGCGACCATTCGCCCGAAGATAGCGATGTCGGCGGCGTCTTTGAGCGCCGCAGATTTGCAGGCTTTGGCGATGACTTTCTCGATTTTAGCTTTAGGGTCTTTCGTCACCGTTTTCGCCAACTCCTTGCCGAGGGCGGCAATTTCTGCCGGCGAGAGGAACATGAGCGTTTTGACCTTTAGTTCGCCCTTCTTCGCAGCGGCGTCATCCAAGGTGGCGAGGTAGTCACCGACTCGCTTGGCGAGTTCGACCGCCGGGGTTTCGGCAAGACCGTTCTTTTTCAACTCTTTCACCAAGGGGGTGATGATCAGTCGGCTGCGGTTGCCTTGGAACAACGACGGGGACATTACTTTCGCCTGCTCCCTAATCGCCCGTTTCAGGCACTGGCTTGAGATGCGGGCGCGGGTCGCGCCGCCAAAGATAGCGGTCTTGGGCGCGCCCAAGTCGTCGCGATTCAGGCACGAGACGGGGAACGACTGGAGGATGTGAATTTCGATCAGTTTCATTTCATGCTCCTTTCTATGGTTTGGGTTTATAAAACTGGCGCGATCACCAACAGGCCAAAGCCAAAGGCTTTGGCGCTGCCGAGGCCGCGTGTGAAGGTTTCGTGAAATTTCGCCGGGACGGTTACGGTCAACACTCCCTGATACTCCACCGCGCTGTGCAGGCCGCGCACTCCGTCTTTGGTGAAGTGTTCGCGTCCACGCGGGATAGTGCGGAGAGTCATTTCATCGACGACGAAGCCGCCCTGCTCACCTTTGTCCTGGATCCACGCGACCAGTTCTTCACGTGTGCGCAAGGGGACGCGCTTGCCGTTCTTAGTTGGGCTGCCGTCGGGATTAAGTTTCGTAATCTTCTTCGTCGGGTTGGCGCATAACTGAAAAGCGTACCGGTTCTTAGTAAAGTAAGCCGGTGGGATCGGTTTGGTCTGCCAGCAATCCACTTGGCACCAATCGGGCCGAGTCGGAATCTCCGGTGACACAATCAGCAATCGAAACCCATCGTCGCGCTCATCCAGCCGGGTTAGAAAATCGCGCTGCTGGCCGACACGAGCGGGAAACGCCTTCCAGACCGCCTTATGCCAGTCATATGTTTCGCGCAACCCTCTCTTCGCCGCCGAGGCGTAATCAATAGTGGCTTGGGTCAGGTAGGTCATGCCACGCCCTCCGTAGTGGCCGTCGTAACCTCGCCGGCTTCCGCCCCGCCCCAATACTCGCGCGCCCAACGTTCTTTGACCTTGTCGCTCCAGTAACAGAGATCGGCAAATAGTTGCTCGTAGTTGACCGGCACCCCTTTTGCCTTTGCGGCAAAGATCACCGGCACGAGCCGCTCGCATATTTCCTCGCGGTTACAGGTCAAAAGCCTGCGAAATCGGCCATCGATCGAGTTGTGTTCGCCGCTTAGCCGGCGGCAGGTGACGCCAAGGTTGCCGGTGCGGATTTCGTCGGGATGATGCGCATACAAGCCGGCTAACGTCTCGTGAATCGGCCGGCCAATTCCGCCCACCGAGGCCAGCAATGGCCACGCACGGTGGCGCTGAGTAGGCTTGAGCGCGCAGCGCAGGTTTGCCATCGCGCCTCGGTCGTTCTTCATGCCGCGCAAAAACACGAAAAACTTCGTCGCAGTTTCTTGCGGATCGAATGTGTTGTTGCTCATGCTTAGGTCTCCTATGGTTTGTCTTTCGGATTGACGGGTTGAGTGGCGCGGGACAATTCCTTCTGGGCGAGCGCGAACGCTTGCATCTGGCGCGGTGTATTGTGCGGACAAGCGGCATCGAACGCTCGCAAGGCCGCCGTCCAGCCTGCTTTACCCCAGACGGTCTGCGACCAACCATTGTCGCTTGTTAACGACGCGGGATCAGCTACGACGTCGAGCATTCGTTGCACGTCGCGCTCGATGTCGGTCCAATACTGTGCCGCCGCTTTATTTTTGAATTTGGCGGCTTGGTCGCGCGCTTCACGACGAGTCAGGTCGTCACCGAGTTCTTTGCGGTAGGCTAGAACGGCTCTGCTCAGCCGGTTGGCTAACTCTTGCGCGTGCCCTACGCCGTTCTCGTATAACCGTTGGCCGGGATCGGTCAACATGTTAGCAGGCATATGGAAGACAGCCTCCACCGTGTCCAGCAGCTTGGCTTTGTCGGCGACCAGTCCACCAACCCAGAGATCGAACGGCTCAGTGGTTGACGCATTCCGTAAGGCCACCGGCCCGCCATTGGAATCGCGGCTGACCCGGCGGACAGAGAGAGCGTGGAGTTCACGCCACGGGGCGCGGTCAAGCGACGCGCTGAGGACGCGCCACTGGGCGCCTTCGGACCTGTCTTTGCGTTGAACAATCGTGCAGGATGGGTCCCGCCATTGGTCGTAGGGCTGGTACTCCAGTCCGTTGGCCAATAGCACGCTCATCCTATCATCTTGAAGCCGAATCGCCCGAGATAGAGGGACGAGCCGTCCGAGATATGTGGCCGTGGCGTTGTGGACCGCTGCTGTATCCTCGGCGGAAGCAGGGATCTGTTCCCACGACGGACAGCCCCACGCGGCTCGCGATTCCTCTCTCGTCGGGACGGCGTTGCCGATCACAAGCATAGCCACGGTTTCCTTGTCCAACAGATTGCGGTGGATGGTCTCAAGCAGCGTTGCGCCACGTAGCAGCGCGTGCAACATGCTACCGGCCAGACAGGGCGCATGGTCGCTAGATCCCTTGCCGGGTGTTGGTTTTCCCTTCCATTCAGCCACGCCGATGCGCCCACCTGGCGAGAAGCACTGAAATGTGAGCAGCATCAGGGCGAGTTGGGCGGGCGTGAAGCCGCGCGCGGAGCCGCCGGCGTTATCGAAAAGCGTCGAGTTATTCCCCGTGGCCAGCGAGAGGTCAAGTTTGCTGACCGAGTTGCTCTCATCTTCGTCCTCATCGGTCTTGCCGGCGGGCTTGAGGTTCGAAACCTGAAGGAATCGTTGCTTGTCGCCAAATAACTCGAAAGCGTCGCGCCACTGTTTCAGGTAGTCGGCGGCGGCCAGGGCGATGCGAGACCGGCAAGTTTGCCAGTCCGTGTGATCCTTTGGGCCGTCAAGCGCAGCTTGGGCTACGCAGATCAGCAGGCGCATGAGCGCGATCCGCTCTTGCGGGCGCATGGCGAGGTCTTGGATGTCCTCACCACGCTGGAACATCTCGATGAGACTCGCTTCACCGGGTTGGCCGTTCTGCCAGACCACCGGTATCCACGGGTCAGTCGTAAGATTCATCCTCATCCCAATTCTCCTGTGCCGTTGTCGCTTGCCGCCTTCCGCGTGCGATAAGAATGCCACGTTCCAGACAGTATGAAAGTCCAGACTCCTCCTCGCTTCGCCAAAATACGACCGCGCCGCTGGACTGCAAAAAGCCGATGGCGGTCGGCTGCGCGACGTGCAGGCGCAACCAGTCGGGCGCGATGTCGAGTCCGGCGCGCACAGCCCAGCGGGGCATCCGTACCAGATTCTTATGAAGGGCGCGGGCGGCTTCGATGTTCCAGTCCCGTCCACTAGCTTTCACGGAGTCACCATTAAGTAGTGTGAGACGGATGGAAACGGCATCCAAAGTCTCGATTTCGCAGACCACCAACAACGAGGCGGTGATGAGATTGCTGTGGCGTGTCTGGACCTCTTCTCTATCCGCCAGCGTGGGGTTGAACCAGACGTTGGCGGCATTGCGCGCTTCGGCGGCCAACACGCGCTTTCTCTCTTCCACGTCTTTGTGCAGTTCGCTCCACGCCGACGGTTCGTTGGAGTTCGGTTCGGCATACGTGGCTTCCAGAATTGCGCGGATGTCGTCCGGTACAATGATCGTCCCCAAGTGTTGCCACTGCTGCCACGACCGCAACAAAACGTACGGCGCATACACGCGGGCGCTCTTACCGAGCGCCTGCCGAAGCTCCTTGGCGGAGCCCGAACGCAGTTGCTCGTCGGAAAGCGCGACCGGTCGAATCCAGGTTTCTGCCTGCCGGCAAGGCCGCGCGCGCTCATGTCGCCAGAGTCGGCCCAGCCGTTGCAACAGCATATCGGTCGGCGCAAGGTCAGTGATGAGCAGATCGGCGTCAATGTCCACGCTCTGCTCAGCCACTTGCGTGGAAACCAACACGCAGCCATTCTGCGGGCGGCGCGTGCCCTCTTTGTCAAGCCGTTCCATCCAATCATTCTCCAGCTCTTCGCGGCGGAACTGGGGGAATCGGGAATGCAACAGAGCAATCTCGGGGCCGCCTTCGCGGTTGGCGGACTTGAGTTGACCAAATGTCTCCTGCGCCTCGTCCACCGTGTTGCGAATCCATAGAACGCACTCGCCATGATGGGCGCGTTCGAGGCAGGACTCGACCAGAGTTTCGGCAGCCGGAAACCGCACAGCAACGGGCTTGGACGGCAGCGGTTCGACGGGAAACTCCCGCAGAGAAGAAGACATACAGGACAGCAGAGGATACGCCGTCGATAGGTCGGTGGCTTGACAGCCCGCGACTGCCAACAATTGCCGGCGTCTTTCACGGGTAAGGGTTGCCGAAAGAACGATGACGGTGCAGCGCAATTCCAGCAACCGCTTGATCAACGTATCAATCAGTGTACTGGTGTATAGGTCGTAAGTATGGACTTCATCGAGGATGACTGCCTTGCCGGCTAGACCGAATCGCCGGACAAAGAAATGTTTCGCCGCCACGATGCCCAAGAGTGCTTGGTCCATCGTGCCCACGCCAAACGGCGCGAGGATCGCCCGTTTGGCCGAGGCGAACCATGATCGTCCCACGCGCACGTGTTCCTCGGCGTCTGCATCCCCGCGCATGCTGGCCCGCAACTGATCCAAGGGCGCGGGTTCTACGAGCCAAGAACCACGATGGATCAAACGCAGGTCGGACGACCGCTGGAGTGCCTGCTCCAGAAACGACCCGACGCGGAGATGAATGCGGTTGCTAGTGACCTGCGTGGGCAACGCGAAGTAAATGCCGGCCGCCTGCCCGGCGGCAATGAGCCGATAAGCCGCAGCGAGCGCCGCTTCCGTCTTGCCGCAGCCCATCGGCCCTTCGATAAAGTATAGGCCGGGTTCCGTGATCTTCATCCACGCCGCATCCTGCAGTGCGTTGGCTTGAAATGCAAGGAACAGACTTGCAAAGTCGAGTCCCGTCTTTACCATCGGCGACTCCCACCGCACGGCTGCCAAAGAGGCGTGCGCCCGTTGTCGGCGTTTATCAAGGCTGCCGGTCCAGGTTTGCGGAAAAAGCTTTTCATCCGACGCGATCCAGTCAGCCACCGTAATCAACCCGCCGGTCATCCACCGTGCTGCCTCGTCACCCGGCTCGGACGGTAGCGGCCCGAAGGCCGCCATCAGTTCCTCAATCAACCTCCGTCGCTCTGCTTGCCAGCCGCCATGATTGTCTTCCGAGATGCATGTAATTCGGTCGCCCTTGATCTTCCCATGATGCGCGCCTATTACGGCGGCCCACAGTCGCAACGAATCGGCAACGAGTCCTTGCAGTGTGATCTGGCTGATCTTAGCGTGATCTCCTTCGGAACCGCTAGCGGCTGCTGCCTGGATGGGGTGTAATGCCAGCCACGCCGGACACTTATGCTGAAATCCCGGTGAGACCTTGCCCACATCGTGAATGGCGGCGAGCGTAACGGCGCTGGGCGGCAGTAGGACGCGCAAGTGCGTAGGCAGCATCACCCGCAAAGCCTCAGCGACACAACCGACGTTCAGACAGTGGTCACGCACACTGATACCGGGTTGGTTGTCAGCGGTAGTCTTCCCCCAGCAATCCTCGTATTTCATGAACCCCATGCCACCAGAGGCATCTTTCCTATTCCTTGGTGAGGGCATGAAAGTGTTCTCTCCGTTGTCGCCAGGTTACTAAAAACGAGCCAACTGCATCAACAACTCAATCTGCTAACTCGTATCGACCTAGAACTCATTTTAACAATCTCCCTTAGGGTGATTAGGCACCGGCCAGATGAAATAAGGCTGTAAACAGCGTCCGCGAGAATTCATAGCAGATCACCAGCCTACGGAAGTAATTGATCCGCGCGATAGTACTCCAAAAACCAGCGTTGCCGATAGCATATGAATAGGATTTATTTCCGTGGCGCGGTAAATTTCCATCCTGGACGATGAATCCCCCTTTAACCATGATGGTAATATATTACCGGCCGCGCGGCAATGTCAATAACTGCTAAAAACGATAAGTCGGGACACCGGATGCGGGCAAAGCCGCAGCGCGGATTGCCACAGTCCAGATAGCGCTCTACGACCTCCTTGACGATTGGCCGGAAAAAACTGTACTCCCGCTCGAAACGACTCTCATACTCAGTCCGGAACCTGTCGAAATGATGCGACAGCACCCGGTAAAGGACCGTCCGCTCCGTATGTCTGGGACGATAGAATCCTGCCATAGCGGGAGAATGGCCTCAAGAAACGGGCCAACGTCACGGATAAGACCGTGTCTCCCCTGAAAAGACGCCATGAACCCCGGCTCGAACGAGAAAATCAAGCGAGAAAACGTCAACAGGTGTTGACGCTCAGCCCGAAGAATGGAACTGGCGGGGAACTATCGCGCTTTCCGGGGGCGGGCCGCCGGCCGCAAACCCTCTGGCTGGCTGCCCAGGAAATTTCCCATTGCGTCGGTCGCGTGGCTGAAGTAAAATCAGGC
>Ga0315284_10014410_pt1 | contig 11258 bp, 11 predicted proteins | sample YL17G09_16_MG_FD_203696 | JGI IMG/M metagenome (GOLD analysis project Ga0315284, IMG submission 203696) | Sediment microbial communities from Yellowstone Lake, YNP, Wyoming, USA - YL17G09_16 | ecosystem: Environmental > Aquatic > Freshwater > Lake > Sediment | place: USA: Wyoming | collected...
CTGTGTAAAAACTCGATTATATTTCAGAAAAATGCTTGTTTTATGTGAAAAATGTTGTCATCAAGACGCTGTCTATACACGCAAAGCGCAACTTTTTGAAAGCGATTTGAGTTTTCACACAGTCTGAAATGAGTTCAGAACCTTGACGAAACAAAAGGGCTTGAGCTTTTATATTTTGGACCAATGACGCCCAGAAAAGGTTACAAATAGACTATGCTAAATAAACTGTACGAGTTGCTGCCCGGAAGCGATTCCGACGGGACTCGACCCAAAAAGGCGGAACCATTTACTGAAAAATCGGGCAAAATCAAGAAAACACTTGAAAATACCCGACAAGCGCCAAAGCGCCCAGAGCGAGTCGGGCGGGATTTGAACCCAAACGGGTCGGAAAAACCATTTAAAACAGCAATAACCCAGCTCTCAAACGAACAATCTACACATAGTAGCTTACCAAACAAGAATATTGGTTTGTGGTGGGCCGGACCGGATTCGGACCGGCGACCTTCTGCACGTCAAGCAGATGTCCTAACCAAGCTAGACGACCGGCCCACGATTGTGCTTGCGTTGACAAGTTTTCGGTGTTCGGAATATTTATGGGTTTTGCGCAAGATACCCAAAGAAGCCATACCCTTAACGGACAAAAACCAACACTTGAAGGAATCAACAAGCAGAAAAACAAGAATCAAAGCGTGAAAGCATAAGAGAACCAGAAGTTCAGCCTTTACATAAGGGGGTATAGTCTTTTCCGAGCACTATAGTACAGTTTTGTTTCATTCAATCTCTAATTCTACTCTGAAGTTGAATCTATATATAGAGGGGGGTAGACAAAAAATAGCACAACAGAAAGTAAAAGAGAAAAGTTAGGGTTAAGGCGGCAGTTTGGACGCTTGCTGACCCTGTGTTCCCCAGTTTACTTTTGGAACATCATGAATTATCACGTGTACTTGGTCAGCTGTGACACCTATTTCCTCGAAAGCCCGGGTTATTCCCTTTATGAGCGTAGCTTTCTGCTCGTCGCTTTTCCCACTCCAAGTTTCAACTATAACTACTGGCATCGGTTCACCTCCACCCGCATGGTGCTTTTTGGGCTGCATCATTGCGAGGGCTATGTGCTTTTAACGTTTTCTTTTATTGCTAGCTGCGGAATATGTCGGAATCCGCAATTTGGTACATAAACCCTCCACGTCAGTTAGTACTCAAGTAGTTAAGGAGAAAGGAGAAGACATCCGTGCTCAGAGTAAAAGCGGTCCCAAGTTTACTTCTCGTCGTAATGGGCTCCATGGACTGCCTCACAACCGTCGTTGGAATCCTCTACTTCGGAGCAGTTGAACTCAACCCGTTCATTGCAGGTGCAGTTAGCACGAATCTGGTAGCGTTCACAGTTTTAAAGTTGACAACATCCGTTTTCGTAGGTCTCATATTCCACCATGCTGAAAAGATTCTCATGAGAACAAGCGACAAGAACAGCAGCGCTTTCAAGCGGACACGCTACCTTCTCAGAGCAACCTATGTAGGCATCGTGGCTTTCCTCGTGATTGTAGTCGTGAACAACTTTATGGTTCTCGCAAGTGCAGCATAAACAAGACATTGAGCAATACCTTTTAACGGCGCTGCCAAAAACACATAACACATCCGCACAAGCTTCAGCCTATAAGTGTGCGATGCGAGCGAAACCACATTGCAAACCAACTTTAAACCTGCAGTCGTCTGGCTTATCCTCAACAAGCGAACAGAAGAAGCCTTAGAACTGCTTGCCAAAAACTACAATGTGAACACGCCGAAACTCAAAATTGGCTTGCCGAAGGGACACAGGAACAACGTTTACGGCTGCTACTCGCCCAAGAACGCGACAATATCCGTGCTCAACAGCGACATACTCGGCAACCCGTTTGTGATTCTGCACGAGTTTTACCATTGCCTACGCAGCAAATCGGTGGACAAGCAGCATAAAGGAACAGAGAAAAACGCAGACAAATTCGCCATGGAATTTCTCAGAGAATACGAAGCAGCCGCAAAGAGCGCACAAGGCAGCAGCTAACGCTTACCTTCTTCATCCTTGGTTACGTGGATGGGAATTTTTTCGCCGTTGGAATCGTAAACCGCCACGCAGTGCTCGCCCTCAAATGGAGGACCAACAATCATCAATATTCTGCCAAAGAAGTGGTTAAGGTCAACATGGGAAGGTGAAATGTTCCCTGAAGGATGAGAATGCACCGTGCCAACAAGCGAGAAATCTCCTGACAGCATGTAAGGGTTAAAGTTGGCAAATCCACGTCCATGAACCGCAAACGGAGCCAAAACCAAATCCGACACGCGAATCACGCCTTTGCTTTTTTTGCCGCGAAGCATGAGGAAACTTTCACGCGGATAAAGCTGCTTTGCACCAGCGTATATGGCGTCAAGTATTTCTTTTGGGATTTGAACGGTTGTGGGTTCAGTCATGGAAGAGTCAGAAGGGTGTGAAGACTAATTACTTTTGCCGTAATCTGACGTTTAACGCTAAAGATTCTTCTTAAACGAGTTCAGAAACAGAAAGGTCAAAACTTTTCTTGTGATCTCTATTGCTTGGAAAAAACTATACCCCCTTGTATATAGGTTGAACTTGGCTGTGAACCAACGTTTGACTATACTGAGGAATTTTTCGGAGATGCTGCGTCGGTAAAGATTTTAAGACAGAATGAATTAGAACAGTAGATTCGACAGTGCCGGGATGGCAGAGTGGTTAACGCGCGGGCCTTGAGAGCCCGTGGATCGTAAGGTCCGCATGGGTTCAAATCCCATTCCCGGCGCCATTTTATCAGTTAATTCCATGTTAGAAGTGGATGCGAAATGAAAGACCAGCAAAAAGAATTCGACCTGTTGAGGAGACCTTTCAGGACAGAATCGTTATTGATGCTACAGTTGAAAAGCCAGTTGTTTAGGGCAGATTGGTCGTTGTGGCCTACAAAGCTGTTGTTTAGGGCGGTGATGGTTTTGTTGTCGCAGACATGAGGCCTGTCAGGTACCTGGCGAACTGCCCTTTAGGCAGCCTTCGGCTGTTTTAGTTGAGGCTTACTGAAGCCGTTTTTCACTTTTGGCAGAAATTCTTCAACAACGCTTGGATAAACAGCAATCGGCAACATGTTCATCGGCTAAGAACTATTAAGCCATTCAGAAGTTAAAATTTGCCAAAGTTCAGTTAAACAACAAAAAAGTACTTTGACAAACCTCTCTTGAATATTGATTCTTAATAAACACAAGCTTTATTTCTTTGATCACACAAATAAAGTTTGACGCATATGTCACATCCACGTAGGAAAACACCACAGACTGCAACTGAAATTGTCCAAGACGCAATAGTAATTGACGCAACCGTGCAGGAGGCTGAAGCACTGCCTCGAAAGGTTTTTGGCATTTGCTGGAATACGGGCGAAGAGAAAAACTGCCCCGCCTGCTACCTCAGCGAAGGCTGCAAAGCCAGAGAGTAACCCCTCAACTTGCCATTAGGCGTTGCTACACCTATAGCCTATTTTGGCTTATGCCTCAATTCTGTTTTGACATTTTGTTTTTTAGAGTCTACCCAATAGATGACCCAACCGACAAACCACATTGAAACGGCAAAAGGCAACGCCAAAACCGATATTGCCCTATTTCGCTTAGCCACCTATTCCTCGAACAAACAATGTTTTTGAAGGGGATTAAGTTTTTTGAGAAGAAAAACATGGGTTTAAAAGGTTTCCAGTGCGCAAAAATTTAAGCTAAATAACAAATGCGTTTACAGGAAGTTTGGTTTTCATATTTTTTCCTGTCTTGTTGACTTCTTGGGGTATGGAGGTTTTTTTAAGAAAAAAGAAAAGAGTTGGGGACCTCTCTTTATGTTGGTTGGTCATTTAGCGCGTGTTTGGAGGAAATGAAGGGGAAGATGGGGTGGGTCATTAACTAATGTTCATTGTTATTACAATGTTGTCGACCCAGATGGCTGCATTGCTGCCTAGGTTTGAGAGGAATCCGAATCGGAACGTGCTTGTGAAGTATTGGGGATTTGCTTGTTTTGTGATTGTGGTTGTGTAGTGTATCCAGGTATTGGTGGTTGCGCCGCCTAGGCTGGCTATGGTGGTGAAACGGTCTGCGTTATAGGTGGAGCCGGGGTTTCCTGAGGCGTAAATCTGGAAGTTGTTTTGACTTATAGATCCGTTTAGCCTGTAGTCAAAGGATACGGTGATGCTTGTGGCTGCTTGGGTGTTCATTGGGTCGGATGTGAATGGTCCGTCGTTACTGCTTGTGCATTTTGCTGATGCTGGCCCACTTAGGAATTGGTCAGTGGCACTTGCCCATGGCGGGTTTCCCCAGTCGTTCCAATCCAGATCCCAAATGGTACCGTCAAAGTTGACGCTGAGCAAAGTTTGTGTTGGATTTAGAGTGAAGGTTGCAGTCACTGCTTTGTTTCCGTTCAACGTTATGGTCGTCGGATTTGTTGAGCCGATTAAATCTTGACTCCATGCGGTGAATAAGTAACCTGCGTTGGGGACAGCTGTTAACTGAACCACTTGTCCATAGTGATAGGGTCCTAGCGGATTGGGAGTGATTGCGCCTGCGCCTGAAGGATTGACATTTAGTGTTAGGTAAACGTCTATTGGTTCGAAGTTGGCGGTGATTATCATGTTTCCAGTGATGGTTATTTGCGCTGGGCTTGTTGAGCCGATGAGATTACCTGACCATCCGGTGAAAGTGTAGCCTGTAGCAGGAGTAGGTGTTAGAGTAACAATGTTGCCGTACGTATATGGACCTGGGTTGCTTCGAGAGACTGAACCGCCAGATAGAGGATTAGACGTGACAGTTAGCGAGTATGTGAGTTGGGTGAAGGTTGCGGTTACTTGTGGGGTTTCATCAATAGTTACGGTCGCTGTAGGGCTTGTTCCAGTTACATCTTGTGTCCAGCCTGCAAATGTCCAGCCTTGCGCTGGAGTTGCGGTTAGTTGGACTAGATCGTCTAAGTGATAGGTTGCTTGGCTTGGATTTTTAGTTACGGTGCCGCTTCCTGCCGGCGAGATTGTGATTGTCAAGGGGTATTCTCTTTGGACGAAATTGGCTGTCACTGCAGTATCGCCTAGGAGAGTTATTGAAGACGGATTAATTGAACCTGATAGACCTTGGCTCCAGCTGCTGAACGTATAGCCTGCAATTGGAACTGCTGTTAACGATACAGTGTCTTCGAATCGGTAAGGTCCATTTGGAACTGCGTTTATAGTGCCTTTTCCGGCGGGATCCACGTTTAATGTTAGCGATACGAAATCGGCTTCATAGTCTGCTGTGACGATCATGTTACGGGTAATTGTGATTATGCCTGGGATAATTGAACCTGTCAAGTCTCCTGACCATCCGAGGAAGTGGTAGCCAGTTACTGGATGTGGAGTTAGTGAAACTTGGTCGTTGTAGTAGTATGTTGGACCGGTGTTGCTTAGTTCTACGGGTCCTCCTGCTGATGGGTTTGAGGTTACTGTGAGCGAGTATTTTGCTTGAGTGAAGGAGGCAAGAACTGTTGGTGTTTCATCAATAGTTACGGTTGTTGGATTGTTTGAGCTTGTTGTGTCCCCGGTCCAACCTGCCAACTCCCATCCTACTGTTGGGTTGGCTGCTAATTGAACTGAGTCTCCCAGGTGGTATGTTGTTTGATTTGGGGTTTTGCTTACGGTGCCTTGACCTATGATTTGGATGTCTAGCGCGTATTCTCTTGGGACGAAATTGGCAGTGACTGCTTTGTTTGTGTTTATTGTAATTGAGACTGGATTGGTTGATCCGCTTAGATCTTGGCTCCAGCTTGAGAAGGTAAAAGCGGTGTTTGGAACTGCGGTTAATTGGACTACGTCGCCAATGTGGTAGGGTCCTGTTGGATTTGCGGCGATGGAACCTGCATATGGTGGATTTGCGGATAAGGTTAGTGAGGCTGAGCTTGCGGCGAAGTTGGCGGTAACTACCATGTTCCTTGTTATGGTTATTTGGCCGGGGTTTGTTGATCCAGTGAGGTCTCCTGCCCATCCGGTGAAAGTGTAGCCAGTTGCCGGGTGAGGCGTTAAAAATACTACTTGACCATTAGTGTATGGAGCTTGACTGCTTAGTTCTACCGTGCCTCCATTACTTGGGTTGGCTGTTACGGTGAGTGAGTATTGTGTTTGGGTTTGGTCGATAAAGGTAGCTGTGATTTCAGGTGTTTGGTCTATGGTAATAGTTGCAGTGGGGTTTGTGCTGGTTATGTCGCCGGTCCAGCCTGCGAAGAACCAGTTTAGGTCTCCGGGTGTTGCAGTAAGATTGACTGAATCGCCTACATGATATGTTAGCTTGTCAGGGTTCTTGGCTACGGAGCCGCTCCCTTGAATTTGTATGTTTAGGGTGTATTCTTTTTGGGTGAAGGTTGCTGTGACTGTTTTTTCTGAATTCATTAAGATGTTTCCTGGGTTGGCGTTTCCGGTGAGGTCGCCGCTCCAGCTATCAAATTGCCAGCCAATGGATGTTGACGGAATCAATTGAACTGATTCGCCATGTGCATATGTTGCTTGGTTTGGGCTTTTTGCAACTGAACCAGTACCGACTAAATGTACATTCAGTGAATATCTGTCGTTTGAAACGAGGGTATCCCTCGAATTACTTCCTGTGTCAATAATCTCCATTGATGTTCCTTCAACTGTGACGATTCTGATCCTGAGGTGTTCGCCTGGAGAGCGTAGATAATCAGTTACTATTTCTATGGTCCTGCCTTCAGGAATGTCTATCAGGGCCCCGCCAGCTATTGAGGTGCCTTGGGGGCTGTGGGTAATTTTGTGTAAAACATCGTTCACGTATACGCTGCCATCTTGCTTTAGTTGTACTGGTCCTTGGCCAACATTTTGCACGTAAACAATTAGGTATTGGAGTGAGCCCACTGTTTGAGTGGTGCTTTGAATTTCGATGCTTTTGCCCGTTTTGGTTGTGGTGCCACCGATGTAGCCGAGGACCCATGCGTAGGCTAATAGTGAAGCCACCACTGCGATGGCTATCATTAACAATACTGCAATAACGGGTGAAATTGCTCGAATTGATCTTTTAACTTGAGTTATTCTTCTCATTGTTTTCTTTTCTCCCTTACATATCATCTATGAAGCGAAATTAGCGTCTAGTATCTAAGCACTTTCTTACTAGATGCTCTATTTTAAGCCTTATGGAGCATTACTCTATAAGACAAACAACTCCAAATATGTTTGCTTTAAGTGGAGACTAAACGCAGCGTTTGCCAAGCTGGAAAATTCTGACTTTGAGAGATTATGGTATCAAGGTCGGTCTGTTTAATCTAGAATTGTGCGCGCGGTATAGGACAAAAAGTGCGGTCTAATGAAAAATTGTATGTAGAAGGATTTTAGAATTATTGGAGAAAAATGTCCCTAAATTGCAAAATCGATGGATGTTGTTTGAGTTTTGGTTTAGAAAATAGCTGATTTTGGGTTAGTTATGTAAAATGTGTTTGATTTGGGTTTTTCGACTGCAAAAACTATGTGGTTTCAGTAGCCTATTTCATGCGAAGAGGCTGTTTGAAGTGAGGAATAAGCCGGATTACAGACGGATTAAGAGGTACTATACAGTCTTCTGGGCAGTATTGGAAGGAGCGCAATCGCAGAAAGCAGGTTTTGATTGCATGAGGAAGAGAATTTAATCTATCCACAAATACTTCAAAAAAATAGATATGTTGAACTATAGAAGCTGCCTCAAAGGCGTCTCACCATACCTTGGTGATTAAATAGGTTTTACTGGTAGATTGTTTTTCTTGGGCCGATGGCTATGATGTAGACGGTTTTGTCTTTCTCTGAGATGGGTAGATTATTGGCAGTTTTCCAATGCGGAGGCTGTAGTTTTCTTTAATGTCTCCGTGAAGATGCTTTCCCAGGCGGGGTTGATGTTGCAGAATGATTGGGTTTTCCCGCACGGGGGTTTTGTCGTTTTCCTCTAACTTCTTGTAGAAGTGTTCAGCTTGTCTTGACAGGATAACCGTGTATTTCAACGGGCTTCTTCCTTGAGAAGTTCGTTAATCGCCTTTACTCGTCCGGCTTTGATGTCCGTTTGGCCTTGGTGGATGCTTTTCATCATTTCTGGATCGCTCAAAACCTCTATTGTTTCCATGAGTTCAGCCATCAGTTTGGTGGCTTCATCCAGTTTCTGCTTGGTTTCTGCGAGGAGTTTTCGGTCTTCCTCATCCAGGTACGCGATCTTCGCCATTCAAACCACTAAAATATACAGGGCAAATCGGACTAGTGAATTATTAAATAGGAAAAGTTTTTAGAAATGACTTAGACATCCAGCGTTAATTTCCACTTAAGTGAGGTTTGTCTTTAGGAAAAGGCATGCTGGCTACGCAGACCCGCGAATACCGTTTTCTGAAAGACTGCAAGAAATCTGAAACAAATTTCGCCAGTCACTGCCTAGTTCTTTATCGTCCCAGACTTGCCATCCTCGATGCGCAAACGCCTGAGATCCACCGCCTAAAAGACTTTCAAAACGCAGACATAAACGGCGAACTCTGTTTGCAACCTTCGATTGCAGGGGGCTAGTTGGGATCTGGCTTTAGATGAAGTGGTTGCCGCAAAAGATTTATGTATGCATTTGGTATCTTTTGTATACGGTGGTTGCGTTGACGCTTAAACCATTAGCCGTGAGGGTTCCTGCTGAGTTAGAGAAAGAGATTCTTGAAATTATAAAAAAAGAGAAACTAGATAAAGCCACGGTTGTGCGAAATCTTCTTGAAACAGGCATCACTGAATGGCGAAAGAAAACTGCGCTAGAGCTTTTGCAGCAGGGAAAAACAACTTTTGCTAAGGCTGCCGATGTTGCGAAGGTTTCCCTTTGGGAGTTTGCTGATTTAGTGAAGCAAAGCAACGTTGAATGGGTCAGGTTTGCGCCTGAAGATGTTGAGAAGGATTTTAAGGAAGCGTCGGCGGCTAAATGCAAGTGAAGCCGTTAGTTTTCAATTCTACGCCGCTAATTTACTTGACTAAAGCTGGGTTAAGTGGAGTTATTGGGCTTTTGAAAGAAGAGAAGTATACGTGTCCACGAGTTAAGATGGAGGTTGTCGATAAGGGGAAATTGAAGGGGGTTGCGGATGCAGTTGCGTTGGAGAAGTTGTTTGACACTGGAGTTTTCAGGCTTTGTGAACCTAAAGATAAGGCGTTTCTTTCTCAGTTGACTGAGACGCGGGGGCTTCATGTTGCGGATGCTGAGGTTTTAGCTCTAGCCCAAGAATGTGATGCATTGGCGGTTATTGACGATGAGGTGGCAAGGAAGACGGCGAAGGTGTACGGAATAGGGTATGTTGGCGCTCCGTACGTTTTGATGAGGGCAGTTTTTGAGGGGCTCATCTCGAAAGAGGAGGCTAAGCTGGCTGTGAAGGACATGGTTTCTTCTGGTTGGCGGTGCAGTGTAGAGAGTTACGCTAAGATCATGGATTTGTTAGATAAAGCGTAAGGTTTGAGGGCTTGCAAAAACGTAAAGCTAAAGCTTTGAAGCCTATAAATTTGACCTTGTTCCGGGTTACTTGAACGTTAGCATCTGACATATCCGTGTTGCTCAGCGAAACTGATAACCAAATCGCTACCCGCAAACTCCGCAGCCGCAAGCCACACCTTCGAGGTCAAAGTGTTGGACTTCAAAGAAGTCAGAATCTGAAAAAGCCAGCGGGTTTGAAGAAATTTCGCGATTTTTGGTGGCAAGTTGTTAGAGATTGGATAGGGAATACTTGAATTGCTGAAAGAGATTAAAATCAGTGTTTTTCGTTGAGGCGAGTTGAATGATTGTAGTTGTCTTTAAGCCTTAGAGCGCTATTATTCGTAGAGCTGAAAACTGCGAGAAAGTGAAAGAAATGGACAGTTTAAAGATTCTTGCTCGCCAACGCCTAGTGCTTGCATTGCGCTGCAAGGGATTAACCATGCGTCAAATCGCGGCTAGGTTAAAAGACGATGGGTGGAAAGTAAGCCAACGCACAGTTTGGAAAGATCTTCACAGCAAAACCGTTGAAGACTTCACTGAAGAGCTACTACGAAAACAACTCGCCGACATCGCAACCTGTCCCGACAGCCATCTTCAGCTCAATGCAACAAGAAAGCCAACGTCGCAAGAAACTTTTTCACCCTGCAAAGCGTTTGTTCTACCAAGTCTCAAGCTTTAAGCTTTTGATTCTGCTAAAGTGTGATTTGTTGCGAGTAACCAGCGTCAAGTCGTTTTCGAGGGCTATTGCGGCTATCATGGCGTCCCTGTAGTCGATTGGCTCACCTATTGCCCCAAGTTTGGCGGATATTTCTGCGGCTTTTTTTGAAGAAGAAAAGTCCAAGGGAATTACGTGTAGCCTATCAAGCAGCCGTACGGTTTCTTTCAGATTCTCGCTTTGCATTTTGGATTTGTATGCACCAAAGAAAATTTCAAATGCGTTAATGGTTGTAGTGGCGGCTCCTTTTGCTTCTTCGTCTAACGCTACGACTTTGCTGTAGGCATCTTTTTTGCCTCGTAGAATAGCTATGAGTAGATCAGTGTCAAGGCAATTTATTGGATATTCTCTCCTGTGTCACATGCCACCCCTCAGATAGTTCGCTGCGAATAGCTTCTTCTTCCTCATCTGACATCTTCAAAGCACCAAAACAGTCTGCTATCTTATTTGATTTTTTTGTGATGCGTAGAATTGTCTCTGTGAAGCTTTCCTTATTTTTCTTTTCTTTTAATAAGGCATCGTATGCTTTTTCTGTTATTGAGATAGTTTTAGTTGCCATATTATATGTATGTGTACACATACACAGATAAGCATTTCCTTGAGGGCGGAGACTACAAAACAAAAACAAGTAAACTTGTAGCCACATAAAAAAGGTGGTCATGCGTCGACTTTGAGAATTCCTGAATTGTGCAAAAGGGGTCATAATTCGGCTCTTCTTGTTTGGTGAATTTGAAGGAGACAGTTGTCTTAAGGTTAGAGCGCATATTATTCCAAAAGCCGAAAATCGATAGAAAGTGAAAGAAATGAAGCGTGCGCGTCTGTCAACGATGGGAAACCTACACAGGAAAAAACTCAAAAACCTAGGGAACCCTTCAACTTTAGCGCGCGAGGTACGTCACTGTTTTGTGGGACAAAAAGTGTTGTCTAATGTAAAATAGTATGTAGAAGGATTTCAGAATTATTGAAGAAGAATGTCCCTAAATTTCAGAATCAATGGATGGTGTTTGAGTTTTGGTGGTAAGTAACTGATGTTGGGTTTAGTTATGTTAAACGTGTTTGA
>Ga0315284_10014411_pt1 | contig 11257 bp, 10 predicted proteins | sample YL17G09_16_MG_FD_203696 | JGI IMG/M metagenome (GOLD analysis project Ga0315284, IMG submission 203696) | Sediment microbial communities from Yellowstone Lake, YNP, Wyoming, USA - YL17G09_16 | ecosystem: Environmental > Aquatic > Freshwater > Lake > Sediment | place: USA: Wyoming | collected...
GACGCGACCGTGGTTGATGATGATTTCCTGCCCTTTGACGACAGGCAGCCCCACGGTGGAACCTTGCTGCTCCAGCATGTAGTGCAGCATGTCAGGCGTCAGGGCTGCTTGGTCAGGAATGACGAGGATGGACTCGGGGCGGCGGACCACCGGGCGGACAATGACAAAGTCACCCAGCACTTCAAACGTCTCCAGCGTGATTTCGTCGCCCGTGACGCGCCCGATGAGCTCGCTTTCCAGCAGGTGCAACATCGGTTCACCATCACCCAGACGCTTGAAAACCTGCGCCCACGACATCACGTCGTTCACCTGAAAACAGACCGTGTCCCCCACTTTGACCAGCTTGCAGTCAACGCCCACCACCTGCACCACGCCCATGCGGTGCGTGTCGTGCTTTTCTGAAACGTCCGGCAAAAAGATGCGACCGCGCTTGTGCGTGGACGGAACGTATTTGACCAGCACCCGATTGCCGAGCAGATGAATTTGCATGACCCTAAGAACGAACTTTCCTGCCCGGTTTGGCGCAGTTGCATTCTCGCATGTCCCAGACGGGCTTGGTGGTCTTTTCCATGATGCGCGCCTCGGTGATGGAGTTGGCGTCAACCCGGGTGCGCTGCTGGTACACCTCGATGGCCAGATTCACGTCGTCGTTCGGGTCCGTCTTCTTGTTGCCTGCCGTCGCAGGCATCTCCGCTGCGGTCACGCGCACCCGATGTCCGATGTCCGCCGCGTTGACCCACGCCGAGGCAATGGCGTCGTGGTCGAACATCATGCAGACCTCCTTGATGTTTTTGTAGCGCGTCAGCTTGTGGTACTGCCAGCGCGAGACATTGTGCTTGAAGACGCAGACCGGCGCGACCGTGGTCCAGCCAAGTTCGCGCAGCTTCCAGCGCAGCGACAGGACATTCAGGACGGACTCGACAACGATGGCAGTGTCTACATTCGGGTCATCCAGCGCGTCGAGGTTGTACACCCAGTAGGCTGCGCCGAATTCCACCTTGTCGCGGCTGGGAAACAGCTTGGTGGACTCACCCGGAATGTCGGTGTAGGTCCGGCCTTGAAAGTAGACCGGAATGCCGTGCTCCAGCACGGGGAAGATGCAAAATGGCTCCCAGCGCGGGTCGTCCCGGGTAAAACCCGCCCCTGCTTCCACAAAGTCCTCCAGCAGCAGATTCTTGCGGACAGCCATCTGGCCAATCAGGCGCGCGTAGGCGGAATCAGGCTCCGCCGACAGCAGCGTGAATCCATCCGGCATGGCCACCTTGGTCACGGGCGGGAGCTTCCGGTCGGTGCTGCTGCCCTCCACCAGTTTTTCCAGCGGAATGTAGGTGACGCCGCCCTCAGCGGAAAATGCGTAGCCCAGCGCCTTGGACCACGCCAAGAAATTGCCCTTTTGATGGGCACCCTTGCCGCATTTGAAGCAGTACGTCTGACCGGACTCCACGTTCACCGAGCGGTGCCCGTCACGGTCGTTACACTCTGGGCAGACGAACCAGATTTCATGGTCGGTGCTCTTGCCCGGCACCACGTCAAAGGTGCGCTCAATTTCCGCTCGCAACATCGGTCCAATCATATTCTTGACCGTTCTGTTCTGGTCTGTAATCTGCACTCGAAAGCCCAGTTGGCGGGCTTGGCATAAATCTTCGGATTCGTGAAATCAGTCATTTTGTGGCTGAAGCCAAGATGGCAGTAGATAGAACATGAACTCAACCGAGCTGTACGACAAAATAGGCATCGCCGACAAATTCAGGGCAGAAAAGTCTTCCCCGGTGGTGGACCACACTGCGCAGGTTCAGACGGGCATGGACTGGGCGGCGCGGCAGGCACAGCGCCCGGAGCCGGTGCCTCCGGTGCCGATGGTGCCGATTGTGCCGGTGGCAAACTAGCCACCATGATGTCAGTGCCCGCGAGCACGCTCACGCTGTAATTCAGATTGATGGCCTGAAGCTTGTCCGCGATGCCCACGCGGTCGAACCGATAGCGCTCGTCGTCCCGGTAAAAGCCTCTTATGTCATCAACCAGAATCGTGTTGGTCTTGATGGGATGCGCAGCAATCAAGTCCAGTTCATCCATTAAGGGTGAGTGTTTGCTGCCCAGCACTGTGTCACCACCGCTGTAGTGGCCATCCAGCCAGAAGGTGGCGGGCACCTTCAAGCGGGCCAGCACGAACTTGAGCATTTCAGCCGAGTCCCCCCACCAAAGGTTCACCCTGTCGTCACTGGCAAAAGTCTGCGCGCACTCGCGGTAGAGCAGCGGCGACAGTTCAATGGAGTGGACCTTTTGGAAACCAGCCTGCAACGCAGCTTTTATGCCTAGACCGTGCCAGCTTCCCGTCTCGACAAAAACTGGGTTCAAGTAACGACCAAGCATTTCCGAAGTTATTGGCATAGGCTTTTTAGAGGGTAGTTCACGTCGGCTATCTTTTCCAAGACGGCAGGTGACAGAGCAGGTTTTGACGACTCAGGTGTTGGTCCCCACTTGGGATGACTGAAAATGAAATCCTCTGCCGGGCGGCTGTCCAGCCCAAGCCATTCGCACAGGAGTCGTATCACTTTTGGGTCGGAGACAAGGCGCTCGTAGCACACGATTTCCGCCCGCTTGGACAGTTGGGCCAGAGCACTAAAATCTCGGTACTGAGACTCCCAGTGACTAAACCAATCATCCTCCGTCCAATGTGGCCATCCACCGCATCCTATGCCGCTGGCAATAATGTCAGCAGGATGGCGCACCGTCAGCAGCAGCTTGCAGGTTGGAAACAGTTCCAAAAGCATAGCGCCCACGTCGAATTTGTAGGAAACGTCTTTGAACCCCCAGCGTGCGCAGCGCAGAGGATTGAGCATTTCTTCGATATAATTCTTCAACTTCTCCAGAATCAGACCACCGTCTATGCCGTTGGCATGAACGTACGGAAAATGCTTCGGAGGATTCTTGATGTCCTCCTTGATGTCGACCGGGCGACGAAACCGAGGCAGAGCACATTTTGCGCTCAGCAGGTGAGCAGGCAGACCCTTCAGAATCTCAAAGTGCTCCCCATAGATTACTAGGTCACTGCTGCACGCGTTGAGCGCCACCTGCAAGGCGGTGCTGGCACTGCGCGGCATGGCTAGGATGAAAATCTCATTCATGGCTGATAGCGTTTAATCAGCAGAGCTTCCTCTTCTGGAGTCAGCATAGCAATCTCATCGGCTTGTATGCCAATATCTTTGCGACGGCGCGACGAGTAGAAGGCATGCACTACCCATTCGGAGTGAATGGCATCACCGCAGATGGAAGCAAGGCGCGAGCTGCCCAGCGCACGCGACGTTAGCCCCCACAAATGCTGGCGCTTGCCGTGTCGACTGGCTGCCTGCGTCATGATGTGGCCGATGTCATGGCATTTAGCAGCGGTGCAGTCAAAATGACCAATGTTGTCGGCCCAGAATCGGGTGCGAAACGCCATCCAGTTCCACTCCACCACGCCAGAAAATTGCGTAAGCCAACTGCGAGGATTTATTCCCGCAACCACCAGTTCTTCGTCTGCGAACAGGCTGCGCAGGCGGGAATCCCAGTCCTGCGCCAGCATCAGAGCATCCGGGTCAACCAACAACGTGATAGGAATAGCAGGTTTCAACCGGCTTCCCTTGGCCAAGACAACAGGCAAGGGCTGTCCGCCCCACTGACCGGGAGTCGGATGCCATATTACCTCTGCCCGGTCGCCCACCAAGGCTGTTACTTCTTCCGCCAGCGACTGGTCCTCTTCCATCGTGATGACTGTATAGGAAATTCGGCTGGGAAGACTGGAGCGCTTCTGATGGGATTTCAAACAGGCGTCCAGCCACGGGAGCACCCGGTAGTGAGGAATAATTACGTGCAGGTCTATGCCACTCATAGCAGATTTTTAATGGCGTCTACCCAGCGCTTGGAGAAGGCGGCCAAACCGTAGTGTTTCAGTGCATAGGCTTGAATATCTGGGTTTGGTCTTGGCTTCAAGCGCGCTGCCTCGTTGACCGCGCACGCTATTTCGTGGCTGGAGGGCTTAGCACTGAGCGGCAGCGCCAGATAGCCGGGATGCTGCGCTTGGATGCCGCAAGGAGTAGCAATGACTGGCGTGCCTGCCATCCACGCCTCACAGACGACATTGGCAAACGCTTCCGTCAAGCTTGGGTGCAGAAGACAGTCAATGGCATTCAAAAAGTTACCCGAATCCTCAATCCATCCAATGGAAGTCACGTTTGGTCGGGCTGCCCGTGCTGCGTCTGTTGCCACGTTCCCGGCAATCACTAGCTGAATGCCACGGTCAAACATAGAGGAAGCCTCCAGCATCGAGTCAAACCCCTTTAACGGGCAAATTCTGCCAAGATAACCAACAACATAGTCGTTTTCCTTGAATCCGAACTTCATCCTCAGCGAGTGCTTAGGGGCTATTGGGTGCCCAATTGTCTCAGTGAAACCGTTCAGAATAACCTGTCTTTTAACCCTGCTGCCAAATCCTAGCTCGTTAAAATAGTTCAGCGCCAGTTCAGTGCAGCCTACCGCAACATCTACCGATTCCATCAAACTGCGCAAAAACAGTTTGTGGCGCTCCTGCATGTGAACCGTCGTGACCATGTGGCTGACCACCATGAGCTTCTTTGCTGGGTAACTGATGTCTTCGCGCCCCGGCAGCCACACAATGCCGACATCCACGCTATCGGTTGGCACGCCGCTGACCACCTTGACCCAGTTGGACAATTCCCTGCGCACTTCATCGCTACAATGGCTTTCCACTCCAACTGCCACCCATTCAATGTCAGCAGAAGTGGAGCGCACTAAATCGCACAGCCAGCGCTCTGCTCCACCACAGTAAAGCATGTCCGTATAGAATGACACACGCGGGCAACAACTCTGGCGAGTGTAACCAAGCACAACTTTATCTCGATTTTGCACCGTCGCGGAGCTAAACGTGCCGGACACCTGTCCGAAATGCACGCGATAACGAGTCAACACTGCGGGCAAGTTGTCAATTTTTAGACCGCAGCGTAAAGCCCTGAGCCACAGGTCCAAGTCTTCCCAGCCGTGAATACTGTCAGCATAGCTCCCAACGCGCTCGATGCTGCTCTTACGGTACATTACCGATGGATGATTCAAACTCCACTTTGTCTTGGCCAAATGCTCCAAGCTGACCTGTTCTGGGTGCGCAGTGACACCAATGATTTCACCGCCGTCATAAAACATTTCCACCTGCCCACCCAGTACGTCTATCTCAGGATGCTTCACAAATTCGCGCACTTGCAGTTCCAGCCGGTTAGGCAGCATTACATCATCAGAATCCATAACCGCTACCAACTCATTACGACACGCATCGAGGGACAGTCTGCGCAGTTGTCCAAGATTTAATTGAGGCGAACCCGTTAAAAAAATAACCCGCACTGTCGGGTAAACAGACATTTGCCTTAGTTCAGCCAGCGTGTCAAAATTGTCTGAATTGTCTACCACAACCAGTTCCCACGCTTGATACGTCTGGCCGAGAATGCTAGCAAAACAAGTGCGCAGCATGCGTGGAGGCGTGTTTCTTGTTATGAGCGAGACGGAAACAGGCACTAGGCACAGCGGGGCTTGTGCGCCCGTCGTCACTGGAAGAGATTCACCCGCCATCACTTCTGCCGGGTCTGGCTCAATTTCCTTTGCTTCTTTGGCACCGGAAAGGATGTCTTCCAGCCGTTCGTTGGCCGCGTCCCACGTGAACCTTTCGGCGCGCTCCAGCGCCGCCGCACCCTTGCTGCGCGCTTCTGCTTGGTCCTCATAAACCTGCCGCATTCGTTCCACCAGCGAGGCCACGCTGGGGTCGGCCCATAAGCCAACTCCAGCATAGAAACCATCATCCGCAGGCTCCAGTTTGAAGTCGATTGGGTAGCCAACACTGTCGCTGAAGTAATCCATCAAACCGCCAAACTCAGCCGCAATGACCGGCACGCCAGAAGCCATCGCCTGCAAGCTGAACAGGCTCCACGCTTCCGCTCTCGAAGGCAGAACAAAAGCCGTCAGGCTGCGCATCCACTCCGCCATCTGAACCTCTGACCACTGCTCGCGCTGAACTTCAATGCGCGCATCGTCCACGAAAAGTTCAGTTCCGGGCAAAACCTTGATACGCAACCGGACATCCTTTTCGTCTGGAAACGCCAGCGCGAACGCTTTAACGGACATGCCCATGTTTTTGCGCTTGGCACTGCTCATGGTCGGGTTTCCAGCCGTGCCAAACGTGCAGAGCGCAGGCGATTCACCGGGGCTAAAGATGAACGTATCCACACCGAGAGGACAAACATGCAGCGGCTGGCGCAGCCCCTGCGCGCTAAAACAAACAGCGTTCCAGCTGGAGGGCACGATGACCTGACGAGCCATGCGCAGCCTGCTGAACATGGCTGGAGGTATCCGAGTCGACTCGTGCATGGTGAACCAGTAGTCTACCTTGGCCTCTGGAGGGCTGGTCAGCGGCTGAATCGCTACCGTAGGAAAGGTGCAGACTTCGACCATTTCCACCGGCAGCGTCGACTCTACTGGCCCCAGCGCCTTGAACGAAACCTTGTAGCCCCACCGGCTGAAACCTTTGGCAATGGCGCTGGCGTGTGTGCCATAGCCGGTGTAGGCGTTGGCTGGCCCTTGCACGCAGATTGACTTGCCAGCACTCGACGGCCCGTCAAACTGAATGTGCTCCAGCGGGCAGTTCCGGTAGTGCCTAAGAATGCGTTTGACGTTCACGAATGAAATGAAGAACCAACTCTCTGCCGTCGATGGTGCGCGTTTGGCGGGGCTTTCCCAGCCTGAAAAAACCAGTCAGGTATTCCACCCGACACGTAGTTTGGCGCTGGGTATCAACTGCGTACCCAGTCACGGTGCGCACGCTGGTCTGACACTCCTTTTCAGACGCAAGCATGTGCGCGCGAATATAGGTTGGAGCGAACCAGCAGTCGTCCGCCCACCAAACGCACCATTCACCGTGGGCGCACTCGACCGCCAGCGAGCGCAAGGCTGCGTCATTCTTGCGCGGAACGCGTATTTCACCGGACATGAACGGCTCCCCTGTGCAGTTGATGATGACCAAATCACAGTGGGGCCATTCCTGCGCAACAAAACAATCCACGGCTTTTCTAGCCAGTGGAAAGCGCGAGGAATCGCTTAGCACCAACAACGCAGAAACGGTTGGGCAGATGTGCCAGTCAACACTCAAAGACGTATCAGTTGAAGTCCGGCTAAATAGCCGTAAGCTTTCACACTGACAGAAGAACTGCTTCCAACCGAAACAGAGAACTTGACGTAGTTGGCGTCGGCAATAAAAGCAGCCGTACCCGTGGAAGACGTGGATTTTGCAGCAGGCGCTCCATTGTCTACAGCCACGTAAAAGGTGGATGACGCACCCTCATTGGCATACAGGTAGAGGTCGTAGTTGCCTGCGGGCAGCCCCTTGATGGCGAAAAAGTTTTCCTCGGGAGTGCCGCCATTGGCTCCAATCCACGTGGACAGCATGGGGTCAAACTGACTGCTGCTGCCCCCGGTGCCGCTGGCCGAAGCCACCCGTTCAAGGCGCACCGCCGTCTTTTCGTTCAGGTGGTTATAGAGAAACACCTGTGGATTTCGGCTGTAGGTGGTGCCTGTGCAGTAGTAGTAGTAACCGGAGCCACCACTGGACGTGACCGCAAAAGAACCGGCACTGTATACATTCCAGAAATCTCCCGTCGTCAGCCCGGTGGCGGCCAAGCCTGTCTTGTTGCCTGCGCCGTTGAAATCAATGTTGGCCAAAAACGGACTGTTCAGGCTGATGTCCTGAAAATAGCGTATGCCGCCGTAGACAAGCGAAACCACGCCCTCCGCGAGCGAGCGCGCGATGGCGTCGGGTCCAAAGCGCAGCTTGTGCCCCTGTCCGGGCACCTGCTGCTCCGTCATCGCCACGAAATGGCGGTTGATGTCCACTGGATTGACAGTCACGCTGCTGACGCGCAGGCTGAAAAAACACTCATCAGTCACCAGCGGCCCCATCAGGTCGCCACGAGCGATGGGCACCCCCACTTGCAACAGCGTGGACTGCATGCCCGCGACAGTGGAGAAAATGTCCTGTCCGTGGTCGATGATGACCTCGAACGGAAAAAAGGAGTCCAAATCACCAGCAGAATGCTGCCAGTCCGCCGACTTCTGTATCACGCTGTAGACAACGCCTGCCCCGCAAGCGACCGCAGCTTCACCCGCAGCCAGCCGCAGCGTGTAGCCCCGGTTGGTGAAACCCTCGCGAGCAAAACCGAACAGCAGGTAGGCACGCCGAGCCGAGGGCGACCTCAACCGGGCCAGCACTTTTGCCTGCGCGTTGTTGACAGCGAGTTTGCTCATGTGTCTGACTGCATGTTCAAGAACTCGGTTTGGAACGTCGCGGTGACCGTGACCATGCCATTATTGTTGTAGCTGAGCTCGTTGACCTTGTACCCCGAGAGCCACACGCGCGCCATCCACGTTTTGACGACGTTCAGCACGCAGTACTCATCCGCGTCAGGAGCGCGCAGCGGAGCAGTCGGCGGCGACGGGGCCAACGGCTTCTTTTTACTGAAAAAGTCTCCCCACGCAGACGCTTCCTTTTTCAGCGTATCACCCATCTGCGCCAGCGCCTTGCGTTTTATCTGGGATTGGGCTGCCGTCGCGAGCGCGGCGTTCGTGTTGATTTGAATGCGGCCCGTCGAACCTTGCAGCAGATAGATGTAGATGTTGAACCGAAAGTCAATTCCAAACTTGTCATTCAACTTCAGGCTCTGACCCTTGAATCCTCCGCTGTCACTGCGCATCCCGCGACCTGCCCTGACCAGACTGGCCCACGTCTCCAGCAGGGTGAGCACAGGGTTTGGAGTGGTGTCTTCCAAAATGAAAGTGACCGAAACAGGGTCGAGCGGCTCGTCCCACGACGGCATCTGGTACGCAATGCTTTCTCGCCGGACAGCCTCAGCTCGAATCTTGACCGGTTCGGGCAGCGTAACAGACTGAACGTGCTGGGGCAGTATCTCCGGCAGGTACTCAGTGCCCTCCGCTCCCGTTGTGGCTTGCAGACCTGCACGCGCTTCTTCAAGACTCACGTACCACAGGTCAACACGATGTGGGTCGATGCTCTTTCCCCACAGGTTTTTCTGCTTGCTCACTGAAACAGGCTGCGTTGGCGCAGTACTGCTGCCTGCGGCCTTGCTCGGCGTCACATCGGAATTCTGTAACGTGATTGGAAAATACGACGGCATTACCCCGTAACTACGGTATCTTGGCTTCAGCCACAGCTGATTTCACGAATCCGAAGATTTATGCCAAGCCCGCCAACTGGGCTTTCGAGCGCATACTACAGACCAGAGCAGAACGGTCAATGACTTCTCGGCACGTAGTTAAACCAAAATGAACTCGCTGGTAATGACCTACGGCGGCATCGTGGAAGGGAACAACGACCCTGAAAAGCTCGGACGCTTGAAGGTGCGCGTGCCACACGTCTACGGCACCAGCGGCGACGCCGGTCGCTACATTGGCACCAACGACCTGCCGTGGGCGCTTCCAGCCGGACTGCCCGCAGGCTCCACCAAAGCCTCGGGCGGATTCTCCCATCTGCCCGAAGTAAACGACAAGGTCTGGGTGCGCTTCCTCGACGGCGAACCGGAAAAACCCATTTGGGAGTGGGGCATGCAGACCACCGATGAACGGCAAAACTTCCCGTTGCACAGCTACAAGCCGGGCACGCCACCCGCGCCGCCCAACAGCGTGGGCCGCCCTGACCGGGCCGCTTGGTTCAAGTGGAGCAACGGCTTTGAAATCAATCAGGGCGGGGTCATTGCCACCACCAGCCAAGGTTACAATGTCGTCTTGACTGATGCTTCCGCGCAAGGCAGCTACGATGGCAGCGTAAAAATGTCTACACCGCTGGGTCAGATGCTGCAACTGGACGACGCCGACCTGAGCGGACTGCTGCTCATCAACGAGGACATGAAGTTCCAGATTTTCAACGACTGGCTGGCGATGGCGGCCAGCTACGAGTTCCTCGCGACCACCGGCGATTTCATCATCAATGTAGACTTCGGCGAATTCAAGGTCAAAGCCACCCAAGACATCGGTCTGTTCACGGTGCGGAATTTTACCGTCGAAGCGCTGCTGAAAGGCAGCATCAAAACATTGTCTACACTCACCCTGACCAGCATCGGAAGCATGGCTTTGGTCTTTCCGACGCTGACGCTTGGCTCCGGTGCCAGCGAACCGTTCGTGCTCGGCAATCAGCTGACCGCGTGGATGGACAGCCTGCTGTCCTACCTGTCTGCACACACCCATTCCAACGGAAACAATGGGTCGCCCACCGGCCCGCCCATCGTCCCGCCCAACAGCGTGGTGCAGCCCACTCCTGCCGCCGTGGTATCCCGCGTTATTTTCGGGCTGTAACCACTTTTTTCCGTTCTACAGGTAATGGCAATCAAGACCAACATGACCTCGCTGGTGCCCCGCAGGGAGCACTACAAGAAAACCATCACGCTGATGAGCCACGGCTACAGCAATCCGCAGGCGTGGCCCGACGGCCAGCTGACCGTCTTTCCGTGGGACAGCGACATGGACGCCTACCTGCTGGAAGCTTCCCGGCAGGACAACGGAGCCGCTGTCCTGTTCGACCTGCTCCAGCGCTGCTCCAACCTGAACGGCGGCGCTGTCGATGATTTTGTCGCTGACGAGGTCAACTCCGTCCTGCTTGTGTCCCGGGCGCTGGCGGCGGACAACATCATCAACTACCAGTCACGCTGTCCAATTTGCGGCACCAAGCGGCAGGAAAAGATTCGAGTGCCGGACGAACTGGAAAAAGTCGCTGAAAAGACGGCTGCTTATCCGGGCTTCGACGAAATCACCCTCCCGGTCTGCAAGGACATCGTGTGCATCACCCCACTGCTGGTCCGGCACGAGCGCCTGCTGGCGGCGCGCCCGCCCGAAGAGAAGATGAAGGTCAACGACGTGGAACTCCGGCACATGCTGCACGTGGTCACCATCAACGCGACCCGGCCTGACACTGCCGAAGAACTGGCCGTCTGGTACCGCGCGCTGCACCCCTCTGACATGCGGTATCTGGCGGAACAGGAAAAGGAGCTGTCACCCCACCTGAACACGCTGCTGCCCCATCGCTGTGAAAACGCGCAGTGCCGGATGGAATTCTCCCACATGCTGACGTTTGACCAAGACTTTTTTCGTCCGACAAAGCCGACTTGACCGAGAGGCTAAATACCGTCTCATTTTTGAACTGGCGTGGGACGATAAGGGA
>Ga0315284_10014412_pt1 | contig 11257 bp, 11 predicted proteins | sample YL17G09_16_MG_FD_203696 | JGI IMG/M metagenome (GOLD analysis project Ga0315284, IMG submission 203696) | Sediment microbial communities from Yellowstone Lake, YNP, Wyoming, USA - YL17G09_16 | ecosystem: Environmental > Aquatic > Freshwater > Lake > Sediment | place: USA: Wyoming | collected...
AATTCCCTACGGACTGCAGGCAGAGGCAAATCCTCCTGCCCAATGTGAAGTCCATCGGCATCAGCAGCCAGAGCTAAGTCGAGATAGTCATTTACTATGAATAGAACACCGGCTTGACTACAGAGTTCCCTGAGCTTTTGCGCTACAAGTAGCATTTCTCCCTTTTTGCTCTGCTTGTCGCGAAGCTGGATTACCCTGGCGCCTCCCTCAATAATTTGGCTGGTAACCTCTAACTCATCCCTGTCGGCCAAAAATTGCCTATCCAGAATGACGTAAAGACCGGCTATCTTTTCTATCTTGTCCCGTCGTGATATTCGGGAAATCAAATCGCGCTCTAAGGTATAAAGGGCAAACCTTGTTTGTTCAAAGCTAGCTGAATTCAGCATTGAACTCATCTCCGGCAATTTAGCCAGTTCCTCCATCACTCGAAGAGACTCTTCCGCCCTCTTAGCATTGGCGGTAACCAAATCCAGCAAGCCTTGCGGTGAGCTCGCCTTCGTAATTGGTTCCTTATCCTTCGAGTGAAGGCGACCAACATCGTGTTCGGAATCTCTCTGAGACAAGAGCCCTACACTTAGTGATTGAGTCTCCCGCGCTAGAGTGTGTCGTAGAGTCCTCAATCGCTGGCTCAGCTCAGCATCGTTGAGAAGAAAGCGCGCGACATCTTCCAGAACCCGCAAGCCTTCGCTGGAGCGGTTTAGATTGGCATCAATCATACGCAGCGGTTGGTGAGGCACTTTCTAGGTCCTTCAGCGGCTCAGGTAAAACACCTTCCCTGGCTGCTTTTATCTCTTCCTGAATCCGGGACGGTAGCTCTTGTCCCATATCCTGGAACTTCTTTTCCACCCAGCGACCGATATTACGGGGGTCTCTGTAGTAATCATCACCGGGGTGCATTGTAGGCTCGCCGCTCTCTTCCCACACCGTGTTCAACGATTTATGGTAGGCAAAACCAGAAACGACACGAGCCAGGTTGGTATTGCCACAGGATGAGCACTTTGGGACAAAAGGAGCAGAAATATCTCTTGTCAAGAAAGACAGTCTTCTGTGGCAGTTCTGACAAATGAACTCATAAATGGGCATGAGACATCTTCTCGTTCAATCAATATTGGACTTGCTTTCCCCTTGGCCGGAGAATTGTTTCCTTTTTTCTTCTATCTGTGTGATGGGCCATTCGCCCTCCTCCATTCTCCCAGTTATCTCCTCATATTCCGGAGTGGGTTTCTCACCGCCGCTCATTCTCTTATTCCATTCGGCTATTGCTCTTGGGTCATCGCGCATCATGCCCTGGGTCAGCTCACGGTCGGAAAGGATATCCTCATAGACGTCTCTGTATGTCTTCTGTAGGGAAAACGTGGAGAATATCCGCTTGAGCTCGCTGTTGCCGCAGCGGGGGCAGGGTGGGGGGGGCACAGAGAGGCTCTGCCGATATGAGCTAACAACTCGGCGACAGGAATCGCACCGATATTCATAAATAGGCATTTTCCCGTGCGAAGAAATTCTAACACAACTCCGTCCTCCGACCAAGCTGCGCTGAATATGACTCCTCTTCCCCTTGTGGATTAGAAGGAGTTATGAAAGAGCTAGATTGAGTTAGGGGTAGCCTAGCTCTTTCCCAAGGAGTGCCACCGCGGCTACCTGAGGTGGGCCACCGAAGGTCTGTGATATGCCAAGCCTGGGATTCTTCAGCTGGCGCTCAGGTGATTGGGCCTTGCCCTGGAGCTGTTTGTAAACCTCGTAAGTCATCCTGAGACCGCTAGCGCCTACCGGATGTCCAAAGCATTTCAGCCCACCATCGCTGTTTACAGGTAGCCCACCACTCAACTCAAAGAAGCCAGAATCGACATCCTCCTTGGATTTGCCCTCCGGGCTAAAGCCAAGGAGTTCGTAAAGGAGCAACTCTGTGCTGGTGAAGCAGTCATGAACTTCAGCAATGTCAATTTGCTCTCGGGGGTTCTTGATTCCAGCTTGCGCATAAGCCTGGCGAGATGAATTTGTGACCTCTTCAAAATGGAGCCAATCAAAAGCCGGGCGGTTCTGGGGAAGTAGAGCGGAATGAGCCGCACCCAAGCCCTTTATATAGATCGGGTCATCTCTGCATTCTTTGGCCCGGCTGGCCGGAGCCAAGATGGCTGCTGCAGCGCCGTCACTATTGCCACAGCAGTCAAAAAGCCCCAGTGGCCAGGCGATAATAGGAGCGCTCATTACTTGTTCCAGGGTTACGCGGTTGTGGAAATGAGCTTTGGGGCAGAGACTGCCGTTGTAATGGTTCTTAACCGCAATCTTGCCAATGATACGTTTACCTTCTTCGGGGCTCAGTCCGTAAGTGTGGAAATATCGAGTGGCGATCATGCCAAACGAGCCTGGCGCAGTGCGGCGTGCCTCCAGTACCGGGCTCATGCCACGTCCGGTTCCCAAGCCGGGGAAGCCGGTATCCTTGAGCTTCTCCACACCCAGTGCCAGAACCAGGTCGTACATGCCACAGGCGACGCCAAAGCAAGCATTTCTGAGAGCCTCATGTCCGGTGGTGCACCAATTCTCCACCCGGGTCATCGGTATGCCGTGTAGTTTCAATGGACCTGCCAAATGAGTACAGCCAATGCCCACCATTGGTTGTGTGACAGTCCCGTACCAGCAAGCCTGAATATCCTGGGGATCGATCCCGGCATCTTCGTAAGCCTCATAGGCAGCCTCTATGACCAGGTCGTCCAGTCCGGCGTCCCATCTCTCGCCAAATTTAGTGCAGCCCATACCGATGATGGCGACTTTGTCCTTAATACTCTCGATTTGTCTGCCCTCCCTTGGCTATTAGCTCACGGCTCTTTCCTTTCCTCACCCTCATAAACTTCCGGAAATATTTCCTTCCTCCTGAATCTTTGCCAGTCCGGCTTCTTCTTTTGCCAGAATGCGTTCTTCCAATGCTCAGCTTCCTCAGAAGCGTAATACTTCCAGAGATACTGAGCTGAGACCGCTTCTATGCCTCTCATATACGTAGTGGCGGCGTTGAAGCACGCTTTGACGCCAGCTATAGCTCCAGGGCTTTTCTCCAGTATCTCGTCACACCATCTATCCACCTCCTCTTCTAACTTGTCTGCCGGTACTACCTTGTTCACGAGTCCCATCTCCAGGGCCTCTTGGGCGGTATACCGGCGACAGAGGTACCAAATTTCCCTGGCTTTCTTTTCTCCCACTACCATCATCAAATCAATAACGCCTAAACCCGGGTCGAAACTTCCCACCAATGGGCCGACCTGACCAAAGACAGCATTTTCTGAAGCTATTGAAAGGTCACAAATCTGCTGATAGACTTGCCCCCCTCCTATAGCATAACCGTTCACTGCGGCAATGACTGGCTTGGGCATCTCCCGTATCAGGGTTTTGACGGTTAAATCCTTTTCTAACATTCCTTTTCGATAGCCGGCTTTTGCTTCCTTGGCATCGCCACCGGTACAGAATGCCTTGCCGCCAGCGCCAGTGAACACTACCACCCCTACGGTGGCATCGCTTGCCGCATCCTCAAAAGCTTTTATCAGTTCGTCCTGGGTGGAGGTAGTAAAAGCGTTATATGCCTCGGGCCTATTTATGGTTATCCTGGCTACTCCAGACCTCTTCTCATAGAGGATATCCTTGAAATCAAACTGTGGAACCCTTTCCCATTTTCTCTCTGCCATGGCTTCTCCTTTCACCTTGATATCTCACCTGACAGGGCGACATTTCCAGAAGTAGTTATACATGCCCGCACCTTCATAGAGCTTTCTAAAAGTCATCTCTACTGGCATATCCACCCTTACCTCGCGGGGGTCGCAATCCGTCATGGAAAGATACGCTCTGGTATTTTGGTAGTCGAACTCCACTCCTATCTGTGGTATTGTGGGGTCGTCACTTCTACCCGCCAGGTTGTCTAGCGTAAAAGTAAACACCTTGGCTTTTCTATCAGAGAGCCTGACTTCCTCGAAATTATCCTTGCTTCGGCAACTATAGCAAACCCTCTCTATGGGGAAAGTGACGGTACCACAATTCTTGCACTTGCTGCCGTGCATGCGAATGGCCCAGTTGCGCTCTCTCCAGCTGGTGGTTGCTGCCGGGAAGAGCCTGAATGGCTCACCAGGTTGAGGCTCTAGCAGTCCTCTATAGCTAAGATATCTTGCATAGCTAGAAAGGGGTCTTTTGGAGTCCAAGTATCCCTTCACGCCTCTTCTGTTGCCCCTGACCCCTGCGATTTCCTCCGTCACGCTGAGCAAGAAGGCGTCGCAACCACTGCCATAGCTAGCCACCAGGATCTTGTCGCCAGCCTTGGCTTCTTCCAAAGCAGCTACAAGCATAAGCAAAGCGTGCGCACAACCAGTAATGCCTACGTTGCTGATAAGCAGATCTTGAAGCTGTGTCTTAATGTCAAACCCCAATCTGCGCGCCAGTCCTTGCTGCGCCCTCGAGGTAGGAGCATAGAGTACAGCTTTGGCGATATCCTTGACGGAGAGAGCTTTCTTTCGCAACAAGCCTGAAATTGTTCTCTCCATGTTCTCTGTATAGCCGTGCTCGATGATGAAGCGATCTTCCCAAGATTGGACATAGATATCTTTGTCTAATCTCCACACATCGTATAATTCGTTGGATAGGGAATGACTGCCTTCCATTATGACGGCGGGTTTGGCAGTATTGCCAATCAACAAAGCTGCGGCAGCATCGCCAAAGGTTTGTTCATAGTTTGACCGGGGATGACCCATGCGGCAATCAGAGGCGGTCACCAAGACCTGGCCGGCAGAGCCACTGACTACGGCATCCAGCGCTGCTCTGAATGCCTCCGTTCCTGCCCTCAAGCTGTTGCCGAAGTCAGCGGTGATAATTTCCGGCCTTAAGTCGGCAGCCATGGCCACCAATGTAGAGCACTCCTTCTCTTTATAGGGCGAGGTAGTCGAGGCAAAATACAAGCCGTCTACCTTCTCTCGCTTCAAGCCACCTAGACAGTCAATCGCAGCCTCACTTGCCATGGTGATGGTATCTTCGTCGTTGTTGGCGACACTTCTTTCACCCCCGGTTGAGGCACTTTCCCAAGCCTCGGCGATAACATCTCGGGAGAGCCGCCATAACGGTATATAGGCACCGTATGAAATAATGCCAGCCATGAACTGAGACCTCCTTAATTCATATTCGTCGAATCCCCGTCTCCTCTCCCCATCCAAGTCCCCTAAGTCCGACTTTCGGCGGCCGCTTTTGAGCGTATGTCGGCCGGCGTATAGATTATGCCCATTGTCCCAAAGTTGTCAATGGTGAAGCCTTTCTTTGCGTAGAATGGATTTGATCAGTGGCTGGTGGGGGTGCCTGGAGGTGTCTTGACACGAACGCGATTTCTGTACGGGCTACTCCAGGTACAGTATCCTGCTGCAGTTATTGCACTGGATTAAACTACCTGCTTTGGCTTTCTGCCATTGACTTGTGGGCACGGTGATGTGGCATCCCAGACATCTTCCTCTCTCTACTTTGACTACAGCTTGTGCCGTTGTTAGCCTGATGCGCTCATAAATATCGCAGGCCTCAGAGTTGATTTGCTCCGCTAACCTATTGCGCTCTCCCTTGAGATCAGCCAGCACGATTTCAATTTCACTTTTCCTTGGCCCAAGAGTCTCTTGTCTTTGTTTCCATTCTTTCCTCAAACGCTCAAGCTCTCCGGCGGTAGTTGTTGCTCTTGCTTCCATCTCTTCTACCTGGCTCATAAATCCTAAGAGGGCATCCTCCTTTGTTCTAATCTGGCTCTTAAGGCCTTTGACTTCCTTCTCGAGATTAACCAGTTCCTTGGGATCTTTGGTTTTGCCGCCATAAAGTTTGCCATCAATCTGTCTGATTTTCTCCTGGAGGTCTTCCAGTTCCCATTCAGAACTTTTCTGCTTTTTCTTAGCATCCTCCAGCTGTTCTTTCTGTGAAGCAATTCTGGATTCGGCAGCGACCAGGGCCATGTTGTCGCTTAACTGATTCCCGACCTCGTTTAGCTCTTGCTGGTTTCCTTGAAGCTCCAGGTCAAGCTGCTGCAACCTGTGAAGTTGCCCTACTAGACTCATACTGGGCCTTATTGTAGAAGTGAAATGGGGATAATGTCAAAAAGGGCAGCTTTCTGGGAAGACCTCGGAGCTAGACTTCCACGACCCTGGGCTTCACGCGGCATTTTTCGGCGGCGACAATGCCATCTATTTGAGATACAACTTCATCAAGCTTGTTTTGGCGGCTTGTTATCACATAATCGAAAAGCGGCAGGCTTTTTATTTCTTTTTTAGCCCTTGCCAATCTCAGAACCAGGTCTTCTGAAGACTCGCTGCGTCGTCTCTTCAACCTTTCTTCCAGTGCTTCCAGTGAAGGAGGCATGAGAAAGACAAATACTGCCTCGGGCAAGATTCTCTTGAGAGCGGCGGCACCCTGGACATCTACTTTGACTACAATATCCACTCCTTTGGACAAAGCCGAAGCTATTTCGTCTTTGGGCACACCATAGTAGTTGCCGTAGACATGGGCCCACTCCAGGAGTTGGTGTTCATCTATCATTTGTCGGAATACTTTCTGAGAAAGGAAGTGGTAATTCACGCCATTCTTCTCTCTGGCACGCTTGGGGCGTGTTGTAGCAGTGACGACATAGTGGAAGGGACGCTCTGACCTTCTCATCCTGGCCAGCACAGCATCCTTACCTACTCCAGAAGGTCCGGAAAGGACGATCAGGAGAGGTGGAGAGTCTCTGGCGCCCCTTCGCTTGGCTCGAGGATTTGACTCAAAGCTTCGGTCAGACACTTCCCATCTCAACCTTCTCCTCAGACAGGATGGATGTAGTGGCTAATCTATGAGCGATGGTCTCTGCCGTCACGGCAGCCAACATCATGTGACCAGTTTCAAAGAGAATAACGGTCTTGGCTTTCCTGCCGTGCGTGGCATCAATTAGACGTTCCTTTTCCCTTGCTTCCCGAATGAGTCGCTTGACTGGTTGTTGATTTATGGATAGGAGAGCGATTACCCTGTTTACAGCGATGACATTGCCAAAACCGACATGAACCAACTCTGTGCACATGTTTCCCTCCTAACTATAGTGCTTCAATATCGTTCAGTATTTAACTACCTGCTGCAGAGTCTGCCAGAAAGCAGGATATGACACCTGTGCCGCACGAGCACGCTTGATAGCTGTTTCTCCTTTGGCTACTAAACCGGCTATTGCCAGGCTCATTGCCAATCGGTGATCGAGATGGCTGTCAACCTCTGTGCCCGACAAAGGCCTGCCACCATATATGATCATGCCGTCTGACAGAGGCTCGATTCTAGCACCCAGGCGAGAGAGCTCATTTACCACGGTGGCAATCCTGTCCGATTCCTTCACCCTCAGCTCCCCGGCATCCCTGATCACAGTCTTTCCTTTAGCGACACAGCCGGCTACAGCCAACACGGGAATCTCGTCGATGAGGCGAGGGATGATGTCGCCGCCGACCTCTATCCCCCTTAATTCGCTAGATTCTACCACAATATCGGCCAATGGTTCACCAGCCTCCAGACGCTCATTGTCGATTCTTAGCTTGGCTCCCATAGCCAGTAGAATGTCTATGATTCCCGTTCGTGTCGGGTTGATTCCACAGTCTTTTATCACTATTCTAGCGTTAGGATGAATAGCTGCGGCGACCAGAAAGTAGGCTGCCGAGCTGATGTCGCCCGGGACGCGAAGATTGAGGGAAGTTAAGTGACTGCTCAAAGGCAGCAAGGAAATCGAATTTCCCTGGCTTTCCAAACTGGCTCCCATCTGTTTAAGCATCGTTTCCGTATGATCTCGGGAAGGAATTGTCTGGTACAAGACTGTCTTACCGCGGGCAAAAAGGCCGGCCAGTAGTATGGCTGATTTAATCTGAGCACTGGGGACAGGCAGGGTGAAATCTATACCACGTAACTTTTTCCCCTTAATGACCAGAGGAGCAAGGGAATCTCGTCCTCTTCCCCAGACCTCAGCGCCCATCAACCTCAGTGGCTCGATTAGCCTGCCCATGGGGCGATTACGCAGGGAGGTGTCGCCGGTAATAACAGATAGGAAAGGCTGGCTGGCAAGAAGACCGCCTAGAAGGCGCATTGTGGTGGCGCTATTCTGAGCATCAAGGACATTGGAGGCTTCTTTCAGGCCACCTGCGCCAGTTCCTGAGACTGATATGGTAGGTGAGTCCGCCCCTCCCTTTCTGCCAATTCTCACCCCCAGGGCCTTGAGACACCTGACTGTGGACAGGCAATCTGCCCCCGGGGCGAAGTTGTCAATCTCGGCTTTACCTTTGGCTAAGCTATTCAGGATGGCAGCCCGGTGGGAAATAGACTTATCACCAGGTAAAGCTACCTCCCCTTCCAACCGGGGACAGGGTTTGATGGTTCTTGTTTCGGCTTCAGCCGAAAACTTATTATAATTTTTTATTATGGTCTTCCCCACAATTCCTGTATAAAATCCCTCTCCCTTGACGGGAGAGGCTAGGTGAGGGTGAAACCTTATCCTAGAACCTCCCTTATCCTTTCCAGAACACCCTCTATATTTACCAGAACCTCATTATTCCAAAACCTCAAAACTTGGTAGCCTCTCTCTTTCAACCATGTTGCTCTCTCCTCATCCCTTTTACTCACATCTTCTTCATTATGTTGACCACCATCAATTTCAACTATAATCTTTCTCTCAAAACTCACGAAATCAACGATATACGCATCTAAGGGCTGCTGCCTTCGGAACTTCACGCCCTCTAGCTGCTTGTTCCTCAATTTAGCCCAGAGAGCCCTCTCTGCATCCGTATGACTCTGACGAAGCTTACGAGCGAGAGCTACTCGCCCTCGGATTTCCTTCATTCAGAACCCCCTCACCCTAACCCTCTCCCTCAAGGGGAGAGGGAATTATACTGGATTTTACGGTTAACTATAAATTTCTCTCTTTTGTCGGGTTTAAGCCGACAAATTGTTCAGCCATTCTTGTCGTGCTTTGTTAGCCTCAGTTAAGGCTTTTTCCAGGTGTTTGTCCCCCTCAGCCACCAGTTGCCGATACCTCTCCAACTCCCGGCTGAATTTATCTATCCAGTCGGTTATGGCTTCCTGGTTGCTAAGGCAGATCTGAGAATTCACTTCAGGATTTCCGGAAGCCAGGCGTGTAAGGTCATGATAGCCAGAGGCCGCCAGCCTGGACATTTTAGACCAGGAGGGGTTCTTGGTGGTTACCGATACCAGAGCCGCTGAGAGCAGCATAGGTAGATGGCTAATGCCCGCCACCAACTTGTCATGCTCTTGAGCGTCAATGAACGAAGGTATGGCTCCCAGCTTTTTGACCATGTCTATCACCGTATCTATCGATTTCGGTGAAGCTCTCTCTGATGGGGTGAGACAATAAGTGCACCCCCGAAATAGTTCGGCTTTAGCAGCTTTAATGCCGTAAGTTTCCCTACCGGCCATGGGGTGTCCGCCAACGAAGTCTACCGTTGGCGGCAGTATTTCCTCGGCCCATTTCATGACCTGGACTTTGGTGCTGGCAGTGTCGGTGACAATGCAACCAGATGGAAGGTAGGTAGCTATCTGGGAGAAGATTTCCTTTACCGTCAGAACCGGCGTGGCGATGATGACAATTTCGGCTTGTTTTACCGCATCCTTTAGGTTGGTTTCGCCTCGCTCAATGGCGCCTAAGCTCAAGGCATTGGTTGCGGTTTCCTGGCGTCGGCTATAGCCTACTACTTCCCACCTGAACCTCTTCCCTCGCCTTAGAGCTAACCCGATTGAGCCGCCGATTAACCCTAAACCGATAATGGCAACCAGCACGGTATCATTATAGCAACGTAAAGTCCGCCTGTCATTGGCAGTTCCTCTCCTTTTGTTACTCTGAGCCTTTTCCCCTGGTCATTGCGAGCGGAGCGCGGCAATCTCATCAGAGCCTCTTATGTGCTCCCGCAAATTGAGAGTGAACAAGCCTCTCCCTGCGAAAGTACGGTTACTAACGGGTGATTGATGGGGAAGCGAATGTCCCCTAGACTATATTCAGTTAGTCTTAAGTGGTGTTGCATATACCTGTAGAAATAAGTGGTCGAATTTATTATGGGATTGCTTCGTTGCCTGCGCACCTCGGCTACCTGTGCCGGGGTATTGACTTTGTTTTGAAGAACCTGTAGTCTTTATGCCACCGAGTCTGATAAGCAGCATTACTATATTACTATAGCGCGCGTGGTCTTAACTACTGGCAAGTTTTGGTAAAAGTAAACGCTCACGAGAGTGAGCATTTTTGTGTTGTAAAAAAGAAGGAGGTGGTAGGGTTTAAAAGTGAAATTTGTGCGATGGATAAATGGATAAGTTGTGATACTCCAAGTCGAGTAAGTGATAAGGCAATAGATAGGAGTAACAAAAGGAGGAGAGAATGAATAAAGCAAAATGGCCTGGCAAGGTAATTCATTTAGTAGTTGCCCTGCTAGTAGTTGCCCTGGCGCTGGGGCTGAGCTCCAGTCCGGTGCCGACGCTGGCAGCGCCAGCCGTGGCTTCAGTAACAGAAACAGCATTTAGCAGTGAAACAACAGCGCATAATGTCAGTATGCCAGCAACGGTTAATGCGGGCGATTTGCTGATTGTCCTCTTCAACAATGACGGGGGCGCCACAGTAACTACACCCGCTGGCTGGACTCAACTGGCATCAAATGCCACTGGAACAGCAGTCAGGTTATCTGTCTATTACAAGATAGCCGCAGGGACAGAGGATGGCACGAAGGTTAATTTTGTAACCTCCGCCAATGAGCAGGCGGCGGCTCAGGTCTACAGGATTACAGACTGGCATGGCACAACCCCGCCAGAGATTTCCACAGCTGCAACAGGCACAGACACAGCGGCAGACCCGTCCTCTCTTAACCCGGCTGGATGGGATCTGGCCAACACCCTCTGGCTAGCTGTGGCGGGGCAGGACCAAGGAGGGGGAACTCCAACCTACCCAGTCAGTTATACAGGTGGGATAACTACAAGATCCAGTACCGGGGGAAGTCAGCGTTGCCAGATGATGTCAGCTCGCAGGGTGCTTGCTGCTGCCTCGGAAAACCCCGGTGCTTTCACTATTGCATCGGAGGAGTGGGTTGCCTTCACCATAGCGGTTAGACCGGTGCAATACAACCTCACCATCGATAGCACGGAAGGAGGCTCGGTAACCACACCTGGTGAGGGAGTGTTTAGCTATGACGAAGGAGCGATAGCTGGCCTGGTGGCGACTCCCGATGCTGACTACCGCTTTGTCAGTTGGACCGGCAATGTGAGCACC
>Ga0315284_10014415_pt1 | contig 11256 bp, 5 predicted proteins | sample YL17G09_16_MG_FD_203696 | JGI IMG/M metagenome (GOLD analysis project Ga0315284, IMG submission 203696) | Sediment microbial communities from Yellowstone Lake, YNP, Wyoming, USA - YL17G09_16 | ecosystem: Environmental > Aquatic > Freshwater > Lake > Sediment | place: USA: Wyoming | collected...
CCAGCATCGAATCGAGCACACTCTCCAGCATCCTGTCCCGGGCATCTCTGAAAAGGGAGTTAATGGTAAAGAGCGAGCCGCCAAAATTAGCCGTCAGGAATTGCTCGATCCAGGCGGCATCGTCCAAAGAGCAGGCGCTTGAGATTTCATCCACCGTCCGCCGGTAAGTGTCAGTAGCCTGTGTCGGACCGATGCCCGCAGTTACGGTGTTGTCTTCGCGCAAAAGCGCCACAAAACCGGTCGAAAGCGCCTCTGTGGTGACCAGAGAGCGGACATCCATTTGCCCTGCCAGCACTTTGTTGCGACCGCATTCCTGCCTCACCAGGTCGTGACTGTGCACCTCGTAGCCGTAAATGTGCGTCGTTTCCGCGTGGTGTTCAAAGAAAGAGCTGACCGCGAAATGCGCCGCCACCGTTTTCAGGTCGGTGAACGCGGGCCGTACGAACCGTTCGTAAATCTGTTTCCCGCTGCCAAACTCCTTGCGGTTGCTTGTCGCTTTTGCCAGACGGGCCAGAAAAGCGGCCTCCGTGCTGTCGCCGAAAAGCTCCTGAGCGAGTTGCGCGGCGCGCCCCGCATACTGGATTGCCTGGACAGACTCGATGCGGGCAATGTCATCAAAGAACCAGCCGCAACTGGTATACATGAGCATGGCATGTCGCTGGAGTTCCATCAATTTAAGCGCGGTAATGGTCTCGCAGGGAGTCAGGTTACGGTGTGCATGCTTACCCAGAAAAGATGCCACATTTTGCGGGGAACGGTCTAAGATGACGTCTATGTAGTCGTCGCGGGCTTGCCACGGTTCTTTAAAAAGTGTGCCCGCTTTCTTTTCGAACTCCGGCGCAATTTCATCCCTGAGCCAGTCCATGGCCTCCCTCAGGGGCGTTCTCCACGCCTGGTTCCAGCCGGGGTGGTAATGGTCACTGCAGCCGCAATCGCTCCGCCAGCGCTCTACGCCGTGGGCACAGCTCCACGAGGTGTTTTCCAGTATTTCGACCTCATAAGCCGGCGGGCGCTTTTCCAGGAACTCGCCGTAGTTGGTCAACTGCGCCAGCCGGCGGTCTTCGATGTATTGCAGGGCATAAGAAAGCGCCATGTCCCCAAAGCGGTGGTGATGGCCGTAGCTTTCTCCATCCGTTGCAATGTGCGCCAGTTGCGGCCCGTCTCCGTTCTCCGTCGGAGAGCCGACCAGGTCAAGGGCGAAGTTTTCGCCATTCTTCAGCAGTCCCTGGAAAGCCACGGCCTGAGCAACGACGCCGTTATAGAAGAAAATGGCGAGTTTCCGCCCCGAAGAGAGGGCAATCTCATAGGGCATGGTGGTATCAATGAGTTCGCCACTGATGTCCTGCCATGCCTCCTCTCCAATGAGGCGCACCCGCGCCGCCTGACGCGGCGCCAGAATGGTGAACTTGACGCCCATTTGGGCCATAATGTCCAGAGTCTCCAGGTCGACTGCTGTTTCCGGGAGCCACATGCCCTCCGGCCGCCGTCCGAAACGGTGTTCAAAATCGCGGATGCCCCAGAACGCCTGCGTGTATTTATCATGGCGATTTGCCAGCGGCATGATGAGGTGGTTGTAAGCCTGCGCCATGGCCGAACCGTGGCCGGAAAAAGTCACCTGGCTCTGTTTGTCCGCATCCAGGATGGCGGCATACACGTCCGAGGCGTTTGTTTCCAGCCAGGAAAGGAGAGTCGGCCCGAAATCGAAACTGATTCGGGCATAGTTATTCACAATAGCGGCGATGCAGTTGTGCCCGTCCAGGATACGGGAGGCACTGTTCGGCAGGTAGCACTCGGCGGTGACTTTCTCGTTCCAGTCATGGTACGGGTATGCCGAAGCCTGCATCTCAACTGCTTCGAGCCAGGCATTTTCCCGCGGCGGCTGGTAGAAATGGCCGTGAATGCAGACATGCTGGTCCATGCTAGTGTCCTCCGTGTTTGAGAAAGACGGTTGAGAGTGGCGGCAGCGTCATCTCCAGCGAATATGGTCGGCCGTGAAAACGAATTTTGTCGGCGGTCAGTCCGCCCAGGTTGCCGGCGCCGCTCCCTCCATACTCCAATGCGTCGCTATTGAGAATCTCCTGCCAGAACCCCGGCCGCGGCACGCCGACACGGTAGCCGGAACGTGGCACCGGTGTGAAGTTGCAGGCAATCAGCACAATGCTTCCGTCCGATTTGCCCTTCCGCATAAAGCTGATAATGCTGTGGTCGCTGTCGTTGCAGTCCAAGGATTCAAATCCCGCCGGCTGGCAATCGAATTCATGGAGGGCCGGCTCCCGGGCGTAGCACCGGTTCAGGTCTGCCACCCATTGCTGTAGCTGGCGGTGGCTATCGAAACCGAGCAGGTCCCAATCCAGCGTGGCTTCATGCTGCCACTCACTCCACTGCCCGAATTCGTCTCCCATGAAAAGCAGTTTCTTGCCGGGTTGGGCGTACATGTAGCCATAGAGCAGGCGCAGGTTGGCGAATTTCCGCCAATAATCGCCCGGCATTTTCCCGATGAGCGAACCCTTGCCGTAAACAATCTCGTCATGGGAAAGGGGCAGAATGAAGTTCTCCGAAAAGGCGTACAACATGCGGAAAGTGAGAAGGTTGTGGTGGTATTTGCGGTGCACCGGATCGAGGGACATATAGGCAAGGGTATCATGCATCCAGCCCATGTCCCATTTCATCCCGAAACCCAACCCGCCCACGTAGGTAGGGCGAGAAACCATGGGCCAGGCGGTGGACTCCTCCGCCATGGTCTGCACGCCGGGGTGATTACCGTAGACCTCATGATTGAGCCGTTTGAGAAATTCGATGGCTTCCAGGTTCTCTCTGCCGCCATACCGGTTCGGTACCCAGTCACCGTTACGGCGCGAGTAGTCCAGGTACAGCATCGAAGCCACCGCATCAAGCCGCAAGCCATCGGCATGATACCTGTCCAGCCAGAAAAGGGCGCTACTGATGAGGAAGCTCTGCACTTCGTGGCGGCCGTAGTTGAAGATGACACTGTTCCAATCGGGCTGAATACCTCGCCTGGGGTCGGCGTGCTCATAAAGGTAAGTGCCGTCAAAGAAATTGAGGGCATACTTGTCATCCGGGAAATGCGACGGCACCCAGTCCAAAATAACACCGATGCCATTCTGGTGGAGATGGTCAACCAGGTACATGAGGTCCTGTGGCGTGCCGTAGCGGCTGGTAGGCGCGAAGTAGCCGGTAGTCTGGTAACCCCACGAGCCGTAAAACGGGTGCTCCATCACCGGCAAAAACTCCACATGCGTAAAGCCCATTTCTTTCGCGTAAGTGGCAAGCTGGGGAGCAAGCTCGCGGTAAGTCAGCAGGCGGTTGTCCGCGGCACGCCGCCATGAGCCGAGGTGTACTTCATAGATGGCGATGGGCGCGTCAATCGAGTTGCGGCCTTTCTGCGCCTGCATCCACGCGCCATCTCCCCACTGATAGGCCAGGTCCCAGACCACCGAAGCCGTCTTCGGCGGCGTTTCACAGAAGAAGGCAAGAGGGTCGGCACGGTCCGTCTCATAGTCCCGACCGCGCGCTACGATGTGATATTTATAAAGCGCGCCACGACTGACTCCGGGGATAAAGCCTGCCCAGACTCCGGACTTGCCGGTTGGCCGCAGGGAGTTGCGCGCCGCATCCCACTCGTTAAAGTTCCCAATGACCGAGACGCTTTTCGCGTTCGGCGCCCACACCGCGAAGTGAGTGCCGTTTTCGCCGCCGACGGTTACGGGATGCGCGCCCAGCTTGTCCCACAGGCAGAAGTGCGAACCCTCGTTGAACAGGTAGAGGTCGTCTTGCGTCAGGAGGCTGAAACCCATCGTGGGAGGACTACTTTCTTTCTTGCGTTTTTCCGCGGGCGGCATGCCTTTTTCTCCGTCCAGTCCGTTGCGCTTGCAGTACTATAAGTATAGACATTACCTGCGGCATTTGACAAAACGACTCGAAACCGCGCCTGGCTTTGCGCCGCCAGTTGGGATGTTCGGAGGTGGTGCTGGGGATATTCTGGGTGTGCGTTTCTAGCCAGAGGTCTTCCAGGTTGACCAGCACGAGCAGGGCGCGGCTGGCTCCCAGAAAGGCAAGGCATGCCTTAAGCACCGCTCGCGGCGTGGCAGGCTTTTCCAGTAGGCCGTTTTCTTTCAGAAATGCGACAAGCCGTCTTTTCACAGCGGCGCGAGTAGCTTCCTCCCTGCGCGCCCAAGAAGCGCTGATAATCCCGGTGCGGAGCCTGTCGGTGATATCCCGACCCGACCAGAAAGAGGCAAACGGGGGCATATCATGTGTATTCAGGCTTGCCACCTGATTCGGGAGCGGGTCAGGGAGAAGCGGGCGTGAATTGCCGGCAAGCTCGTAGTGTATCACCCACATACGCCGGAGGTTGTGGCGCGTCATGGCGGAGCGCACGGCACGCGGGACAATGCCCAGGTCTTCGCCGACAAGGGCGCATTGATTACGGTGCGATTCCAGCGAAAGAATCGCGTACATTTCTTCGGGATGGTAGCGAACATAGACGCCCCGGCCGGATTCCATGCCATGCGGGATAAAGAAAAGGCGGTGAAGACCCATAATATGGTCGATGCGCAGAGTCCGGGCGTAGCGCATATGGTGACGCAGGTAACTGATGACGTAATCGTAGCCGGTCTCCCTGATTTTCTGCGGGTGTAAAGGCGGGAAGGTCCAGTTCTGGCCACGCGTAAAAACAGTGTCCGGCGGCGCGCCTACCGAGACGCCGTCTACGAAGATGTCCCGGAAGCGCCATGTATCGAAGCCGTCCGGATGAGTACCCAGCGGCAGGTCAAGGTAAAGCCCGTTGCCTTCACTGGAGGCAGATTTCGCGAGGTGGTCTAGTTGGCCTTCGGCCAGCCACTGCGCATACAGGTGGTACTGCATCACCAAGACGTCATAATCGCTGTTATGGATTGTGCCGTTTTGAATTCGCGCTGGCCACTGGCGCCACGGCTTTCTCTGTTTTTCCATCACGGCGCGGAACCGGGCATATTCTTCCACCTCAGGGTGTTCCTTGACATAACGTCTGAACAAATCGCGGCGCGAACCGTGGGAAAAGAAATAACGGCTCAATTCTTCCAGGACTGTCCTCTGTAATGCCATCTGGCGATGGTAATCAACAAGGCGTGCCCGGCGGATCGCCCCGACCTCATCCTGGAATGCGGCCGAATTCAGCAAACGGCGCGCCGGCTCGCATTCTTCCAGTTCCGCCACAGCCTGGATGTCAATATAAAATCCGTTCCACAACAATTTGCTGACCGGCAGATAAGGGCTGAACTCGTACGGCCGGTCAAGATACGCGGCGAGCAAGGGCAGGGTTGCTACGGTGTTTCCGCCCGCTCTGCTCACCCACCCGGCCAGCTTTTCCAAGTCGGAGAAACTACCGGCGCCCATGCTTTGGAGCGAATGGAGCGAATATAAAGGGACAAAAACTCCCCACCCGCGTTCCGTCCTATCTCCGGAATAGGCCTTTTGCGGCGCAGCAATGATCATGGTTTCGGAGCGCAGACCACCAGTCTCAAGAATTAGTCGGTGGTACCCCGCCGGTAACCGCTTTCTGAGCGGGAGGGTCATATCCACGACATCGGCATGCAAAGAAACTCGATTTTCCGGCGCATCCGCGGGACGGCAATCCCACTCAGTGCGCCGGCCGTCCTCGGTTGCCAGAGATACCTTAACCTGCCTGCCAGTGAGCCTCCGCGGAAGGCAAACCATTATAGTTGGCAGGTTGCCGTCCCATGCCACAACTACAGGTTCTGCAATTTGCCGGGCGCGGGCATCCTCCCATTCGCGGCAAGCGGCGGGCAAGTCCTCCAGTGTGGCAATTGGCGCTCCCAACGCCCGCAGAACAGCCAGCAGGGAGTCGGCTGTGGCGGTATTGATTTTATGATCGGAGCCGGAATAGGCGGTCTGAATGCCGTGATAGCCCGCGAGTTTGCGGAGCAGTCCTGTACCGGCGGACAAACCTCTGTCCATTTCCCCCTATTTGAGCGTGGCTTGAACGGAAGGGAGATACATCTTCTCGGTGTATTCTTTTACCATGCGCCGGGAGCTGAAAACGGGAGCGATAGTCCTGATAGACTCCTTCATCATTCGCGCCCAGCCCAGAGGTATGTTATTGCTGTCACGCTGATAGTAAAGCGGCACAATTTCATCTTCAATAAGGTGGTACAGGTCCAGGGCATCCTGCTCGTCATCGTCCCGGACTATGCCGCTTTTGAGACTGCTGCCAATAAGCCATCCGTTCTGACCATTGTAGCCTTCATCCCACCAGCCGGCGGCCACGCTTAAGTTGAGGACGCCATTCATGCCGGCTTTCATGCCGCTGGTGCCGGATGCTTCCTGGAGGCGGCGCGGCGTATTGAGCCAGACGTCAACGCCCTGTGTCAGGTAGTGGGCAATATGCATATCGTAGTCTTCAACGAAAATAATGCGGCCGTGAAAACCCCTATCGAGCGCCATGGAATATACCTTGTGGAGCAGGTGCTTGGATGGGAAGTCCGCAGGGTGTGACTTGCCGCAAAAAACGATCTGGACCGGCCGCCATTTGTCAGAAACGATTTTCTTCAACCGCTCGATGTCCTGGAAAAGCAGGGCAGGCCGTTTATATTCGACAAACCTGCGTACGAATCCTATGGTAAGTGCATCCGGGTCAAGCAGTGCCCCCATGGCAATGGTCTGCTCGGCGGTAGCCGCACCACCCGCCCAGATCCGCTGCGCCCGTTCCTGTATGATATGGAACAGCTTCCGCTTCAGTTCCAGATGGCAGTTCCAGAGTTCATGATCGGGGACGTTGGTTATTTGCTGGCACACCTGCGGGTCGTCCTGCCCGTCCGGAATATTCGTCTTCAGCCGTCTTTCCAGCACGTGGCACATCTCGGAAGCCATCCAGGTGGGCAGGTGGACGCCGTTAGTCACAGCCGTGACGGGAACATCGTCTTCAAACGAGTCCGGCCAGAGCACGTGCCACATTTTGCGGGATACCTTGCCATGGATCTGGCTCACCCCGTTACAGCGGCCGGCCAGTTTAAGCGCAAGAACGGTCATGTTGAACTCGGAGTTTTGTGCGGTTACATACTGGCCCAGTTTCAGGAAATCGCCGCGGTCAATGCCGAGCTGAGTCCAGAACCTGCGGAAATACTTATCCATCAGCGGTTCTGGAAAGGCGTCATGGCCGGCGGGAACAGGCGTGTGCGTGGTAAAGATGGTGTTCCGGCGCACGCGCTCAATAGCGTCAGTAAACGAGGCGCCCTTCTCCATTTCCTCGCGCAGGCGTTCCAGCATCATAAACGAAGTATGACCCTCATTTCCATGCCAGATGGCGGGTTCAATTCCCAGGGTACGGAGGACCCGCAAGCCGCCAAATCCCAGCACAATCTCCTGCTGAAGACGCTGTTCGCGCTCTGCGGAATACAGGCGGGCGGATAGTTGCCGGTCTCCGGGGGAGTTCAGCTCCACGTTGGTATCTAGCAGATAAACATTTACGCGTCCCACCTGTACGAGCCACACGCCCAGCCACAGGGGACGGTCGCCAAACTGAATTTGAATGAGCGGACCGCATCCTTCGGGCCAGGGACACTCAGAAATAGGAGAGCGGTCGAAGTCCAGTTGCTCATACGTCTCTTCCTGCCAGCCTTCGACCGACAGGCGCTGGTGGAAATAACCCTGCGGGTACATCAAGCCCACGGCTACCATAGGCAAGCCAATATCGGAGGCTTCTTTTACGGTATCGCCGGCAAGAACGCCCAGGCCGCCGGCATAGATCGGCAGTGAGTTGTGAAAAGCGAATTCGGCGGAAAAGTAAGCGACAGGTCCGGGCAGTTTGCTACCATGGTTCTTCACAAACCAGCAGTGCCCATCCGCCATGTCTTTATCAAACGCGGCGAGCGCCGCATCATAAAGGCTGAGAAAAGATGGGTCTTCAGCCAGCTCGCGAAGCCGCTGAGGGGCAGATTCCTGCAATTCACGCACAGGGTTGTGGCCGCTGGCCCGCCATAGCGGGTAGTTCAGGGCACGAAACAAGGCGCGTCCCGGTCCGTTCCAGCTTACCCACAGGTTGTGCGCAATTTCGTCCAGCCTGTTAATGCGTTGTGGCAGTTCTTCTCTAAGCACCAATGCTTCTACGACTAATGCACATTTACCTACAGTATAGCCGAAATTTCAGGGCAATAACAGGCGCATTCGCAGTTGAGTTTCAAGCGGCTATGAGTTACATTATAGACAGCATTCGGGCTGACTGTCAGGAGCGATATGGTCAATTTAGATGGCCTTTCGGCCCACCGGAAATATGACCGTTCGGACATGCTGGGGCACATAAAACGTTTTCCGGACCAGCTTATGGACGGCTGGAAAAACGGCGTATCGCTTGCGCTGCCAGAGGACTACAAAGGGGTGGACAAAGTGGTCATCGCCGGAATGGGTGGCTCAGCCATCGTCGGGGAGGTGGCAGGCAATCTTCTTGCGGCAGAGAGCGCCATTCCTGTGTTTGTCCACCGCGATTTTAATCTTCCGCCTTTCGTGGATGGGAAGACTCTTTCCATCGTCGTCAGTTACTCCGGGAATACGGAAGAGACCCTATCCGCCTTTCGTGGGCTTGCGAAGACGCCTGCAAGAAAAGTGGTGCTTACCTCCGGAGGCGAGCTCGCCCGGTCTGCACGTGAACAGGGCATACCCGTTTCAATCATCGACTACACGGCGCCTCCACGGGCAACTTTCGCATGGATATTCGGCGCGCTGGCAGGCATTCTGAGCACTGTCGGGGCCTGGCGCCTGGAACCGACGCAGTTAGAAAGCACGACTGCCGCACTGAGGCGGATGGTCGAAGAACTGGATACGGACGTGCCTCTGGAATCAAACCGTGCCAAACTGCTGGCGACCGAAGTGCACGGCAAAATCCCCGTAGTCTATGGAGGCGGAGTCCTGAGCGGTGCCGCCCGGCGGTGGAAGACGCAGTTCAATGAGAACAGCAAGAACTGGGCTTTCTCCGAATTCTTCCCTGAGCTTGTGCATAATGCCATCGCGGGCTATTCACTGCCTCCGCAAAATAAGGCACGGCTGTACGCCATCCTTCTGCGGTCGGCGTTTCTCAACCCCTGCATTAAGGTGCAGTATGATGCCGTCACTGACCTGCTTACCAGGGAGGAGATCGAGAACCGTGTTATTGACGCTGAAGGGGACAGTCTTTTAACTCAGGTAATGAGGGCCATCCTGCTCGGCGATTTTACGAGCTACTACCTGGCAATTCTCAACAAGGTCGACCCGACCCCCCTGCCTGCCGTCGATTTCGTTAAAAGCCGCATGGCGGAAGGGAAAAGCGGAAGGTCGTGAAAAAGCAAGCAGGTCCGCTTGCTATCGGCGTTGACCTGGGCGGCAGCAAAATTCTGAGCGCCGTAGTCGACCGCCGCGGCAAAATCTACGCCAGTGATTACCGCCCCACCAGCGCGCGGCGGGGCGTAAAAGCCGTCGTCCGCGCTATTGCGGAATCCGTACTGGCCGCCGAAAAAAAGAGCGGCGTGCCGCGTGACCGGATCGCCGCTGTCGGGCTCGGTGCGGCTGGCATTTCGAATCCTTATACAGGCATCGTCTATTTGTCTCCTAATCTGCCCGACTGGCGTAATGTCCCCGTCAGAGACATGGTCGCGGAAGCAACGGGTTTAAAGGTGTTCCTCACCAATGACGCCAATGCGGCCGCACTGGGGGAGATGTACTTCGGAGTGGCCAGGGGCTGCCGGGACTTCATCTATGTCACCATCAGCACTGGCATCGGTGGGGGAATTATAATCGGGGGCAAACTTTACAGCGGCGCCGCCGGCATGGCCGGAGAGATTGGACATATTACCGTAGAACCAGACGGTCCTCCGTGCAATTGCGGCGGCGCGGGATGCTGGGAACTGTATGCCTCCGGCTCAGCACTGGCACGCCGGGCGCGGGAACAAATCGAGCAGGGTGACAAAACAGTGATGATTAAGATGGCCGGCGGCAATCTTGAAAAAGTGGACGCCCCGCTAGTAAAGAAGGCGGCGGAGCGCGGCGATGTCGTGGCTTTGAAACTGGTGGCGGAAAGCGCGCGCTATCTCGGCATTGGCCTGGGGAGCCTGATTAATATCTTTAACCCGGAGATGATCGTCATCGGGGGAGGATTTTCCGGCATGGGCGACATGCTCCTGAAGCCCGCATATGAAGAAGCACGGCGGCGTTCCTACCGGGATGCCTACGCCGTCGTCAGATTCGGGGTCTCCGGTCTGGGCGGCAACGCCGGGGTGCTGGGTGCCGCCGCTTATGCCTTCGCGGAACTGAAGAAGACCTTGCGGAACGGCTGAAAACTGCCCTGCACCTATTTGATGGTCGTCATAATCGCCAGCATCACGGCGGCCGCCATCACCGAACCTATCTGCCCGCCGGTATTTGCGCCCATCGCATGGTACAGCAGGAAACTGCGGGGATTGGCTTTCTGACCTTCTTTCTGCACCACCCGCGCTGACATGGGGAACGCGGACGTGCCCGCCGCACCGAGCAGGGGATTAATCTTACCATGGGACAGAACTCTCATCACCTTGCCGAGCAGGACGCCTGCGACCGTGTCCAGGCAAATGGCCAGGGCACCGAGTATGAAGATGAGGATTGTCTCCCGTTTCAGGAAGTTCCCACCCAGCATTGACGCGCCGATGCTCAAGCCCAGGAAAAGGGTGACGAAATTGGTGACGGTATTCTGGGATACGTCAACAAGCCGGCCGACGACGCCGGACTCCCTCATCAGGTTGCCCAGCATGAGCATGCCCATCAGTGGTGCGCCCATGGGCGCGATGAGTATGGTAACGATGCCAGTGATAATGGGGAAGAGGATCTTCACACTCCGGGAAACCTTCTTTTCCCCGTAGGACATCAGGGTCGCGCGCTCTTTTTTCGTCGTCAGCAGGCGCATGATGGGCGGCTGGATAATCGGCACCAGCGCCATGTAAGAATATGCCGCAACCGAGACGGCGGGAAGCAGGGTAGGAGCGAACCTGGTGGTGACATAGATGGCGGTCGGTCCGTCACAAGCGCCGATGACGGCGATGGATACCGCTTCATTGCGTGGAAAACCAATTGCCAGGGCGAGAAGCAGTACCATGAAAATGCCGAACTGTCCGGCCGCCCCGAAAATGAGCACCATCGGGTTTCCAAGCATGGGACTGAAATCTATCATCGCACCGAGTCCGATAAAGAGCAGGCAGGGGAAAAGCTGGGTGAGAATGCCACCATTGTAGAGCAGGTTGA
>Ga0315284_10014416_pt1 | contig 11256 bp, 11 predicted proteins | sample YL17G09_16_MG_FD_203696 | JGI IMG/M metagenome (GOLD analysis project Ga0315284, IMG submission 203696) | Sediment microbial communities from Yellowstone Lake, YNP, Wyoming, USA - YL17G09_16 | ecosystem: Environmental > Aquatic > Freshwater > Lake > Sediment | place: USA: Wyoming | collected...
TTTTTGAGGTTCGTGACCTTTGGCCGGAAGGCCCCGTTGACCTGGGTGCTATAAGTAATAAGTGGATTATCAAAAGCTTATATTGGCTTCAGAGATTAAGTTATGGTTCTGCGAAATGGATAAACGTGCTGACACCTGCTTTCAAAAAATTTCTTATCAACGTCAACGGCGTTTCTGCAGAAAAAATAAGTGTGATACCTAACGGTGCCGATTTAGACATTATTAAACCTGGTGAGCGTAATAACTGGGTCAGAGACAAACACAATCTTGACAATAAATTTGTAGTTACCTATGTTGGTGCGCACGGCGTGGCTAACGCCCTTACACAGCTTGTTGATGCGGCAAAGATTTTAAAAGACAAAGACCCTGAAGTTCAACTTATGCTTGTTGGTGCTGGCATGCAAAAGTCCCGGTTAGTGAAAGAGGCAAAAGAAAGCGGCTTGACCAATATTACATTTGTCGACCCAGTCCCTAAAGCTCAGATAGGGGATTATATCAATGCTTCAGATTTATGTACGGTAGTGCTGAAGAAGATAGAGCAGTTCAAATATGTCTATCCCAACAAACTATTCGACTATATGTCTGCAGCAAAACCAGTTGTTATTGGGGTTGACGGCGTGGCGAGGCAACTGGTTGAAGAAGCATGTGCAGGAGTTTTTGTGGAGCCGGAAAATCCACAGCTTTTTGTGGAAGGGATATTAAAGTTGAAAGCTGATTCCGGTCTTGCACACCAGATGGGACAAAACGGGCTAATGTATGTACACAAGCATTTTGACCGCGAGAAGCTGGCAGAAAGGTATCTCGACATTCTTGAAAAACTTGTGAGTAACAAGAAAAAATAGTTTATGCGAGGCTGATGTAGCCAGGAACAAAATGAGGCAACATATGGCTTTGGTGGAGAATACTTGTGATGCGTAGTTGCCAAAGATAGCTTACATTCTCGTTTAACTTGTTCACCTTAATTCAGCATAGGAAGATGGATAACGAAAAAACAGCACTGATTTTGCCTATGAGCAGCGCACATGTGGTAGAAGTTGCGAAACTGCACATGGCGGAGATATCAGAGGGGGTTATAAGTGTGCTGGGCCATAAGTTTGCCTGCGGTCTTTATCAGGCAATGATTGAGTCGGAAAGGTACTTTGGGTTTGTTGCTGTCAAAAACAGTCAAGTATTAGGCTTTGCGGCTTGTGCTGAGGATACAAGCGCTGTTTACAAATCAGTTTTGAAAGGCAATTTTTTTAAGCTATTGTGGGCATGTTTTCCCAAGATACTCTCGATAAGAAACCTGAAGTATGCGATTGAAACTCTTTTTTACCCTGTCAGATGTGGCGGTGATTTGCCCGTTGCCGAGTTATTGAGTGTTGTCGTTGACCGGCAGGCGAGAGGTAAAGGTATTGGACAAAGGCTTGTGGAAGCAAGCTGTGCGGAGTTTCGAAGTCGCGGTATAGGCGCATTTAAAACCATTGTCTTCGAGCGATTTCCCTCGAATGCTTTCTATCAGCACGTTGGCTTCAAACTGTCCGGCAAACGTTGCCAACACGGCAAACAAGATGTGCATAATGTATATATAATGGAAGTTTTAAGCCAAGGCTAACCCATGAAACGGAGGAAAACCCGATAAACGTAACCATTCTCGACAAAGCCGACTTTGCCTGTGATGAGTTTGTTGCTCGAATCCCGGGTAGCACAATATCTCATCTGTATGCTTGGAGTGATGCTGTTGCGAGAGCTGCCGGTCTTAAAGTCTTTTATCTGGTAGCTCGTGACGGCCAAGGTGTTCATGGTGTACTACCATTGGTTCAGGTAAAAAGCATATTGTTCGGAAATTTTATGGTCTCACATGCCTTCAGTAATTATGGGGGTCTGCTTGCCGATTCGGAACAAGCCTGCGATACGTTATTCAACTGTGCAGTACAACTTGCCAACAGAAACAACTGCGAATCAATCGAATTCCGCAATGTGTATCCTTTACCATATAACCTCAAGCTACGGGCAGGAAAAGCGTGTATGTATTTACCCCTTGATTCAGATGCTGATAGGATTTGGAGGTCTTTCGACTGCAAAGTCCGAAACCAAGTACGTAAAGCCGAAAAATCAGGTGTTATTATTACCGGCGGTCGATTTGAATTAATCGATGATTTTTATAATATCTATGCCAGACGTATGCACCAACTCGGCACTCCGGCCTATTCTCGCCGAATAATGTACAACATTCTAGAAGCGTTTCCAGACAAAAGCTATATATTTGTTGCAACGCTTGGAAAACTGGCCATAGGGGCCGGTTTTGTTACCTTTTACAATGGTCTTGTGGAAATTCCATGGGCTGCAACACGGGTGGAGTACAACAGTCTATGTCCTAATATGCTGCTCTACTGGTCCATCATTCGACATTACTGTATTGCTGGTGCCAAATGTTTTGATTTCGGTCGATGTACCGTTGACGGCCCTACTTCTGACTTCAAAAAACAATGGGGAGCAGAACCTGTTGAGCTCCACTATCAGTATTGGGTTCGTCCGGGTCGGCAGCTCTCAATTCTCAGTTCTGATAATCCTGTGTATAGAAAAAAAGTTGAAATGTGGAAGAGGCTGCCGCTGTGGGTTACGCGTCTCATCGGCCCCATTATTAGCCGCAATTTGCCCTGACCAAACAGCCAGTCCCAATCAAACCAACAAAAAGGCGGCCAGTGCACATCTTAATTATACATTCCTAATTAGATTGGATTTTCCGGATAAAACGTAATTTTCAAGATGTTGGGTTTACCTCATAAATAATCCTTTTATTTTGTTGGCTGTTGGAGTCATTCTTACAATGGGGCGACGAACCATCACAGGTGCGCTCTGGACAGTGCGAGGCGTAATCGCCGGTCACCCCAGTACCTACCATCGGGTCTTTACCAACCTTTATATACAGTACTACTACCTTCGTCGGTACGGAGCGGATGGCTACCGGCAAACCACACTGCGATGGTTAGGCGACCGGCTGGAATTGGCTCGCCGCTTTGTAGACGAACAGCTAAAAACCCAAGCTGTAGAAGCCTGAAGTTGCCTTGTGTCTGCTTCGCAAAGGATTTCAAGCAAAACATTGGTGCTTAACTCAATTTCACAGTTTTCCTCGGATTGATTAATACATTTACCAGGTGTATAAAAGCTCTGTATGTTTGGCTTAACAAGTTCCTCAACATTAATGGAGAAAGAATTTTAACAGGTTTTTGGGGCATGTTTTTCAAGGTTTCTCATATAAAAGTAAGACAAGGGGGGACAACCAGTTAAATACAAATATACCCCTTTGTTCCTTTAGGTGAAACCTATTGGTTTCAAGTAATGGATTTAGTTTTTTTATGGAAGTTGGATATACCGTTATTCCACCGAAAGACGTGGGGTGAATATAGCGATAATAAAAGTTGTCATTATTCTTGATTTCTAAAATTAGGTATCTTTTTGTAATCCTCGTCAGTTCTTTAATCACATTTGCCAAGTCGTTTATATGGATGTGATGGAGCACATTTATGCATAGTGTTATGTCAAATTGGCCATCTTGAAAAGGCATATTCAGCAAATCGGCTTCGCAAAATATGACTCTTTCAGAAGGACCTGTTTCTTGTCTGGCTATAGATATCGTCTCTTTCGAGAAGTCACTTCCATAGATTTGGTTAAGGTTTGGATATCGCTGAGCGATTTCAATAGCGAAATCACCCCGTCCGCACCCGGCATCTATTAATTTAGATATTGTACCCGGATTGTTTTTTAAGAGCTTGTCTAAAGTTACCAGAGCCATTTTGCGAATTCTTTGTTGCCAAGGGTTGTGCTTCAGGGTTTGCCCGGGTTTGGCATCGTAATAGCCTTGTTTTTCTAAAGCACTTATTTTAAAGAATTCTTTAGTTTGTTTGTAGTGATTGGTATTATACATTGCTTTAAGTTTTTGTCTGTGGAACATAACTTTCCCTTGTGAGACAGTTTTCTGCGATTATACATACAATTCTCATATTGTCAATTAAATTCAACTTAAGCCCTGTCTGGGATTAAACCCGTCTGCTTGAGCACTGTGATTGCGGGCCCAAATTTAAATGCATCCAACAGTTTTTTGACCTGCCTGTCACCATTTTTGCAATGATAATAGTGCCGAAATTTTCTGTATCCGGATATTTCTGAAATCCTCGGGATTACAGGACCTACTTCGTAGGGATGGATATAAAACATACAAGGAATGTTTCTTTTGTTTAGGCTGGCGATGAAACGTTTCGTAAGCCACAATGGATAAAGCCTGAAATACCCCCCACCGCCAAAAGGCAGGCGCTGCTTAAAAAATTTAATAGTTGACAGTGGGAATTCTATCAAGCCATTGGGCAATGTATAAATCGAGGATGGGGAATCTTTTATGCCGTAAACATCGTGCAACCCAATAGGATAGATGCTTGAATCATACACAAAACCCAGTTCCTTTAAAATATTCAATGCCCACAGCGATGTTTTTGTGATTGAAAAATCCGGCGCCCTGAATCCGTAAACTTGTTGACCAGAAACGTCCTCGAGATTTTTTTTTGCACCGGCAAGTTTTACTCTGAATACATCTTTTTCTTCGTCAAAGATTCGCAGATGTGTATGGTTATGACAGCCGATCTCGTGGTTAGCTTGAGAAACCTTCCTTACCAGCGAGGACATGTCCTGAGCAAGCCTGCCAACAAAAAAGAAAGTACCTTTTATATTCGCTTCGTGGAGAATCTGAAGCAGGACCTCCACATTTTTCTCAATCTCGCTGTTTTCTTTGTGTCTATCAATGTATTTGTCGGGAATATAGAAGCTCTGCAAGTTGGATTCGATGAATCCCTCAACATCAACTGAAAAAGCATTTATGATGGGCTCTTGCGTTGTCTTTTTTGTGCTTTCTTTCATAGGATTTCCCGGCTTATATGCAGGTTTTTGCACAAGTGATAGTATATGTTAAATGGTAATAGTTGTCAAATCATATTCGCAGTACGGCGTCTATATGGTGCTGAAAAATGAAGGATCTTGCCAAACGAAGTCTTGATATTTTTGCCGCCTTGCTGGTGATGCTTGTTCTATCGCCGGTTTTGTTTGTTGTGGCAGTAGCTATAAAGCTTACGAGCAAGGGGCCGGTGATTTTCAAACAGCAACGAGTCGGCAAAAATGGCAGGCCGTTTATGTTCTACAAGTTTCGCACAATGAGAAGCAATGTTGACCCATTCGGCCCAAGTCCCAAATCAAATAATGACCCGCGATTAACAAAGGTGGGCAAGTTCCTGCGAGAGTATTTGCTCGACGAACTGCCACAGTTATTTAACGTGCTAAAGGGTGATGTGAGCATTGTTGGGCTACGGCCGCTGTATCTTTCCCGGGTATCTGAATGGAGCCGGCAGTAAAAAAACGACAGAACTGGTTAGCGGACTTTCCAGAAAGGGTTGAGATATGAAAAACAAATTATCGTGGAGCTATCCCATAATTGTTCCGTATAAAGTGGGCAATATTTACATCGAACCTACAAATCATTGCAACTTACGATGTATAATGTGCCCACACAGTAAACTCAAAACGAAAGAAGGGTTTATGGACTGGGACTTATTTTTAAAAATAGTGGATGATATTTCTTCCTATAATCCAAACGCATTTATACAGTTGTTTTTTGTCGGTGAACCGCTATTGCACGCGAGAATTTTAGATATGATAAGATATCTTAAGCAAAATAACTTAAGAGTTCATTTGGCTACAAATGCTACAATTTTAGATGAAACAATGGCGCACGGGTTAATCAATGCTGGATTAGACCATATTACTTTTTCGTTTGAGGGCACGGATAAAGAGACTTATGAATCAATAAGGATAAACGCAAAGTACGAGTCCGTTCTTGAAAACATATTCAGATTCTTACGTATAAAGGGCCAAGAAAAGGCGCATATTCATACAGTTATTGAAATAATTGAAATGGCGGCAATTAAAGACAAGATACCCGATTTTATTAAGAAGTTTGATGGGTTGCCGGTTGACCAGATTCGCATAAAAACTTTCCTTGGCTGGGCAGGGACTGTTGATGAAAGTAAAATGGCTGTGAAAACTTATGGCACACCCAATTATCCATGCAATAGGCCCTGGAGAATGTTAGCAATTACATGGGACGGCTTATTTCTGCCATGCTGCGTAGATGCTGGGAGGAAATACGTTATGGGCGATGCACATAGAGACTCTGTAGAAGATATATGGAACGGTGAAAAAATACAGTATATAAGAAAGAAGTTGAATACCGGCAACTACAGTGAAATCGAATTGTGTAAAAACTGTAACGATATAGAAGCACTATCCGAACGTTTTACATTTCCAGAAATAAATGCCGACCATGCCGGAAGTACATGACGAAGTGTTTAGAATGGATTGAAGAAGCACGCGTATATTCCCCCGGTAGCAGCGAAATTGACTTGGGAATATTGTAATAGGAGACGGTTCTTCCAATTTTGGGCCCACACTTTTTGGTAATAGCCGGATTAATGGGAAAAATCTCTAAACGAATTTTTGATATATCAATTTCACTGCTGGCAATAATGCTTCTCACGCCGGTCTTTGTTGTTATAGCTATATTTATAAGGATGACAGGCAAAGGGCCGACGATTTTCAGGCAGGAAAGAACAGGGAAAGACGGTAAGTCATTTGTTTTTTATAAATTCCGAACAATGAAATGCGATGTTGACCCGTTAGCGCTGAGTCCCACATCAAGCGATGACCCAAGACTGACAAAAATAGGAAAATTTTTGCGAGAATGTTCGCTAGACGAATTGCCACAATTGTTTAATATATTAAAAGGGGATATGAGTATTGTTGGTCCAAGGCCGCTGTTTATTTGGCAGATGGAAAAATGGGACGACAGGCAAAAGAAGCGGCTGCTTGTTAAGCCAGGTCTGACTGGTCTGGCGCAAATTTCCGGGCGGGGAGAGGTGACACATGAAGAAAAACTTGAGCTTGATGTCAAATATGTGGAAACAGCCGGTTTTTGGCTGGACATAAAGATAATCCTTGCGACAATTGCTCAGGTATTTAAGCGAAAAAATATATATGAGAAAAGGTATTCACAGACTAAGTTTACCCGGAGGCAAGATTCCAATTGCACATAAATTTCTTTTCATTTCAATAACCGCACTTTTTTTGTGGGGGTCGGCTGCTTTTGCATTAGAGCCGAACGAAATACTTATCATAGCAAATAAAGACTCCCCTGAATCTCTGGCAATTGCCCAATACTACTGCGAAAAAAGAGCTGTGCCGAAAACCAATATTCTTGCGCTGCCTTTGGGGCAAAGTCCTGGTGATACGATTGCCAGAGACGATTATGACAAGAATCTTGCCGGGCCGGTTCTTAACAAATTGTTCAGCAGTGAATTTGCAGGCAGGATTAGGTGCCTGCTTACAATTTATGGAGTCCCCATAAAGGTAACAGGGCGGGGGCCGTTAAAAGGGCAGGAATATAAACTGCAGCGATTGGAAAACCTTTTTGAGCAGGAAAAAGCTAAAGTCAAGCCGTTGGAGCAAAGCGGCTCATCAGGCTCAGCGAAGCAAATTGAGGAAATCAATCGCAAAATAGCGACGCTTCAGTCCGAAATCAGTCTTATACGCGGTGAAGAAACAAATGCCTCGGTGGACAGTGAACTGTCAATGGCGATGTTCGGTGATTATGAGCTATATCGATGGCAGCCGAACAAACTGGCGTATAAAATGCCATACTGGGATTTCAAATCGCTTATGGTCTGCCGGCTTGATGGTTCGGGTTTTAAGATAACCAAAGGTCTTATAGACAAAGCTGTAATGGCGGAAAAGACGGGGTTAAACGGCATTGTTTACATAGATTCGCGAGGCATTGTGGATGATAAAAAGCCTTATTCGTTCGGCTTTTTTGACCAGTCGTTGCGTGACCTGGCGGAGATGATAAGAATCCGGACAAAAATGCCGGTAGTTGAAGAAAAAACAGAAGCCCTTTTTGCGCCGGGACAATGTCCCTCTGCCGCCCTGTATTGCGGCTGGTACAGCGTGGAAAAATATGTTGACGCCTTTAGTTTCATCGATGGTGCGATAGGGTATCACATTTCGAGTGTCGAGGCGGTCGACCTTCGCGACCCAAACAGCACCCAATGGTGTCCGGCTATACTCAGGCACGGCGTAACCGCAACGCTGGGGGCGGTGGCCGAGCCATATCTTCATTCTTTTCCACAACCCAAAGAGTTTTTTTCTGAATTGCTCGATGGTTACTGTCTCGTTGAAGCATACTATCGCACCGCACCGTTTAATTCGTGGCAGTTGATTTTAATAGGCGACCCCCTCTACAGACCTTTTAAAAAACCTTAGATTTTTGCTGGAGTTTCGCTACAAGGAAATTTGCCATGATAATAATTGTGATACCTGTCAGGGCAGTAATTGCTTCAAGGAGTCTGAAGCCGTTGCCCGCAGCGACAGAAAATATTTCTATCGCTGCCAGAAAACCTATAGGCAAAGCAAACGCACCTATGAGCCATCTTGGCTGCAGGGCTTTTATTGGCACAAGATAGTCCAGATATTGAAGCCACAGCAGGCTAAAGAGGGTGTAGGCAAACAAATGAAAACCCAGGTTCACCAGCAGCCACTCATCGGCTGAATTTACCCTCATAAAATTTGTCAAAACAAATATTGCTGAGCCTGTTAATACCAGAGATACAGGCCAGAACGGAAAGATTGAAAGCAGAATCAAACCTGTAATTGTCCCCGCTAAATCGCCCAAAAAATCTCTGACATCAGGACTGCGTCCCACATAACCCTGCAGCCATTCATCGGCAACGCCATACCAAACCACTGCAAAGAGTATCCACCAGACAGCGGCTCTGCGCCAATTCACCTTTTTGCCGGGGCTGATTGCAAGCCATATCAGAAGAACCAGAATCAGGTAGGCGAAGTAGTGGAGAACTTTGTCGGATGCCCGGATTTCAATGCCCGATAACTGGGGAATAGGTATGTGGGTGAGGATGAAGATTGTAGGCCAATATAGCAGCAGCGGTATGATAATCAGCTTTTGTCGCCTGGGTAAAACCATTGAAATCTTTTGTTCTGAAAAATACGTTATTATCCTGATATATCAGGTTGTCGGTTTTTAATGACCACACTTTAATTTTATCAGAGAGCGGTTTATAATGTAATGGACAATATATCAAAAATCAGTTGGAAAATGCTGTTTGACAGTTGTTTTGGGTGTATAATATCAAACGATTTTTCGCAGATTATACGGGAGGTTTGAAAAATGAAACGCCTTATAATTCTCGCGATGGTTTTAGCGGGTCTTGCAGTTGCCTGTTTGGCCCGGGATGAATCGCTGCCGAAAAAGATTCAACTTCCTGAGCCGAATCTGACGGGTCCGGTCAGTTTGGAACGGGCATTGGCTATGCGACGAAGCATTCGTCAATTCACCGGTAGAACGCTAAGTCTCGCACAGATTGGCCAGTTGGCCTGGGCCGGTCAGGGTATCACAGAAAAACAGAAAGGTTTTAGAACGGCGCCGTCAGCGGGTGCTATTTATCCGATAAATTTGTATTTCACCACTCCGGAAGGGTTATTCGTTTATAACCCCGTTCGGCACAACCTGGAGGAAATACTCAGTGAAGATATTCGCAGCAGACTGAGGGAGGCGGCCTTGAGACAGAAGGCGGTGGCCGATGCCCCTTGTGATATAATTATTGCCGGCTCAGCAGAGAAGCTCGCAGCCAAATACGCTGACAGGGCGGAAAGATATATGCTTCTTGAAGCCGGCCATATCGCTCAGAATATACAACTTCAGGCGGTTAGTTTGGGGCTTGGGTCTGTAACGGTAGGAGCTTTTGAAATACCGGAGGTCGCAAAGGTTTGCAGCCTGCCGGCGAACCTGGAGCCGCTTTACATAATCTGCGTCGGTTATCCGGCAAAACAGCCGGTCATGCAAAAAATCAGAGAAGAAAAGGAGACTGATAAAATGGATATCGCGAAGGTGAAGAAGGCAGTGCTGATTATTGCAAGCGAGAATTTTCGGGATGAGGAGCTTTTTGAAACCAAATCCGCTCTCGAAAAAGCGGCGGTCAAAACCACTGTAGCGAGCACAAAGACAGGGATTATAAAGGGTATGCTTGGCGGAAAAGCCAGTGCAGAAATCCTTCTGAAAAATATCGTTGTGGACGATTATGATGCTGTAATCTTTGTGGGCGGCTCGGGGGCAAGGGAATATTTCGATAACAAAGTTGCTTTGGATATTGCCCGCCAGGCAAAGGACAAAAAGAAAATTCTTGCGGCAATCTGTATAGCGCCCGCGGTTCTGGCCAATGCAGGTGTGCTTACCGGCGTCAAGGCCACGAGTTTTATGTCGGAACGGGCCAAACTCACAGAGAGCGGCGCAAAATTTACCGGTTCAGCCGTTGAGCAGGATGGCCTTATCATAACCGGCAGCGGACCCGAGGCCGCGGGTAAATTCGGAAGGACTGTCGCCGAGGCTCTTACCGGCAAATAGTAAAAATTTGAAAAAACCTGCGGTCTGAAAAACTTACACCATTCCTTCGCAGGAGTTGTAGCGGTTTGTGATGGGCAGTCTCCAGTCTTTGCCGAAGGCCTTGGGCGTAATCTTTACCCCCGGCGGCGACTGCCTTCTTTTGTATTCATTTCGGTCAATCATACGAGCGACTTTATGTACCTCATTAGAGGACAGGCCTTCCTCGATAAGCTGCTGTGCGGATTTGTCCTCCTCGACGTATCCTTTCAGGATTTTGTCTAAAAGGTCGTAATCGGGCAGCGAATCAGTGTCTTTCTGATTGGGCCGCAGCTCCGCGGTCGGCGCCCTGGTTATTACATCAGCGGGTATAATCTGCCGCTCGGCAGTTTTGTTTATATACTCAGCCAGCCTGTAAACAAGCGTTTTTGGCACATCTTTTATCACCGCAAATCCGCCGGCAGTGTCACCATAAAGCGTTGAATAGCCGACAGCCGTTTCGCTCTTGTTGCCGGTTGTCAGCACCAGGGCCCCGGATTGATTGCTAAGTGACATCAGGATTGTGCCGCGGATTCGGGCCTGTAGATTTTCGTATGCGATGCCTTTGTTGTCCCATCCTGGGGCCGATTGCATTGAACTATTGAACTGCTTTAATATCGGCTCAATGGGAATAGTCAAAAAACCGATACCGAGGTTTAATGCCAGCTTTTCTGCATCGCTTATTGTCTCCGGGCTGTTGAATCTTGACGGCATCGTGATGCCGAGCACGTTGTCTTTTCCCAATGCAG
>Ga0315284_10014417_pt1 | contig 11256 bp, 9 predicted proteins | sample YL17G09_16_MG_FD_203696 | JGI IMG/M metagenome (GOLD analysis project Ga0315284, IMG submission 203696) | Sediment microbial communities from Yellowstone Lake, YNP, Wyoming, USA - YL17G09_16 | ecosystem: Environmental > Aquatic > Freshwater > Lake > Sediment | place: USA: Wyoming | collected...
GGCGGTGACGAGCGCGCTGGCCGCTTGCGCGGTGATTTCGCCGCCATGCAGCCTGGCGCGTTTTTGAATCCAGCCGATCATGCTCTCTTTGGAAGGCAGCGGAAACTCGATGACCGTGCGCTTGTCAGTCTGCGCGGCAAGCTTGAGGAGGGGATTGGTCGCGGGCAACGCCCGTGACTCGACAAAAACTAGCCGCGTGGAATCGGACATGCGCGGGAGATAGTCCAGCAGGCCGGAGAGGAATTCTTTGGACGCGGCGGAAGGCTCGCTTTCGCCGGCGTCTTTGCCGCGCCGCGAGGCCAGGCGCGCCAACAGTCCTTCGACGACGACGAGGCGCTTGTCGGCCAGGAACGGAATGGCGTCGCTAGCGTGGATCAGCTCGGCCAGCGTGATTTTGCGACCGTCGAGGATGGTCGTGTTGAGGTCGCGCAGGGATTCGTCACCAACCTTGGACCGCAGGTCGGCGACCAGGTCGCTGCGCGCCAATTCGTCTTCGCCGTGAAGGATGTAAAACATGGTCCGGTAAAGACCTGTCGGGTCTTAGCTTCGAGTGTCTACGCAGTAGACGGACGGGCCAAAGGTGTTGACGGCCCGCACGCCGAGAATCTCCATCGCGCTCATGTCGGCGCTGGTGGTGACGCGCTCTTGCAACAGCGGACCGAGGGGTTGGGCCAGCAACAGCGCGAGCGTGGCGACGACCATGGCCGTCGGCAAGTCTTCCCACGTCTTGCGCCGTCGTCCCAGATTCATCGTCGCAAAAACTGCCGCGCCGGCCAATGCGCCCGAGGCGGCGTAATTTGTCCCGCAGCCGGGATGAATGACCAGTTGGGTTTGGCCTGCGCACAGCCGTGCCAGCGCCTCTGTCGCGGCGGCATAAACTTGTTCGGCCGTCAAATCGCCGTAGATGTAAAAGCAGTTGGGCGTAGAGCGCCCCACGATGCCGACGCCGGGATAGCGTCCGTTGAGGACGTGCACCGTCGCGTGCTCCAGCCCGTGATTTCGCCGCGTCCGCGCGACGAGCGGCCAATCCAAGATACTCATTCGGCTTTTCCTTCCTTGCGCGCGGGCGGCAGAGTGGGCTGCGGTCGCGCGACGATGATGAGGCGATGCGTGTTGTTGGTGAACGGCCAGCACGTCACCAGCGTCAGCCGCTCGTCCGTCGTCGGCTGAATCCACTGCGCGTTGGCGATGCGAACGGGCATGGGCTGGTCGCGGTCGGGTAGGATGTGCTTTTCGGTGACGGCGTAACGATAGACGGCGCTGCCGGCGTACAGGTCAATCACGTCGTTGGGCTTGAGGTCCACCAGTCGCTTGAACACTTGGCCTTTGATGTTGTGGTGTCCGTCGAGCACGGTGTTGCCGGGCAATCCGGCTGTCGCCGAAGTTTTGAGCCAGCCCGCCGCGCGCTGATCGGGCACGTCCCACACGCTGGCGGCGGCTCCTCCGACCTGCTCGACGTGCCAGCCGACGACGATCACGGGCGCGTCCAGCCCTATCGCTGGGATGACGAGGCGATCGGGTGGAACGCCGGTCGTGGCGGGCGTGGGCTCTTGGACCGGGGCGGCGAGGTTGGAGCCGCTGGACACGTTGTTATCGGGCAGCACGATGGGTGCGGGCGCGATGATGGGCGTAGCATCGTCTGTCCGAGCGGGCGCGGGCGAAGGCGATGCTGTCGGAAGCAGAGTCGGCGTCGGCGCAGGCGTGGATGTGGCCGGCGTGACAGCGGGCAGGGGCGTGGCGGCAACCGACACTGTGGCCGGCTGCGTCGGCGCAGGCGCTAACGTGACGACAAACGACAGCGCCGCCGCGGGGTCGGATTGCGCTTGGAGCGTGTCACGCACAAAGGGGTACGCGAGCGCGCAGCCGACAATAATCATCACAAAGCCGGCCCAGACGAGCAGGTCGGCTATCCGGCGAGAAATGTTGAAAAACATGGTTACACTCGATTCGCATTATAGCGCGTCCTTGCGGACAGAGCAAACCAAATGTCAAATGTGTAACCGTACAACGCGGTTCGACCGCAGTTGCGCGAAGCGTGCGGCTCGGTAGCGGCAGTTCAACTGCCGCCAGAACGATGTGGGTAGTCATCAGGTTTGCCGAGGAATTCTGCGATCTGGCTATTCGGCGATGACATGACGAGTCTGCTTGACATGTGACGTCATCAGGCTATAATATGTTCCTGTATTCACAAAGTAAGTATTTATAGTTTGAGTATGAATTACGATATGCCGAAAGATACTGCTATTTCGCCCCAACCAGTCCTGTTAGGCTTCTTGATGCTTGGCCCCAAGCATCCTTATGAAATGCACCAAGAGTTCAGTCGCGAACTCGGTCGTGTGTGGCACGTCGGCCAAAGCCATCTCTATGCTTACCTCAAGCAACTTGAGTCTGGCCTGGCAACGGTCACGACAGAGACGCAACCGAATCGCCCTGCGCGTAATGTCTATCACATCACTCCTGCCGGTCGAGAGGCGTTTCTCAATTGGCTGTGTCAGCCTTCGCAGCATGTGCGCCACATCCGCCTCGAGTTTCTGGCTCGCCTGTATTTTTTCCGCCATTTGTCATTGCCGGGATTGGAGCAACTCGTCGCTGGTCAGAAAGCATTGCTCCAGTCGCGCGTCGAGTCGTTGAATCACGCTATCGTCGAAACTGACGACGAATATTGGCGGCTGGTGCTGGAATTTCGTCAGAGCGAAATGGAAACGATCATCCGCTGGCTGGATCGCTGCCTGCAAACCAGATGAAACAAAATCAAGAAGGTCACTCGTGTTCTCGACACGTCTCGCTTCTCTGTCTCTCGCGCTCGCCCTGATTTTGACGGCCTGCGCATGGCGTGCACCGGCGACTCCTCACGCTGTTCCGCCGGCGGCCACGGCCAAGCCCACTTCCATCAAGCTCACCGATGCACTTGGGCGGACTGTCACGCTTCCCCGTGCGCCGCAGCGGATTGCGTTGGCCGGTCGAGCGGTGACGCTGGTGACGGATGCGGTGTATCTTTTTCCGGCCGCGCCGGCTCGCGTGGTGACGTTAGCCAAAGGGACGCAAGGCAAAGATTTCGTTCCCGTCATTGACCCCAACCACGAAAGCAAGCTCAAACTGGAAACACAAGTCGGGCCGGAACAGGTGGCCGCGGCCAAGCCGGATGTGGTGCTGCTCAAAAGCTATATGGCGGACACACTCGGCAAGCCGTTAGAGAGTCTGAGCATCCCGGTGGTCTATGTTGATTTTGAGACGCCGGAGCAATACCAGCGCGACCTGGCCACGCTGGGCCAAATCTTTGACGATCCGGCCCGCGCCAAACAGGTGAGTGCGTTTTACCAGGAGCGCGTGGAGCGCGTGACCCAATCGCTGGCGGGATTGAGCGACGACAAAAAACCGCGTGTGCTGCTGCTTTACTACAATGATAAGGATGGGCAAATCGCGTTCAACGTGCCGCCGAGGGAATGGATCCAAACCTGGATGGCGCAGACGGCCGGCGGGCGTCCGGTCTGGAAGGACGCCAAACTCGGCCAGGGCTGGACCAAAGTCAACCTGGAACAAATCGCGGCGTGGGATGCCGATCAAATCTACATCATCGCGTACACCGGCAACGTGAGTGACGTGGTCAAACGCTTGAAGGCTGATCCGCAGTGGCAGGCGTTGCGCGCGGTGAAGCAAGGCACGCTGTATGCCTTCCCCGCCGATTACTATAGCTGGGATCAATCCGACACGCGCTGGATTCTGGGCCTGATGTGGTTGGCCGGCAAGATACAACCTGATCGCTTTGCCGGCTCGAACATTCAGCAAGAGGCTCGGACGTTTTACAAAGAAATGTACAACCTGGACGACGCAGCCTTTCAAAAGTATATTCAGCCGAACCTCGCAGGCGACTTGCCTTGAATCGAAAAGCCACTTGGATCGCTCGCTCGGCGCGCGACACCGGGCATCCACTGATATGGATGGCAGGATTGTTGGTCCTCGTGTTTGCGCTGTCGCTGCTCGTGGGACGTTACCCAGGGCCGCTGCTCCTTTCGCCGGAGCGATTCGCCCATGACGAGTTGGCACAGCGATTGGTGCTCAACCTGCGCCTGCCGCGCCTGCTCACGGCTGTGATGTTGGGCATGTCCCTTTCCGCTGCTGGGGCTGTTTTTCAAATGATCTTTGGCAACCCGCTGGTGGAGCCGGGTTTTTTGGGCGTGTCGCAAGGCGCGGCATTTGGCGCTGCATTGAGCATCGTCTGTCTGAGCAGCGCGGCCTGGCTGGTGCAGGGTTCGGCCGCACTGTTTGCCTTCCTGGGTTTGGCGCTTTCCTACCTCCTGGCGCGTCGAGCGCGCTTTGGCGGCTGGGTGCTGCGCTTGGTGTTAGCGGGCATCGCGGTCTCGGCGCTGTTTTCCGCCGGGGTCGGCGTGCTCAAGTACATTGCCGACCCGCTGCGCCAGTTGCCCGAGATCACGTTCTGGCTGTTGGGCGGGTTGTGGAGCATCACCTGGGCGCAAGTGCGCTCCATCGCGCCCGCCGTCCTGGTCGGCCTGGTCGTGATGTACCGGATGCGCTGGCGATTGAATCTGCTTTCGCTGGACGACACGACGGCGTTTTCGCTGGGCGTAGCGCCTGGGCGCGAGCGCGCGCTCTTGTTGACGGCGGCGGTGGCTGCAACGGCCGCCGTCGTCTCGGTCAGCGGCATGGTGGGCTGGATCGGCCTCATCGTTCCGCACATGGCTCGCCGACTGTTCGGCGCAGATGCTCGTCGCGCGCTGCCAGCCGCGATGCTCATGGGCGGGCTGTTCGCCGTGCTGTGCGATGACGTGGCGCGCGCACTGCTGGCCGGAGAGATCCCGCTGGGCATCTTGACCTCGCTCATCGGCGCGCTGTTTTTCATCGCCATGCTAATGACGCGGAACATTCGGGCGGAGCGATGAAGAACAGGCCTTTGTTTTTGTTTGACCAGATCAGTTTTGGTTATCAGCCGAACGGCAGGACGGTGCTCCACGCACTCTCACTCGAGATAGAGTCGGGCACAGTCACAGCGATTTTGGGGCCGAACGGCGCGGGCAAGACGACGCTGTTGCATCTGGCCTTGGGCTGGCTTGCGCCGCAAAGCGGCCAGGTGTTGCTCAATGGCCGTCCGCTGGACGGTTACTCGCGGCGCGATCTGGGCCAGTGGATGGCGCTCGTGCCGCAAAGTGAGCGCATCCCATTCGAGTATTCGATCCTGGAGTATGTCTTGCTGGGGCGCGCGCCGTATCTGGCCCCCCTCGATATGCCGGGTGCAGAAGACTATGTCATTGGTGAGCAAGTCATTGATCAAGTTGGACTGGGCCAATTGAATGGACGCGCCATCACCACTTTGAGCGGCGGCGAGCGGCAGTTGGCGCTGGTGGCACGTGCGCTGGCCCAACAACCGCGCCTCTTGTTGCTGGACGAGCCGACATCTCATCTCGATCTCGCCAACAAGGTGCGCCTGCTAAGGCTGATGCAAGAGCTGGCGGCGCGCGGGGTAACACTCTTGCTCACCACACACGAGCCCGACGTGGCGGCGGCGGTCGCCACGCACCTGGTGTTGATGCGCGAGGGAGAGGTGTATCAGGCCGGCCCATTGCCTCAGGTGTTCACGGCGGAACATCTGAGCGCGACGTATGGCGTGCCGGTGAGTGTGAAGCAAGTGGACGGGCGGCGAATAGCTCTGTGGACATGAACGGCGAGGGATGAACCACGCATGGAAAAGATAACCGATTGGATTTCCCTATGACGGGAACTGGTCGAGGTCAAATCGCGCATCCGGAAAAGAGACGTGGGCGCGAAACCTGTTGACCTCTCGTTGGCAGATCACCCATGCCTAAACACATCGCCATTTTGACAGGCCCTTTGGGCAGCGGCAAGACGACAACTTGCCGTCAATTGGCCGACCTGGCTCGGCAGCGCGGGTTGGATTGCGCGGGAATCGTGTGTCCGGCTCGCTTCGAAGGGACGCGTAAAATCGGCATTGACTTGCTCAATCTGCGAACGAATGAATGTCGCCCATTGGCAAAAGTAGACGACCAACCAGCGGCGCTACGCACGACACGATACCGTTTCGACGCCGATGTGATGGCCTGGGGTGCGGCCAGCCTGGACACAGCTTGTCCGTGCGATCTATTGATCGTGGATGAAATCGGGCCGCTGGAATTGGAGCGGAGACAGGGGTGGGTAAATGCGCTGAATGTTCTGCGCGAGGGGCAGTTTGATTTGGCGGTCGTGGTGGTGCGTCCCAGCCTGATAGATGCTTTTCGCGCGGCAGTCGGCGATGTGCCCCTGAGCTTGTTCACGCTGCCGTTCAGTCAGTCGGTTGTTGACCAGTCAACTTGATATAATGCCGTTACCGAATAATTTGCCAATAGAGGTTCCATCGCGTATACTGGGCGTAAGTGCCCCAGTAGTACTCTGCCATGGGAGGCGCGATGAAAACCCCCCAAGACGTTTACCGCGATCACGCGACAATATTTCTTTCCCGAGTTGAAGGTGTGTCCGCACTGCGGGCAGCGATTACGAATCTTGCCAGGACTCGAGACTGAATGGCGTCTTGCGGGTGGGAGGTTACGCAACTCGATGCTTCAATCCTCAATGTGCTCATCGGCTTGTGAGCTACACCTCAACCGTCTGGTTTGGGAATGGGGTGAGGCGGAGACAAGTACTGGCACGCCTCCGCCGTGTGGCCGCCAATCGCGCTGATTATCCGCAGCGCGATCAGAAGCTGCGGTAAGAGCGAGACTCTCGCCAGTTGGCCTATCGCTTACAACATCACAAGTTCTGCGCGAATTAAAAGCGCAGTGGCCTGCGGACTAGTTTTGCGCTTCTTATAGGCGAATTATTCGGTTACGGCTTTTAACCTGGAGGAGCGCCATGCCAGCGCGAGAGGTCTTGATTTTGGCGATGAGCAAGATGCGCAGCGGCATCTGCACGGCCGGCTTGACGACCGAGCGCGATGCCGTGACCGGCCTGCGCTGGGTGCGCCCCGTACGCGAGTTCGACACGCTCTTGCCGGGCGATATGACCGACGCGAACGGTCGCCTGCTGCAATGCTGCGACGTGGTCGAGCTGAATTTGATCTCGCCGCGCCCCGACTTGCCGCACGTTGAAGATTGGGTGACGGATTTCATCCGTTGCCGCCCACGCCTGGCTCGCCGGCTGGAAGGCGAGCGCCGCGCAAAATTCCTGGCTCAATATCTCGACCACCAGGCGGAAGACGTGCTAATTCATCGCACTCGCTCGCTGTGCCTGGCAAAGCCGGAACAAGTGCAGGCGCAGTTTTCTTTGGACGCCTACTCGGGCAAGTACGAAGCGCGCATGAGCTTTGCGCTGCCCGGCGGTATGACCAGAACAAGCGTTTCCGTGACCGATTTAAAGTGGCGTGCGCTTGGGAGAGCCTGGCTGGGGAATGGCGGCCAACTTGCACTGGAACACTTGACGTTGGTCGAGCGATTGCGCGCCGACGCGATTTACCTGACGCTTGGCTTGAGCCGCAACTATCAGGGACAATACTGGCCGCTGGTCGTGGGCGTGCATATCGTCCCCGATTACGACGCAGCGATTGACGTGAATCGCTTGTAGTGACGGCTTTAGCCGTCCAAGATATGAACTCTCGAAGTTCAAAGACCATGACAACCGATGTTCTCGCCGAACTTGGCCTTGAGCCTGCGCAGGCAGGTGAGCTGAACAGCCACGACCGCAGCCGCCTGCTCAACTTTCTCCTGCGTTGGGAGCACACTGACGAAACGCAGGCCTGCCTGGATGCGCTCTTGCGTCTCAACCCGACGATGGTGTCGCTGCTGGACTTGCGCGTGCGCGCTTGCCTGGCTCAAAACCGATTCGACGACGCACTGGCCGTGATGCAACAGCGGATCGCACTCAAAAGGTCGGCCACAGCCCAATCATTGCTGGCGCGCGTCCACCTGGCTCGGAATGATGTGGATACAGCGTACCAGGTCGCCCGGTCGCTGATGGGTGAGCCATCGCCCAGCGTCACTAGTTTGGAATTGCTGGCACAAGTCGAGTTGGCACGCGGTGATGTGGATGCAGCGTGGGCCGCCTGGCGTCGCGTGAATGAGCTCAGTCCGTCAAGCCGCGCCTACTTGCTTGGCATGGTTGCCGTCTATCAAGCGCGCGCCGATTGGGTGAGCGCCAGCGCCTACGCGGTGCGACTGTTGCGGAGCGGAGTCGAAGAAAGCGAGTTGCCGATCAATTACTTGCGCCGCCTGCGCGACTATTTCCGCGCCAGCGGCGAAGAAACGCGCGTCGCCGACCTGGAGAGTGATCTCGCTCGACGTTACGCGGACGAGTTGGCGGATTTACAGGCCAGGCTGTCTGAAAGGGCCATGCCTCGGGTGCGGCCGGCGCAAGTCGAGGCTGAAGCCTTGCCGGCTGAAACGGAGCCATTGCCCGCTTTCGAGAGCGTGCCGGTGTCTGAACCAGAGCGAGCGCACATCCTGCAAGCGGCCCGGCGGCTGTTCAGCTTCGACTCACTGTTGCCCGGCCAGTTGGAAACGATGGCCTGCGTTCTGCGCGGTGAGGACGTGCTGACCATCTTGCCGACCGGCGGCGGCAAGTCACTGTGCTACCAGCTGCCCGCGTTGCTGGCGGAACGCGGCGTGACGCTCGTCATCTCGCCCCTCATCGCGTTGATGAAAGACCAGTTGGATTCCCTGCCCTCTGATTTGCGACCATGGGCGACCACGCTCAACAGCAGTATGCAGAGCGACGAGTTGCGCTCCCGCCTGGCGCGCAGCATGGCCGGAAACTATCGGCTGGTATACGCGGCGCCGGAGCGATTGCGCCAGCCGCCGTTCCTGCATGCACTCAAGCGCGCGGGTCTGAATCGGCTGGTGATTGACGAGGCGCACTGCGTCAGCCTGTGGGGGCACGACTTTCGCCCGGACTATTTCTACATCGCCCAGGCGCGTGAGGCGTTGGGTCATCCGCCGCTTTTGGCCTTGACGGCCACTGCGCCCACGCGCGTGCGGCTCGATATCCTTCACCGCCTGGGACAGATGCGCGTCGTGGCGGGCGACGTGACCCGACCCAATTTGCAGCTTGAGGTCTTGCACGCTCGTAATGCTGATGAAAAGCTGGGCTACCTGGTCAACTTTTGCAAAGCGCAAGCCGGCAGCGGCATCGTGTATGGCGACACGCGCGCCCGCTGTGAGGAACTCGCCGCGCTGTTACGTCAGCAGGGTGTGTCGGCTGACTATTATCACGCAGGACTGGCTGACCGAGATCGAGCGCAGGACGATTTCATGGCCGGGCGCGTGCGCGTCGTCGTGGCGACCGTCGCGTTTGGCCTGGGGATAGACAAGCCCGACATTCGCTTTATCGTTCACGTCGTCCCACCGCCTTCGCTGGAAGCCTACTATCAAGAGGCCGGCCGGGCCGGGCGCGATGGATTGCCTGCCCGCTGCCTGCTGATGTACGCCACCTCGGATCGCGCCACGCTGACTCGCCGCGCTCGCCAAGACGTGATCCCGGTCGAGTTCTTGCGTCAGGCGTACAAAGCGGTCAAGGCACGCTTGAAGGATGCCGCCGTTGGTCGGATCGCCGAGGCCGATTTGCAGCGCGATCTGCAAACTGATGACGACGTGCGCGTGCGGGTGGCGCTCAGCCTGTTGGAAGAAGCGGGCCTCGCGCGGCGCGGTCCCGATGCGCCGCGCGCTGCCACGGTCTGCCTGACGACGGATGCAAACTCTATCACTGTGCCGGAGCTGGCGGCGTTTTGCAAGACAGCGTGTTTGCGTCCAGGGCAGGCGTTGACACTCGACGTGATGGATGTGGCGCACCGCGCCGCGCAGAGCGTGCCGCTCGACGATGTCGAGCCTCTCTTGCTGGAGGGGACCGATCGAGGTTGGCTGTCGTACCGTCCATCCGGGCGGGATTTACTCTTGGAGTTGTTGCCGGTGCGCGACGCTTCTGATCGAGTCGCCGCGCTTTTGGAGCGATACGAGACCACCCAGGCGCAGCGTGTGGATGAGGTCACGGCCTATGCTCAAACCGGGCGATGCCGCCACGGTTATCTCAACGCCTACCTGGGCGGTCGCGTGATCGAACGTTGCAGCGCCTGCGACAATTGCATTGGACTGCCCTCGGTGACGGTCAACTCGTTGCCCGGCGAGCGTGATCAACTGCTGACCATCTTGCGCTGCCTCTCGACCATGTCGCGCGGGCGGGTCAACCTCACGCACATCTTGCGCGGCGATGCTCAAGCTCCATCCAGTGCGCGCACCAATCCTGCGTGGGGCGCACTGGCCTTTCGTTCCGAGACGGCCATCGGCCAGATGCTGGGTCAGCTTGAGAGCGATGGGTTGCTGCGGGCACGGCGTCTTGAGCATGGCGGCACGACACTAGAATTGACACCGGCGGGTCGCGCGGCCCTGCAAGACCCAACGGCATTGAACCCGCTGAACAGTCTGCGCTCATTGTGAATTTGAAAAGTCGTGGAAGGATTGCTTTGACTCGCAAGTCAAAGCCCAACTCGGTTTTGACTCGCCCCAATCTCGTGGCACAATGTGTCCGCACGAATCCCAGTCAGTGCGGTGCCAGCGATGACACTCGAATACCGCCATATCTGGGGGCTTGCGGAAATTCCCAAGAACCATAAAAAACCGCCGGCTCATCGCCGGCGGCCTACAGGGGAGCTAGGGTTTTGTCGGCGTGGGGGCGGCGACTCCTGCCGACTTGCTCGCCAGCAGCCTGATCAATGCATTCAGCAAGACGTTGCTCTGCCCTGACGCTACACCGGCGCCACCCGCAGCCGCGCCAAACGCGGGAGGAGCACCGGGTGTCCCCTGCGGGCCGGCGCCACCTTGCCCGGGTCTAGCGCCGGGCGTTCCCTGCGATCCAGCGCCGCCGGGCCCTGGCCCTGCGCCAGGCGTCCCCTGTGGTTCAGTGCCGCCTTGACCCGGGCCAGCGCCTGGCCCCTGGCTAGTGTCCCGTGTCCAGGTTTGCAGATCGTCTTGTGTGAGATGCATGGCAACAATGGCCGCCACCTGTGCCGGCGTCAGTTGCGCTTCGATGTAAGCGAAAATAGCATTCCGCTCGGCGTCGGATTTCAGCGCCTGGCCCTGGAGTGATTGCGCCACGGGATGCAGGGTCTTGGCTTGCTCGGAGGTGATGGCCTGTTCTGTCCCTTCCAACCGGAGCATTCCCAGCATCAGTTGATTCGACGCATTCAACGCGCCAGTGTGAGACGTGGTGAGCGCTTTGCTGGTATAGGTGTCTCCTGCACTCTTGCTGGCGGCTGCCGGAGTTGAT
>Ga0315284_10014421_pt1 | contig 11254 bp, 5 predicted proteins | sample YL17G09_16_MG_FD_203696 | JGI IMG/M metagenome (GOLD analysis project Ga0315284, IMG submission 203696) | Sediment microbial communities from Yellowstone Lake, YNP, Wyoming, USA - YL17G09_16 | ecosystem: Environmental > Aquatic > Freshwater > Lake > Sediment | place: USA: Wyoming | collected...
CGGTATTCCTGGTCGGGGCCGTGGTTCTTCCAATTTTAATCTTGCTTGCGGTCCAGGAGACGGGCTTTTCCATGCTCAATGAGAAGCACTTCGCCGGGGTAGCCGGAGCTTACTATGTGCTGCTTGCCGGGATCATCGTACATATTTCCAGGTTTTCTTGGGGCAAGTGTGCCGCTCTCCTGTACGCCTGTCTCGTTGCTGTCTCACTATTTCATTTCTATTTTCAGCCGGAGATTTATTCCAGGCGGAGCAACTACACGGCTTTGAATTCCTTCTTGATGGATGCATTGAAGAATGATGACCTCTTGATGTGCTACCATTGGCCCAGTCAGAATCAACCGAATCCTCTCACAGTCCTTGATGGGGCCGGAAGCTTTGTGGATATGTATCGTGACAGGCCTGACGGTATGTATATCGGGGAATACATGGCCTCCGTTGACGCTGCTTGTTCCGGAAAGATATATCTGATCTACGATTCTCGCACACGAAGAATGACTGATTCCAGCAATTGTGTACTACCTTTTCTGAAGAAGCAGCGTGACTTTGTCGTCAGACGCTATGGTCGCAACCTATCGCTGTATGAATTCTCAGAGATACATGAATCCAAATCTCAGAGGCCATGAATGGTCATGCCGAAGGATCGTATCCGTTTTTCAGAGCACCAACTCAGCCAGATTGTGCATTTTGTCCTGACGTAGCAATGTGTATCCCAAGGACGTACCTATGTGAATTGTGTGGGCAACAGAGCGATTCTTTTCCGACCGCATTTTGTCCGGAACGCATTGCCACCTTTGCCTGTAGAGTTTCCGGCGGATAGACAACCTTATACAATATTGGCCCTCTTCTCGCCAGTGACAGCGTATGAGTTATTGCGTTTTCTGAGCACAAGGATCGGAGGTCGAATGTGCTTGTCCACATAGAAGGATTATATATCTGAATGTACTCTTCTTGGCGGAAAACTATGAGAGTCTGCTTAGTCCACAACCATCCTATCTTTAGGGCAGGTGAAGAGGTAGCCGTTGAGGCTGTTCAACGGACGCTTTCTGCGAATGGTCACGAGGTTACATCTTTTTTCCATTATACGAACGATGTTCTCAGGACGCCTTTGGGGAAGGTCCGGGCCTTTGCATCAGGTATCTGGAATAACCGTATTGCTCGTGAGTTTGCCAAGCTGTTGTCTTCAACAAGGCCTGACATTGTTCAAGTTCAAAACGTTTACCCGGTAATCTCGCCCGCCGTGTTTGAGGTTGCCAAGTTGGCAGATATACCCGTTGTGATGCGTTGTTCAAACTATCGGCTCCGTTGCCCAACCGGGCTCTTGATGTCCAAGAAGACATGCGAGATATGCGAAAGGTGCGTGGGAGGCAGCGAATACTGGTGCGTTCTAAAGAACTGTGAGGCATCGTTCTGCAAGTCTGCGGGTTACGCCTTGCGGACAGCTTACCATCGCATCAGAGGCACCATCGAAAAAAACACAAGCATATATTTCTGCCCGTCCAACTTTCTGAGACAGAAGTTCATTGATTGGGGGATACCTCAAGAAAAGACAGTTGTGATCCCTACTCCAGCTCGGGCAATCACATATGAGCCAACACCTGCGGGTACTGGGAGTTACGTGGCATATGTAGGGCGAATAAGTCCAGAGAAGGGCATTGACTGGCTTCTCGCGGCCGCTGCCGAAGCCAAGCAAGTACCAGTAAAGCTTGCTGGCCAAGTATCAGAACTGTCGGAACGCAGTATGCAGAGACTGCCCGCAAATGTCACTTGGGTCGGTCAATTGGCTGGCTCTAGACTGGATGAGTTCTACAACTCTGCTCGTGTTGTTGTTATACCAAGCATCTGTTACGATGTTTTTCCAAATGTTGGGCTGGAGGCAATGGTTCGGGGGCGGCCAATTATCGGGTCATGGATTGGAGGTATTCCGGAGCTTGTTGACCATGGGAGGACGGGCCTGTTGGTTTCTCCTCGTGACGTTCAGGATCTTGCTGACAAGCTACACACCTTGTGGGACAACAAAGACCTGTGTCATAGTATGGGCGAAGCTGGGCGAAGTAAAGTGCTAAACGACTATTCCGAAGAGAGGTTCTATACTCGCCTCATGCGACTGTACAGGAAGGTAATCCAGGAGAAGCGGGACAACTTCTAATGGATAATTAGTGGGAAAGCAATGGATCGTTTAGCCGTGAGATTAAGATTCTGTTAATATTTGTTGCCCACACACTCCCCGCGATTTGTTGTACAACGTGGTGGCCAGTCCGACGCAACGCCTCTTGAGCAGAGATTCACAAGTGAAACAAGCCAGCGAAATCCTTGGTGTCCGCTTCGATTTTGTGGACTGTCCGACCGTTTGGGACACAATTCGTGAGTGGCGTGCCGAAGGGCACAAGGACTACATCACATTGACACCGGCCATAAGTATAATGCTTTGCCGACGTGATGAGCAACTTCGGTCTGCCACTATGCTCGCTGGGCTAACGCTGCCAGACTCTGTTGGAGTGATTGTAGCGGCCCGCATATTGGGATATCCCCATCGCGGTCGAGTTCCTGGCCCGGATCTTATGCTGGAGTGTTGTGATTGGGGTCGGGCCGAAGGATATAACCATTACTTCTATGGAGGGGCGCCTGGTGTTGCCGAGAGGCTCGCACATAGTCTTTGCTGCAAGTACCCGGGACTACGAGTAGTGGGAACATATTGTCCTCCGTTCAGGGATTTGTCGGATGATGAAGACGCCGCGATACTAGAGCGTATCAACCAGGTTCGCCCAGACATCGTCTGGGTGGGATTGGGTACACCGAAGCAAGAGAAATGGATGGCTGATCATGTTAGGAGAGTTGATGCCACATCGCTGATCGGCGTTGGTGCAGCTTTCGACTTTCATTCTGGCAACATTCGCCGGGCTCGGCCGTGGATCCGTAGCTTGGGGCTGGAATGGGCATATCGTGCAGCGCACGACCCAGGACGTTGGCGTAGATATATTGACATTCCTCGGTTTATTCTCTCCGTAATAGAACAGCGACTTAATGGGTTGTAGGCATTGTTTACTCTCATTAGATTGAGTTTTAGGGCATAATCGAACATAAATTTGTTGCTTTTTGGTAAAGAGGAAAAATATGTTAGCTCTTGGTATTCATGACGGACACACAGCTACGGCAGCCGTTTTCGAAAACGGGAAAATCGTCGCCTGTATATCGGAAGAACGTCTGAACAGACAAAAGGAATGGGCAGGTTTTCCTGAATTAGCGATTTCGAAATGCCTGGAAATTACGAAAACACAGCCTGAGGATTTTGATGCGATAGGCATTTGCTCCCTCATGCCACAGATCGGGCACAAAGGCTACAACAAGCCTCTTTGGTTGAAGCGAGTCTGTGGTTGCCTAGTCAGGGTGTTACCCGAGGGCCTCTTGCAGAAGGAGAGCAATGTTCGAATGGTCCAGGCAATTGGACAACGGATCTCCCAAGCGAGACGACATTTTCACACCTACGCATTGGCACGCCTCGGTTTTGCATGTCCTGTGCACTACTACGAACACCATCAACTTCATGCCTCGACGGCATACTATACTAATTGGTATAGGCCGGACCCGTGCCTCGTGATTACTCTTGACGGATCGGGTGATGGGGTATGTGCGTCTGTTACGATCGGAGAAAAAGGAAGGCTACGGCGGATTGCCAGTGTTTTCAACTACAACTCTATTTGCGAGTTCTACACAAGGATCACCCAATATCTTGGTATGAAGCCCATGTCACATGAGTACAAGATCATGGGTATGGCCCCGTATGCGGATGAAAAACACCGCGCCGAACTCATGGACATCTTCCACACATTCTATACAGTCTCTGATCGCAATCCTCTCCAATTCATCAACACAAGTAGGCGTTGGAAATGGCAGCTTCTTGCTTTGCTGGCCGATGAACTTGCGCAGAAGCGGTTTGACAACATCTGTTCCGCCACACAGGGTCTGTTTGAAGAGGTTGTGCTGCAATGGCTGAAAAACGTCATCCTGCAAACTGGCATTCATGACCTCGCCCTTTCTGGGGGGGGGTTTATGAATGTGAAACTCAATGGGAGAATTCTTAACCTGCCCGAGGTGAATTCTCTCTTTATCTTTCCCAGTTGTGGGGACGAGCCCAATCCTATTGGTGCGGCCATAATGGCTGCCATCAGTTCAGGATTCGAGTGCAAGAGCATAGAACCTCTGGGGGCGGTCTACTGGGGTCCCATGTATACGAATGAACAAATCAAGCTAGCCATAGAGAGGAGTCTGGTCAGGAATGGTTTTGCGGTGAGCTATCATGATGACATTGATCGGCATGTGGCTGGGTGTCTGGCAGAAGGCAAGATTGTGGGACGTATGACGGGAAGGATGGAATGGGGCGCGCGTGCGTTGGGGAATCGGTCTATTGTTGCTGACGCAAGATCGCAAGAAGTGATCCATCGGATCAACAAAGCCATCAAGATGCGGGATTTCTGGATGCCGTTTGCCCCTGCTGTGTTGTCTGAATATCGCCAGGCGTACTTATGTCTTAAAGATGGCTTCAGATGTCCATTCATGACAATGGCTTGTGACACAAAGCAGCGTGCTCACAACGACATTCCTGCAGCTCTGCATCCTTTCGACCACAGTGCTCGCCCTCAGGTGGTGGACCCCGTTTTTCACCCCAGTTTCTACCGGATGATAAAGGCCTTCGAGGAGAAGACTGGCGTCGGAGGGGTCTTGAATACGTCGTTTAACATTCATGGGGAGCCAATAGTTTGTAGCCCCGATGATGCGATTCATACGTTCTTGGATTCAGATCTCGATGCAGTTCAGATGGAGAACTTCTTTGTCGAAAGAATCAGAAAGGGAGTCTAACTGCATGATGAGTTGCAGCCAAGATCGCAGGGTGGTTGTTGCTGCTGCTATAGCGGCTAGTCTCCTGATGCTCGCATTTGGTCTAACATATCGTGTTCTGGAGGCGCAAATGCTGACTCCCACGAGCAATAGTCCACTAGATCCTGATGCGTTGGAAGGATTCCCCATGCAAATTGGAGGCTGGAAAGGCCAGGATGTTCCAATCAATGATGCCATCGTGCGTCGGACAGGTACCGATGCGCACATCAGCCGTCGATATTCACGCGGCAACGGTTGGGAATCTGTCTCGCTGTATGTCGCCTGTGGAGCGAAGGCGCGGGTTCTGATGCCACACCGCCCGGAGATCTGCTATGTCCGGGCCGGTTGGACGCTTGTGGGCCGCCATTTCATGGAACTTCTGCCCGATGGCGGGATGGAGTTGCCATGCAGCGTTTTTGAACTCACCCGGGGCGGACTGGACACAAGAAAACTGATTCTTCTCAACTATTTTGTTGTAGATGGACAGTATTGCGGTGATGTCTCGCTCCTGCGATCAAAGGCATGGCGAGGCTCTGGCACAATTGATTACGTCGTACAAGTACAGATCGTCGCTTCCTCCGAGACCGCTACTGCCGATTCAGCGATAAGACTGGTCTGTGCCTTTGCTGTTGATTCGGCCTCATCCGTAGCTCGGCTGTTAGATGGTCTCGAAGAAGACCGGATATTTGGAGAAGTCCGTGGGCAAGCCAAAGAGAAGTAAGATGGGATGGAGCGTGATCACACGTCGTGTTCGCCATCGCCACAGCCCGTACATGTCAGGAAAGAATCGTGCACACGATAGCCGGCTGGGACCTATTTCAGCGGTGTTCATGTTGCTGGTTATCACTGCGTGGTCCTATTGGGGGATAATGGTAGGCCTTTTACATGGATGGCACAGCAACTACGACTATTCCGCGGGTCAGCTTGTTCCGTTAGTTGCGGCATTTCTCGTCTGGCGCGAAAGGAAGATACTCAAGCAGTGCACCCTACAGCCGTGTTGGTCGGGGGGCATCACCTTGGTCTTACTAGCACAGGCTACACGGACCTACGGACTTCTATTCATGGCCCAATCAATTGAGCGATACTCTCTGGTACTAACGGTCGCTGGTCTTGTTCTTATGGTTGCCGGTTGGCAGGTATTTCGGCGTGTCTTGTGGATTCTGCTGTTCCTTTTTCTCATGGTCCCTCTGCCCACACGCATTCACAACCTGATCAGCGGACCCTTACAGACAATGGCGACAACGGGATCGGTATTTGTTTTGGAGGCGTTCGGTGCCAGCGTCAGCCAGCAGGGAAATGTCGTAATGTTAAATGAGAACACCCCTATGGCAGTGGCAGAGGCTTGCAGCGGCCTGCGAATGTTGACGGCATTCGTTATTGTCGCGGCATTCATGGCGTATATGGTGAAACGCTCACGCCGGCAGAAAGCAGTCCTTCTTTTATCGAGTATCCCTATCGCGGTGATGTGCAACATTTTGAGACTGTGTGTGACGGCTGTGCTATTTATGCTTGCAAGCACTGAAGTGGCAGAGAAATTCTTCCATGATTTCGCCGGCCTGGCCATGATGCCGGCTGCTGTCATGATTTTGTTTGGTGAGTTATGGCTGATGGATAAGCTGATTCTACCTGGGCCCAATATACAACAACAGCCGGCAGGAGCGAAATCAGCCACCCGAACGCATCTGAAACGAAAGAAAAGAACGCAGCCTGCATAGTAACGAATAGTCGGTTTGGATGGAACGATGCAGGAGAACCCATCTACGACTCATCTCTTCTCAAGACCTGGCTACCATGAGAGTTTCAATAGAAAAAATTGTGTTCCAGAACCTGGCTGAATCAGCTTCGGCCAGGTCATGTGATATTAATGTCTCAACAAGAGGCGAATTGTTGATATTCCAAAAGGAGATCTGTCATGCTATATGAGAACAGATGTGCAAAGATTAATGTAAAGGTGCTTATCATTCTTGTAATTATATTAGTAGCACTTGTAACCTCATTATTTGCTGCTCGCCAGGTCCGAAGAGGCATTCTTTCGAAAATGTCTCTCGATAAGGGTGAAGCTGCTTTCAAGAACGAGGACTGGCCTACTGCATATCGAAACTTCAGCGCATACCTCGGCAGAAATCCCGATGATGTCGAAATCCTCAAGAAGTATGCCGAGTCGCGGCTGTCCATCCGGCCGCTCGACGCTGATGCTGTCAAGGGAGCCATCGCGGCATATCGCCGTGTCATGCAACTGGACCCTCTGGACCGAATCGCCTCTGACAAGCTCGCAATGCTCTATGCCGGCATAGGCAATTTCGAAGAGCTTGCCTACATTGCCCGAATACGGATTGAAAATGATCCTAACGACCGAGAAGCCCAGCTCTGGCAGGCTAACGCGCTTATCAACCTGGGCAAAACAAATGAGGCTCGAAAGAAACTTGGCGAATTCCTGGCCAAACTCGAGGCGCTTCCCGACAAGTATATCGAGTATGTGCAGGCGTGTGCCCTCCTTAGCCAGATCGATGATTCGGCCGGCGAAAGAGCTAAAGCCCTTGAGAATCTTACCAGGGCTGTAAACTACCCCCCGGAATCTGTCGAGGCATTGGTGTATCGTGCAAAGTTCTACCGCGCGACACCTGGGATTACCGGCATGAGCAAGGAAGACATGTCGGCAGCCGCTCGCAAAGATATCGAGGCGGCCGATGATATTGGCACAGAAAATCCCCGAATTCGCCTGGCGTTAGGCGCAGAATGGATGGTACACGGTGAGTTCGACCGGGCTGATGCCGAGCTGAAGGCTGCTGAGAGTCTCCCGCAGGAGATATTAAAGGAACACTTTTTCGATCTGGTTGACTGGACCGTGGCAAGATTTCTCTTAGCTTCGGAACTGGCGATACGCAGAGAGGCCACAACCGAAGACGCCGCTCTGGCCGATGAAGTGCTGGCAGTGCTGACAGAGAAGAGACATAGAATTCTAGTGCTCCCGAATGCTGTCGCTCTTTATGTCGCAGCAGGCAGGATCGCGGATGCAAGGAGCTATCTTAACGATTATCTTGACACAATGTATACACAGGAAGGGCCGGCAAAATCCGGGCTGAAGCTCGCCTACCTGCAGGCATTGGTGGCGAAAGCCGAGGAAAAACTATATGTTGTCATCGATGTTCTGCAACCGGCCATCGTGAGTGATGCATCCCGTCCCGAGCTGTGGCAGCTGCTGGCAGAGTCCTACAGTCGAACAGATCAGACCAGGAGGGCAGTCAGTGCCTTGACAAGATATCTTCGCCTTCGTCCCAACGATCCGAAAATGACACTGCAACTGGCCCGAGAGTACCTCAGGCTGCGAAACTGGAGCAGTGCATTTGAAACCGCGCGGCTGGCGGAGTCTCTGGATCCCCCGAACATTATCATAACAAAACTGCTGCGCCTTGAGGCGAGCATTAACGTGAGCATCAGCCAGGCTGCCGAGCAAGGTTCCACAATAGACACGGCAAGGTTTGCACCGCTGTCAGTCGAATTGGCAGATTTGCGCAAGCAAAATCCGGAACAGGTTGACGTTCGTATATTGCAGGCTATCATAGCTGATACCCTTGGTAAGCCCGATGAGGCTGAGAGGGAGCTGAAGCTGGCCATTGAAGAGTGTAAAGAACCGCTAAGGGCCAGGATGCAGCTTGTAAATCATTATGTCAAATATAAACGCATGACCGATGCGGTTAGCACCTGCCGGACTGCCTGCGAGCTTGATTCCAAGATTGCAGAGCCCTGGCTTGTTATGACAAGCCTTCATGTAAAAAACGCAGATTATGACTCTGCCGCCAGCTGCCTCAGGCAGGGGCTGGAGGTCGCAGTCGGCAAGTGGGAGAGGCGGGTCCTTGCGATGCAGCTTGCCTTGGTGGAGTTACTTTACCTGGATCGAGCCACCGGGAAAGATCTCCTAACTGAGCTGGCAGCACAAGATGACCAGGAAGTCCGTGCCCGCTTGCTCCTTCTGAATATCCGCGAAATCCAGGAGGACCAGGCAACAGCCGAGAAACTCATCAAAGAATTACGGGATTCCGAGGGGGAAAGCGGGCTTGATTGGCGCCTGCATCAAGCGTCGTTGTGGCTGGCATCCGATGACTGGCGTTCTAAGCAGCCGGATATAACCGGCTATCTTCAATACTGCATTAATTCAGACCCTGGTTGGTCGGAACCGCCATTACTCCTGGCGAAAATGTATGAGAATTTGCAGGATTTCGGACGTGTCGAAGATACATACCGGCAGGCGCTTATCAGGAATCCTTCGGCCACCGATGTGGCAGACAAACTGGTCACCCTTCTTGAACAACAGCGTCGCTTTTCGGATGCCGAGAAGGTTCTCCAGCAGATTCAAGCAAATCCCACAGTCAGCAGTGCGTGGCGCATTCGAAATGCCGTGAATACCGGGGACTTTTCACGGGCAATCGAGGAGTTAACAGTGAGGGTATCCAACAATGACCGGGACGTTAACTCGCGAATACTCCTGGCCCGACTTGTCTACTGGGAAACCAAAGATGCCGAGCAGGCTTTCGCATACCTCAAGGAAGCCGAAGCGATAACACCGGCCTCCCTGGCGCTGACAGCGGCAAAAGTGTCAATCCTAAAGGCAGAAGGTCAGGGCGAAGAGGCCCGGCAAATCCTTAATGATTATGTGGCGAACATTAATGACTTCGGTGCCTACATGATGCGAGCGGCATACCTGGCCAGGGAAGGTGAATTCGAACGTGCCGAGCAGGACTACCGGAAGCTGGCAACCTTTAGCGATCAAGGCGTAGCGGGTTATCAGCTATGGAGCAATTTCTATGCCCGCAATCAGCAGCTCGACAAAGCCGTAATGGTGCTTGAACAGGGCTTGAATGAGAATCCGGCGAATTTGAGATTGAAGCGAAGTCTGATGAAGACTTTGTTTGCGCGGAACCTTGCGCAGGACCGGCAGAGGGCACTGGAAATGCTTGCAGCACTTGAAAAAGAGCTGCCGCAGGATCCGGAATTGATGAAGCTGCGTGCTTTTCTCATGTTGGAGAAGCCGACACCGCAGTCACTCGCGGCGGCCAGGAAGAACTTGGAAAATGTCGTCAAACTGGAACCGACTTCGGTTGAAGCACATCTTATGCTCATTCGCATTGCTATGCAAGAGAAGCGATATGAGGATGCCCGCAATTCAGCGATTCGGGCTCTCGGCTCCAATCCGGACAACCCGGCGTTGCTTTCGGCCAGAGCCGGGGCCGAGCTTCTACTCAAAAACACGCAAATGGCTACCCAACTTGCGCAAATGGCGCTGCAGAAAGACCCAAACGATACACAGGCCCGGGGTGTGCTTGTCGCAGTCGCGCTGGAAATCAAAGATCAGGGCCTTCTCGATCAGGGCACTCAACTTGTGCAAATGGCGCTTCAGAAAGACCCGAACGATACGCAGGCCCGGGATACGCTCATTACAGTTGCGCTGGAAATCAAGGATCCAGGCCTTCTTGAGCAGTCACGTACGCTTATTGAATCTGCGATTGGAAGGGATCCTACAAACGAGCAACTGCTGCTCTCGCGGGCACGTATTCTGGTAGCCATGGATAATCCACAGGCAGCTATTCCTGAACTGGAAGCTTATTGCCGGACAGAAAAGGGAAGCAGCAGCGTTACCGCAATCGTGACTCTTGCCGACCTGTACCGCCTCAGCGGCGACATGGACCGGGCAAAACAGAGGATTGAACAAGCAGAGCAGATAGACGGCAATAGCTTGACTGTGATCCACGCCCGATTCTTGTGGCTGGCGGCCCAGAAGCGATTTGTCGAGCTTTCGCAGATCAGTTCCGCGTATCTCTCGGCCAAAGAGCAGAATCCGGCTACACTTGTCGCAGCGGCAACGATCTTAGCCTCCCTGGATTCGATAACACTCAAACAAGAAGGATTAAAGCTCTTTGAGCAGGCGGTGGCCATTGCGCCGACATCGAAGGAGGCGCGCCTGGGCCTGGCCTCCACCCTCTATCAGACGGGAAATGCCGAACGTGCCGTGACGATCTACGAGGAGCTGCTTAGGCAGTACCCAAATGACATACAAGCTCTCAACGACCTGGCATGGATTCTGCAAGAGCATGATCAGCGTTATGACGCTGCGCTGGAATTGGTTAATAGAGGTTTAAACCTTAATCCGGATGAATTACATCTACTTGATACGAGGGGTACGATTCTTTCAAATCTGGCGGGCCGGCTTGCCAACGCGAGGAATGATTTTATAAGACTTGTCGAATTGTCACCCTCTGATACTCGCCAAAAAGCAAAGGCACTTCTAAACTTGGGCCGCATTTGTGTAAAACTCGATGACCTTGTTCAAGCAAAAAAGCACCTTAAGGATGCATTGGAGATTGATGAAAAAATTGATGTATTCACA
>Ga0315284_10014424_pt1 | contig 11253 bp, 5 predicted proteins | sample YL17G09_16_MG_FD_203696 | JGI IMG/M metagenome (GOLD analysis project Ga0315284, IMG submission 203696) | Sediment microbial communities from Yellowstone Lake, YNP, Wyoming, USA - YL17G09_16 | ecosystem: Environmental > Aquatic > Freshwater > Lake > Sediment | place: USA: Wyoming | collected...
CCGTTGCGTCGAGTTTCACCTGCACGCTCCGAACTTCGCCGGTAATTTCCGGGGAGAGCTTCTTGACAAAGGCCCCAAAAGGTGTATACTGTCGGCGTTCAGATTATGTGAAGAGTTTCTCCTAAGACCGTCCGACCGAGGGGCTGGAGTTCCTGGGAGGACTCGGTGTCTGGGTCTCAGGAGCTGCAACGAATCGGCGGCGGTGTGCTGCCGATTTTTGTTTGAAGCGAGCGAAGCAGGGAGGCTGGAGCGAGAGGGGGCACAGCACGACTAGACAAAGAGCCCGGCGACGGGAATCGCCGGGCCTGGCAAGCGGGCGGCGGTCACCACCCCTCGCCATATCTATGATAAGGCATTCTGTATTGCTGCGCAACGTGACGAGCTGGCGGCAGTTCCGGCGTTCCGTACCTGAGACCCTCGGCGCTGAGGTAGCGGCGCCGAGGCGCGCTGGAGCGGGACCAAGCTGTGAATGTACTGATAGTCGAAGGCCGCGGGGACTAGGAGTAGGTAGCGGTCGCTGGGGCGAACGCCTGGCGGCCGCTATTGGTCTTACGGGGGTGCGAAGATGAAGAGAATACTTGCAGTCACGGTGCTTGCCGCTGCAGTGGCATCGCTGGCGATGCTGCCGGCATCGTTGTTTGACCATTCCGGCCGGGCGACGCAAGCCCAGCAGCCGCTCATCGTCGGGTTCGACATGGACCCGTTTGCGGATTCGGCGAACCGCTGTCCGAACAATGGGGAGGACTGCCAGCTAGGCTCCTTCGAGAAGTGCGTGGAGGCGCCCGCCGGCGGCGAGGTACAGTTCGACGTCTTCTTGCAAGGCCTGCCGTCCCAAGTCAGCATGGCTGGCTTCCGATATCACTTCGGCGAGAAGGACAACCTCTCAGTAGGCGTGATAGGTGGATACGTCCACGGGGAGGGGACCGTCAACCTGCTGGCCCAGCCGGGGAGCTTCGTGGTGGAGTCCAGCGACCCGGTGGGGACCGCCGTGCCCAGCTTCGACGCCGTGGTGTCCGACCAAGGCGCCTTTGAGGCTAACCCGCCCTTCACCCGCGGCGTGCTCGGCCGCTACACATTGAACCTCGCCGGCGTACCCGACGGGCTGTACGGCTTGACCATGGACGGGCTCATGGTCAGTGGGCCGGGCGGTGTGAACCTCTGCGACCAATATGGCTGCGACATAGAGGACGCCAGCGATGGCTACGGCCTGATTGCCATCGGCCGGGAGTGCCCGTTCAGACTGCGGCCACCCGACCTGTGGGGGACGCCCCTTCAGCGGGGCGTGCGGGAGGTAATCCAGAGCCGCCAGTCACAGGGCCTCCCGGTTCCTGACGCGTCCTATGAATACCAGGCGGTGGTGGAGGATGATCATATCACGCTCACCGGCCGAACCACGCTGGAGTACGACGGTCCTTGGGAGGCCGACCTGAACGAATGGCCCAGCCTTGAGGTGCAGCAGGAGGAGCCGGGGCAACCCTGCGCCGAGGGCTATGTGTGCCATGTCGAGCCCGGAAACTACGACCAGGAGTACCGCGACGAGCTGGAGACCCAGTTCCCGGGCATCTGGGAACAGGTCCAGTTTGGCCAGGAGCCGCGCACCCATGTTATTGACGAGGTGTTCGACATCACCTACCCCACAGCGCCCCCTGAGGAGCTGATGCAGCTGGCCATGCTCCTCTCGCCCTCCGCGACGGTAGAGGACATCGTCATGGGGTTCACCGAAGAGGTGGCGAATATCGATTGGACGATCCAGGACAAGGAAGAGACGTGCTTGCCCTGGGTGGGGAAGTGCGTCACCTGGTTCGAGGCTAAGGCGGGCTTCCAGTTGGCCATCGGCTATGGCCTTAGGCTGCCGGCGGAGGTGACCCTCAACTTGCCCGACCTCATGACCCAGGGACAGGTCTACACGCTCAGCTCGTCTCTCGATCCCCTGAACTGGACTAAAGATGAGTTCAAGGCTGGGAACGTCCCTGTGTTCGCGGGGGACGTAAAGGGCAATGAGTTCGTACAGGTGTTGAAGTTCTTCCTGGGCGTGAAGGTCGTCCTCTGTAAGAAGGAGATCATCGGGTGGTATCTACCGGCGGGCTTCGATGGGTCGCAGAGCTTCGAGACGCCGCTTGGGGGCACCTTCCCCATCGCCGCGTTTGACCTGCCTCCGGAGCAGACCGGCCTGAGCTTCAAGTGGATTGGCGCGTCGCTGGGAATAGGACTGAGGATCGAGGAGAAGATGCGCTCGACGAAGATCACGGCTCACTGGCAGGCCAGCGGCGACGCCAAGAATAGCGGCGACATCACCTGGACAACGCCGGACACCGAGGTGGAGTTCGACGTGGAGGCAGGCAACTTCGACCCGGCCACCGACAACGCGACGGTAACCCTGTCCGACTTCAGGTACTACTTCGACGACTTCCTCATCGACCTGTCAGCCAATATCAAGCTGGGCGGCTGGCTGAAGTTTGTGCCCAGCACCCCCTACGTGAAGCTCCTGGAACTGGATCTGAGCTTCCTAAACACCGGCGGGTACTTCGGCGTGCACCACGGGACGAACCCGGAGGTGGAGGGGAATACCCCCGTACAGTCCGACAGTGACGGCGACGGGGTGCCGGACTCCAGCGACAACTGCCCCACCACCCCCAACGCCGACCAGAAGGACACCGACGGCGACGGCAAGGGCGACGCCTGCGACGTGGACGACGACAACGACATGGTCGCCGACACGTCCGACAACTGCCCCTTGGTCGCCAACACCAACCAGCAGAACAGCGACCAGGACCCCTTGGGCGACGCCTGCGACAACTGCCCCACCACCGACAACGAGGACCAGAAGGACGCGGATGACGACGGCCTGGGCGACGCCTGCGACCCCGACATCGACAACGACGGCGTCGACAACGCCACCGACAACTGCCCGGGGGTGTTCAACCCCGACCAGAAGGACACGGACCAGGACGACCTCTACGACGAGGACGGCGACACCCGAGTCAACGAGGACCAAGTGGACGGCAAGGACAACGACGGTGACTATGCCCCGAGTCCCTTCGGGGTCTGCACAAGCGGTGCCCGGGGCTGCGACGAGGACTGGGGCGGCGGCGACGCCTGCGACACCGACGATGACCAGGACTGGGTGGGAGACAGCATAGATGTGGGACCCCAGGATTGGCAGGAATTCGAGAAATTCAGTGACCTGAAACTGGGGGGCGAGACCACCGGCGGCATTTTGGAGAGGGCTCGTCCAGGCTTTGACGTCATCGACGCGCCCTCCTCCGACGACGGGGTGAGAATCATGGCCAGCCCGGGTCCGCTCGACCCGAGAGAGACAGCAGTCAACAGGGTCTGGCTGTGCCGCGAGGACTACACCCTCACCGTGCCTCCCGGCTATGACGATATACCGCCGACGTGCAAGTGGAACGCTCCCAACTTGGAGTTGGAGTTGTCGTTCTGCTCGTTGACCTTCTGTTCGCGCCTCCCGCCCGCTTTCTACTTCCGCAATTTCCTGGTGAACCCGCTCGGGCCAGCCAAAATCACTATCGTGGGGGTAGCGCCCCTCGCCTACGAGTTCAGGAACTCTGCGGAGAGCTCGGGGCCGGTCATCGTGAGCGGCATAAGGCTTCTCTCTGGCGGCATCGAGAGGGACGACGACGGGGACGCTTTCTTCACGCGGCAAGAGATATACTTGGGAACTAACGCCTACGACGCCAGGTCCCACCCCCTGGACATCGACGGCGACGGGGACTTCTCGGTCACTGGCGACGTCATCAACTATGTGGGAAGCATCGGAGCCAGCCTCGGCGACGGCAACTGGTGGCAGCGGCTGGACCTGGACATGAGCGGCGACATCGACGTGACGAGCGACGTGGCCATGTTCGTGGGCAGGATCGGCGGGACGTGCAGGTAGCGCGCTGGCCCGAACCCAACAGCGCAGAGAAGCGGAGACGGGGATGAGATACGGATTCTGGTTGCCGCGAGCTGCTATCGCAGTCCTCGCCCTCTCGTCGTTCCCATTTAGCTTGGCGGGAGGCAGCGACAGCGGGGACAGCGCGACAAAGACAAATGCCCGGCGACGGGGATCGCCGGGCCGGCAAGCGGGCGGCGGTCACCACCCCTCGCCATTACGTACTGTACGACGCGCCGTCGCGTAGGAGATAGCCCGGGAGGGAGACAGCGATGCGCAAGATATTGGTAGGCAGCATCCTGGTGGGCCTTCTAGTCGTTCTTGTTGGTTCGCCCGCAAAGGAGAGCGCCGCGTTCCCGGCAGGAGTGTGTGGTTATGAAAAGTTTGGATTCTCCGTTGCGTGCGTGCTCCCCGTGCACAATTGGCTCAATGGCGCTGCGCTTTGGTTCCTTGACGGCGGAGACGATAGCCTCCTTGAATTTCTAAACGAGCAATCAAAGGACCAAGACCAATTTGACCACTGGTGCATCGATGGTCCATGTGGGGGCAACTACGACGATGGGAAGCGCCACTTTGACCACTGCGGGTTCACGCGGTCGACGGATTACATCTATGGTGAATATGCCCAGGCAATTGACGCGTTTGACCCCGAGAACGCCAGCTTCGACTGGAATGCTGGATGGGCTGCCTTCGGCAGACTGCTGCATACCGTACAGGATTTCTATGCTCATACAAACTGGGTCGAGATCGCAAGCGATCGTCCAGACAAATACGCGGCTCCGGGCCTACAGTGGGAGGATCTCGGCATATTCGAGCGGGGACTCGGGTTCTGGAAAGACTATGGGCCGGGTTGGAACCCGCTGGCCGAGCCGAACGACGACATCTACATATTCCAGAATAACAATTACGTGGACCCGCTGGAGGCGGACGCTGACCCGCCAGGGTGGCTCTACAATGAGGGGTCGCACCTTCCAGAGATGGCGGTAGCGATAGAGGGTTCCAACGAACAGAAAGATATGTATGTGCTCATTGGCACCGGTGACGACAGTTATTGCTACGACACGCTGGCAATCGATCACAGTGATTGGAATCATGACGGACCCAGCGGGCTAATTCCGCTCGCTGAGCCAACGGTATATGATTTGCGGGCCCTAAGTTTCGCGACGTGGCAAACGCAACACGAATGGTGTCGTTTGCTCAACCTGGGCGGTGCCCTAACGAACTATCGAGCATCCAGCTACGTGCTGGCATGGGGGCCGACATGGAACTCCAATCCACCAGTTAGTCCGGCCGACGTTACCGCCAGTCTGGCGGGCACCGCTTGCGGGCCGGAGGAGCCGGGGCCAATCGATGTAACGGTTCAGCCAGCCAACATCACCATTGGGTCTAAACCGGACGCTCCCTCTCACGCCGGTGCCGACAGCTTGCAGTTCCTGCTGTACACCGGAGACTTCAGGCGCTGGGATCGGTCAATCATCCGACTAACGGGACCCGAGGGGCAATCGGCGGTGCCTGAGGGGCAATCGGTGCCGGCCGCTGACCTCCCTGGCCCCCTGCATCTCTGCGTCGATGCTGGAGACGACCTTGTCATGAGCGTCCAGACCATTGGCGAGGACCGTAACGTTCCGGGGGCGCGGTATCCGCGAGGGGTCACTCTCAACATTCCGCACGAGAACTTGACTCAAGCCACCGGATCCTGGCAAGCGTCTTCAGGAAATCTGGACGCCGCCTTCAACGTGGACATTGGCCGCGGGGCGGATAGCGACGGCGACGGGCTGGGCGAGTGCGCGGAAAACTACTACGGCTTCTCGGCCTCGGAGAAGGATAGCAACGGCGACACCATCCTTGACGGCGATGAAGACCCTGACGGGGACGGGCTGTCGATGGAGGAGGAGCTCTACACGTATCACACCGACCCGTGGGACTGGGATCCCGACCGGGACGGGCTGTCCGACAAAGACGAGCTCGCCCTGGGGACCGACCCCTGGAAGGGGGACACCGACGGCGATAAGGTCTCCGACGGGCCTGAAGACCCTGACGGCACCGGCCCGATCGTGGCTGGGCCCGACAACTGCCCGCTGAAAGATAACCTGCAGACAGACACCGACGGCGACGGGAAGGGCGACGCCTGCGACGCCGACAACGACAACGACGGCGTGCCTGACACGGTCGACAACTGCGCGTGGGACCCCAACCCCGACCAGCTCAACACGGACCATGACACGATGGGCAATGTCTGCGACGGCGACGACGACAACGACTTCGTGTGCACCCCAGGGGAGGCGGACCCCTTGTGCTGGGGTTCCGACAACTGCCCGCTGGTGCCCAACGGCTTTCTTCAGAAAGACCTCCTGGGGGTCGGTAACCAGACCGACAACGACGAGGACGGCCTGGGCGACGCCTGCGACCCCGACGACGACAACGACGGCTTCTGCGACCCAGGGGAGACGGACCCGTCGTCGTGCACCGGTTCCGACAACTGTCAGTGGGTCTTCAACCGCAGCCAGCACGACACTGACGGCGACGGGGGGGGCGACGCCTGCGACACGGACGTCGACGGCGACGGCGTCGCCAACGCCGTGGACTCCGACGATGACAACGACCAGGTCCTTGACACGGTCGACAACTGCCCGCTGGTGCCCAACGGCCCCCTTGAGGCAAACCCCCCAGGGGTCGGCAACCAGACCGACAGCGACCAGGACGGCCTCAAGGACGACGACGGTGACTATACCCCGAGTCCCTTCGGGGTCTGCACTGGCGGTGCCCTGGGCTGCGACGAGGACCAGCTGGACGGCGCGGACAACGACGGCGACGGGAAGCTCGACGAGGACGGCGGCGGCGGCGACGCCTGTGACCTCGACGACGACAACGACTGGATAGCAGACAGCGTCGACGTGGAACCCCCGTATCCGTTGGCGCGGCGCAGTTTCAGTGACGCGGCCCTGGGGGGCATGACACACGGCAACATCTGGAGACCGGGTGAGGTGATCGCTGCCGTCATCGACTCGACCCTCCCCGAGGAGGGGGTGAGAATCATGGGCCACGGTCTCCCAGAGAGCAACCCGACCGTTATCAGAGATGGGTGCCCCCGGGCGTTTCCTCACGTCCATCTGCCCTTCTTCAGCGTCCACTCCGGCGATGACGTAGTGCTCACCTGCGAGCCCCAGCAACAATGGATGACGATCAGATGGCGGGTGGGCGCGGCCCTAGACTCCAGTCACTTCATCATGGCCAATCCCCCGTTGTCCGAGGGGGTCGTGCCGCACGTACCCCCGTACTTTGAGGGGAGCGTGCGCCCCTATACCGAAATGATGATTGTGGAGCTGGGGCCCTCCGCCATCGAGTTCAGGAACTCTCCCGAAAGCAAAGGTTCTATCACGGTGTACGGCTTCGACATTCCGCCTGGCGGCATCGAGAGGGATGACGACGGGGACGACTGCTTCACGTCGCAAGAGATACACGTGGGAACTAACGCCTACGACGCCAGGTCCCACCCGCTGGACATCGACGGCGACGGGGACTTCTCGGTTACTGGCGACGTCATCAACTACGTGGGCAGCATCGGCGCCACGCCCAGTGCCCAGAACTGGTGGCAGCGGCTGGACCTGGACATGAGCGGCGACATCGACGTTACCGGCGACGTGGCCATGTACATCGGCCGGATCGGGGAGCTGTGCAGGTAGGTGGCCGGCGACAGGCAGAAGGAGTTGACAAGATATCATCGGCGAGGGATAATATGCGTATCCCCTTCCCGGGGGACATCTAGCTCATGATGCCGGCCTGGAGACGGGCGAGGTGCGCGCACGGACTCCTACGGTTTCTCCTTCAGCGCAGCGCTAACCATCCCGTTGAAGGTCATAGCCAAGCCGTGATAGAAGGAGGTCGGCAATGAACACGATAAGGATTCCCAGCCTTTGCCTCGCGACCGTGGGGCTGATCGTGGTGGTAGCGGTCCTGGCGCTCGCCAGCGGAACCCGTACCTCGGAGGCCCAGGGCCCCATCGACATGGGCCTCGACATGGAGATTACGGGCAACACCGCCAGTACGCTGGGACCCGTAGACGGGTGTTACGAGCTAGCGTGGAGCGGGACCCCCTTCGACGGAGTCGCCGACTGGACCATCGATGTATATGTCTCCGGCGACACGCAATCGCCGCTGGCCTACGACGCCTGGGTGACCTACGACAACAACAAGGTGCACGTCTTGCAGGGTGCGCCCACTGACCCCCTCATCAAGATGCCGGGGGCCGTGAACCTGAGCGGGTACCAGGTGGGGCAGGCCTCGTTCGGGGTAATCTACCCGAACCCTCCCTACAACGGCATCCCTGGCGGCGGCACCCTCGTGAGGATCGGCCTGGACGTCGGTGCCTCAGGCTTTGTGGCTTTCGGCTTCGCCAAGGGGGCGTACATTTCCGCCCCGGGAAGCCTCCACCACGCGGTGACAACGGTGGCGGCCCAGTTGGCCATCAACCAGGATTGCCCTGCGGGGCCCACGCCTTCTCCCAGTGTTGGCGGCGCAGTAGAGATTCACGTTGACGGCTCTGATGGGGCAGCCGATTCCGGGCCTGGCCCTGAGACTTCAGTCGATCCTAGCGCCGCTTCGGGGGCCGGTTCGTCAACCTGGTACTACGCGGCCCTGGCGGGCTGCGCCGCTGCGATGGTGCTCGCCGTCGTCTCGGGCATGTGGTATGCCAGGAGGCGCTGGCCACATTAGGCGCCCCCTGGGAATGCCGGAGCGTTTGTTCAGGGAATAGACTGTTAGCCCGATTTTGGGCGGCTCGCGGTTGAAAGGGCTCCGGGCGAGCACGGAGGCATAGGCGATTCTGAGCGGTTGCCGCCTGCTAGGGAAGGCCGGCCTACTTCTGTTCGCGGGGGCTCTGGCCCTCGTGGGCGGGGCCCGTACGTCCGAGGCCCAGGGCGCCATCGAAATGGGCCTGGACATGGAGATCACGGGCAACACCGCCAGCACCCTGGGGTCCATCCAACAGTACTACGAGATAGACTGGAGCTGCACACCCTTTGACGGGGTCGCCGACTGGACCATCGACGTATACGTGGCTGGCGACACCCTATCGCCCCTGGCGTACGACGCCTGGGTAACCTACGATGACGCCAAGGTGCACGTCCTGCAAAGCACACCCACCGACCCCCTGATCAAGATGCCGGGAGCCATGAACCTTAGCACTTACTACCAGGAGCAGGCGGCCTTCGGCGCGTCCTATTTCAGCCCTCCATACAATGGGATTCCTGGCAGCGGCACGCTCGTCCAAATAGGCTTGGACATTGGGGTCTCCGGCGTTGTCGACTTCCAGTTCGCCAAGGGTGCTTACAAATCTGCAGCCGGACTCCACCCGGTTACAACCTTGGCAGGCCGGTTGGCCATCAACAGCACGTGTTCTCCTTCTGTGGGCGGCGTCGCGGAGCTGCCAGACGTGCCGTCAGGCGCTGGTTCGCCAACTCGATACTCCATGGTTCTGGCCGTAGCTGCAGTGACAGGGGCCGTAGTTCTCGGAGCAGGCGCAATGTATGCTCGCAGGCGCTGGCTCAGGTAAAGCATCTGGCACTCCTTTGAGGCGGCAGGATTGCCGGTGAGGAGGAGCCCCAGTGAAGGAGACGAGACGCATGACAAGACCGGCAGGGACTGTACTGGTGGTGGCGGCGATGGCAGTCATCGCCTTGCTGTCGCTCCAGCTCGTGGGCACCCTCGGGGGCGCACACGCCCAGGGTAACGTTGATTTCGACATCGACCCGGACATCGCCGGCAACACAACGAGCGGCATCGGCGCTGGTGGAATCGAAGACTGCCTCCGCCTCGATGGCTCGGGCGGCTTCGACGGCTCGGCTGACCATACTATCGATGTGGTCGTTCAGGGCGACACCCAGGCGCCCACCGCCTACGACGCCTGGGTCACCTACGGCAGCAGCGTCATCCACGTGTTGGACAGCGGCACCGATGCCCTGGTGAAACTGCCTGGCGCCAGCGACTTCACCACCAATGAGGACCCAGGCCCCATTAAGAGCAGCGATGGCCAATTGGATGCCGGCGCCCTCTACCTCTCGGGCGGCCCTGGCATCGCCGGCGACGGCACGATCCTGCGCATCGGGCTGGACATCAACTTCACTGCCGGCCCGACCATTGTCACCCTGGCTTTCGCCAAGGGTGCCTACAGGTCGGCGGCTGGTGCTCATCCGACCAACACTGGGACAGGCCTGCTAGCCATCAACCAGGACTGCGCCGCAGGGCCGACGGTCACTCCAACGTCCACCGCCACGCCCACGCCTGCAGCCACGTACAGCCCTACGCCTTCACCTACTGCATCGCCCACCCCGACCACATCGCCCACCCCGACACCGTCCAGCGATGTCGACGGGGACACCGTCCCGGACGTCAGCGACAACTGCCCTTTGGTCACCAATCCTGACCAGGCGGACAACGACGGCGACGGGATCGGCGATGCCTGTGAGGGCCTAGCGCTGGGCGTGCCCCTCGTCGCGGGGTGGAACCACGTCTGCTACACCGAGGCCGCCCAGTCCGTCGACGCGGGACTTAGCACTTTGGCCGGGAAGGCGCTGGCCGCCTATCGCCTCATGGATGACGGAGCCTACGACCGCTGGTTTGCGGGGCGCCCTGATCTGTCCACGATGGAAACGCTGAACTCTTACGACGCGCTGTTCATCTTGACGTCCGGGAGCACCGTCTGGGCCCAGCAGCCCTCAGCGCTGCCCACCAGCGCCAACCTTGGTCAGGGCTGGAACGACGTCTGCTACCTCGGGAAGGCCAAGTCGCCCGCGGACGCTACGGCGGGCATCGCGAATCAGCTAGGCATCCTCTACGTGCTAGGTAGCGACCACACCTGGACCCGCTACGTACCTGGCCGACCCGAGGTAAGCAACACCGCCCAACTGGAGCAGTACAACGGTGTCCTCCTGCTGATGACGGAGCCGGGTGCCATCGCCTGGATGTTCGACCCTTAGCGGCACAGCCGACACAGGAGGCTGGCCTGCAAAGTGCCAAAACTCCATCCGCATGTGGAGGGTTGACACGCTGAGGTACCTAGGCCAGCCTGGGGGCTGTAGCTACCGCCCACACGATCCCGCTGTCCACCAAGTCCCGATTGACAATCCCGGGCACCTGCCGTCACCGGTCGCCCACCGACGCTCTCCTGCTTCTCAGGCAGATTGTCAGCTATGTCGATCGTGGGCAACCAGTTGCTCTTGGAGGTACGTCCTCCACATTGCTAACTGGTCGTGAAGAACGAAGGAATCGGGGGCAACTGCAGAAAAGCCTCGCTACCCCAAATAGCCCATAATTGGGACTGTCGTTATAGCCCCCAACAGGAGCGGAACGGCTCGTCGCAAAAG
>Ga0315284_10014427_pt1 | contig 11252 bp, 14 predicted proteins | sample YL17G09_16_MG_FD_203696 | JGI IMG/M metagenome (GOLD analysis project Ga0315284, IMG submission 203696) | Sediment microbial communities from Yellowstone Lake, YNP, Wyoming, USA - YL17G09_16 | ecosystem: Environmental > Aquatic > Freshwater > Lake > Sediment | place: USA: Wyoming | collected...
CGCGCTATTCACGCGCGTGGAGTGTCGTCGATCAGTACCACGTCTTTGCCCCGGTCGGCGCCGGAGTGGCACACGAAGACGTTCGTCACCGTCACGACCACCGCCGCCTTGGCGGCGATGTCCGGTTTGCTCTCCCTCACCCAGGCGACGGTCTCGTCGAAGATGTGTCCCGTCCGATGGACCTCTGCCGTACCCTTGATCTGATACGCGCGCTTGGTCTCCAGATCCCATGCGCAGACGGCGACGCGAGGATTCTCCTCGAGATTCTTCGCGCCCTTGTCCATGTAGTTGTCCGCGATGAGCACCGCGGAATCGTCGAGCGTCTTCACGAAGGTCATCGGCACCACGTTGGGCAGGCCATCCTTCGACGCGGTTGCCACCGGCGTGACCTGCATCTGGGAGAGCACACGCTTCGCATCCTCGGTCAGTCGTCCCACCGGAACCCCCTTCTGCCGCACCGTGAACTTCGGCGGCGATCTTCTCGGCTGCGCGGCACTGGCGCCGCTCGTCTTCATTCCCTGCATCGTATATGAGCATATGCTCACGATACCAGCGGCCGTCGCGATGTCGCCCGCGCTCTGGGCGACCTCGCCGAGTGGGGCGGAGCGCCTCGCTGGGCACACTCGCCCGGCCGCGTACGAGGGAGCGGCCCGCGACCGTCGTGAAGGCCGGTCGCGGGCCGCTCGGGCTCCGGTCGCGCGGTCTCTGTCCCGGGCGGAGACCCAAGACGGGCGGCCGCCCGTCGTTCGGGCGTGGCCGCCGTACGGCGTCTAGATGAACAGGTTCACGTTGGCCTCGTCTGCATGACCGAGGTAAGCGGCGACGCCCTCGAACTCGACGTCGTCGATGAGCTCTTCCTCCGTGAAGCCGAGGATGTCCATAGAGAGCGTGCAGGCGACGAACTTGACGCCCTGCTCCCGAGCGCTGTCAAAGAGTTCCTCGAGCGACATGCCGCCGGCGTCTTTCGTGGCCCTTCTCATCATGGGGCTGCCGGCACCGGCGAAGTTCATCTTGGAGAGGCCGAGCTTCTTTGTGCCCTTCGGCATCATCTTGCCGAACATGGACTGCAGGGTACTCTTCTTGGCCTCGGTCGGGACCTTCTCGGTCTTGCGCAGGATGTTGAGGCCCCAGAAGGTGCAGAAGATCGTGACTTCGTCGCCCATGGCGGCGGCGCCGTTGGCGATGATCAGGGCCGCCATCACCTTGTCGAAATCGCCGCTGAACAAGATGATCGTCTTCTTGGTCGTATCCACTCCAGCACCTCCAGTGCTGTTCGGTTCCGGGTCGGCGGTGCCGGCCTCAGGACGCATAGGCCTCGCGCAGGTACTGCGAGATGTCCTTGAAGCGCATCGAGTCGCCCGCCGCGGTGCTCAGATTGACGAAGCACATCGGGCACATGGTGACGCACTCGCGTGCGACGGCTCGCAGCTGCACGACGCGATTTGCCGCGTTGGCGGCCGCTTTGATCGGGTAGAGCGACTCGACGGGGCCGCCGCAGCACCAGGTCTGGCGGCCCGTGTACGCCGGGTCGCGGACGGTGACGCCGGCCGCCGCGAGCAGCTCGCGCGGCTCGTCGACGACGCCCTCGTAGCGGGCGAAGACGCACGAGTCGTGCAGTACCACCTCCGCGGGAGAGCCGCCGGCGCGCTTGCCGCCGTTCCCGTTGCCACCGAAGCCCTTCTCGGCCAGCACCTCGAGGTAGCTGCGTACTTCGACGTCGTACCCCTTGAGGATCTTGGGGTACACGCTGCGCAGCATGGTGGTGGTGTGCGGGTCGATGGTGATGACGGTCTTGACGCCACGCTTCTTGAAGACGTCGTGGACGCGCCTTGCGTGCTCCACAACGACTTCGTCGAGGCCCAGGTCGTAGGCCAGGGCGCCCGAATACAGGTCGTCCTCAAACAAGGCGCCGAACTCGACGCCGGCCTTGCGCAGCAGGTGCACGACGTTGATCGGCACCTGGTCGTAGACGGCGCGCTCCGCTGCCGAGGGGCGCGCCATGAACGCCGAGATGTTGACGACGCGGTTCACCCTGCGGCCGAGGCCGGTGTACTTGGCGAGCCACGAGTCGCCGAACTTCATCTCGGCCTTCACGAGGCCTTCGATGTACGGGATGAGCTGGTACATCATGCCGGTGTAGAGCACCGTGTCGCCGCCGTGCCGCAGGCCGAGGCTCTCGGTCCACCTGGTCGCCACCTTGGCGGACAGCGGCAGCACGGAGCGCCTGAGGCGCAGGTTGTCGGCGAGGATGCCGATGACGTCGCCGGTCGGGAGAGCCATGGTCATCCCCTCCCGATGCCGAAGACGGTGCGGACGATGTGATGGCGCAAGGTGCGCACGTTCTCGGCGATGTGCACACCCGACGGGCAGTTCTCCTCGCACATCTTGCAGAGCAGGCACGAGAAGACAAGCTCGACCTCGGCCTTCACGCGGTCGTCCATGCCGAGGAGCACGTAGCGGAACAGCTTGCGCGGCTGGACGTCGACGCCCATCGGGCAGATGGCGGAGCACACCCCGCAGTTCATGCAGGCGTCGGCGTTGAACTCATCGGAGCGTTCGAGCTCCGCCGCCAGCCCGGGGTTCACGAGTGCCGTCATGAGCCCTCCCTCTCCACCACTTGGTAGCGGAAGTAGCCTTCATCGGTGACTTCTTTGATCTCGCCGAGCCAGCCGTACTTGCGCAGGCCCATCACCCAGAACATCACTTCGTGGGACGGGCGCCCAACGGCCACCGCGATCTCGGGCACGGTCAGCGGTCCGTCCGCCAGCGCCGCCAGGATGCGACGGCGCATGACCTGTTCGTCGCGGATGATCTCGCGCACGCTGCGATTCTCTGGGGTGGCATCCTTGATCGTCGTGCCGCCGGTGGTCGGTGTCATGAGCAGCTCACCTCCAGGAGGCCGTCGATCATGGATTTGATCTGAGCGTCGGTGTAGCCCTGCAGGTCGACGGCATCGGTGGGACACACCGGTACGCAGCCGCCGCAGCCCTTACAGGCGGTCTTGATGACACGGGCGACCGCCTCGCCGCCCTCCTCGACCTGCTCGATGGCCGCGTAGGGGCAGGCGTCGAAGCATTTGCCGCACCAGGTGCAGGCGTCGGTGTCGACCAGCGCCACCATGGGGTCGAGCTCGGCGAAGCCGCGCTTGAGCATGGCGCCGCTCTGGGTCACGGCCGCGAGGCCGCTGGCGACGGCCTCGGCCGAGTTCTTGGGCGACTGGCAGGCGCCGCAGATGAGGACGCCATCCACGATCGTCTCGACGGGGCGGAGCTTGGGGTGGATCTCGTTGAAGAAGCCGTCGTTGCCCACTGGAAGCTTGAGCACGCTGACCAGCTCGCCGTTCTCGCGCGGCACCATGCCGGTGACGAGCACGACGAGGTCGGCCGGGATGGCCACTTCTTCGCCGCTGGTGAGCAGGTCCTTCGTCGTGACCTTGAGGCCGCCGGAAGCAAGCCTCTCGACCGTCGGCGGCTCGTCGTCGGGCACGCGCAGGTACAGCGAGCCCTTCTCGCGCGACTCGTTCCACAGCAGCTCGTACTTGCCGTAGGTGCGCATATCTCGGTACAGGTGGTACTGGCGCAGCGACGGGTCCCCCTTGGCGGCCGCCTCGAGCGCCGCGTCCACGGCGGCCGTGCAGCAGTAGCGCGAGCAGTAGGTGTGGCCGCCTTCGACGTCCTCGCCTTGGCGGCTGCCGACGCAGTAGATGTAAGCGATGGTCTTGACCGGCCGGCCGTTGTGCTCCAGGGGTCCGGCCGACGCGTCCAACATCTTCTTGAACTCGGGCAGCGTGACGACGCCGTCGATGCCGTAGCCGAGTTCGCCGGCCGCCGGCTCGTAGGTGTCGAAGCCCGTGGCGACGACGATCGAACCGACGTCGACGGTGATGGTCTCCAGCCGTTCGCCGTGCACCGCGATCGTCGCCTGGAGATTGCCGAAGCTGCCGGACTTGTTCATCACTTCGGCGTTCGTGAACACCGTGATGGCGGGGTGAGCGCGCACTGCCTCCTCGAGCTTGGCGACCAGGTCGGCGCCGTTGCGGCCATGCGGGTACATGTGGCCGAAGCCGGCGACCCAGCCGCCGAGCTGAGGCTCTTTCTCCACGAGGTAGACGGAGAGCCCGATCTCGGCCAGCCCGAGGGCCGCGCGCAGGCCGGCGATGCCGCCGCCGACGACGAGGCTCCTCGGCGTCGTCTCGACGACGATCGGCTCGAGCGGCTCGGTGAGGCGCGTCCGGTTGATGCCGGCACGCACCAGGCGCACCGCTTTCTCGGTCGCGCCGTCATGGTCGTCGGTGTGCGTCCACGAGCACTGCTCACGGACGTTCACCTGGGTGTACTGGAAGGGGTTCATCCCGGCGCGCTTCGCGACGTCGCGAAAGGTGACCGTGTGCAGCTTGGGAGAGCAGGAGGCCACGACGAGCGCGTCCAGGCCCTTCTCGTGCGCGTCCTCGATGATCTCCTGCTGGGTCGAGTCCGAGCAGGTGAACATCGCCGAGCGCGCGACCACCACGTCCGGATCGTGCTCCACGGCGGCGACGACCTTGTCGACGTCGACGTAGTCGCTGATGTTGCCGCCGCACTGGCAGACGTACACGCCGATCTTGCGGCCGCTCATATCGTCACCTTCACGTGCGCTCGTTCCAGGTGAGCGGCGGCCTGTGCGACCGCGGCGCCCGCGTGGAGGATGGAATCGGGGATGTCCTTGGCCCCGGCGGCCGAGCCGGCAACGAACACGCCGGGCAGATTGGTGCGGCCGGGGTCGAGGTCTTCGTCGGCCTCGCCGACGTAGTAGTAGTCGTCGAGCGCCAAGGCGCCGTCCTCGAAGAGGTGCTGCGCCTCGGCGTTGGGCTGCACGCCGACGGCAAGCACGACCATGTCGTGCTCGGCCTCGGCGAGCGTGCTGCCGTTCTCGATGTCTTCGTAGCGGAGCACGAGGTTGCCCTCGTCGGTCTCGGTGATGCCCGAGATGCGGCCCTTCACGAAGTTGGCGCCCATGTCCTTGGCCTGCTGGTAGAACTCGTCGTAGCCCTTGCCCACCGAGCGCACGTCGATGTAGTAGACGGTGACGTCGGCGAGCGGCAGGGCGCCCATGATGAGCTGGTTCTGCTTGACCGAGTACATGCAGCAGATCTTGGAGCAGAGCGGGTTGCCGACGGTATCGTCGCGCGAGCCGGTGCACATGACGTAAGCGATGTTGTCCGGGACCCTGCCGTCGCTGGGGCGGAGCACGGCGTTGTAGGGCCGCGTCGGCGCCAGCAGACGGTCCATCTGCATGCCGGTGATGACGTTCTTGAAGCGGCCGTAGCCGTACTGCGGCTTGGCGTCGGCCGGGAAGAGCTTGAAGCCGGTGGCGAGGACAACGCTGCCGATCTCAGCCTCGATCTCCTCACCCTGCATGTCGAGCTTGATCGCGTCGGCAGGGCAGGCGTCGACGCAGGCGTGGCATTCGGAGCACACGCCGCAGTCGAGGCAGCGGGCGGCGCCGAGGAACGCTTCGTCCTCGGTCATCGGGCCTTCGGTCTCGCCGAAGTCGGTCGGCGCCGCGCTCATGACGGCGCTTGATTCGAACGGCTCGCGACGGTCGTACACGTCCTGCCGCCCGAGCACCTCGGCCTTGTCCGCGACGGGCAGCATCTCGTCGAAGCCTTGGGTGTCGAGCTCGGCGCCCTGGAGGTAGCGGTCGATCATGAAGGCGGCGCGGCGGCCTTGGCCGACCGCGGTGGTGATCATCGTCGGGCCGGTGACGACGTCGCCGGCGGCGAAGACGTGCGGCACCGCGGTCTGCAGCGTCGCGGGGTCGGCCTTGAGCGTGCGGTTCGCGTTGGTCTCGAGGCCGAACGCCTCAGTGTCGGCGCCCATGCCCGCCGCGACGATGACGACGTCGCACTCGAGGCTCATACGCTGGCTCTCGTCGTACTCGGGGTGGAAACGGCCGTCGGGGTCGAACACGCAGGTGCACACCTTGAGCTGGGCGCCCTGCAAGCGGCCGTTGCCGATGAAGTGGTCGATGCCCCAACCGTCGTGTAGCGTGATGCCCTCGGCCCGAGCCTCTTCGACCTCGAAGTCGTGGGCCGGCATCTCCTCGCAGGGCTCGAGGCTTGCCTGGGCGACGGAGGCGGCGCCGAGGCGGCGCGCCGTGCGCGCCGCGTCGATAGCGACGTTGCCGCCGCCGACCACGAGTACGCGCTTGCCGGCCAGGTCGACGCCTTCGTCGAGCTTGACGGCGCGGAGGAAGTCGAGCGCGCTCTGGACGCCGTCCAGATCGTCGCCGGGCACGCGCAGACCGACAGACTTGTGCGTGCCCGTCGCCAGCAGGACGGCGTCGTAGCCGTCGCGCTTGAGCCCTTCGACGTCGTCGACGCGCGTGTCGGTCGCGATCTCGACGCCGATGGCGGTGACGTTGGCGACGTCGTCGGCGACGACGTCGTTGGGCAGGCGGTACGCCGGGATGCCGAGGCTGAGCATGCCGCCCGGCGTGGGCGCCGCCTCAAAGATCTTGACGCCGTAGCCTTTGCGCGCGAGCTGCCAGGCGGCCGTGAGACCGGCGGGCCCCGAGCCCACGACGGCGACCTTCTTGCCGTTCTGCTCGGGCTTCTCGACGGTCTTGGGCTCCGCCTGGCCGTACCGCTGGTCGGCGATGAAACGCTTCAGGCGGCGGATCGGCAACGGGCCTTCGAGCTCGCCGCGCGTGCATTCGTCCTCGCAGGGCGCGTAGCAGGCGCGTCCGAGGCTGCCGACGAGCGGCGTCGCCTCGAGCACCAGGTCGAAGGCCTGATCGTACTCGCCGCTGCGCACCCGGGCCACGTAGCCGTGCGCCTTGATGCCCGCCGGACACTCGTAGGTGCACGGCGAGACGCCGGCGCGCTCGATGACCGCCTTCTTCGGGACAGCTTGGGGAAAGGCGATGTACGCCGCGCGCCGCGACACCATGTCGGCGTTGAACTCGTCGGGCACCGCCACGTTGCAGGCCATCTCGCATTGGCGGCAGCCGGTGCAGGCGACCTCGTCGATGAACTTCGGCTTCTGCGTGATCTTGGCGTGGTAGGTGCCGTCGCCGTTGGCGCGGATGCCCTCGACCTGAGCGTACGTGAGCACGTCGATGTTGGGGTGGTGGATGGTGGCAGCCATCTTGGGAGTGGAGATGCAGCTGGCGCAGTCCAGGGTGGGGAAGACCTTGCTGAGCAGGATCATCTTGCCGCCCACGCTGGCATCCTTCTCGACGACGAGCACCTTGTAGCCCATGTCGCCGAGCTTGAGTGCCGACTCCATCCCCCCGATGCCGCTGCCGACCACCAGAGCGTCGTACTTCATGCGGTCGCCTTCCGGGACGGTCCCAGATCGGCCAGGGACCTCGAGTACTCGTGCATGTAATTGGTGAACGGCTCGGCGCAGACCGAGCAGATCGCGGCCATACGCACGCGCTGCGGCTCAAAGCCGTTCTCGATGAGCAGCGCCTGCGCATCTTCCATGATCTTGGCCGTGCGCTCGCTGCAGTCGGTCAGGTAGGCGCACTCGTCGCCGTCGGCGGCGATGAACACGCCGTCGAAGCCCTGCTCCACGGCGTACAGCAACCAGCTCGGCTTGATGCCGCTCGTGCAAGGCAGGCTGACCACCGTGACGTTCGGCGAGTAGTGCATGTGCGAGCTGCCGGCCAGGTCGATGCCGGGGTCCGAGATGTTGTTGGTGGAGAAGACCAGGATCCGCGGAGCGGGCGCCTGGTCCTCCTGTGCCTGAGCCTCTGCCGTCATTACTTCATCTTCTTGACGTACAGCTTCATGAAGCCGGGCTCTTCGATGATGCCCAAGTACTCGTGACCCATCTTCTTGCACCAGGCGGGGATGTCTTTCTGGGTGCCGGAGTCGGTGGCCATGACCTCCATGATGCCGCCCACGGAGACGCTGGGGATGCCCTTCTTGGCGGCCAGGATGGGGCCGGGGCAAGAAGTGCCGCGCGCGTCCACTACCTTCTCTACCTGGATGGTGCTGAGGTCTTCTGACATGATCCTCTCCTTCGTGACGACGCTTGTGCTTGTGTTCCTTTTCGCAAGCTCGGGCCTGCTGAAGGCCGCTCGCTTGGTTCGTACCGTTAGGCTGTTGTCTCCCCTTGGCTCGGCGAAGCGGTTGCTTACGGCGACGCGAGCGCCGTGGTCGTCGATGCCGAGGTTGGCGGTGCTGAGCTGGCCGTCGTCGTCGGCTGCTGCCTGGCGGCGTCGAGGAGCTCGGCCGCCTGCAGCGACTCGCCCTGAGCGAGGTGCTGCTCCACCAGCGCCTCACGGATCAGTGCACACGCCTGGATGAACTTCATGTTGGTGACGCGGTAGTAGACGGTCTGACCGTCCTTGCGCGAGGCCACGAGCCGGCGTTCCTTGAGAACGCGCAGGTGCTGCGACACGTTGTGCACCGAGATACCGATCTCGGCAGCGAGGTCGCCGACGCACTTCTCGCCGCTGCCGATCGCGTGCAGGATCGCCTGGCGATGCTCGTTGGCGAGCGCCTTGCACAGCTCGGCGTGCATGCGGTAGACGGCCTTGAGGTCGGCAGATGCGGGGGCTAGTATGTTGTCCTGTATTTGCATACTTGCTTATATACGACATCTGAGGAGCTGGGTCAAGTGCTGGCGTTCGCAAGCGACGGCGAGCCGAGGGCATGCGGTAGTGTTGGCGCCATGACCGTGACGAGCTTTGAAGGCAAGACGCCGGTGATCGGCGAGGGGTGCTGGGTTCATCCTTCAGCGGATGTGATCGGCGACGTGCGTCTGGGCGCCCGCTGCTGGATCGGGCCGGGCGCCCGCCTGCGCGGCGACTACGGCAGCATCGTGCTCGGCGACTGCTGCGCCGTGGAGGACAACTGCGTCGTCCACGCGCGCCCCGGCGAGACCTGCACCATCGGCTCGTGGGTGACGCTGGGCCACGGCTGCGTGGTGCACAACGTGGCCCTGCTCGGCGACTACGCCGTGGTCGGCATGGGCGCCGTGGTGAGCGACTGGGCCGAGGTCGGCGAGTGGGGCGTGATCGCGGAGGGTGCGGTTGTACCGCAGCGCGGCGTGGTGCCGGCGGCGAGGATCGCCGCCGGCGTGCCGGCGCGCCTCCTCGAGCGCGCCGTCGACGACGAGTATCGCGCCGCCTGGCGCGGGTTCAAGCAGATCTACGTCGGACTTTGCGAGCGGTATCGCACGGGTCTGGGCGCGTAGCGGCCGGAATCCGCGGCCGCCCGACCAGCGTCAGTCGTAGGCCAGCCGCGTCTCCTCATCGGTCAGCACGTGCTGGATGCGGCGCTGCCAGTCCGCCGAGTCCCACGTCCCCAACGCTTGATGGGTCTGATAGTAGTTCTCGGGGATCGGGTGGGTGCCCATCACGACCTCCAGACCGTACTTGGCGGGCAGGAGCTCGCTGAACGCGTCGATACTGGCGCAGGGCGGATAGCCGACCACCAGACCGGTGGCAAGGTGAACCACATCGGCACCGTTCTTCTTCATCTCCGCCGGAGCGTATTCCACGTTGCCGCCGGGGCACCCGCCGCAGGTGGTGAAGCCGACCAGCTCGATCCCCACGTTCCCGTACAAGGCGAAGGCGCCGTCCCGGTTGCGCATCGCCCGCAGGCATTTCCCGCCGGCACAGTTGTGATAGCGGTCGCAGATGATGATGCCTATCTTCTTCATGCCCGTCGCCTCTCGTCCGGGATGGGCGGCACACGCGGACGCTCGGCGTGAATGCCACAGAGACCTTCGATCACACATGAAGCTTACAGCGCCGCATCAGACCAGGGAATCGCGGGTGGCCCGCCGGTGGGAACGGGGGTCCGCTGTGAACCCGGATCCTGGGCAACTGGGACTGAGGGGCGTGCGAACAGGGGATGAACGGCGGAAAGCTGGCGGTTTGGAGAGACGACGATGACGAGCTTCGTGGCGCTTCTGCGCGCGGTGAATGTCTCGGGCCAGAACAGGGTCCCGATGGCCGAGCTGCGGCGCTTCCTGGGCGGCCTGGGGCTGACCGGGGTGGAGACGTACTTGCAGAGCGGCAACGCGGTGTTCGACGCTGACGGTGACGATGCGGCGGAGCACGCCGCCGCGATCCACGGCCTGATCGCGCGCGAGTTCGGTTACGACGTGCGCGTGCTGGTGCTGACGGCGGCGAAGCTGGCGCAGATCGCCGCCGCGAACCCCTTCCTCGCCGGCGGCGCCGACGAGAAGTACCTTCACGTGACCTTTCTGTTCGCGCCGGCGGACGCGGACGGCTTCGCCGATCGCGAACTCCCGGCGCAGGAGGGCGAGCGCGCGGAACGTGCCGGGCCCGTGATCTACCTCTACCTGCCGCACGGCTACGGCCGCACCAAGCTCAACAATGCGTACTTCGAGCGCGCTCTCGGGACGCCCGCCACCACCAGGAACTGGCGCACGGTGCTCGCTCTCGCCGAGATGAGCGCGCGCGGCTCATGACCGACTGGGACGCGCGCGACTACGTCGCCCATTCGAGCGCGCAGCAGGAGTGGGCGCGTGAGCTCATCGCCAAGCTGCGACTGCCCGGCGACGAGGCGGTGCTCGACATCGGCTGCGGCGACGGCCGCGCGACGGCGCTCATCGCCGAGCGGCTCCCGAAAGGGAGCGTCCTCGGCGTCGACAAGTCGGCGAGCATGATCGCGCTGGCGGCGGGGCGGTTCCCGCCCGCTGCCGATCCGAACCGGACCTTCCGCCAGATGGACGCTACCCGCCTGGAGCTGCCGCGCGCCTTTGACGTGGCTTTCTCGAGCGCCGCGCTGCGCTGGGTGCACGACCACGAGGCGATGCTGCGCGGCGTGCGCAGTTGCCTTCGACCCGGGGGCCGCCTGCTGTTCCAGATGGGCGGCCGCGGCAACGCGGCCGAGACGCTGGCCGTGGTCGACGAGGTCGTCGCCCGCCGGCGCTGGCGCAGCTCCTTCGACGGCTTCGCATCGCCGTACCACTTCTGCAGCCCCGAGGACTACGAGGAATGGCTTCCGCGCGCGGGCTTCTGCGTCGCGCGCGCCGAACTTTTCCCCAAAGACATGCGGCACGCCGACCGCGAGGCCTTCCTCGGTTGGCTGCGCACCACCTGGTTCCCCTACACCGACCGCCTTCCGACGGAACTCCGCAACGCCTTTCTCGATGACGTGGCCGCCGCCTACACGATCGCCGTCCCGCCCGACGCCGAGGGCGTGATTCACGTCCGGATGGTGCGGCTGGAGGTGGAGGCGCGCGTCGCCTGAGCTTGGATCTTCGGGTGTACGCTCGGGGATACCG
>Ga0315284_10014430_pt1 | contig 11252 bp, 10 predicted proteins | sample YL17G09_16_MG_FD_203696 | JGI IMG/M metagenome (GOLD analysis project Ga0315284, IMG submission 203696) | Sediment microbial communities from Yellowstone Lake, YNP, Wyoming, USA - YL17G09_16 | ecosystem: Environmental > Aquatic > Freshwater > Lake > Sediment | place: USA: Wyoming | collected...
GAACGATTCTGCCCAGATCTTCTTTATCTGGGATTCTATGGATCTTTTCACTTCCGGTGTCGCAGTTGGGAAGCTGTTGATCAATGCGTTCTGAAGGTCTGCCTTTTCTTTGACCCGTCTTTGATACTCTTTAGGATTTGTGATGAATTCTGCTTTGACCCGGCCGAATTTATCTTTTGACGCCTCGAGCTCGAAAGCCTTCGCCATAGTTTTTGGAACAAACCCAGCAACTTCGAACGCCTCCAGCAGATTCCTGTAAGCTTCTATGCTTTCCGTCGTTGCTGGAAAATTATAAGGACTCTTTTTTAGCTTTTCTACATCGACTCCCCCTTGCTCGACCGCAGAGGTCCAGTATTCGTTGAGTATGAACTTCCTATCTGAAGCGAATACTACTCCGTCCCTAACGCGGGCGAAATAGACTGGATTTGGGGCGCCTATCAATGACATGACCATTATCTTGCTATTCTGATACCCGGGTTCAGATGCAACTGTGGAAAAATCGCGTGCGAACGCTTCCGCTTCGTCCTTGTTGTTAAACCGAAGCTCTCCGACACTCAAAACCCCAAGGGCGACGGCAAGAGGAACGGCCGCTTTCTCAGCAAACTTCGGATTCTTCTGAAGAGCGGAATATATCTCATTCGGAGTAATGCCTCTGCCTTTAAGAGTCAATGTCACTGAGCTTTGCTCGCCGTTAAGCTCGACGCGTGTAGAATAATCTGTTCCACCTATGTTGAAATCGAATTTGTCCGTCAGCAATTGGCCTGCCTTTGGCATCGCTTTTTCGCCAACGTATAAGTTGAATGCCAATGATAAAAGAGGAACCGCAGGAACGGGCTCGATATCCTTGCGCAATCCGACCGTCTCTGCCATACGTTTGAATAGTTCTGACGCGTTCTTTTCAGACCACGGACCGGAATAAGCTGATTGCTCGTCTTTCAATTTGTTGAATAGCCATTTGAGATCTGGGCTCTTCTCTAGACGGCTGAAAAATTGTTCGAATGATTCGAAATATGGTTTCTTAGGCACGTATTTTGGTTCGTATATTTTTTGTGCTTGTGCTGGCGTATGATCACCCATGTCCTCACTATAATAACGTCACACCTTCCTTTTAAATGTTTAGTGGTGGGGTGGAGAACTGCAGCTCCCCTACGACGTTTTACGTCCGGATTATAGCTTGGACACTTTCACATAGGTCGGTTGGACCACTACTTTCATTGGAACCTTTATTGCTGACTTATCGAATTCAGCTATCCCGATCACATTAAAGACGTAGACTTTTGTTTGGTCCTTGATCTTCAGAATCTTTAGAATTCGCTCTCTGTCAGATATCTCTTCGGACGTTTTCGGACCCTGGACTGTGAACGCATGCTCCTTGCTGAAATCTTTCAGCGCTTCCTTGACTACGGACACTTTCAACACTTTCTTCGCCTGCTCGTCAGTTAAGACCACGATTGTCGGCTTTGGCGCAGTCACTTTCTGCGTTACAGTTTTCTGAACCTTCTTTTGTTTTGTGACTTTGGGTTCGACTGTTATCTTAACAGACGGAGTCGCCTGGAAGTTGAATTTGTCCGGGTTGAGGACATAATCCACTCTCCTCTTCAGATTCTCGATGGCGTTCCCATGCGCATAGTTGCCATTCCATCCTTCGATGCGCAGCTGGTCTTCCATTGCTTGAACAAGCAGCCCCAAGTTTGCTTTCTGGATATCGGACATCTTACTTATCGCTCCGAACACATGCTCTGCGACTTTGTTTCGTGCATCGTTCTTTGGGAATGGAGTGAGCTTAAGCTGGTTGAGCAGCGTGTTTGTCCGGTTTATCTGTGTTTGTATCTTCTGCTGTTCTTGCTGCTCTTTTGCCTTCGCCTCTTCTGCAACTTTGCGCTTTTCCTGCTCGAGCCTGGAATTAATTTCAGCCTGCTTTTTCTGGATTTCCTGCTGGACGCGGTGCTCGCGCCAGTCTGCCGCTTTCCTTGAAACATAAATTGATCCGCCAATGATCGCGAGACCTAGAGTTACTCCTGCCAAGAGCTTTACAGTTTTTTCAGAGAGGGTTGATTTGCTTTTTGGAGCCTTCTTTTCTACAGCCTCGGGTTTTGCTTCAGCTTCCTTAACCTCTTCTTTCTGCGTTGGTTCAATTTTTATCTTTTCAAGCGCAGATACCAAACCGGAGACTTCGAGCTGGTCCAAGGCTTTCTTCGCTTCCGCGACTTCTTCGTCGTGTTTCTTGATCACTGCGAACGCATCTTTCATCCCTTGCGAATGAACTTCTGCCAACGCACCGTCTAGATTGTCTTTTTCTTTGGTGAGCTGGTCCATCTCTTGGTTGTGTTTTTCTTTTATTGCATTGAAGACGTCTGTTCCCTTGTTTATCACAGTCTCTACTTCTTTCTTTTTGTTTGTAAGAATGGAAATGTGCGCATTGAACTTGTTTACGACTGCCTGATTTTCTTCTCTCTTCTTAATCGCAGTATTGAGCGCAAGCTTGGCTGAATTGATATCTCCATCTATGAGCCTCAGCTCGTTCAAAAGCTCACTTTTTCTGGTCATCTTCTCAGAAACTAGCGGAACTATCGAAGTCAGGTTTGTCTGGGAGACCTGCTTCGCTGTTTCGCTCAATTGTGAAGTGACCGAATTAAATTGATCAATATCTTTGCCAACTTTGTCTGACTCTTTTGATTTTTCTTCCGATTTAAAGAATCTCATTGAAGACATCATTACACCTCGTGAGCGCAAAGCGCTCTCCCACAGTAATGAAACTATACGCTTTTCTCATATAAATACCTTTGGGAATGACAAGTCTGACAAGAAAATGAGAAAAACAGCGAACAATATGAAAACAGATTAATTTATAAATAAAAACTGAATATTGTATCATGAGCGATAAAATGTCTTGGTCATTGTTTAAACACGGAAAAAAGGAAAAAGAAAAGACGGAGCAGCAGATGTCTGAAAAAAAAGCTATGAGAGTAGTTCCTGCCGGAGACCAGTTCATGAATGACTTCCCAAGACAACAGATGGCAATAGCCTCGTACAATTCTTTAGTTAAAGAGAACAGCAAGACGAAAAAGGAACTTCCCGAAGAATTAGTTTATCTTCTTAAGAGAATCATAACCGATAAATTTGAGAAGTATACTTTGGAAAACAAGCCGTTACGTGGCGATGTGAAGGAATTCGACTGCCAGATCGCCGGAAAGCTTGGAAAGATCCTAGCAGGAGAACTGAAGGAAAGCGTGAACGGAAAGATGTACGCGTTTTTACCTCCTGAAAGAATAAAACGAGTAATAAAAACAATTAATGGATGGCTTGCGGATAATGGATATGACTTCCGGATTTCCGTGTCTAAAGAACCGCCAGAAACTCTTACAGATTACGATAGGACGCTTTTGGAAATGGGCGGGCTTGGATTTGGAGCGGTGCAGAACGCTACTAAGATAGCCAAGCCTTTGGAAAAGAAAGAGGAGGAGACGTTCCAACAGATTCAAGATCGGATCAGCATATTGAATCTTCCGTACAAACAATGGCTCGATAATTATGGAAAGCAAAAGCGGGAAGCGGAAGGATTAGTCAAGCGATATAACGACGGAGCAATAACTGAAAAAGAATACAACGCCAATCTGGCGGCTTTGATAAAGAATATGCAGAAGGAATCGAAACAATTCGAAAACGAATTTAACAAAATAGACTCTGAAAAGTTAACTGATGCTGAAAAACGCGTGAAGAAAGAAAGCATCGGACAACTGCAAGCACATTGGAATGGAATGATTGAAGATGCGAAGAAGAAAACTATTACTGGCGCTAAAGAATTGATTGGCTTAGAGATAGTGCCTGCGGAAAAATTTGAAAGGGAAGAAAAAAGGAAGGAGAAAGAGGAAACTCCTGAAGAAGTGCCAAGCATCGGACAGGCTAAGGAAAGCAGATTCTGAGCGCTCTGATCCTTGCTGCCATTCGTTAGGCTTATATTCTTTTAGATGAATATTCATTCAGATTAAAAAGTGAGATAGGAATAATTATGTCTTCTTATAAGCACATTCAAGAAACGTTCCAGAGCGAGTATGCTCAGCGCTCGCCCACCTACCGGGCAAGGATTACTAGCTGGAAGAGGCAATCGCCAGTGATGCGCGTGGAGCGGCCGACAAACATTGCAAGAGCGCATACGCTCGGCTACAAGGCAAAGAAAGGATATGTTATAGTGCGTGCCCGCGTCAGGCGAGGCAAACGAAAGAGGATCAAGATGCTCAGAGGAAGGAAGCCTTCGAAAAGCGGACGTTTCTTCTCAAGGCACAAAGCGCTTCAGCTGATCGCAGAGGAGCGAGCTGGCCGCAAGTTCAGAGGACTTGAAGTGCTGAACTCGTACTTTGTCGGTTCAGATGGCTCTCAAAAATTCTTTGAAGTGATACTTGCTGATCCTAAATTGACAGGCCTTCCTCTTCAGAAAGGGCGTGTTTTCAGAGGAATGACAAGGCTTGGCAGAAAGACAAGGGGCCTTTATGGCTAAATCGAAATTCGCTGACATCGTTGCTTTTAATTTTGAGAATTTCAAGGATTACGGCTTTTCTTCGATAGAAATGATCGGCAGAGATGTCCACATCTACTCCCCGAATGATAGAGTGACAAAACGTCCAGCCATATCAAGATCAAGCAATCCTGAGGAGCTGAAGAGAACTGCGAAGTTTTTCGATCTTCTTTATCTCGCGACATATGAGACTGATATCGCATTATTGACAACCGCAGCTGCAAAGGAGAAGACAGTTCTCATCAATCTTTCTGACATCATTGAAAAAGAGGGGCTGCAAAGAGCGATAGCAATGAACCGAATCTCTCGGTTTATCAAGTTCTGCAAGTCCTACAAAGTTGCAACTCGAATTGTGACATTTGCAAAGAATGAGCTTGGAATAAGATCTCAAAAGGAGATCGATTCAATTTATTCATTATTACACACTGATTAATATGAAATCAACATTGCGCGAGAAGTGGAGATAAAGTATAGTAAAGACTCGCAGTGAACATGTCTGATACATTTATATACACATATTACACGTATAATATGTGAAGGTGAAAACATGGTTAATATAACGTTGTCAGTTCCTTCAGAACTGAAGAAGAAGATGGAGGAATTTCCAGAGATTAACTGGTCGGAAGTTGCAAGAGGGGCGATAAGGGAGAAGGCAAATCAGCTAGGCATTCTGCGAGCTATTGTTTCGAAGAGCAAGCTTACCGAGAAAGGGGCAGGTGAACTGGGAGTGGCTATTAACAAAGAACTGGCAAAGCGATACAAGAAGATGATCTGATGCGATTGGTTGTCGATTCAAACGTTATAATCTCTGCACTGATAAAGCGGAGTAAGACTCTTGAATTAATTTTTGATGATGAACTTGAGCTGTTTGTGCCGGAATTTGTTTTCGAAGAGATTGAACATCACATCGAGTACATCTCAAGAAGATCTAACTTAAGCAAGGAGGAACTTGCTCTGTTTTTGAATTCGATTAAACCGAAGATTACAATTGTGCCCGCCGAAGAATTTATGCAGCATCTAAAAGAAGCGGCCGAAACAAGTCCGGATTCAGGGGATATCCCTTATTTTGCTTTGTGCAAAAGACTTGATGTTGCGTTATGGTCGAACGATAAATGGCTGAAGAGACAGACAAAAATGACTGTCCTATCAACAAAGGAAGTGGTCAGTCTTTTATCAAAAACGAAGAGATGAGTATATGAAATCAACGTTGCGCGAGAAATGGAGATACATCACACTGAAGATTCATTGCCAGCAGCAGCTTCCGCTCACAAAGGACCAGTTTGAAAAAGGGCTGACCAATGCTTTGCTCAAGCTGGTCGGAGAGATCGGCTATGCCAAGATGATGCCGAGGACAATAACCTTTGACAAAGATTCCGCGATTGTCCGCGTGCGGAGAGACAGCATAGATCAGGCAAGATCCGCCTTGCCGCTGATCAGCAATCTGAACGGAATGCCGGCGCATCTGCAGACAACTTATACTTCGGGAACAATCAGAAAAAGCAAGACGAAACAAGACTAAACAAACGAAACGATGAGCGGAGTAATGTCTGCAAAATTCTGAGTAATGAATATATAATTAATTGAACTACAATTCTAATGAGATGCAGAAAACTGAAAGAACTGAGGAAACAGCTGATCACGCTCTCAATAATTCCACTTATAGCGTTCGCTCCGGCCGCTTCAGCATGGGCTGAAATAAAACATTTAAAAGGTGGAAGCGAGAATATAATTAAGAGAAACATGGCTGATAAGATGCACGCACAAAAAACAAAAGAGAAAGGAACGATTGAGGCTGAGAAAGATTTCGCAATATATAGGTCACTGAAACAACAGGTGATAAAAGGACCGGATAATAAAGCTCTTCTGAAAAAATTCGAAGACATTGTTGCAAAAATGTATACGAAAGGCCAGGAAGATAGCGTTTATTTGAAAAGGCACGAAGAACTTAAGACGTTTCTTTCTGAACATGAAAAAAAAATATATGACGCATTGCAAATGGCGGGCATCAACTACCAAATGTATAAGGAGCTCTATCGGAAGGTACTGACAACGACCAAAAAGGAAGACGCTATAGCATTCATCAATTTTTACGACGTCCTGAAAGTGGAGCTGAAAGGGGATTTCGCAAAGGCATTCAAGCTCCTTAGAGAAGAGGACGCAAAAACCGATGCGTCACTCAGAAATCCAGCGGCACAGGCTGTGAAAGAGATCGAAGAAGCGTGGGCGGGTAAAATCACGGAAGCGGAGCGGAAGGGGGGGCCGATAACAATCGGTTTAATCATTCTGGAAGCGGAACAAATCAATCGCTTGGGCGGAACAAAAAAAATACGTATCGAACCTGAGAACTGGGGAAAAATCAAGGAGGAAGTTCTTAATCGTGTAAGTAAATCAAAACTTGAAGTTGGAATAAGTTATAATGAAGCTGAAAAAAAACTGGTTATTCAGCGTAAAAAAGAGGAGGAACAGTTGGTTGATGCAGACTACGTTTTTGGCCCAGTCTGGAAAGCATTTCAAAAAATTGGCTACACGAGTGCAAGAATATACGCAACGGGATCTGGGATAGGGCCGGCAAATCAATATAATTACATAGTGGATTTGGAAGGCCCGGGGAAACGTACGCGTATAGGGGTCGCAGGGTTCAACGGTTCTTCAAGAGAGGAAGTCCTTCACCATTGGGACACCAAAGGAGGAAGTAAATTGGAAGTGGAAGCGCAGACAAAAGATGTATTCGGTGGAGGGAATAGAGAACGGTTCGCCTCGTTAAGGGGCACCTTAGATAAGGATAACCTGAGCATACTTGCGTTTATAAGCCCCGAGATGGGAACTGCGTCATACATACAACAACGGACTACGAAAAAAGGGAAGATTATATATCGCGTTATCGGAAACCCATCTGATTTGCTGGCCATGTATACGCGATTTACGAATGATCCGGAGATGTTAACATATTCCCAAAACGCAATGACACTTTACCAGATGGGCGGCCCATTGCAGGAAACGGTCTCGAGAAACAATTATTTTGCACATGAAATTGCCGGGGCGGGGATTGTAACGAACCGTATAACTCAAGGATATCTTTCTGTCAGGCTGGAGGACAGGGTTTTCCAATACAATGGAAAGGAACGGATATTAGTATACCGAGACTTAGCAAAGAATGTCGACTATCTTATGGCTCTTTCGGCACCGTTTATTGAAAGAAATGATACAGGTCAGGCGGAGATTAAGGTGTCGGTCCATCTCTTTAAAGTTAGAAAGGATAAAAATGGGAAGGTCCTGGACGAAACGCCCTTGCCTCCCCGTATACAATCTATTTATACGGAAGAAACCTTAGAACCTGAGAAAGAAGTTGAATACAGCGCTTTGTTCAGAGTTGAGCCGTCAGCAGAACTTATAGACGGAATGAAAAAGAGGCTAAATGAGATAAACTATGATGTTCAAATCGATGAGCGGTATGCTGTTCTTCTGAGACCGAACTCTACATTCTCAAAATATAATTTTGTTAAAGATGGCATAAATTATTCCATACAGCTGAAAAGCGTTGGAGTCGAAACCGCATGGGGCAGGACTTCGAAACCGCCCCTTGTCGCTGAGATAGAAATCACGAATGAATTCGCGAAAAGCACTGTAACGCAGAAGATCGAATTAGATCAAGGCGTATCCATGAAAATCGGGGGAGCCAATTTCGCGATAAAAGTTCTGCCACCGAAATATGACACATTATCATTCACTGCGACTCAAAGAACCGAAACGACGATTGAAGTAGAGGGAAGATCGATAAATGACACGTTTACGCGACAGACGTATTATGGAACGACGAAGATTGATGTTCCTAAATGGGTTTTGGGCTTTGGCAGTTCTAGAGTAAGGATGGAGACATCGTTCCTAGCCGAAAAGAATCTGCAAGCTGTACACTCATTGAAAGAAAAACTTGCGGAAGAAAAAAATCAATATGAGGCTGCAAAACTTCAAGAGCAATTGAATGTGGAGGAAGCGTATGCCAACATGACGGCCAAACCTATCGGTGGGATGGTCGCGCGCACTGTGTCCCTCGAAAACGATAATGGCGAAGGCGTCTGGTATGCCGGAGCAGACCCGACAGAATACATACAACGAGGAATAATAAAAGAAGGGGAACGAATTAATGAAGCAACGATACGAAAGCTTTACGGAGAGAGCTTATGGGTCGGTTTTGCCGGAGCCGGTTATTGGCAGGCCAACAGACTTAGAATGAATGAACTTAATCAAAAAATTGAGGAGATAGGACGAGAAGTCGGCGGTAAAGTCTGGGAGCGCATCAACGTCCCATTCCTCTCTGGCGAGGCAAGGGAAGCATACAGCAAAATAACTGAAGAAAGAAAAACTGTGGGGGATGTCGAAGTTCCCGGTGCTGGAGAAACATTCAAATCCGCTTTTTATGCTTTTAATTGGAGCTGGCCGGGTTTTCAACTGCTCAGACTTGATTACAACAAAAAGAACGTTGCCGGAGCCATTAAAAGAGGAGAACTGCCGTTCAGTTTCGACGTCAACAACTCAGACTACCTTGCAGAGGTTGGATACACAACAGACCCTGAACGCACATTCACGTTTCTTATAGATAGGATATCGGCACGGGCTGGAAGCCGACTTCGTTCAGACGTAGAAAAAACCGAGAGATCATACTTCGTAACGCCTGAAACGACTAAGACAAACATAACGGCGATAAGTGATGTAGTCAAAGACTACTGGGTAAGGGCTGCTACTAACGGCAAATATGGCGCCTTAGATTTGACATTGGCAAGACAAAAAGGTGACAAGGTGATCTCTGATAATTTATCCGTGGCGATTGATGATCTTACACAAAACTCCGTCACGCTTATTCTAGATTCGGCGAAAGTGTATACTACAAAAGCACCGAAATGGAAGTATCTGCCAGTTTCTGGCATCGAACTCACATCTAGATTCAACGGAACATGGACAGATACAAATCGTAACGTATTCTCTAAGCTTCACCACCAGTATGAACACATTGAAGAGACTGCGCAGAGCTGGCAATTGCAACCTTTGTTCACGTTTAAAGTTAAACAGGGCGAATTCAAAGTTGACATGGTTGTTGGACAGGATCTATTGAAGACCGTTCAAAATAGATTCTCTGACGAACAGCAGAACCCCGATATACGGAATGAGGAAAAGGGGCGATGGTTCGTCGGTTCAAATCTGATATTGAAGAATCTGTCGGCCGGGTTTAGATACACTACGCAGGATCCAGAGTTTTTCTATTCTGCAAGAGAACATCTCTGGCAAACAAGATTGGAAGCCAAGAAGGAAACTGGGAAGTTCGCACCGTGGTCAATCCAATGGCGGTACGAGTGGGGGAGGGATTCAATCGGCATTCCATTCTATACATTCTACGCTCTCTTTACTAAACAGTTCGGAGGATCGAAAACGGAAAAGAAATGAGATTTTTTCAAACGTTAAAGTTAAAAAATTATTTAATCAAACTAATTGCTATCAGTAATCAAATCAGCAAAATAATGTTAGTGCATGTAAATATGTTTGCGGGAAAAGACGGAGCGTGAAAGATTAGCAGATGAGACAAATTTTGGAACATCCTCGGAAAGAGGACAAAGAAATACTTGATAAATATAGATCTAAGATAAGCAACGAGCTTAAGGCGCTGGCTAATTCTCTAACTGATGGACCTAATCTTTTAGAAACAATAATGACCTTTAGTGGCAAGGGCTTGGAAATTTATTTAGAAAGAAGAATCAAAGATACAAATGGCGAGATAAGTGAAGGAAATAAAGACCTCCTCAAACGGACGCTGAGAAATACGCTCTACAAGTCAAAGGAACGCTCCCAGTTTGGGCATTATCTTCACAGGTATTCAAAGACTGCTGATTTTCTGGTTCTGAAAGAAGATTGGACGATGCAGAAGATTGAAACTCACCGACACGTCGGAATACGCACCATGCAAGCTTTTCAAAAGCTAGCTAAAATGGAGTACGTATATCTCAAGGAGTTCACAATGAAACAGGCACTAAAGCAAGAGCACGAACTTAAACAGGAGCAGAATCATGAACAAAAGCAAGAGCAGAGACAGAAAGAAACTGTTAAAGTAGAATGACTCCGTCAAGCCCTGAAAAGTCTTTGTCTGCTGTAAGACCAAAGGGATCTATCGCTCTTTTCTATGCTCTTTAAGAAATCCTTCCAGATCTAACTTACCTTTCGCTGAACCGCACAGCTCCCCTATAGTTTTAATTCTCTTCTTAATTATTTTCACTTTTTTCTTTTGCCTTTTCATTAGAACACCTTGCAATTGCCGTAGATTATGCCCCACACATTCAGTGTTAAGTACATATCTCAATCGTTCAACAACTCGTTCAGTCTTTCTCGTGTCAGTCCAGCATATCGCATTATAGCTCTTAGAGTCCCTTTTGATATCTCTCGATGGTTCGGAACAGTTATCCTAGTAAATGGATGCTGATTAAGCCGGAGTATCATATGGCTACCTGTAGTGTGATCTAATTCATAGCCTAATCTGGCAAGTGCCTTAACCAGTTGCTTTCCAGAAATTATAGGTAATTTCATTAATACACGCTTATTTCAGCCAAATGAAATTCTTTTATTATTGGTACTTTCTCTTTGTGTTTTTTTAGGCTGGCAAGATAACCTTTAATGGCATCTCTGATATTTGAAAGCGCTTCCGCTTCCGTTTTCCCTTGTGTAATGCAGCCGGGCAGTTCGATACATTCTGCTGTGA
>Ga0315284_10014434_pt1 | contig 11251 bp, 8 predicted proteins | sample YL17G09_16_MG_FD_203696 | JGI IMG/M metagenome (GOLD analysis project Ga0315284, IMG submission 203696) | Sediment microbial communities from Yellowstone Lake, YNP, Wyoming, USA - YL17G09_16 | ecosystem: Environmental > Aquatic > Freshwater > Lake > Sediment | place: USA: Wyoming | collected...
TGCCGGGCCGGTTGGAGTGCACGGTGATGACCATGTGTCCGGAAACCGGGATCGGCAGGTCCACCCCGTCGACCTCCAGCAGGTACACGGGGGCGCGCTTGAGGGGCGGCAGCTTGACCCGCACCTCAGGCTGGATGGTGAAGAAGCGGTCCGCGGCCGTGCCCATCACGAAGTCCACGGCCTCCAGGATGCGCGCCCGCTCCCCGCCCAGCGTCAGATAGGCGGTGGCTGTGCCGTCGGCCAGGGAGTTGAGGTACGCGGTCTCCACGTTGATTTCCTCGGAGGCCAGGGTGTTGAACAGGATCGAGAGGGTGCCCGGGGTGTCGGTGTGGTGCGAAAACAGGCAGGCGAGCTCCTCCCCGTCGCCCGGCAGTGGGGTGTCGCTCAAGGTGATGGAGCGGTCGTCGCGCCGCGCCCGCACGGCGTTGAACTCCCCCAGCGAGACCGAATCGGGAAAGTCCTCCAGCAGTCCCTGGAAGGAGCCGCCGAAGGAGAACCTGGGGGTTTCCTGGCGGAGGCGGCTTTCGAAGCGCAGCTTCAGCATCTCGCTGGCCAGGTTGAGCACCTTGTAGCGCCCTTCCCCTCCATGGGCCAGCGGCCGTTTCTCGGTGATACCGCGGGAAAAGGATACGTACCAGCGGTACCCGGCCTTGCGGGCCGCCTCTACCACCCGCGCGCTGTGCTGCCCGATGTCCTCCAGCTTGTGAGCGTCGCTGCCTATGGCGATGGGGATGCGCAGCTGGCAGGCCCGCTCCAGCAGCCCGGAGTCCGGGAACAGCCCGGAGCCCTTGCGCAGCCCGGCCGCGTTCAGGTCCAGCGCCAGGTTCAGGTCGCTCACCATCTCCAGCAGCGTGCGCGCCCGGCGCGCCAGGAAGTGCGAGGAGGAGGCCAGGTCCTGAAGTGGTTCGGGCACCGGGGCGAAGAGCTTGGGCAGGTCCAGGTGCCCCACCACGTGGATCATCTCCCAGGAGGCGTCCACCATCTCGATCACCTCGTCCAAGTACCCTGCCCAGAAGCGCTCCAGCCCGCCGCGCATCCGGATGAGGGCTTCGGTGTCTTCCCTCGAGAAGTCGTAGGGAATGCCCTCGGAGGAGAAGTGCACCGAGCCGATCACGAAGTCCACCCCGTAGGCCTGGAACAGCTTGGAGCGGTTCCACTGCAGGCCCAGTCCCGGGCCCATCCACTCCAGCTCGATGCCGTAGCGCACGCTGATCCCGCCGCGGTACTTCTCCTTGAGGGCCTCCATGCGCCGGGTGAATCCGAAGTAGGCCGCATCCCCGCGGATGAACTTGACGGCGGTGTCGCGTTCCGCCCGGTAGCGGAAGCGGGTCAGGCGCGGGGTGTGGATCACGAAGGTCACGGAGGGAAAGCCCTGCCGCAGGGCCTGTTCCACCACCGGCTCCAGGTCGTCGACCCCGTGCTTGACGTGGTCCTTGCCGGTGCCCACGTGGATGCCGTGGGTCTCCCATAGGAACAGGGGAGGTTCGCTCATGGGGGCATGATCGAAACAAAGCCGCAGCGTGTCAAGACACGGGGTCGACGACGGTGAACCAGCCGAAGCGCTCGAAGTCCTTCACGTTTCGCGTGTAGAAGGTGTCTACCCCGTGGCTTTTGAGGGTCACCGCCAGCATTGCGTCGAAGGTCCGTGCCGGCGGGAAGGAACCGGCGCGCAGCAGGGCAGCCAGCTCGCTGAACAGCCGCGGTTCGTAGGCGCAGTGCAGGCAGCCGAGCTCCTCCCGGAAAAACAGCAACCGCCGGGCCGCCTCGGCTGCGGAAAGCGGCCTGGACAGCACTACGGGATTTCGGACCAACCGGTAATATTCGAACAGCACCTGGTCGGTCAGAATCCAGTCCCCGGGCTCGCCGGCGACTTGCTCCAGAAGCCGGCGCGCGGCGTCGTGCTCGGCTGAACGCAGGTTCGTGGCATAGAAGAGAATGTTGGTGTCCAGGCTTTTCAGGAGCGCCGTCCTTTACGCGTCGCCACGGATGCGCGCTCGGCATAGGCCAGCTCGCGGAAATCCTCCGGCCCCACCAGGACCCGGCCCCCATCAAAAACAGGAATACGCAGCCGCTTAAGCAGGGGCTCCGGGAATAGAATCTGAACCTTTCGCATGGATACATGCTATTGCTGGATGGTCCCGCCCCTCAAGCCGAAGAGCTCCGAGCCGCAGACCGGGGCCAGCTCAGGGAGCCGTCGCAGGGGCGGCCGGCTCCGCAGCCAGGTCCTTCTCCAAGTAGACCGCGCCGGGGATGGGGTTGTAGCGGTAGGGCGGGATCTCCCGGAAACCAAGCGAGCGGTACAGGCCGAGGGCTTCCTTCATGAACTCGATGGTGTCCAGGCGCATGCGCAGGTAGCCGGCCTGGCGGGCCTCGGTGATCAGCCGCTCGGCCAGCAGGCGTCCGAGGCCCCGTCCCCGGAAGCCAGCAGGGATGTACATCCGCTTCATCTCGCAGGTCTGCCCCTCCAGGGGGCGCAGCGCCAAGCAGCCGGCCGCGGTCGGCTCCTCACCGTCGCCCGCATCGGCGTAGGCCAGCAGCAAGCGCCCGCGCGGCGGGGCGTAATCGCCCGGCAGGTCAGCGAACTCCTCAACGAAGCCCTGGAAGCCCAGGTCGAAGCCCAGGGAATCGGCGTACAGGCGGAACAGGCTGCGCACGCACTCCAGCTCCGCCGCCGGGGGCGTGGCGGTAAGCGAGAAGATGTTGAAGGCCACGGTAGCGAGGAGGAAGGGCGCGGCCCGGCTGGGGCCGCGCCCCGAACGGATCCAGAGCGTTCTAGAACGCGCGGCCGAACATCAGCAGGAAGTGCGGCAGGAACGGGAACATCACGTCGGAGGGGATCACGTCGCCCTCGACCACCGGCCACATGTACACCGCTCCCAGCTCGATGGCGAAGCGCGTTTTGTTACCCTTGCCGAACAGGGCGTTATAGCCGATGCCGGCCTTGGGTTTCAGCAGGCCGACGGAGGCCGTGGAGGCCGTTCCCTCGCCGATGGCGAACACCGTGAGGTAGCTCACCCCGCCCATCAGAAACAGGCTGCTTTCCAGGTCCCCGAAGTAGAAGCGCACGCTGCCGCCTGGCTCCACGGTGCCGATGAAGTTGCCCTCATAGCCCAAGAACAGGCCGCGCAGCTCGACGCCCAGCCCGACCGGTCCCAGGAAAAACTCGGCGCCGATGCCGATCGGCGCGATGATACTGCCGAAAAGCTCGAAGGACACCGCGGCGGTCGGCTTCTTCTCCTCCTGGCCGAAAGCCAGGCCGGCCAGCAGGGCCAACATCAGGATCACCAACAGGATTTTCTTCATGCACACTCCTTCTTCATGCTCCGTAGTGAGTACCTAGTGATATATGTGAAGTGTACACCTTTCGGAGGAAAACTCAAGGCGACGCGCATGGATTATGGCGATCCGCCGGACCCGACCGCGGCGGTGAGCCGGGAGAAAAACCAGGCGCCGGCCAGGAACAACGCCCCGCCCAGCAGGAACACGGCCCAGAACCCGGCCACGGCAGACAGCAGGCCCCCCACCATGCCGCCCAGCGCCCAGGCCGCGGAGCGGACGCTGCCGGCCAGGCCGAAGGCGAGGCCCCGGCGCTCGGGGCCCACCCGCCGCGCCAGCAGGATATTGAGCAGGGGGTCCAGGCCACCGGAGGAGAAGTCGGCGGCCACCCGCAGGGGCACCAGCACGGCGAGGCAGCGGGCCGCGGCCAGGGCGGCGGTGAACGCGCCGGCCGCCAGGGTACAGGCGGTGCCCAGCCGGGAGAACCCGCCGCGGTCCGCCAGGCGCCCGAACACGATGCCGGCCAGCACTACGGCCACCCCCGCCGCGGCGTTGACCATCCCGGTCTGGGTGGCCAGGCCGAGGGAAGGCAGGGCGATTTCCTGCACGAGCAGGGGGTACAGAGGCGTGGCCAGGTAGCGCGCGAAACCCGCCAGGGCGATCAAACCGATCACGGGCAGAAAGGGCGCCAGAGTGGGCCGCAGAGCGGACAGCCGCAGGCGGGGAAGAGCGGACTGCCCCGGCTGGAAATCCTCCTGCACGAACAGCAGGGTGACCAGGAAGGAGATCACCAGGCTGGCGGCGGACACCAGGAAACTCACCCGGTAGCCGAACAGATCGGCGCAGAACCCGCCGAACAGGGGACCCAGAGTGTCCCCCGCGAACACGGCGGAGCTCATGATCCCGATGGCGAAGCCCAGGCGCTTCTCCGGGGTGTTGGCCACCACCAGGGTCAGGTTGGCCGTGATCGTGCCCGTGAACACGCCCTGCAGCACCCGGAAGGTCAGGAGCATCCCGGGCGTGCGGGCCAGCCCCATGCCGGCAAGCACCAGGGCCCCCCCCAGGCTGGCCCGCAGGCTCATGGGCTTGCGCCCCAGCCGGTCGGCCAGGGAGCCCCAAAGAGGGGCCGCGATGGCCAGCGGGATCCCGGCGCCGGCGGCGAACAGGCCGGTCCAGACCCGCAGTGCCCCCCGGCCGGTGACGCCCAGCTCCTGGAGATAGAATGGGACGAAAGGCAGGGCGAAGCTGAAGCCCACCAGCGAGAAGAACTGGGCGATCCAGAGGAAGGCCAGGTTGCGCTTCCAATCAATCACGGCCGAGTGACTCCTGAGCCCAGGCGGCCGCCTCCCGCACCGCCGGGACCGGGTCCCGCCGGCGGGCGCGCACCAGCTCCAGCACCGCTGGGTCCCCGCGCTGGCCCGCAGCCAGGAGGCCGTTGCGCAGCAGCGCCGCCGCCGGGATCCAGGATCGGTCCAGCGCGGTGCCCCGGAATAGCTCCTTGACTCCTTCCTCGTCGCGGCCTAACAGCCCTCGCAGCGGCACGCTCGGCCCGATGACTCCACGCTCCGTGGGGGTTTGCAGGCTCAAGGCCAGGTTGTGCGGGCAGGCGTCCTGGCAGGCCTGGCAGCCGTACAGCCGGAAGCCCCAGGCCGCTCGGGCAGCGGCAGGCCAGGGCTCCAGACGGGTGGCCAGCGACTGCAGGCAGCGCGCTGGATTCACCGCCCCGGGCGCCGCGATGGCCCCAACGGGACAGGCCTCCAGGCAGGACCGGCAGTCCCCGCACCCACCGCCCGCCTCCAGGCCTCCCGCGAGGGGCGCGTCGGCGCCCCGCCGCAGGTCGGACGCCGGCCCCGTGCCCGCGGGGAAAAACACACCGGCGATCACGAAGGCCGAGCCCAGCCCCGGCGCGATGACCAGGCTGTTGGAGCCTAGAAACCCCAGGCCGCAGGCGGCGGCCAGCAGCTTCTCGGGCAGGCGGGAGTTGGAGAAGATGCGTTGCCCGGGGCGCAGGCCGGCGCGCAGCTCGAGGCGGGGCCCAGCGCCGCCGACAGCGGGCGCGTCGCGACTAACCGCGGGTGCGTCGCCGTTACCCGCGGGCTCGTCGGCGCCCGCGGTCACCCGTTTCAGCCGGTGCACCGCCTCCCGGTAGTAGTTCCGGCGGGCGAAGGGCGCGACCAAAGCGTGCGGATCCCCGGGTCGGGAGAGGTCGTCGGGCTCCTCGCGATGACAGGAGAGGGCGGCCAGAAGGTACAGGCCCTCGCCCAGCGCCGCGACCTCGGGATTCCCGCGGGCCGCGGGGGGCAACTCCGCAGACCGCAGCCAGCGGACCCGCTGGAACCCCTGGCCGGCCGCCGCGGCGTCCAGCTCTTCGCGCCGAGCGGCCTGCGGGGACAGGCTCAACCGAGGTGCCGCCGCAGCCAGTCCAGGATCATCACCAACACCTGCTGCCGCTCCGGCTCGTTCAGGATTTCGTGCCGGAGACCAGGAAAGATTTTCAGGGTCTTGTCCGCGCTCGACGCCCCGTTGAAGATCCGTTCGGAGGCCTGGGGGGCGATGGTGCGGTCCTCTCCGCCGTGCAGGAGCAGCAATGGAAGCTGCAGCCTGCTCAAGCCGGAGCTGACCTGGGTGTAGTCGAAAGGCTGCACCGGCACCCTGAATCTGTAGAAAAGGCTCCGCCCGCCGATCCCCTCGTAGCTCCCCTCGTGACTCCTCATGGCATCCTCCCGGGTTTTATGCCCGCCAGCGGCAGCTCCCCCATTGCCGGCTCCAGGCTGATGAACAGGCTCGGCGTACCCTCCCCGTTCACGGCCAGGCCCACGGCCAGGTCCAGGGGGAGGCCGGACCAGACGGCCAGGGTCTTCAGCTCCCAGTGCAGCTCCAGGCCGGCCGAGGCCTGGCTTTGGTCGGACACGGCCGCGCCGGCGAACGGCACCAGGTAAACATCCTGCAGGAAAAGGGGCGGGTTCCACGTCCCCGTTCGAATTTGAAACAGACGGACGGAAAAATCAAGGTTCGCCGCCACCCCCGACTGCCCGGTGAGTCCTGCCGGGTTTCCCCGCAGCGCAGCCAGAGAGCTCTTGCCCCCGTCCAGGCGGTGAAAGCCCTCGGCCGCGACGCGCAGCGCCCCGAAGCGGAAGGAGTGTTCGAAAACCAGCTCACCGTCAAGCCGGGCCCGGTTCTCCGCGGAGCCCAGCTCCACTCTCTGGAACGGCAGGGACACCAGCCCCTCCACGGTGTCCAGGGGCCAACCCAGGCCGAATCCCAGGAAAGGCGCTAGGGTCCGGCCGGAAAAACCCTCGCCGTACAGGAGCCCTGCCAGCCCGAGTGACAGACGGCGGGAGAACGGCGCCAGTCTGCGCAACACGGGCAGCTCCACGGAGCCCGCCAGCCACCCGCCCTCCGTAGTGCCGGCCGCCAGGTTCCAGGAGAGCGGCACTGTGATCAGGCTCAGGGAGGCCTCGGCGGCCGGCGCCCCGGTTTCCAGGTCCACCAGTCCGGTGACGGCGTAGGAGATGTCACCCAGCGCGGAGCGGCCCAGCACCGTCGCCCCCGCCAGGTAGCTCCCTCTCGCGGTGTCCGCGGCCAGCACGGGCAGCAGCAGGCGAGGCGCCAGGGTCAGGAGGTTGTCGCCGTAGCCGCCGTCGCGATAGGCCGCCGAAGCGGCCGGCTCGGTTTCCGGAGCCCGCGGCGCGCCAGTCGGGGTTTCGACATGCACGGGCCGGGGCTGGAGGCTGTACAGCGCGTAGCCTTCCGGGCTCAGGCCCACGTACCACAGAAGACCGGTCGCCGGATCCAACGCGGGAGACACGGCGTAAGGCGCCTCCGTGAGCCGGACCGGACCGCCCCCGTCCGGGTCGCAGGCGTAGACGGCGAACCGGCCGCCGTAGTTGGCGGCGAACCGCAGGCCCCCCCCGGCGAAGTCCAGACCGCCGGCACTGAAGGGGCCCGGCAGGATCGGGGACAGCCGGTAAGACCCCGGGTCGACCGCGTACACCCCGAAGTTCTCGCCATGCCGGCGGGCGGACACGTAGATCCTGCCCTCGCGCGCCAGGATCTCCCGGATCAGGTAGTCGGAGCGCGCCAGCAGACGGGGGTTCCCCTCCCCCGCCGCGGGCCGGCTCTTCCACAAAAAGACATCCGAGCCGAAGTCCTCCGGGCGGTCGCGGGTGAACACCACGTCCCCACCGGGAAGCACCTCGTAGGCGCGCAAGGGCGCGCGCAGCACCCGGGTGCGCCGACCTCGGGCAGGGTCCAGAGCGTAGAGCACCGAGCCCGCCCCGAAGCCGAAGCCCTCCACATTGGCCAGTCCCCTCTCCAGCTCCCGGACGGCGAGGTACAGCCTGCCCTCCCGCAGCTTCAGGTCCGCGCTGAACGGGGAGGCGAAACGAGCCAGGGTGCGCTCGCCCGCGGGCCCCAGCACGCGCAGCTCGTGGCGCCAGGATTGCCCGTAGGGGCCGGAAGGCACGGGCAGGGAGCGCAGGAAGAAGATTTGGCCTTCGTGCGGAACCGGGGCACCCATCCACCAGGCCGTTTTGCTCGCCGGAACCCCTGCCGGCGCCCGGTTCCGCGAGATGGCTTCCGCCGCCTCCGCGGCCAGCCATTCCCGCCACAGCTCGGGGGTGCGTTTGCCGAAAACCCGGCGCGCCATGCGGTCCAGGCCGGCCAGAGGAAGCAGGGGCGTCAGGTACGACAGGGCGGAGGCGGCGCTGCCCTGTAGGAAACGGGTCACGGCCTCCTGCCCGTAAGTGAGAACCAGGTATTCGACGAACTCCCCTCCATATAGGTAAGGCGTTTCACCGCCGGGAAAGGCAGGGGGAACGAAGAGGGCCTCCGGCAGGCTCGGCGGGCGCTCGGCCAGGAGCCGGGCCTGGAGGTAGGCGTCGAAGAATCCCGCGTTCAGTCTGCCCTGGTAGGGGCTCCCGGCCGACTCGGCGTACACCGCCACGCCTTCCACCAGCCAGGCGGGGGTGAATACCCCCGGCGCCCAGGCGTCGCCGAACGCCCAAGCCAGGGCCCCCGGCAGACCGGAGGCGGTGGTCAGGTGCAGCCAGTGCACGTACTCATGCACGCCGACCAGCTCCCACCAGCTGGGGGCGAAGCCCAACCCGGGATCCGAGGGAGGATAGAGGTACAGGTGCAGGCGGCGGAAAGCCGGGTCGGCGTAGCCGTTGGACTCCGTGCCTGCGTCCTCCAGCACCACCGAAAGGCGGCGTCCCCCGGAGCTCCCCACCAAGACCTCCGAGAAGGCCTTGTGCCCTTCCAACTCCCCCAGGGCGCGTAGGGCCTCCCGCTCGCGTCCCGCGGGGTAGAACAGGGTGAAGGAAGCGCTCTTCAGCGTCTTCCAGAGTGCCGGAGCGGGGACCGAGGCCAGCAGGAGCAGGAGGACCGGCAGCACCGCCGGCAGGGGGATGAACCGCCGCATGCGGCCCCATCATAGCGCAATCCACCCGCCGCCTCCAGCGGATTGACAGGCAATGTAGGATTTGCGTACCCTGTGCCTATGCCGAACGGGAAGGCCGGCGAGCCGCTAGCCCGGCCGGCGGGTCCCCCGGGAAAGAAGGAAACGCCCAGGGACTCCGGCGGGGCGTTGAGGAAACTGGCCGACTTCTTTTCCAGCCCCGATCCGGAGAAGGAGAAGCGCCGCGAGCTGAAGGGCGTGGCCCGCTCGCTGCGCAAAATCAACAGCAGGCTCTACAACCCTAAAAGCGAGCAGGCCCTGCCCGGCCTGGGCAAGCTGTTCTTCGAGTTCTATAGAACGCTGGGGCCCGCTCAGACCATGCTGGCCCACGCCAAGAGCTCCGCCGTGCTGAAGGCCGTCCTCATCGAGAACGGCCTGGGCAAGGAGCAGGCGGCCCTCCGCGAGCGGCTCACCGAGCAGTCCATCCGCGCGCGCCTGGACCAGGGCCTGGGGCAGTCCACGGTCGAGGAGATCAAGAACGACCTAAGGTCCTTCGCCGCTATCTTCGACGCGGCCCGCGCCCGGCAGGTCAACGAGCAGTACAAGTCCCTGGCCATCCTGCTGAACCTGGTGCACTTCGACTACTACATGCTGCTGCGCAAGTTCGAACCCTCCCTGCGCGAGGGGGACTACGGAGGCAACCCGCGCTTCGAGGCCATCAACGCCCAGTACATCGAGGACGAGTTGAAGGACTTCCTGGAGATCCTGCCCTCTTTCGACCCGATGGAGGACTGGAGCGGCCTGTGGCAGACCCTCAAGTCTTACCGCGGCGCCGAGCCGGTGGCCGCGGACGCCTGGCGGAAGCTGCTGGCGGTGATCCGGCGCCTCAGGCGCACGGGGGAGCTGGACATGGCGGCCCAGCTCATCGCCGGCAACCCCTACTTTCGCGCGACCCCCCGCGTGTACCGGGACAATATCGTGGAGGAGTACCTGACCAAGCTGCGGGCGGAGACCGAGACGATCCTGCAGAAAGTGGCCAAGGAGAAACGCACTCAAAGCATCGAAAGCCTCACCCGGCAGGTATTCGGGGCAAGCCCGGTGAACCGCCTGGCCAACTACAGCGAGGAGGCCAACAAGCAGTTCGCCAAAAAACTGTCCGCCGGTTACACCTTCGTCGCCCCCCTGAACTACCTGCACGCCTTCCTGCTGGACTTCGTGAAGAAAGAGCTGTCCGCCTCCTTCGACGCGCTGCTGATCCGGGGCAAGTGGTCCGACAGCGGCATGTCGCAGATGCTGTCCGCGAGCTACCACGAGCTGCAGGCCATCGCCGAGAGCTTGGAGCATTTCGACGCGGAGCTGGCGCCGGACAGCGAGCTGGGACGCAAGCTGGCCAGCATCGCCGCGCGGGCGGACAAGGACCGGCAGCGGGCCTACATGGCGCGCCGCCTGATGAACAAGGTGAACGAGCAGGCCCGCGACCTCCTGCTGCGCTCCTGCCAGCACTGCATTACGATCGGCAAGATGCTCAAGAACGTGGTCGAGGACGTGACCAGGGGCAAGCCGCAGCTGGTGCTCAACTGGAACGAGCTGGTCACCCGCGGGCAGCGCAATCTCAAGGAGATGCTGGGCACGCAGTACAAGAAGCTGTACTACTTCGTCCAGCTGCTCAAGCTGTACATCTGATGGAGTGGCGCATCCCCGGACCCGCGGAAACGGCGTTCCTGGTGGCGGCCGAGGTCGCGGGGGCGCCGTGGCGCGCGGCCGACTGCCTGGAGGAGCTGGCCCAGCTGGCCCGCACCGCCGGCATCGGCGTAGCCGGGCGAGCCTCCCAGCGCCTGCCGGCGCCCAACCCCCACACCTACGTGGGCAAAGGCAAGCTCGCCGAGCTGGCCCTGGAGGCGCGCGCCGCGGGTGCCGGCACCCTGGTGTTCGATGACGAGCTCACCCCGGCCCAGGCCCGCAACATCGAGCGGGAGCTGGGCGACGGCCTGAAGCTGTTGGACCGCACCGGGCTGATCCTGGACATCTTCGCCCAGCACGCCCGCACGCGCGAGGGGCAGATCCAGGTGGAGCTGGCCCAGTACTCCTACCTGCTGCCGCGCCTGACGGGCATGTGGACGCACCTGATCCGGCAGGCCGGAGGGCGCGCCGCCGGGGGCTACGGGGTGGGCCTGCGGGGACCCGGCGAGACCCAGCTGGAGACCGACCGGCGCCGCATCCGCTCGCGCATCGACTCCCTGCGCCGGCAGCTGGAGGAGGTGCGCCGCAGCCGCGCCGTGCACTACCGTCGGCGCCGTCGCCGGGAGCTGTTCACCGCCGTGCTGGTCGGATACACCAACGCCGGCAAGAGCTCCCTGCTGAACGCCCTGTGCCGCTCCCAGGGGGTCACGAGCGAGGATGGGGGCCCGCCCCTGGTCTACGCGGCCGACCAGCTGTTCGCCACCCTGGACCCCACCACCCGGCGCCTGCGCCTGCCTTCCGGCTCCCAGGTGCTGGTCACCGACACGGTCGGCTTCATCCGCAAGCTGCCCACCCAGCTGGTGGCCGCCTTCCGGGCCACCCTGGAAGGCATCGAGG
>Ga0315284_10014436_pt1 | contig 11250 bp, 11 predicted proteins | sample YL17G09_16_MG_FD_203696 | JGI IMG/M metagenome (GOLD analysis project Ga0315284, IMG submission 203696) | Sediment microbial communities from Yellowstone Lake, YNP, Wyoming, USA - YL17G09_16 | ecosystem: Environmental > Aquatic > Freshwater > Lake > Sediment | place: USA: Wyoming | collected...
CTCCTGGATGACGACCTCTTTCGAGAAGAGGGGCAGCAAGGCCTCGGGCCCGAGGGGCTCCTTGGTCCCCGGGTGTATCGGCGGGGGGAAGGCCCAGGGAAGGTCGGCCAGGATGTTGTAGTATCTGGTCGGCATCTCGTCCCTGTCGAGGAGGATCCTATCCTCCGTCGTTCCCTTCGCATTCGATATTTTGTCCATTTTTCTCACCTGTCTCACTTTGGTCAGCGGCTTTCTTGGCCGCGCTTGGTGTCATAATCTGTTCATTATATAACCTTTTTGTTCATTGATGTATAAAGATATACATCATAAACACAGAAAAGCCGTCAAAGAACAGGGGATAGAACCCCCGTTTCCAAATGTTAATAACAAGGAACACTTTTTGTCCTGCGGGTGCTCTCGATGGACACGTCGGATGGAAAGGAGGCGACCTACTGGGATAAGATGTCCTCCCAGTACGACAGGTTCGTCGAGGCAGAGCACGGGGCCCTCTACAAAAGGGCCAGGAAGATTTTCTCCAATTACGTCAAGCGAAAGCACAAGGTCCTGGACGTCGCGACCGGGACCGGTAACATCGCGCTGACCCTTGCCAAGAGGTCCAAAGAAGTAACGGGCATCGACATCTCGGGCAAGATGATCGGCGTTGCGACCTCGAGGGGCAAGGGCAATCCCAAATTCGTCGTGGGTGATGCCCACGAGCTCGATTTCAAGCGTGGCGAGTTCGACCTCGTGACCTGCTGCAACGGATTGCATGTATTCCGGGACCCGGCCCAGGCCATGGCCGAGATGAGGCGCGTCCTGACCGCCGGCGGAAAGCTCGTCACGGTCACATTTGCGTACGGCGACGCGGTCCTGGGCCAGAAGATGCATAACTGGGGCCTGTTCCTGAAGTACGGCATGCCCCCGAACTGGGGATCCTTCACAGGACCTGAGATCAGGAGCATGCACTACAAGGCCGGCCTGAAAATACTGAAGGCCGTTTATTGCTGGACCGACCCGCCGACGGTGCTCATCGTCGCAAGAAAATGAGTCTAGCAGCGGGGACCGTCGCGCTTGCTAAGATATAAGATGTTCTTGTGCGGAATATAACCTGAATTCTCGAAGAGCCCGACAGAGCCCGAGTTTGGCAGGTCGATCAGCGTCGAGATGACCATGGCGCCCCGCGCTTTGAGGGCCTTCTCGCACCTTGTCACCAGCTTCGATGCGATGCCTTTGCGCCTGAATTCCGGTATGACAGAAAGCCTGTTGATGGTGCCGCGCCGGCCGTCGTAGGACCCGAAGACCACGCCGACGAGCGTCTTGCCGGCGAACGCACCGAAGAAGAGGTCCGGGTCCAACTTCATTTGCCGGGTAAGGTTCCTTCGGTTGTCCCGTCCCGTCGGCGTGTGGTGCAACTTGGCCTTCTGCCAGACGCAGATGATGTCGTCGTAATGCTTGGGGGTGAGCCTCTTCACAGCGAATTTCATGGCATCCCGGGATATGCGCCGCCTGTCTTAAAATTGTCGAGACCTCAATCCATCTTGTCCGCGAACCTCTTTACCTCGGCCTCGAGCCACTTGATGTAGTTCTTCCTTCCGCGTTCCCGCTCGGCAACGGCCTCCTTGGCGAGATGGTGCACCATGTACCGTCGACCTATGCGGACCCAGCCTGTATGCGTGACCACCGACGCCGGGAACTTCAGGTAGGATGGTGCCTGGTCGCAGAACATGTCGCTTCGGGCGAGCGTGTAGACATCGCAGCTCCTCTCGCCCTCGGGGACGCCGCGGCCGCCCTGGAGAAGATGCGTCAGCTCATGGCCTATGACATAGAAGGAGACGTTCCTGTTCCTGAACCAGATGGACCACCGCTCGGTGCAGGCCAGGCCCGCGGCCCGGTCCGAGACACCGACCACTATCGTCCGGCCCTGCAGTTCAGGGAATAGCGCCCTGGCGGCATCGAGCTTCTCGAATAGGCGCCGCTGGCCCTTCTTGTCGGCCAGCCTGCTTGTCAAGCGCCACCGCGGCCCTTCCCGATCATCGATGGACATAATAGATCATGCATGTGGCAGAACGTAGTCGAAGAAGGCCTTCAGGTTCGGCCTCTGCTCCTTGGGCAGCTTGTTCCATTGCTGGACGAGGATGGCGTACTCCTGGTATTCCTTCTTGAGCTGTCGGACCTCGGCAACCGACTTGTCGACCCCGGCCTGGTCCGGGGGCCAGATGGGCCCCGGGCACTTGTAAGGCTCGACATGGACCAGCTTGCTCTCGGTATCGATTGAGAACGGGTAGGTCCTGCAGACCATGGGTTTGGCCGGCTGGACCGTGCACCGGCGCCGGTCGCCCACAACGTCCAGGAGGCAACACTTCTTCTCGGCGTAGGTGAGCCCGATGCGCACTTCGTACGAGGCGAGCTTGATGAGCGGGTGCGTGCACCTCGCGTCGTCGGCGTAACCGGTGATGAACGCATCGAATGGCTTCTTGAGGTGTTCCATGAGGCGCTTCACGTCCGAGTGGGTCACGTAGACCGTGAACTCGGTGCAGCACTTACCGTTGCACTGCTCGCAGAACCCCTCGGGCATCCTGTCTCACCGCCATGTCCGGACCGTCTTGTCCCGTAGACCGGGCCCTCCGTTATCGGAAGGCCAATAAAAAAGGTTTGGCCCCGTGCTCAGCGCCTCTTCTTCCGAGGCCTAAGCTTCTTCACCAGCTTCTTCACTGGCCTCTTGAGGCTTTTCTTCTTGAGGAGCTTCTTCCTCAGCGGTCGGACCTTCTTCACGCGCCTAACTATCTTCTTCAGAGGTCTTCTCAGTGCCATCAGTTTCTTCCTCCTTTGGGTCTTTCTCTTACGCGGTGATCGTGAGCCTCGGCTCGCGGCGGCCTCGGGCATGACGCCCGGGCCCGATGTCGTCATGATGGGCAGGCTCATCTCTTTCCCGCCCTCGACCGTGGCGAGCGATGTCCTCATCAATACAGGAAGCGATTTTTGGGCCACGGGCTCCATCTTGTAGTGACACTTTACGCCCGTATCGTCGAAGCACTTGTTACAGGATATGCACTCGGCCTTGTCGGATTTGCCTGTGCGGAACTTCTCGACGAGGTCGGGCTCCCTGATGAGAGGCCTGCTGAGGGAGATCATGTCGCACTTGCCCTCCCTCAGGGCGGCCTCCATGACGTCCTTGGAGCGGAAACCACCGACGCATATGACAGGTATGTCGAGCTCGGCCTTGAAGCGGACCGCGTAGTCGAGGAAATAGGCCTCGGAGGCCTCGTCCACGATGCCCGTCTTGGACGATTTGACCTTGGCCTCCAATATGCCCGCGCTGACCTCGACGGCCTTGAGCCCCTCGGCTGCAAGGAGCTTCGCGATGTCCGCGGCCTCCCCGACCTGCAGGCCCTTGCCCTCCTCGGCGAAGCCGTCGGTGGCGTTCATCTTGGCGATGACCGGGAAGCCCGCGCCGACCTTTTCGCGTATTCCCCTGAGTATCTCGACGATGATCCTGGCCCTGTGCTCGATGTTACCGCCCCACTCGTCGGTGCGCCGGTTCGTGTGGGGGGAGATGAAGCTGCTTAGCAAAAAGCCGTGGGCGATGTGGAGCTGGACGCCGTCGAAGCCGGCGGCCTTGGCCCTGCGGGCCGCGGACACGAAGTCCCCGATTGTCTCCTGGATCTCGTCGACCGTCATCTCCCGGGGCTTCATGTCGTTGACCAGGTCCGGGACGGCGGACGGCCCCAAACACTCGCCGAACTTGGCCTGCCCCTCGCCCGCCTGCCGGCCGCCGTGGACCAGCTGCATGAATATCTTCGCGCCGTGGCGGTGCACGCGGTCCACGATGGGCCGGTAGTGCTCGATGAGGTCTTCCTTGTACATGGCGTTCTGGGACTTGGAGGCCTTGCCCTTGGGGTTCACGTAGGCGTAGCCGGTGATGATGAGCCCCACGCCGCCCTTCGACAGGGTCTCGAGGAGGCCGCCAAGCTGCGGCTTCGGGGTGCCGTCATCCTCGCTCATCCATTCATGGGTGGCGCTGCGGACGAAGCGATTCCTAATTGTGAGGTTGCCGATCTTGATTGTCTGGAAAAGCGGTTCCTTGGGGCCTCTCTTCTTTGATGGCATATAGGATGTCTCCCGGGGTCTAACTTATGTTTGACTGGTTAGATTTCATTATTCAGTGTTGTCACATAGTGGTCGGGGGATGGACTTTGCTCGATAAGGGATACGGCCCGCTCAATGGAAAAGATTTGCGGTCAAATATTGTGAGACGTTGACCAGTTGCCCTTGGCAAAATATTGTCAATCCTATATCATAAAGAACCATAATTTTAATAATGACATAGTCATATCATCAATCAGAGCGTGCGTTTATGCGCAAGTTATTCACTGTTTGTCTGTGCATCTTTTTCATTACCATCTGTTTTTATAATATTCCATGCCTCGTACACGCGGGAAGATATAGTGGTGAAACGGACTTAGGCACCGTCGATGCCTCGTTCTGGGGGACAGCGAGCTGGCAGAACGCCGGAATGGTCGCGATCGCACCGGACGTGAACGGCGACGGGATTGACGATATCCTCATTGGTGGCCTACAGTCAACATCCAATAAAGCATTCCTCATTTTTGGCAAGTCCGGCCCTGGGGCATGGTCCATGGACTTCAACCTTTCCAATGCCGACGTCGTCTTCACCCCGGAGGATTCTTCGGACCATATCGGAAGGGCTTTGGCGGGGATTGGGGACATCAATGGAGATGGCTTTGGGGACCTCTTGATCGGTGCTCCAGAGTGGGGCTCAATAGATCCGGGAAAAGTGTACCTCTTCTATGGCAGGGCCACCTGGAACAGCGCCTATAATGTCACAAAGGCCGATGCCTATTTCAAAGGGGAGAACATCAACGACCATTGCGGCCAGGCCCTTGCCAGGGCAGGTGACCTCGATGGGGACGGGTTCGGGGATTTCATCATCGCCACCCCCGATTATCATGAGGACGCCATAACCCAGATGGGAAAGGCCTATTTCCTGTTCGGGAAGGCCTCGAGATATGCGAATACCTCCTTGTCCGCTTCGACGATGAACATTGAGGGGAGCGAAGGGGACAGGCTTGGCAGGAGTGTCGCCGGCGGATTTGATATCAACGGCGATGGATACGATGATGCGATCGTCGGGTCCCCCCTGGCCGGATCAAGCTCAGGTTCGGTCTCGGTCATTCTTGGTAACAAGTTGATCCGACAGACGGTCAACCTGGACCCTGACGCAGTCTATCGAGGCAATTTTTCAAAGACAGAGTATTCCGGCACTTCCGTCGCAATGTTGGGGGATGTGAGCGGGGACGGTCTAGGGGATTTTCTGGTTGGGGCCCCGATGGGGGGCACTTCGAATAGTAATGGTAGGGTCTATGTCGTGATGGGCCGTCAGAACGGCTATCGCACGAACATGAACCTCACTGAAGAGACGAAGTCGTTCGTGGGTGTGGTGAATAAGCCGAGCGTGGGTGGGGTCACAGCATTGGCAGGGGATGTGAACGGCGATGGCTGGAATGATTTCATCACCGGCAGACATATCGATGGTCTCGACGACAGGGGCCTAATCTATCTTGTGCTAGGTGGCAGCTCGGGGTGGGGCAACAATACGAACATCACACATCTCGACGCGGCAAGGTTCATCGGGGAGGCGATAAACGACTATGCTGGGGAGTCCATAGGCGGGGGTGGCGATGTCAATGGCGACGGCTATGACGATTTCATTATAGGTTCGACGGGTAGTGATGAAGGGGGGCCGGCCGCGGGCCAGTCCTATCTTATCTTCCAGGAACTGAACATCTGCCCGACCTCGATCACACAGGTCAAGCTGTTCTCGGACCCTGCCTTCACGAAGGAGACCTCGGCGGCAATCATCAACTCGACGATCTATGTGGAGCTGAGGGGGCCGGATGGTGAACCGTCGGTCCCGAACGTGGCGATCGTGAATGTGACCAGCGACGACAATCCCACGGGTTTCAGGTTGCGGCTCCACGAAACTGGTTCGAACACGGGCATCTTCAAAGGCAACTTCACGATCACACCAGCGTTCAATCCCATCATCCACAGGATCAACTCGACCACTGGCAACAATGTGACCGTCTATTCGACCCAGGACCCGACGAAGAACGATACGGTCCTCACCCTTGGGCCCATAACGGTCCTCCCTAAGACTGTCATCTATACAACGGTCGAGGACCAACCATTCAGTGCGAGCTTTCATGTGAACGGCTGGAAGAGGGCGGACAGCTGGCAGTTCGAGACCAATTCGGACTGGATGACCTGGAACGCTAGCAATCATACTATGACAGGGACGCCGGACAATTCGGACGTTGGCACTTGGTACATGAGGATAAATGTCTCCAGCGGCCATGGCCAATATGACGAGCATAACGCGACCGTCCGGGTCACCAACATAGCGCCCGACATCCTCGGCAATCCTCCGCTCAAGGCGGTCGAGGATGTCCAGTACACATACGATTTCAACTCGACCGATGACGGCCAGGGGGACATAGAATGGACCGCATTATGTAACAATGGCTCGTGGTTGACGATGAACCGGACGACAGGGGTGCTCAGCGGGATACCTCTGAACGAGCATGTCGGTCCGCATCTGGTGACGGTCCGCGTGATGGACGGGAAGGGCGGGGAGGATAAGTTCAATTTCACTATAACGGTCTCCAACACGAACGACCCTCCCGAGCTGACGACAAAGAACGTATCGACGGCCCTCGAGGACCAGCTCTATCTTGTCAAATATGTGGCGACCGACGAGGATATAGGAGATAGCTTGTATTGGATGATGCACACCAATGCGACATCATGGCTGAATTGGCAGTCTACGAACACGACCTTGTTGGGGACGCCGAGAAATGCCGACATTGGACAATATTGGGTGAACATCACGATCTTTGACAAGAACGGTAGGTCGGATTTCGACAATTTCACATTGACCGTCGTCAACGTGAACGATCCTCCAGTCATTACGAGCATCCCAGTGACCGAAGCCTTCGTCTACCTGAGATACAGGTACGATGTCGATGCCTGCGATGAGGATGTCGGGACCACACTGCAATATTCACTGTGGGGGGCACCCAGGGGCATGACGATCGACAACCGGACGGGGATTATCGATTGGATTCCAGATGTCGAGGCCATTGTCGAAGTCACGGTCTACGCTTCCGACGGTGAGGTCAGAGGGGAGCAATCGTTCAAGATCAATGCGACCAAGCTCTCGGCCTATCCCCCGCAGGTCACCCTATTAACTCCTGCGAATGAGACGACCGTCGATGTCTCCACGCCCACCCTCAAATGGTCCTTCATCGATCCCGACAGCGAGACCATCTACTTCGACGTCTACCTTGGTACCAATATGACCCAGGTCCTCCAGAGGGAGGTTGCGACGAAGGCGGTCACGGACCTGACCGTGACCTCATTCGTACCGACCGTCTCACTACAGCCTGGGGAGGTGTACTTCTGGACGGTCATTCCCAGGGATGACAACCTTACCGGCAACTGCATCTCGAGTGTGTGGTGGTTCGAGGTGTCCAAGTTCGCCAGGACGAATTCGCCCCCGAAGTTCCTGAGCGAGCCTGTGAGGACGGCCGTGGTTGGGGAACTCTACAGATATGATGTCAAGGTTTCGGATGCCGACCCGGGGGATGTGTTGACGGTCACCCTTGACCGCTTTCCGGCGGGCATGAAGATCGATTCCAAATCGGGGTCAATCGCGTGGACCCCAACAAAGACCCAGGCAGGGAAGCGGCCCGTGACCGTTATGGTCACGGACAAGTTCGTCAAGGTTCTCCAGGATTATACGATATGGGTCAATAACAGACCGGCGATCGAGATCGTGAAGAACGTCACGGGCGACGTTGGGCAACCGATGAGGGTTGTGGCCACCGTTCATGATGATGACGGGGAGCGCCTAAACATAACACTCGTTCAACATCCTGCAGGCATGTCGATCTCGCAGGACGGGACGATCTCGTGGACCCCAATGAAAGGAGATGTGGGGTCCCACATCATCACTATAAAGGTCTCGGACGGCAAGGATGATGCCTATGCTAATGTGACGATCATCGTCAAGGCCGTAAAGAAGGGGAACGGAGGAATATCTGCCCAGACCATCGCGATTGCGCTTGCCATAGTTGTCGGGGCCATTGTGGCCGCGGTCGTCGTCCTAATCATGAGGCGGAGAGGAAAGGCGCCACAGGTGGCCCAGCAGGGAGCGGTGGACCAGCCGCAGACATACCCTTATCAGCCGAGAACCGGTGAAGGCGGCCCACCGGCCTGATCCTTTTTCGATATTCCGATTCTTTTGTTGACGATGCATCAATGACTTGGTAAATGACACAGATTTTCAGTTCGACGTAGGGGGTTTCTTCTCGGAAAGACGAGATAATACGACCAAAAACCTTATTAAACATGGATAAGTATAGGGGAAACCCCACATTACATATACGTAGGGTGAAACGATGACTACGCCGTACGACGTCCCCGCGGAAATGCTGATAAAGAAGGCGGCCGAGAAGCTCAAGGAGCTCAAGGAAATCCAGCCACCGGCCTGGGCCAGTTTCGTGAAGACCGGCAGGCACACCGAGAGGCCGCCTGTGCAGAAGGACTGGTGGCACGTGCGCGTGGCCGCGGTCTTGAGGAAGGTCTACATCAACGGGCCCATAGGTACCGAGAGGCTGGCACAGGCATTCGGCGGGGCCGCCGACCGAGGCTCGAAGCCAGACAGGGCCGTGCAGGGCTCCGGCGCCATCATTAGGAACTCCCTCAAGCAGCTCGAGAGCGCCAAGCTGGTCCACACCATCGAGAAGAAGGGCCGCGTGGTCACGCCCGAGGGCAGGAAGTTCATGGACAAGATCGCTCACGAGGTCAAGATGGAGATCGGGAAGACCAACCCCGAGATAATGAAGTACTGAGCTATCAGGCCCAGCGCTTCCCAAGGCATGACAAGAGGATCCCGACATGGCCAATGAGGATGATGATGAGCTCGCAAACCTCCGCAAAAGGAAGCTGCTCAACATGCAGGCGCAGCAGCAGCAGATGGCCATGGTCCAGGAGGAGCAGCAGGCCCTGGAGGGCCAGAAGCAAGCCATCCTCAGGGGCATGATGACCCCCGACGCCAGGGAAAGGCTCGGCCGGGTCAAGACGGCCTATCCCGAGGTCGTGGCCGAGATCGAAAGGGAGCTCGTCATGCTGGCCTCGTCCGGCCGCCTGGCGCAGAAGATAGACGACGACACGATGAAGAACCTGCTGTCAAAAATGATGCCCAAGAAGAGGGACATCAAGATCGTCCGCAGGGGAAGGGACTCGCACTAACGATCATGATGGAAAGGAGAGGAACACGATGGCAAGGGTGAAGCCACACGCGAAGAAATTGAGGCTGATGAGGGTCACGAAAACGAACCGCAGGGTGCCAGCCTGGGTCATGATGAAGACCAACCGCAAGTTCACGCAGCACCCACAGAGGCACCACTGGAGGAAGGGCCGGCTGAAGAAGTGAGCCCTTGACAAGGAGCTGATTGCAAATGGCAGAAGAGAAAAAGGAAGTGCTGTTCGAAAGGGTCATGACGGTCTCCATGAGGGCCATCTTCGACAAGCCGACGTGCCAGAGGACCCCGGCGGCCATCAAGCACCTCAAGGACTTCGTCGCCCGACACACCCACACCACGGTCAAGGACATATGGATCGACCGGGAGCTCAACATGGCCATCTGGCACAGGAGCCTCCGCAAGCCCCCCAAGTCCATCAAGGTCCGCGTCATAAAGTGGGACGACCAGACGGTCGAGATAGACCTTCCCGAAGAATAGAACCTCGACCAAACTTTTTATTATATTATCTTCCATCATGACATCGAAAGATATACCACCAACCCACCGAGGTCATTTATTGCATGGCGGCCGAACGGTAATGTCGACAGGGACCTGGGCCACGAGCCATAGCCCTATGAAGCGTCCAGCGCATCTTGTCGGTCCGACGGGCCGCGGGAGGTGGTCCATCCATGACCGTTGAGCAGTTCAACGTAGCCGGCAGCTCGTTCGTGGGGATCTACTGCGTGGCCAACGAGGACATCGTCTTGGTGCCCTGGGCCCTGGACAAGGATACCGTGGCCCGCATCGAGGTGGTCTTGAAGGCCAAGGCCGTGAGGCTCGCCCTCGGAGGCTCGACCCTGCTGGGGGCCTGCACGGCCATGAACTCCAAGGGCATGGTGATGACGAACCTCGCCGACAAGGAAGATTACAAGGCCCTGAAGAAGGACTTCAATATCGTCATGACGCCCGACGGGCTCAACGCGGCCGGGAACAACGTGCTGTGCTCCGACAGGGCGGCCCTGGTGCACCCGGGCTTCTCGGCGAGGATGGTGGCGAAGATCTCGGACGCCCTGGGCGTGGAGGTCCAGAAGGGGACCCTCGGCGGCGTAAGGACCGTCGGTTCCGCGGGCATCGCCGTCAACTCGGGGGTCCTGTGCCACCCCAAAGCCACGGATGAGGAGCTCGCCCAGCTTCGGGACCTCTTCAAGGTCAACGTGCAGATAGGCACCGCCAACTACGGCAACGCCATGGTGGGGGCGTGCGCCGTGGCGAACACGAAAGGGGCCATCGCCGGCAGCCTGTCGACGGGCATAGAGCTAGGCAGGATCGAGGATGCGCTCGGGTACCTGGATTAAGGTCGTAGTTCCTGCGCCCTTCAAGAAAGGATGTTTTTCAACTGAAGATGTTCTTCGACATCTCGTGTTGCATGAGATACCTCTCGAAGTCCAGGCCTTCGAAGGCATTGACCGCGGACTCGTCGAAGACATGGTGCGCGTAGACCGGCTTCCCGCCGGTCATCCTGACCAATTGTGAGACCAGCGCGCGGGGGTTCCCCGCCGAGTACAGGTCGACAATCATGATGCCTTTCTCGAAGAAGCGGTAGATGCAGTAACCCTCTAGCTCTGGGCCCTGTGGCCTCATTCCTTCGTCCGGGAGGCTTGGGAGGTTCAGGCCAAGGTCCTCGGGATATTCGCCGTCCTCAGCCCTGAAGCTCATGAATGCCTTCAGGTCGGTGAGCTTGGAGACGCTCTCCTTCATGGTCTGCCACGGGTGGTTTGGCGTGTAGAACTCGAGTACCTGCTCGATCGGGGCCTCCTCGAACCTCAGCTCCTCAAATCCAGAGGGTTCTTCGACCAGCGGGCTCAGGCTCCTGAAATAGTACAGGTCCCGGACATCCTGGAAGCCGAGCCCGTCGTAGAGCCTCTTGGCACGCTCGTTCTGCGAC
>Ga0315284_10014439_pt1 | contig 11248 bp, 9 predicted proteins | sample YL17G09_16_MG_FD_203696 | JGI IMG/M metagenome (GOLD analysis project Ga0315284, IMG submission 203696) | Sediment microbial communities from Yellowstone Lake, YNP, Wyoming, USA - YL17G09_16 | ecosystem: Environmental > Aquatic > Freshwater > Lake > Sediment | place: USA: Wyoming | collected...
CTTCGCCCATCCGGCCGCCGCCGAACGCGCCGTCTTCGGCCAACTCCTCCGCTGGCACCTCGTCCCCGAAATTACACACAGAACTTGACACTACCGCCGGGAGGCCGCGTCTTGCTTTCCACCGGTCCGGCGGGGTATAATCGCTTCCCGTCCGGTCGGGCCGGAGGCCGGCCCGAAACGGGGATAGGCGTTGAAAAAGGCCCTTGGCGAACTGGCGAGGCTGGTCGGCGGGCGGCTGGAGGGTGATGCCGGCCGCGAGGTCGAGGGCGTGGCAGCCCTCGCGGAGGCGGGTCCGCGCGACATCGCTTTCGTCACGCAGAAGCGGTATGCCGCCGGGACGTCGGCCTCGAAGGCCGCCTGCCTGGTGGTTCCCGAGGACTGGAAAGACCGGACCGACGGGCCGGCCCTTTTGCGTGTGGCGGACCCGAACCGGGCGATGGCCCGGATCGCGGAGGCGCTGCTCGAGCCGCTGCCAGCGCCTCAGCCGGGCATCCATCCCGCTGCCGTGGTCGCCAAGTCGGCCGCTTTGGGCGCCGGCGTCCACGTCGGTCCCTGTGCCGTTGTGGGCGAGAGGGTCCGTATCGGCGACCGGACGCGCATCCGTGCCGGGGCCGTGGTGGCCGACGAGGCGATCGTCGGGGCCGATTGCGACATCCATTCGGGCGTGGTCGTCCGCGAGCGCGTCTGCCTGGGCGACCGTGTGATTATCCACGCGGGGTCGGTCATCGGGAGCGACGGGTTCGGTTACCTGGCCGGCAAGACGGGGCCGGAGAAGATTCCCCAGTTGGGGACGGTCCAGGTCGGCGACGAAGTCGAAATCGGTGCCTGCGTGACGGTGGACCGGGCGCGGTTCGGGGCCACGCGGATCGGCCGGGCGGTGAAGATCGACAACCTCGTGCAGATCGGGCATAATGTGCAGGTCGGCGAGGGAACGATCATCGTGAGCCAGGTGGCCGTCGCCGGCAGCGCCCGCATCGGGCGCGGCTGCGTGATTGCGGGCCAGGCGGCGATTGACGGGCACCTCGTCATCGGCGACGGGGCGCGGATTGCCGCCAAGGCCGGCGTGACGAAAGACGTGCCGGCGGGCGCGGACGTGAGCGGCTACCCGGCGGGCCCGCACCGCGAGGAACTTCGGCGCGAGGCGGCGCTTCGGCGGATGGAGGAAGTCCTGGAACGTCTGAAGGCAATCGAAGAGCGGCTGGCGGACCTGGAGTCGAGGAAGGGCGCGTGAGCCGACGCCAACGAACCATCGCACGCGAGGCCGAGATGGAAGGCCGGGGCCTCTTCACCGGCCAGCCGGTCCACGTCCGCCTGAAGCCGGCCCCCCCCGACGCGGGGCTCGTCTTCACGCGGGTGGACCTCTCGCCGGAAGTCCAGATTTCGGCTACGATCCAATCGGTCGCGAAGCGATTTCAGCGGACGACGCTGGCCAACGGGGAGGTGGCGGTCGAGACGGCCGAGCATCTCCTGGCGGCGCTCGAAGGCCTCGAAATCGACAACCTGGCCGTGGAACTCAACGGGCCTGAACTGCCGGCGGGCGACGGGTCGGCGGCGGATTACGTGCGGCTCCTGCGCCAGGCGGGGATCGTCGAGCAGCCGGCCGAGCGGCCGGTGCTCAAGATCGTCGAACCCATCACGGTGCAGGACGGCGGCGCCGTCATTGCCGCGCTCCCCGGCGACGAGGACGCGCTGGTGATCACGTACCATCTCGATTACGGCCCGCAGAGCGTCATCCCGCCGCAGATGTGCCACCTGAGGCTGACGCCGGACACGTTCGTCGAGGACTTGGCCGCCAGCCGAACTTTCATCCTCGATTCCGAAGTGGAGGACCTTCGCCGGCGCGGTTACGGGCCGGAGGTCACGTACCAGGACCTTCTGGTGTTCGGGTCCGAGGGGCCGATTGAGAACACGCTTCGTTTTCCGGACGAGCCGGCGCGGCATAAGATGCTGGACCTAGTGGGCGACCTGTTCCTTTTGAACCGCGACGTGCGCGGCCGGATCGTGGCGGTGAAGAGCGGCCACGCGTTGAACCACCGGCTGATTCGCCGACTCCAGGACCAGGGCGCCGGCCGGGCGGCCGGAACGCGGGCCGAGACGCGCCCGGCCATGGACATCAGCCAGATCATGGAGGTCCTGCCGCACCGGTACCCCTTCCTCCTCGTGGACCGCGTCGTGGAGTTCGAGGAGGGCGTCCGCGCGGTGGGCATCAAGAACGTTTCCATCAACGAGCACTTTTTCCAGGGCCATTACCCCGGGACGCCCATCATGCCGGGCGTTCTGATCGTCGAGGCGATGGCCCAACTGGCGGGCGTGCTCCTCCTGCGGAAACTGCAGCATACAGGCCAGGTGGCGGTCCTCCTGAGCATGGACCGCGTGAAACTCCGAAAGACCGTTCATCCCGGCGACCAGTTGCGCCTGGAGGCCGAGGTCGTCCGGGCCAAGGAACGCCGGGCCGAGGTCGTCACCCGGGCGTGGGTGGGCGATGAGGTGGCCGCCGAGGCCAAAATCCGATTCGTCCTCATCCCCGCCGAACAGGAACTGTGAAAGGCTTTCATGGCCATCAGCGAACAGGCAGCGGTTCATCCGAAGGCCGAACTGGCCGCCGACGTCGAGATCGGCCCGTTCTGCGTCGTCGGTCCCGAGGTTACGATCGGCGCCGGCACGGTGCTTCACTCCAGCGTGACCGTCGCCGGCCGCACACGCCTGGGCCGGGACAACGTCGTGTACCCGCACGTTACGATCGGCACGCCGCCGCAGGACCTTTCCTATTGCGACGAACCGACGGAAACCGTCATCGGCGACTCGAACGTCATCCGCGAGTGCGTGACGATCCACCGCGCCTCGACGAAGGAAGGAGGCGTCACGCGCGTCGGCAACCGGTGCTACCTGATGGCGTGCAGCCATGTGGCCCACGACGCCGTCGTCGAGGACGACGTGGTCTTCGGCAATAACGTGCTGATCGGCGGGCACGTGCACATTGAGTCGCGCGCGAACCTGAACGGCGGCGCGGCCGTCCATCCGTTCACGCGGATCGGTCGGCTCGCCTACGTCGGCGGCCTGACGCGCATCGTCCACGACGTCCCGCCTTTCATGATCATCGAGGGCCATCCCAGCCGCGTCCGCGGCCCCAACAGCGTCGGCATGGAACGCGCCGGCTTCTCCAAGGACACCATCGAGATGGTCGCAAAGGCCTACCGGCGGATCTACCGCTACGGCCGGCCGCGCGAAGAGGTCCTCCGCGAATTGGAACAGGAAGACGGCTGGCCCGAAGAGGTCCGCTACCTGTGCGACTTCCTCCGCGCCAGCGCCTCGGGCAAGCACGGCCGTTACCGCGAGTCGCTGAGAAAGAGGTCCCCCGCCTAGCATGTCCGACCGACTCAAGATCGCTCTGGTCGGCGCCGGCCACATGGGGAAACTCCATGCACGCACGATCGCGGCGCGCGAAGACGCGCACCTCGTGGCCGTCTGCGACGTGGACGCCGCCGCCGCCGCCGCCCTCGCCGAAACGTACGGCGCGCGGGCACTCGGCGAAGTGGAAGGCCTGGCGGGCGCGGTGGACGCGGTCATCCTCGCCGCCGCCACCTCCGCCCATCGGAACTTCGCGCTGGCGCTGATCCGCGCCGGCGTCCCGCTCCTCGTGGAAAAGCCCCTGGCGGGAACCGCCGCCGAGGCCCGCGAGATCGCCCGCGCCGCCGAACGCGCCGACGCCGTCCTCCAGGTCGGCCACATCCTGCGTTTCGATCCCGTCACCCGCGCGATAGCCGAGCGAACCTTCACGCCTGCCGAAATCCGAGTCTCGTGGCGATCGCCGTTCACCGGCCGCTCGACCGACATCAGCGTGGTCATGGACCTCGCGATTCACGGCATCGACCTGGCGCTCAAGTGGGCGGGCCGGATGCCCCAGGAAGTGACCGCCAAGGGGCGGACGGTCAAGGGGCCGCACACGGACGAAGTCGAGGTGCACCTGGTGTTTGCGGGCGGCTGCGCGGCGGACCTCGTCGCCAGCCGCGTCTCAGAGACGCGCGAGCGGCGCATCCGAATCACGGCGGGGCGCGAAACGATCGAACTCGATTACGCGGCCCGGACGGTCCGGTGGGGTTCGGAGGCCCTGCCTGTGGAAACCGAACCGGACGCCCTGACGGCCCAGATGAATGCCTTCCTGGCGGCGGTGCGCGGCGAGGCGCCGGTCGCCGTCTCCGCCGACGAAGGCGCCCGTGCGGTCGAAGTGGCTGAACAGATTGAACGCGCCGCCGCCGTTTAAAGCCCGCCGCGCCATGTTCGCCGTGCCGCTTGCGGCTTAGCGTCCTTACGTTTAGCCGCGATCCCGGCGCGCCGGGGGAGCGCGCGGAAAGGACGCTCCCTGTTGCCATGACCGCCGCCCTTGCGTACAATAACCGGCGTTCAGTCGAACCCATGGGGAGAGGGATGAGCCGACTGGCGGACCGAATCAGCGAAGCGGCGCTCAAGCGGATGCGCATCGCGTTCACGGAGGACTCCAGCGGCACGGTCCACACGACGGTGACCGGCCCCATGGGGAAGCGCCTGCTCTCCATCAAGACCTGGCGCACGCCGGACAAACGGATCGCGTGCGACGTCTCGGGGCCGCGCAAGGGCCGGTTTCAGGACCAGATCGAAGCGTTCCTTTCGGTGATCAACCGCCTGAAGATCGTCGCCGAAAAGGACGGACGAAACTACTACAACCTGTACAACCCGCCGATGCCGAGCACCGCCGCCCTCAGGCCCTTCGAGCGGAAACTGCGGACCATGGCCGAAAAAATCGTCTTCCCGGCCACCAGCACCCTCTCGGTCACGCCGCGGTGCCCGTGCCGGTGCATCCACTGTTCGGCCGACCGGTTCGTCGCACCCGAGCGAGAGGAACTCTCGACCGGGGACTTGAAGAGCGTCATCGACCAGGCCCTCGACCTCGGCGTCTGCACGATGATCTTTACGGGCGGCGAACCGATGGCACGCGCCGACCTCCCGGACCTCATCGCCTACACCGACAAGAGCCGCGCCCACGTCATGATCTTTACGAGCGGCGTCCTCTTGACGGAGAAGAACGTCGCGCGGCTCGCGGAGGCGGGCCTCGGGAGCCTGAACGTTTCAATCGACGCCGACACCCCCGAAGAGCACGACCGCCTGCGGCGCTTGCCCGGCGCGTTCGCCAAAGCCATGGACGGCGCCCGCCGCGCCCGCGAGGCGGGCATCCTGACGGGCATCTCGACCTATGCGACCCACGAGAACGTCGCCTCCGGGGCGCTCGAGCACCTGCTCCGCATCGCCCAGGACGAGGGGTTCCACGAGGTCACGATCTTCGACTGTGTCCCGACGGGCAAGTTCCTCTCGATGCCGGAACTCCGGCTGGGGCGAAAGGACATCAAGCGCATCCGCGCCCTGGCGGACAAGTACAACGCCATGGATTTTCCCATGGGCGTCATCGCCCAGTCCAAAGCCAACGCCGCCGACGGCGGCGGATGCTTCGGCGCCTTCAGCCAGTTCTACATGACTTGCTACGGCGACGTGAACCCGTGCGACTTTAACCCCATCACCTTCGGCAACGTGCGCGACGAACCGCTCGAGGCCATCTGGCGCCGCATGGTCTCCCACCCCGAGTTCGGCGCCCATCGCCTTTCGTGCCGTATGCAGTCCGATCGCTACCGCCGGCAGTTCATTGACCCCATCCAGGACGAGGAACGCCTGCCGGTTTCCATCGATCGCCTGCCGGGTGATGGGACCATCCTGCCCAACGTTTAAACCCCGCGCGCCACAGTTCGCCGGCCCGCTTGCGGGCCGCGTGTCGTTGACTTTGGACCTTGGACTTTGAACTTTGGACTGCCGTTAACCGACTTTGGACCTTGGACTCTTGCCCGCCGACCTGTCCGCCATAGCCCGTAGTGCGACGGCGGAAGCCTCAGCGAAGGCGGGTTGAACTGCCGTTAACCGACTTTGGACCTTGGACTGCCGTTTTCCATTAGACTTCCCCGCCGTTAACTGCCAAAATACTTCATTATCCCGAGCCGTTGGGGGAAACAGGTCGGGCGGAAGTGGATTTCCTGTTCCCTTTTTCCCTCGTTGGATAGGGGAGGTGAAGTCATGAATTTCCTTTCGAGCCTAACAGCCACAAGTCTTAGAACAGACAAATATAGCATTCTTTTCGACAAGGATGTGCGAGAGCGGTTCGAGCGGCAACATGCCGATCTCATTCAAGACAAGCAACGTTTGATGGGCTACCTCTCTGACTTCGAGCGTGACGCGGAAACAGCCCGCGCGGCTGCGCTAGCGGAAGTGGCTAAGGAGATGATTCAGGAGTGCGTTACGACGGCCTTGTGCCGAAGCGGATGGGAACCATCCCACACTTCAGGAAACATGTTTGAGAAACGTCTCGGCCTCGGCTCCCTTTATGTGGGTTTCATAGTATCGGGGCTTGTTCTTTATGTTCCTATCTTAATGAAAAGGCCAAAACTCTACGAGGGTGAAAGGATAAACCTCCTGGTAAGGTGGTCAGGAAGTCTCACGGTGCGCCTCGCCGACCCGATGGTGATTAATGAAATAATTGGTGCCGTGGTCCGAGAGATTGAGGATGAGTTTGATCGCGCAGGCTGGTACCATGGACGGTCCACGAAACGAAAGTGAGCCCTGCGGGAAGACCTGCCCTTCGTCTTCTCGCTCAGTCACACCTTGTCGCCGCTAGAGCGCCGGAAGGCGAAGATGGGCCTTGAGTGGCTGCGGGAGTTCCACAAATGTTTCTCGCAAGCGATAACGCCGGGCGTCGGGAGCAGAAAGTCCGCAACTACCTATGCCGAGAGCCCGGCATATCTCTCCTGCTTGCCGCTGTCAACTTTGAGTGGACGGTTTCGCGTGCGGTTCTTTTCCTGAGCCGCACGCGGAATGTTGATCTGCGTCAGCAAATGGCGAAATACTACTCCTTGGACCGCTATAAGGATCTTTGGCACGCCGAAGCCATGCCCACAGGGAATCACCGGCGTTTGCCTGAAATCGTCCGGAACTGGTCTGCCGTGCAAAAGGCTTTTGAGGCCCGGAACGTATTGGTTCATGGGAAAAATCGGTACACGCGGAACATGGCTCGGCCCCACGTCGAGGCACTTCTCAAGGCCGTTGGCGACGTCGATGATTACTGCAAGGCTTGGGGTGTTGACCTCAGCGGTCGGATGCCTGTTCGCAGGTAGCCTAAGGTTGTAGGGGAGAGTTCGGGGGCCACGGGGAGTTCGCTGCGGAGAACGTAAAACGCAGAATGCAGAACGTAGAATGAAAGGCAACCCGTCCCGCCACGGCGGGTAAACGTTGTCCTTCGGGCTTTCGCCGTTCAGGCCGAAGGCCTGAAACATTACAGTCCCGGCGCGCCGGGATCGGCGGGAGCAAGGGGGTTGTAATCCCTTTTCCTTGCCAAGCCCTGAAACGGAACGTCCCGTCGGGAGGGCGCGACAGGTGTTTCGCCCCTACAGGGTTCAGGTCCTTTTTATGATCCTCACCTCCTGAGGCGATGCCCCAGGCTGGACCGTCTCAGGCCTTTGGCCTGTCATGCCCTTACTTGGAACGCGGAACGCGGCCCGAAGGGCTCCAATGAAGGAACAGGGAGAATGCGGAATGAAAGGCAACCCGGCGTCGTCCCGGCGCGCCGGGGGCGAAGGCGGGTCCAGAGTCCAAAGTCAACGGCAAGCGGCGGACAAGTCCGCCGGCGAACCGGCCCAACCGACGCTCGCCCGCCGGAGCCTGCCCTGCCTGCCCTGAGCAACGCCGAAGAGAGCAACGCCGAAGGCTCCGTGCCTCAGTTGCCTTCCCCCTTCCGGTCTCCGGTCTCCGGTTTCCGGGCTCTTCTTTCCCCAATCCCCCTCTGCGTGCTCTGCCCCGGCGCGCCGGGGTTGAAGGCTGTGCCGTTTTCGCCACTTCGCCGTTCCCCCATTTTCGCCTTTCTCTGCGTGCTCCCTGGCAGCGGTCAAGCCCCGGCGGGCTTGCCCCGCCAGGGGGCTACGGCCCCTGCCGTGGCCCGCTGCGATCTCTGCGGTGAAGCCTGCGCAATTCCCATGCCAAAGACGCGGGAAAAAAGTTATGCACATAAAGGTATGCATATGGCATGGATGGAAAAAGTGCGAAAAAGGGCCCAAAAACCGGCAAAAACCGCACCAAAAACGTGAAAAAGCCCCTAAAAAAGTCAAAATTCGCGCTAGCCCATCTTACCAAAAGTACCCCGTCCGCCGAAAAATCCCCCCGGACGCTAGCGCCAAGGCCGGTGGCCTCCCAAAAATCGCCCCAAAATACCCCCGAAAACTCGCGCCAAAAAGTTATCCACAATCGCCGCCGCCCGTAAGTCGCCCCGATTCGGCGGCGGAGGCCGGCCCCCCGCCTGTCCGGTTTCCGCTTGACCCCCCGCCGCGGGGCGATTAACCTACCGCATTCCTACAGCCTGTCCGCCGGCCTACTGAGAAGAGAGAACGAGGGCCGATGGCCTATAACATCGTGGTTCTCATCAAGCAGGTGCCGGATACCAAACGCATCACGGGCGACGCGATGCGCGACGACGGCACCGTCAACCGCAGCGCCCTGCCGGCTGTCTTCAACCCGGAAGACCTCCATGCCCTGGAAGCCGCCCTGGAACTCAAAGAGCGGTATGGCGGCCGGGTGACGGTCGTCACGATGGGTCCGCCCATGGCGTGCGAAGTCCTCCGGGAAAGCCTGGAGCGGGGCGCCGACGACGTGGTGCTGATCACCGACCGCCGGGCGGCCGCCAGCGACACCCTGGCCACGAGTTACATCCTTTCCCGCGCGGTCCGGAAACTGGATGCCGAGCCCCGGCGCGCCTCCGCAGGATGCTGCGCTGGGGTGAACCTGGTGGTCTGCGGTCGTCAGGCGATCGACGGCGACACCGCCCAGGTGCCGCCCCAGACGGCGGAGAAACTCGGCTGGCCCCAGGTGACCTACGTCGAATGCGTGGAGGAAGTGGCGGGCGGCCGACTCCGCGCCCGGCGAAACACCGGCACCGGCATGGAGCGCGTCGAATGCCCCTTGCCGTGCCTTCTGACGGTGACCGACCAGGCGCCCGCGCCGCGTCCGCCGTCGGCCAAGCGGATCATGGCCGTCAAGAAATCCCGGTCGCGAGCGGAGATCGAGCGCGAGACGCCCGACCCCGACCAGGCCCGGGCGCGGGCCGAGGCGCTCCAGGCCCACGGCCTGCTGATTACCCAGTGGGACCTCCAGGACATCGGCGCCGATCTGGCGTGGTGCGGGCGCGACGGCAGCCCCACGAAGGTCAAACGCATCCAGTCTGTCGTCCTGAAGGGCAGCGGCTTCAAGAAGGTCGAACCGACCGAAGAGGCGATAGCGACGATGGTCCACGAACTGATTGAGGACCATACGATCGGGTGATTCTGCATTCAGCCGCCGCGCCCGCCACGGCGGGTAAACTTGCGCGGCGCGGAGTATGACGATGATCGAAGCGAACCGCAAGGGCGACGTGTGGGTCGTCGCAGAACAGAACGACGGCCAACTGCACGACGTCGGCCTGGAACTTCTCTCGAAAGGCCGAGAACTGGCCGAGACGCTGGGCGTGCGCCTGACGGCGGTGGTGATGGGGGCCGACGTGGCCCGCCACGCCGAACGCCTCATCCATCACGGCGCCGACCGCGTGGTGGCGGCCGAGGACGCCCTCCTGGCGCACTACCAAACCAATCCGTACGCGAAGGTTCTCTGCCGACTCATTGAGGAGCACAAGCCGCAGATCGTCATCTACGGCGCGACGCCCCTCGGGCGCGACCTCGCGCCGCGCGTGGCCAGCGCCCTTCGGGCCGGCCTGACGGCCGACTGCACGGACCTGGACATCGGCGACCACGTCGAGCCGGGCACCAAGGAGAAGTACGACCGGTTGCTCTTGCAGATCCGTCCCGCGTTCGGGGGCAACATCATTGCGACGATTGTGAACCCGGAGCGCTGGCCGCAAATGGCGACCGTCCGCGAAGGCGTGATGCGCCTGCCCGACGCCGACACGTCACGCCGCGGCGAGGTCGTCCGCTTCAAGCCGGATCTTTCGGCCGCGGATTTGCCTTTGAAGATCCTCGATCATACGAAGACCGCGCGGAAGGTGAACCTGAAGGCGGCGCGGATCATCGTGGCGGGCGGGGCGGGGGTCGGCAGCAAGGAGAACTTTCGGCTCATCTGGGACCTTGCGAACTCGCTGGGCGCCGCTGCCGGCGCCAGCCGCGCCGCCGTCGACAGCGGCTGGATCGACAAGGACCACCAGGTCGGCCAGACGGGAACGACGGTCCGACCGGCCCTGTACATTGCGGTGGGCATCAGCGGTGCGGTCCAGCACCGGGCGGGGATGAGCGAGGCTCAGAAGATCGTCGCCATCAACGCCGACCCGCACGCTCCGATCTTTCAGGTGGCGCACTACGGCATCGTGGGCGACATGAATCGTGTGATACCGATGATGATCGACGCCATTAAGAAGCGGGTGTGATCGTGGCGAACTTTTTTTTGGACAATTTCGACATTCAGTTTCACTTGGGCCGGCTGAAACTCGAGCCGCTCGTGCGCATGCGCGAGCGTGATTTTGCGGAGGCGGCCGAGTACGACTACGCGCCCGAAACGGTCGAGGACGCCGTGGACAATTATCGGCGGGTGCTGGCCCTCGTGGGCGAGATCGCGGGCGACGTGGTGGCGCCCGAGTCGCCGGAGATCGACCGCGCGGGGTCGCACCTGTGCTCGGAAGAGGCGTGCGTGCGGTATGCGCCCGGCATCGAGAAGGCGCTGAAGGCGCTGGCGCAGGCGGACCTGATGGGATTCACGCTGCCGAGGCGGTTCGGCGGCCTCAACTGCCCGGGCATCATTTACACCATCGCCACGGAAATGATCAGCCGCGCCGACGCCAGCCTCATGAATATCTTCGGCCTCCAGGGCATCGCGGAGACGATCAACGCCTTCGCCTCCGAAGACCAGAAGCAGCGGACGGTCCCGCGATTCAGCGCCGGTACGGTGACCGGCGCCATGGTCCTGACGGAGCCGGACGCGGGCAGCGACCTCCAGAACGTCCAGTTGCAGGCCTACCAGGATGCCGATGGCCAATGGCGCTTGAAAGGCGTCAAGCGGTTCATCACGAACGGCTGCGGGGAGATTCTGCTGGTGCTCGCGCGGAGCGAGCCGGACGAGCCCGGCGGCATGGGCCTGAGCCTGTTCCTCTGCGAGCGGAACCCGGCGATCCGCATCCGCCGCACCGAAGACAAAATGGGCATCCACG
>Ga0315284_10014441_pt1 | contig 11248 bp, 16 predicted proteins | sample YL17G09_16_MG_FD_203696 | JGI IMG/M metagenome (GOLD analysis project Ga0315284, IMG submission 203696) | Sediment microbial communities from Yellowstone Lake, YNP, Wyoming, USA - YL17G09_16 | ecosystem: Environmental > Aquatic > Freshwater > Lake > Sediment | place: USA: Wyoming | collected...
TGAACCTAGTTAAGGATTACGCAGGAAATTACGCGGACTTGGTGAAGCAAACCAAAACGCCTGAAGCCAAACGCGCTATGGAGGCCGCACTAGCTGAAGCGTCGTTGTCTGTAGTTTCTGGCGCTCAGGAAGCTTTTGCAATTTTACACCCAGTCATCAAACAATCTCAAGAAGCTGTGGCCAAGTTGCTCGGCCCTCCGCCGCAAGACCCGTCGGCTGCTGCGGCTATGGCCGACATCGAAATGCGCAGAGACGCCAATGCGCAAAAGGTGGCGCTGGACAGCCAGAAACTGCAACTGCAACAGCAACAGCAACAGCAGGAAACGCAAGCAGCGTCCGCCGAAAAGCAAGCAGAGTTTGCGGCAGGAATGGAACAAGAACAACTGCGTCAGCAAGCCGAGACCGCAAGGTCCGAACGCGAAATGCAAGCGCGCATTGCTATGAACACCGCCGACAACAATACGGCGATGCAATTAGCGCTACTCGATTTGGCGAACGGCAATGCTTCGTCAGATGCCCCCCAAAATCCCAACCCCAACCCTACACCGTAAGGAGACAGTTACATGGCTAAAAACCCAAAGATTAAAGGCGTTCCTTCAGGACCCATCAATCAGCACAAGCGCATGGCTATGGGCCTACCCATTGGCGCGTCTAAAGAGTCAAGCAAAAAGACCCCGGCATGAGAGTAGAAGTTTTAGTGCGGATGCTGGAGGACCTTCAAAAGAAATTTGCGTCCGCAACACTATCGCACCCCCCCGGTAAAGAGTCCTACGATTTGGGACGTGCCGTGGGGGTGTACGCCGGGCTAACCATGGCAATAAATTTGATCACGGAAACCCTAGCTGACGAAGAAAGTGGCAAATTCGATTTATAAACTTACAAGGAGCAAATACATGCAAGAAATTGCAAACACGATTGAATACCTTTACGATAGCGTTGACGAAGCTTTTCCCGCTGCCGATCCAGGCGTAGAGCCGTTTGGTTCCCGCGTTTTGGTTCAAATTCGCACCCCAAAAACCAAGACGCGCGGCGGAATTATTGTCATTGCAGAAGCAAGAGAAACTGAACATTACAACACCCAAGTTGCAAAGGTCATAAAGGTTGGTCCGCTAGCGTTCAAAAACCGTAACACGCTAGAATACTGGCCTGAAGGACACTGGTGCAACGAGGGGGATTTTGTAAGAGTCCCTAAATACGGCGGGGACCGTTGGACGGTAAAAACCGAACAAAAAACCGACGGCGTAAATGACGAAGCGGTCATGGTCATTTTTAATGACCTCGATCTGGTCGGCAAGTACACTGGAGATCCGTTAGCTGTAAAAGCTTACCTGTAACCCATTGCTGCCAATTGAAAAGGAAGAGCGATGTCTATCGATGTATTACAAGAAAACGAAGACGATAAGGATTATGTCATTGTAGAAACCGATGACATACCTAATTCGAAAATCGAAAACCCGTCTTCAGAGTCTTCTGGACCTGATACCGACGATTTGCAAGAAGACGCTCGCATATCGGACGCAGATGACGATGACGATGATGATGATGATGAAAGCGGCGTTTCTTTAGAAAACGCTTCGCCGAACCGTAAGAAGCGCGCTAAGCGGCGTGAGCTTCAAAAACTAGCTAAAGCGGCTACTCAACACGAACTTCAAGTTCTTCGCGAGCAGAACGAACTTCTTATGCGCCGCCTAACGGCGGTTGAAAGCAATTCGCTAAGCCAAAATGAAAATGCTTTAGATCGACAAATTGACGAAACACGTCGTGATATTGAAGATGCTGAACAATTATTGGCCGTGGCCAATGAAACAGGCAATGCGTCTCAATTTATTTTGTCGCTAAATGTGCGCGACCAAGCCAAAGCTAAAATTCAAGAACTTGAAAACGCTAAAAGACAACTTGTAACGGCTAAGGAAGATCACGCTAAACAAGCCGCAGCGCCAATGCCAGACTCTCGGGTCGCGGCTATGGCAAAGCAATGGATTGAGCACAACCGTTGGTACAACCCTAATGGTGGTGATGAAAACAGCGTTATTGCAAACCAGATAGATCGACAACTAACGCAAGAAGGGTACGACCCTGCGTCCGTTGATTACTACGTTGAGTTAACGTCGCGTTTAAATCGGCGCATCGGTAACAACGACGAAACACAAACGAAAATTACTCGGAATGCACCTAATGGCTTACCTGTTAAAAAGGCCCCGCCAATAGGAAATGCCCGAGAACACGCACCTTCTTCAACAAAAAAAGAAGTGTACGTGACACCGCAACGAAAACAGGCTATGATAGAAGCAGGCTTTTGGGACGACCCTGTAAAAAGGGCCGAAACCATAAAGGCGTTCAGCGACTATGATAGCCAATCGGCACGCTAAAGGAGTGAAGCCATGAGCGAAGTAGATGAACGTCTTAAGAAGGATATTGGTGTAGTTGGTCGGCGCTCGCGGGGCGAAGATGACAGGCATGTCACTGAAAACCGTGTGTTAAGCGAAGACGACCGACTCGAAATGTTCCGAATGAACCTACACAATAGTGCATTACCGGACCTGCCTGAAATCCCCGGTTACCACGTGTGTTGGCTGACAACGACCAATTCGCGCGATAGTATACACCATCGTATGCAGCTTGGTTACGAACCAGTACGACCTGACGATGTGCCTGGCCTAGAGTACGCCACGCTAAAAACAGGTGAATGGAGCGGTTTTGTCGCGACCAACGAAATGCTAGCGTTTAAGCTGCCCTTGAGCCTCTACCGGAAGTTCATGCAGGAAGCTCATCACGATGCACCCAGCCGTGAAGATGAAAAGTTGACGAGTACCGCCGACTTTTTGCGCCAACAAGCGCAATCCACGGGAAGCACGTTAATCGAAGGGGATGGTTTGCAGAATTTGCGCCAATCTAACTCCGCCAAAGGCATATTTGCCTAGGGCATCTTTTAACCGCTTACAAGAGGTAAAGCTATGTCTTCAACTTCAGCACCTTTTGGTTTGCGAGCCGTTTTTTCTCCGTCTGGCGTGGTGCGCCCCACCACTCCGTATTCGATTGCGAGCGGCTATGCAGCCAACATTTTTTTAAATCAACCCGTTAAACTCCACACAGACGGCACTGTTCAAGCTGCGGCTATCGGTGAACGTTTTGTTGGTACTTTTGGCGGTGTTGAGTGGACGGACGCCGATGGTCGCCGCCGACTTTCTAATCGTTGGCCCACAGGCACTACCGGCACCGACATTGTTGCCTACATCACTACTGATCCCACCATCGTGTACGAAATCCAATCCAACGCCGCATTGAATGTTCTCAATATCGGCGAACAGTACGATTTCACTACCATCACTGCGGGTAACAGCACGGTTGGTAACAGCCAACTAATGCTTGACGTGGCCAGTACTGCCGCTAACGCAGCCCTACGCTTACTCGGCTTGTCGGCTGGATCGGACAATAGCTGGGGCGATAATTTTGTTATCGTTCAAGTGCAAATTGCCGAACACCAGTTCGTCGCTGATCGCGCCGCCTTCTAAGGAGATTTAAACCATGGCTGGCAATATTATGCAAAGCACTAATTTTCGTGCAATTGTGGAACCCGTAATGAACGTTGCGTTCAACGGTATCTACGAACAGCGCGCAGATGAGTGGAAACAAATCTTCCGAGAGTTTGACGGCGTTCCGCGCAACTCTCATGAAGAACCTGTTTTGTACGGCTTCGGTGCCGCTCCTGAATTGCCTGACGGTATGCCCGTTACGTATCAGGCTGGTGGTACTTTCTTTAATCAACGTTATGTGTACAAGGTTTATGGTTTGGCGTTTGCGCTAACTAAGGTTCTTGTGGAAGACGGCGACCATATTAGCATTGGCAAGACCTATGCTGAGCATTTGGCTCAGTCTCTCATTGAGACTAAGGAAACCCTTTGCGCTAACGTACTGAATCGTTCGTTTAACGCTACTTTCGCAGGCGGCGACGGTACAGCGCTGGTTGCTAACAACCATCCGCTTACTTCAGGCACGTTCTCCAACGTATTGGCTACGCCTGCCAACTTGTCGCAAACTTCACTAGAGCAAATGCTGGTGCAAATTCGCAACGCAGTTGACAACAACGGTAAGCGCATTAAGCTCACGCCTAAGCAACTTGTCACATCTCCTTCAAACGTGTTCCAAGCCGAAGTTCTTCTGAACTCCGCGCTACGCGCAGGTACTGCTAACAACGACATCAACGCCGTTAGGTCTATGGGGATGCTGTCTGAAGGTCAGGCTAATCTTTCGCGTCTAACTTCAACTACCGCTTGGTGGGTGAAGACTGACGCGCTAAAGGGTTTGCAAATGGTCAAGCGTCGCGGGCTTGAAAAAAGCATGGAAGGTGACTTTGAAACGGATTCGATGCGTTACAAGGCCACTGAGCGTTACGCTGTCGGTTGGACCGATCCGCGCACCGTTTACGGAACTGCGGGCGTTTAACAGATACGGGCTGAAGGTTTTACCCTTCAGCCCAATTCTGCTACAGTCCGTTTCTTAGAAGGAACCGCCTAATGGGCACAACCAATCTTACCGGGCCTCTCGTTATTGGCGACAGGCCTACCACTGCGGCCAACGCAAACCAAGGATTTGTGTATCTTGCGCAAAGTTTCTTGGTAAGCCGGGATGCTACGCTTGTTCAAACTAATTCTATCAATTTGCCAATTAACTCGCAAATTGTAGAAATTTATGCAGATGTCTTGACGCCTTACGACAGCGCCACTTCAGCTACATTAACCGTCGGGTCTGCTGCTGCGGGTATTCAGTACGTCACCTCAGGCAATGCTAAAAGTGGCGGGAGAAATACGACTGCGCATAACGCGGCGCAAGTTACGGCCATGGCAAACATCGGCACTAATACCGGACTTTTCGCTACGATCACGTCGGTAGGGCAACCTAATGTAGGACTCGTGCGTGTCACAGTTCAATATATTCAAACTACGGCTCAAGACTAAGAGTTAGCCGCTGGACCCCCGGCGGCTAACTTTTTAAGTCTTCTCTGCAAGGCTGTAATGCGCTAATTTGGGCGTAAGGCCCAGGAGAAAGATATGTCTGATTCACCTAATTACGTCTATTTAGATGGACAAAAAATTGAAACCGTTGATAACAACGGTGATAGTACAAAACTTTTATGCACTGCTACTCCGAAAAGATTGCGTGACAATCTTGGAAGGCTAAAAGTTAGTGTGCATCAAAATATTTACGAAGCAGATTTCGAATACGGCGCGCAGCCCCTTAGATGGGAAAGTTTTACGACGGGTACAGGAAGCATTACTCCGCTACCAGGAGCAGGCGGAGTGCGTATGCGTATATCCGCAGTTAATGACGTTACTATTCGGCAGAGCCGACCCTACCACCGCTACCAGCCCGGTAAGACCATGTATATGGCGACCGCTATTAATCTTGGCGCGGCAACAACAGGTCAAGTTCAACGCGTAGGTTTCCTAGACGATTCGAATGGAATTTTTTTCGAACAAGCCAACCCAACCACAGTTCCTGGAAACCCTCTGGGGCTGTTCTGCGTCACTCGCAGTGATACTTCAGGAAGTGTTGTAGATACGCGCGTAGGGTTTGAAAGTTGGAGCGACCCCGACGGCGTTAAAAAGTTATTGGATTGGACAAAACTTCAAATGGTATGGATTGAGTACGCTTGGTACGGCGGCGGAGCGTTGCGCTGGGGCGTTTTTCTAAACGGCGAACCTTTTATCCTTCATGAAACTTCATCTGGAAACAATCTCAACGTACCGTGGTCGCGTACAGGCAATTTGCCTGTACGTTACGAGCAGCGTAATATTACAGCTACTACGCAAAACGATATGATCCACTATGGTGTATCGGTTATAGTTGAAGGGCGAGTAGACGAGCAACGCGGCTTTACCTACGGTTACGGCCAAGCAGCAGGCGTACCTCAAAGATCAATTAACGCAAATACAACGCGCTTCCCGCTTTTGACTTTCCGTTTCAGGCCAATGGGTACGTTGGAATACGGCGTAGATGCTAATTACAGCGGTGCTAACGGCAATTTGCCCGCAGGTGGCGCAGCTATTACGGGAACGCCCACAACAACTTCTATGACGGTTGCAGGTACTCCTTGGACCGTTGATCAATGGAAAGGTAGGTTTGTGTTTTTCCGAGGGACGGGGACCTCGGGTTTAGGTCAGATAGCGAGAATTACAGGCAACACCAACAATACGCTTACTTACGTAGACGGTGTAACAGGGCTGCCTATTGCTACTGCCCCTGTCGCAGGAGCACCCTATAGCATAGGTCTTGTTAATCGCGGACAATTGCTACCTCGATTGTTGTCCATATCTTCTAACAGATCGGTTACCTTAGAGCTTATAACCTCTACGTTTTCAAATCCCGTAACGCTAACTGGCGCAAGTTTCAACACGCTGTTCTCTCTTGGCTCAAGCAATTCATTTGCGGAAAGAGATGTCAGCGCTACGGCTATTAGCACAGGTGGTGAAGTTGTGTATAACAGCCCTTGCCCGTCGGGTGCATTGCAAACTTTTGATCTATCAGATTTCTTTGCGCTGTTCAATAATATCAGAGGTAATGCCCCTGATACTTTGACGGTGGCAATTACTACAGACGCTACTTCAGCCTTAGTGGGTGCCTCAGTTATTTGCCAAGAAGCAATGTCCTAAAGGTTTCAAATCATGGCCAATGTCAAAATAAGCGGTATGTCAGCAGCTTCTGCGCTTACGGGCGCAGAAGCTTTTGAAAGTGTGCAAAGCGGAACGACCCGGCAAGTCGTAGCTTCGCAAATAAAAACCTATGTCGATAAAGCAGCGTACACCTATAACGTGCCCGTTGCAGGCTTTTCGCTCACTATCGCTGCGGGAATTGAATATCTTATTTTGGACCCAGCAGGTAACTTGGCAAATGGAACTGTAGTAATGCCAGCAGCTCCGGTAGATGGGCAAGTGATGGTACTAACGTGCACAAAAAACATCTCCACTTTTACGCTCAGTCCTAACACTGGACAAACCGTAGCTAATGTCGTAACGTCTCTCGGTAGCGGCGTAGGGGTTAGTTACATGTATCGCAGCGCTAACACCACTTGGTATCGAGTACTTGGCTAATGAACTCCTCTTTCGCAGCTAGGACGGTGCAGGCCGCGCGAGACTTAGCCGAAGCGCTAAGCATAACGCAGCCTAATGCGCCGCCGCCCGGTGCACCCCCGCCCGGTGCACCCCCGCCCGGTGCACCCCCGCCCGGTGCACCCCCGCCCGGTGCACCCCCGCCCGGCGCGCCAACACTGCAAAGTGGATTGCCACAAAACGGAGCAACTGGGCCTAGCCCCGAACCTCCAAGTTCGGCTGCTAACCCATTGCAAGGACTGCCGTCTTTCAAATCCCCACCCTTAGCCTCATATCTGCAAAAAGCTACGGGTGCACAAGGTCCAGTGGGTTTTGCAAAAGGGGGTTACGTAAAATCACCTTTAGCTGTTTACATTTAAGGATAACGTCATGACAGTAGGATACGTTAAGGACTTCAAGTTTTCTCCGACGAAAAACCCTCAGCCCGCAGGCGTTGGTGCGTTCAAAAAAGAACACACTTCTGCTGGCAAAATTCCGCATGTGCTTTCGGCCTCCAAAGGCGGGCGAGCAAAGACGGGCAAAGGCTGCTAGCATGGAAGGCTTTAAAAACACTACGCGTACCAAGTACGCGGGCTGCCCAACGTCACAAGGGTATAATAAAGGCGGATCGGTCAAAATCAACAAGGTTATGGGCGAGTTTGCAAAAGGCGAGCTACATAGCGGCTCAAAGCGCGGTCCTAAGGTAACAAATCGTAAACAAGCGGTAGCCACCGCCTTAAGCGAAGCGCGCAAAGCTGGTGCCAACATTCCTTTAGCTAAGGCTAAAGGAGGCGGATCAGTAGCTCGTTCGGCGATACCCTTAACGGTAAAAGTTAAATAGCTACCGTCCATCCGCGATAGCTTGCCCCCGGAAATAGGCAACGTCATTTATGACCGAGCACAATTCCGGGGGGAGCAATTCGTAATTGCGGAAAGTTAAAACGGCAAAACCGCTCGTATGGGGGGAAGGATTGTTTTCAGCATAATCGAATTGAGGGCCGTGCGGGTCAGCCAAAGTGCCAGTATCTACGCCCCATCTATGGCCGTTATAATCCGCCCAGGGCGTCACGGCTAAACGATGTAAATGTCCTGTAACTATTGATCGCCCAGATTTTAGCGTATTGTTGTACGTAGCATGGACGCCGTTATGATACCGATGCTTAATAATGGTGTTATCGTTTACGTTTAACGACCAAGCCATATCCCATGACGGGAACTTGTTTTCCAAACGCTCAAGCGTTCCTTCAAACCCCGGAGCTGCGGTACAAAGCGCTCTATCAAATCGCGCATCGTGATTACCTACGTTCCAAAACAGGTCTGGCTTTTTGCCTGAAGGAGCGAATTGAATATCGTGCAGCCGATCAAGGCAAATTTCTAGTTCTTCTTTAACAGAAGGCAATTTAGCCCAACCCAAAGGGGGATGGCGCGATATACTAGCACCGTCAAAAATGTCGCCATTAGCCACAATGCACTGAGGTTTAAGATCTTTAATCAGCTCGATAAGGGCTCTATAGGCAATGGTTTTGCGCTGCTGAGGCCAGAAGTGAGCGTCAGAAAAAACAACGATATTGCCATTTTCTATGCGATAATCGTTTTGGCGCTTGTAGGCACGGCCTACATCCGTTTGCCACCCGTATTGGTTCCCGTTTGTTGCCGTACTTGGATTTGTAAGCAAAACGATATTTTTGTTGGATAGGCTTAACCGACGTTTATAAACATTTCTGATGTTTATTTTAAGATTTTCGGAAACTTGCTGGGGATTACCCCGTGCTTCGTGCCAAGCAGCAACGAATTGTTCGTCTGAAAATAATGTCATGAAGTTCTCCCAAAACTATCGACACGGCGTTATAACCTAAACCTTTGGATTTACAAACCGTAGATGTAAGGTTATAGTGATTATGCCAGAAAAGTCGGCTCAGCTAGCGGACTGCTGCCCCACACGCAGAGCAGGATACCATGGCATTTTCAGGCAGCATATCCCAAACGGTGTTTAACACTCGCAAAGTGATCGATCACGCAATCCGCAGGTGCCGTGTGTCTGCGCAACAGATAACGTCTGAGCATATCGATATTGCTAAAGATCAACTATATCTGCTCTTAGGGGAACTGTCTAACCAAGGTACGCCCTTGTGGTGCATTGAGAAAGTTATCGTTCCGTTATACAACGGCGAGGGCGACGTTGCCTTAGATTCAGGCACGGTAGACGTTTTAAACAGCAGCCTTCGCACTTTGCAAGCCGTAACAGGAACTACATCAACTACCTCCACGGCAATAACAACTAACTTTGGCAGCGCAACCTTCGTCACCACCGTCGGCATTTTATGGTCTGCGCTTTCCGTGCCTTTAAGCCTTCAACGTTCCACAGACAACGTGAATTGGACCACTATCCAGACGGAGACCCCTTCAGCAACGGCAGGAAAGTGGACTTGGTTTGATCTAGACACCAGCATTGCGACCACCTATTTCAGGGTATTAGCAACTAGCGGTACCATATCCGCCTCTCAAGTTTACCTCGGAAACTCACCTACGGAAATTCCGTTGTCGCGGATGAACCGCGACGATTACACGAGCTTGCCGAATAAATTTTTTCAATCCGCGCGGCCTTTGCAATTTTGGTTTGATAGGCAAGTACGTCAACCCGTTATGCATCTATGGCCCGTACCCGACAGCACGGCTACGACAAGCCAAATCATTATTTGGCGTCAACGCTACATCATGGACGTGGGGAATTTAGCCCAAGAAATTGAAGTCCCCCAGCGGTGGTATGAAGCCCTAGTTTCAGGACTGGCGGCTAAGATGGCGCTAGAATTAATGGAAGTCGATGCGTCAGTCATCCCTGTGCTAGATCAAAAAGCCGCAATGGCGCTGAATATAGCCCAGAGCGAAGAACGCGATAACTCGCCGATGTATATCGCGCCAAACATTTCAGCATATACGCGGTAAAAAACATGCCTATTTTTCTAGACACACGCGGCAAGACCACCCTCGGCATCGGGCTATGTGCTCGGTGCAGCCGAAAATTCAGTCTAGACGATCTCATGCCCGACGGCAATATTCCAGGTCTCATGGTTTGTAAGGCCGATAGAGACGATTACGATCCGTACCGTTTGCCGCCTAGGCAATCGGATAACATAACCTTACGCTTTGTGCGTCCAGATGAGGCGCTAACAGCATGACGTGCAAAGTTTGCAGTGTTCGCGCAGGGACTGCGCAGAACGGGCTCGGCGTTGCTCCCGCCGAGTTGAAGCGCCGCCAGGTGTTCTCCCCCTCCACCGGCGGCGCTTCTTACCTTTTTTGGAGTTTAAATCATGATTGAAAATCTAATTGCGCGGGTCTTCTATACCCGCAACTTAGCGCACTGGACGCACTGGCGTACTAAATCTTACGCGCAACACGTGGCTTTGGGTTCCTTCTATGATGGCATCATAGACGCTTTAGACAAATTGGTAGAGGCTCGGCAAGGATCGGACGGCATTGTGGGCGCTATCCCAACACCGCCCGCACCTTCCGGTGACATTCTGGAGCATCTGGAAACCGAAAGCGCTTGGGTAGCCGATAACCGTGACGAAATAGCCAACGGCGTGACCGCGCTGGAAAACCTTGTAGATGAGTTATCAGGCGTATATTTGTCCGCCATCTACATGCTTAAGAATTTCAAATAGGGGGATGACATGGATTTACAACTGGCGTTTAACATAGCTTTGGCAATCATAGCGGGCTTAGCAGGCTGGTTTATGAAATTTCTTGCGGGTGAATTAAAAGAGCTTAAGCAGAATGACGAAAAGCTAGCCAAATCACTTAAAGAAATAGAAGTTCTGGTCGCCGGAAAGTACGTTACACGCGACGAACTTACACGCACTATGGACACTGTTTTTGGCAAACTAGACCGCATCGCGGACATGATAAACCGAAAGGTTGATAAATGATTAGCAGTCGTTCTCTTTCAGACCTGCATCCCGTCGTAGCTGCTAAAGCTAGGGCGCACGTCGCTACGTGCAAAGCGGAAGGCATTGATATTCTCGTAATATGCACTTACCGCGACGATGCGGAGCAAAACAGGCTGTATGCCCAAGGGCGCACAGTTCCAGGCACCAAGGTCACTAACGCGAAAGCTGGGGAATCCTTTCACAATTACCGCGTGGCTTACGATGTCGTTCTTATGC
>Ga0315284_10014442_pt1 | contig 11248 bp, 8 predicted proteins | sample YL17G09_16_MG_FD_203696 | JGI IMG/M metagenome (GOLD analysis project Ga0315284, IMG submission 203696) | Sediment microbial communities from Yellowstone Lake, YNP, Wyoming, USA - YL17G09_16 | ecosystem: Environmental > Aquatic > Freshwater > Lake > Sediment | place: USA: Wyoming | collected...
GAAAGCTGTGTTGCGCCATTACGGTTTCAGAATGTCAATCAGGCGGGCCGCCATCTCGGCCATCGCTTGCAGGAATTGGACGCGGTTGGCTTGCGCCTCTTTGACCATTTCCAGGTGAACTTGCCATACCTCGCGGTCAATCGCATTATCCTTTTCCGGCACGCAGACTTGCATGTCGCCATCGAACGCGATGCGGGTGAGCGCGCGCAGCTTGATCTGACCGGCCAGCTTTTGCGTGGCGTAATCATACTTGACTGCTTCCAGATTGTCGCTGCTGTAGGTGGCGACTTCGAGGCTGCTGATGTCGTCGGCGGCTTTGCCCAGGGCCGTGGCCAGCTCGCTAGTGAAATTCTTGAGCGAGTCGGCCAGGCTGGTGCGCTCTTGCGCTAAGGCGAAGGAGACCGTGTCAAAGCTGGGAGCCGCAGCGCCTTGCTTTTCTTCGGCGGGTGGCTCTTGCGCAGGCGGTTTGCCCGAGCCAGTCTTGACCTCGACGGCGCCGATGGTCGGGCGCTCGGCCGCCGCTTTGCCGTCAGCTTTTGGGAGGGGCAGCCTCGTCGCCGGGTCGCCGATGATGACATACGCGCGCGCGTCGTTGTTGGCTGTCCACATGCCCGCCAACGCCAGGTCGTCCACGCTTTCGCCAAAATTCTTGTTCTCGATCATCACCGCCAGGTCTGAAGCGATTTCAGCGTAGCGGTCGTTAAAGAATTCCAGCGCATAACCGATGGGCGCGCCTTCCATCAGCCGCTTGAGCGCGCTTTCGAACACCGTCAGTTGCTCTCCGGCGCGATCCCACATGAACGAATAGCCCCACGCCCGCTCGACGTGCCCGACGACGGCCAGCATCCCGCCTTTGGGATGACTGAGCAACCGGCGCGGCAGCCTGGCGATAAAAGACTGGGGCGCAATCTGGGCGCGCTCTTTGAACGCCTGCTGCGAAAACTCGTCCATCTTGGGTGTGCCCGCGCCATAGCACGCAAAAAAGAACGCCATGGATCCCAGCAGCTTGGCGTCGTTGCCAATATCGTCCGCAGAAAAATAAAATTCAGGCGGAATCGCCTTTTTCCATTTGCCGGGGCCGGGCCAATCCTGGCAAAGCAGTGCGCCTTGATGCGGCATCTGGCGGGGGTCGTCCTTCGGAAAGCCCATGCCGTGACTGGCGGTGAACAGCAGGGTAGGAGTCTCGCCGCCGCCGACCAGTTTGCTCAATTGTGACTTGGTTGCCTCGCCTTCGAGCAGAGCTTTGACTTTCCAACTGGCTTGATCGGCTCCCACCTTGCTCGCAAGCGGCTTGATCATGTGATCGGCGCTGAGCAACGTCGCCTGATCTTCTGGTGTGCGGACGCCAAAGAATGTTGCCTGGCGGGGCAACGCCAATCCGCTCGTTTCGGCCTGTACGACGCTGCGAGCGTATTGGGCGTATTCTTCGAGTGTGTCAAAGTGAATGCGCCCGACGGCGTACTGCACGTCCAGTTGATTTTGAAAGCGATAAGAGATGGTATCTGGATCGCCGACGACGAGCAGGTAGTATGGCACTTTGTCAGGGTCAACCGGGCCGGGGCCGGCGCCATTGCGCGCCAGGAACTTGTTCTTGTCTTCGCCGGGCCGGAACCCTTTCGGGCCCATATATTCGCGGTAACGCTCCCCGGCTTGCTTTTGGCGATGGGTTAGCAGCTCGCTCAATGCTTCCTTGATGGCCGGGTCGGCGTTGTGCGCCATGAGGATGCCCCAGCCGGATTGCGCCAGGTCTTTGGGGTCAACGCCTTCCTTCACGGCCCAATGCGCCTGTCGCCGCTGCTTGAGTTCGTTCAGCAGCCCCTCGTCAATTTGCTCGCCCGCGATAATCGCGGCCAACTGTTGCGGCGTCATGGGTGGCAGGTCGTAATCGCCGCTCGCGCCGTTGATGCCGTTAAAGAACAGCTTATCGGTCATAGTTTTCTCCTCAGACCTCAAGGGTCAAGACCCTCGAGGTCTACTATTAAGGTTTTTCTCCCAACAGGCTGAATCGCTCTTCAGGCGTCAATTCGCGCGGGACGTATTGCCGCACCGCGCAAGTCTTGAAATCTGGCCAAGTAACGCCGCACGGTCTGGTCGGTCGAGCCGGAGGCGATAAATTTTCCATCTTTTTCCATAGAATTCCTTGCGGGCTTGGCGGCTTTGCCCTTGAGCGAGACGGCCCCAAGCGCTTCGCAGTCGAAATAATGGTGATGGTCTTGGACACGGCGACATCCTTTGCAAGGTTCACATCTCTCCTGCTTTTTGAGGTTGAGCGAGCGCGGCGTCGTACACCTGCTCGATACTGCTGACCGTGCTTTCCCAGTAAAAGTTTTTCCTGATGTGAGCCATAGCAGCGTCACGCGCTTTTGCTTTAAACTTGTCTTGGATAAAGGCGGTGATTCTTTCGGCCAGCGCAATGGGGTCGCCCGGCTCGACCAGGCTGCCAATTTGTTCGTTCACGATTTGGGGCAGGCCGCCCACGTTGCTGGCGATGAGGGGGGTTCCGCAAGCCAGCGCTTCCATCGCCACGAGGGGGAACCAATCCGCTCTCGAAGGCACTACGGCCACGTCGGCGACGTTGAACAGCCGCGCCATTTGCTCCACACCTTGATGGCCCAGGAAGTAGACGCTGTCCAGGCCCAGTTCTCTAGCCTGTTGCTCCAACTGCGGCCGGACGTCGCCTTCTCCAGCGATCAAGGTGATGGGCCGTCCGGCGATTCGAGAGTATGTGTGGGCAGCTTGTAGTAGGACGTCAACGCCTTTGACCGCCGTCAGTTTGCCTCCAAAGAAAACGACGGGCCTGTCCTGCGCCTCAATGTTATAGCCTTTCAGCCAGCTTTTGTCAACTGACAGCGGCTTGAACACGTCCGTGTCCACGCCGCTTTTGACGACGACGACCTTGTGGGGATCGAGGCTGTAGGTCTGGATGGCTTGCTCACGGTTCTCCTCGGTGAGCGCGATGATGCGCCGCGCGCCGCGCAATCCCCGCAAAGCTGCCTCTCGATAGTCGGCGTACCTTTCAAAGCCCAGGTGTTCGGTGCCATGCAAAGAGATGACGTAGGGCACATTCATTTCGGCGACGATGGACGCGAGCATCCAGCCGTGATGGACGTGCACGACGTCAGGCTGGAGGCGCGCGATACCTCGCTCAATTTTTTCTCTAAAGGCTTGCGTGTAAGCCTGGCGCTGCGCTTGGGTCAGCGTGCCGAACGTCGTTTCTCGGCTGACGGGGTGCGTGGTGAAAGCGGGAAAGTTGAAATCGAGATCGAACTGCTGGTTTTGGCCGTTGCTAAAGAGGACGGCTTCCACAGGGTATGCTCTGTGAGGCGGGTAGTGATCGGAACACAGCACCTGGACCTGGCGGCCTCGCCTGCGCAGAAATTCCGCCAGCTTGTCCACATAGACGCCCGAGCCGGAGCCTTGCAAGGGAAAGATGACGAGTTGATAGATTCGCATGGGATTCACTCACCGCTCGAACACAAAGACCAGGCCGCTGTGGTCGCGCAGCTTGAAGCCATGCCGGTCTTGCAACGCGCTGTAAAGCTCGTCCACCGTCACCTGTTGACCGGCGCGGGTCGTTGTGTGCAGCTCGACGATGACTTGCTGGCAACGCGCCAACGCCTCGCCTTCCTGCTGGAGCAGCCCGGCTTCCGAGCCTTCAATGTCCGAGACCAGCGTATAGTCGTTGACGCCGTGCTTGCGCAAAATCTGAGAGAGTGTGACGACCGGCACGAGAATCCAGTTCGATTCGACGCTGTTTTCGACGATGATCTTGGAGACGAGGTTATCAAAGCCCAGGACTAGTTTGACGTGAGTGCGATGGTCGGGCGGATATTCGACCCCGCCATGCGCGACGGCCAACCTGACGTGCGGCGCGTTGCGGTTCACGTTGAGCCGAACCTGTTCCAGCAGGTTGGGATTGGCCTCTACGCAGACGAGCTGCCGGTCGGGATCGAGCTTGCGACCGATGTGCGCGGCGACGACGCCCAGGCTGCTGCCCAGGTCAACGGCGTCCAGGTCGGGCCGGAGGTATCGCTTGACAAAGCCAATCTCTTCGTACTCATATCCGCGCAAGACGAGCTTGGCCTTGATGCGGGGGACGACGACGGGGCTGGTGGTGTCAATCACGCAGCCCCGACACGGAATCTGATCGTGGAACAGCGCCGCAAAAACCTTGCCGAGGAAAGGCCGGTAAAAAATCCGAAAGGGATTCTTTTTCTTGCGGTCGGAAAATGTCCCCACGCCGCTCATTTCTTTTGCTTCTTGGCCAGGGCGGCGTTGGCCTGGCGCAGGCGCTGGCTGAGCACCTTGAACAGGCTGATCGCCAAATCGGGCTGGCGTTTGATCAGGGCCATGAGGGGAGCGCGGCGCACCAGGATCACGTGCGTGTTCGTCAGCGCGACGGCGTCGGCGGAATGCGGCTCGTCGTCAAAGAGAGACATTTCGGCAAAATAGTTGCGCGGGCCGAGCGTCGCCAGGTCGGTCAGCGTCGCTTCGGTCGCTGTGCGCTTGCGGCGCTGAATCGCCACGCGCCCGCTGACGATCACATACAACGCATCGCCGCGCTTGCCTTGGGTGATAATCTGCTGGCCGGCTTCGTAGGTTGCCTCCTCGCTGATGCCAGCCAGGACGCGGAGATCGTTGGTGGACATTTCTTGAAAAAAGGGGACCTGTTTGAGAAAGATTACTTGTTCAAGCACGGTCATAGTTTCCTCCGCCTGCGCGCGCCTGGCGCGCGCGTCCAATCGAGCGAGAGCCAGGCGCGCGGTCTCTCGCAACAAGGGACTGGCTGTCTCGGCTGTGACGTGCAACATCTCGACGATCTGATCCCGCGAGGCCACCTCATCGTCTGCCGCATCGCTTGACTCTTTGCTTTTCAACGCCTCCATCAGCGTGTACAGGCTGATGGCCGCGATCCATTCATTGTTCTCGACGCTCTCGAACGCGCTGACCCTTCGGAAAGGCTCGCACACTTGCCACACCGTTGGGATAGGCAGGCCCAGTTTTTCTTGCGCGATTTGCGCCAGGGTTGAAACATCGGCGCCTTCCAACAGTGGGCCGATGAGTTGAGCCAGGCGTGGCGCGGTGATCGCTTCGAGCGTTTCGGCGGCGTTCGCGCGAGCCACAGCGTCCTCGCCGCGCAGCGAGCGCTGAATCGCCTCGGAGGTTGATTCGTCGCTCAGCGCGCTCACCAGCCAAAAGATGCGGTCTACAAGGTGACTGGCTCGCTCTTGCAATGTGGCTTGCATCACGCTCGCGCCGGGCGTGTCTTGCTCGCGCAAAGGCAGGCAGTCGGCTTGCAGCGCATAGACCTCGCGCGCCAGCGCCTCGCAGTGCTCGACGGCGCGTCGTTTGGCGCGGACGTGATGCGCGCGGGCCAGCACGTAGGCGGCGCATTCGACGGTGTATGGCTCGTCGCCATGCAGGGCTTGTTCGAGGTCGCGCCGGGGAACCACGCGCATCGCCGCGCAAGCCTGGCGGCGCACCTCAAAGCTAGCGTCGCGTGTGGCAAGCAGCAGCGCCCGGCTGGCCTGCGTGTTGTTCAATTGCCCCAGGCTGTTGACCGCCGCCACGCGCACGTCTTTTTCGCCGTCGCACAACAGCGCACGCAGAGTGTCTAGCACAAGCTGCGGCTCGGCTTTGGGTGCTTGGGCCGCCAACTCGCCGAGCAACTCTGCAACTTTTAAGCGCACGTTGGGCGCGGGGTCGCTGGCGTAACCGGCTATCGCGCTCACCCGTTGAGCGTCGCCGGTTCGGGCCAGCACACGCAAGCCCAGCGCACGATGTTGGCTGTTGCCTTCGTCGGCCATCCAATCAGACAGGACACGCTCGGCGGGCGCGCAATAACGAGCGTCGCCAGAGGCGATGAGCGTTGGAATGATGGTGGACTGGATGGCCTCGTCGGGATGTTCGACTAGCGCAAGAAAGGCTTTGAGGATCGTTCGGTCGCGTGCGGCATCGGGCGAGTTTGCCAGAGCGGTGGCCGCGGCTAGTTGCGCTATCACATCGTCTTCGCCGAGCGCATCAAGACACATCCTTCGCACGCCGCGCTGGCTGATCCAATCGCTGCCCAACATCTGAATGATGCTGGCGCGCACGGATGGGCTGCGCTCCGCCGCCAGTTCTTGCAAAAAGCCAAGCGCTTTCCGTCCCAGGAAATCATACAGCATCTCGGCCAAAAAGATGGTGGCGTGATCGTCGCGGCTTGCGCGCAGACGTTGTTCGAGCAGGCGAATCGTCGCCGGGTCGGGCTGCTCAAAGCCGGCATGGCTGGAGCGAAAGATGGCAAACTCGTCTTCGGCGAGCAGCGTGGCCAACGCGCGAGCGTATTCTGTCCGCACACGCAGCGAGGTCAGGACATACGCGAGGCCGACAGCCAGGCCCAGCGCCGCCAGCATCGTCGGCGTCAGCCAGCCGAATCGTAACGCTTGCACGATCAGCCCGGCGGCGAGCGTGCCGACCGGCACCACCAGCCCGTTGATGAATCCCCGAGCCTGGCTCTTGACGTTCGGCGGCACGCTGTTGTAGAGCATGGCGTCCACCGGGTTGCGAAAGGCTTTTTTAAAGATGCGGTCGGTCAACCGCCCGAAAACAGCAGTGCCCAGGTTGGGGAAAAAGCCAAGCCCTACAATAGAAAGCAGTGTCAGTGAGGGGAAAAAGAGATTGGTCACTCCCACGCCCAGTCGGGCCAGCATCGGCCCCAGCATGGCGGTGGGGAGAATCAACGCGGCCAGGTTCGAGATCCAATCCAGGTTGCCGGTAAAAGCTTTGAGTCCATCCGGGTCGCCCGCGTAGCGTTCTCCCAAAACCTGGCTCGACTGAAAAGTCAGCAGATTCATCAGCACGACCAGGGCGACCGTCGAAAGCGCCAGCCAGCGCAGGATGCCTGACCCGCGCACGAAACGGAACCCGGCACGGAGATTTTCTAGACTGCCTTCACGGACCCGGCTCGTTTGTCGCGCTGGCGCGGCCGGCTTGACCTCGCCGGGCAGCCAGCGCTGGATCGCATACACGCAGCCAATGACGGCAAACAGGCACACAGCCCAGGCCAGCGGCGCGACTTGCAGAGACAAGAATTGGATGCTCAGTCCCGCCACGATGGCGCCCGCAAAGCCGGCCGATAGCAGGAACGGCAACGCGCGCTTGGCGGCGCGCGTGTCGTAAAAATCGCTGATATAGTTCAGCATGTGGAGGGCGGTGAGGTCGGCCATGACCCTGGAGGCCAGGTAAAAGTAGGGGTAAACCAGGCCGCCGCGCCGGCTAAAGGCGTCGCTCAGGAGCATGGCTTGCACGGAACCCAGCCACACGATCGTCGCTCCCATCAACATCAACAACAGCCGCTCGTTGCCGACCCGGCCGGCAAAAGAGTTGTAGACCAGCCCGACGATAAAAGCCAGCGCCGCGTAGCCGATGAACATGGTGGAGAGGCCCGCTGCGCCCTGATCGTTGATAAAGAGCGCGTAGCTGGCAAGGTCGCCCCACCGCAGGCCGAGCCAGAAAACGAAATTCAGGCTATAGAGCAGTAGAGTTTTCTTTTCCTCTCCCGGGTAAATAGAAAACAGCCTGCTCAAGGCGGTCGTTACACGTGTGGGCATGTGTGTCCTTCACCGGAACGCAAGCGCCCGACGCAGAGACGCAAGGCCCTGGGGAACGAATACTGAGAGCGCTGACTAGCGGAAAGTGTACCATGAACACTTGCCCGAAGCAAACGCCAGGCGGTGCAATGTCCAGGGTGCTCACTCGACAACGAATTCATTGCTTTCTAAATTCGCTTGATTCGCGGCCAAGTCTGGTATATACTGTCCTCGACTTGGCGCGAATGATGACCACGAATTCACCGGGCAGAATGAACAGCAAGCGCGCGATGACTGCCGCATCGCTGGCGGTTATCTTGGCGATCCTTGTGGGTTGCACTCCAGGCTTGAGGTTTTCGGTGGAAGGATGCGCCCCTGGCATGGATGGCTACAGTCCGCCTACGGCGGGAATCTCGAACTCTACGTGGGTCTCGCCAGACACCCTCGTCGTCGAAGGCTTTGTCAAGACGTTTTGCGGCGGCGCAGCCATCGCGGGCGATTATCGCGTGAATGGAAACGACTTGATTCTGGTGTACAGCGTCAAGCCGGGCCTGGTAGTGACCACGTGCAATTGCGCGCGCAAGGTCGTGTATCGTATCTCGAATCTGCCGCGCCAGAATTACTCGATCTCGATCACGCCCGACCAGTAGGGGCGAGGTCACCTCGCCCCACCGAAATGATTGGCCTTGCAAACGGAGAGCATTGATGTCCGACCAGAAAAATCCAGAAATCGTTGGCATTGTGGTTGGCGCGGCGATCGTTGCCACTGGCGCTGCGCTGATCATTGTCCCCAGTCTGCTCGGTGTAGATATGATGCGTGTGGGGTACGGGCTGGGCTGTATCGGCGCGTTCCTGGCCATCATGGGCGCGGTGACGGGTGTGTTTTACTGGGCGCGAGCGGCGACGCTGCAAAAAATCTTGGCCGGAGAAAATCTGCTGGCGCATTGGCGCTACGAGCCGGGGCAGTGGCAGCGATATGCCGAGGCCGAGCTGGAGCGCACGGGGTCCGACAAGCGTTCGCTGTTCTGGCTGATCGCCGTCATCGCGGCGGTGGTGGGGGGCATCTTTTACATCGGCGATCCGAAAGGCGGCCTCTGGGTTGTGGTCGTGCTCGCCGGGCTGCTCGTTTTGCTAGCGATTTTGGCGTTTGTGTTGCCCCGGGTGGAATATAACCGCAATCGGCAAAGCGTGGGAGAGGCGCTGATTGCGCCGGAGGGCGTTTACTTGAACGGACGCTTTCACACCTGGAATCGGCTGGGCAGCCGGTTGGTCGGCGTCTCGCTCGTCGAAGGCGATCCGGCGGCGATCGAATTGCAGATTGCCTATCCCTCGCGCACCGGCACTCAAGTTGACACCGTTCGAGTGCCCATCCCGCGCGGACAAGAGGCAGCGGCTCAACAAGTGATGGCGCGCCTGGCGTCGCTGTCACAATCCCAGGCGCGTTCTCAAGACGGCTGATTTTTCTGGCCGTGCTGCCTCGCCCGCAAGACCGGGCGTGTGAATGACAAAGTGAAAATAGTCGGGCGAGCTGGAGAGAAACGTGTGCGCTTCGCCCGGCTCGACGGCGAGCATGTCTCCGGCCACGAGCGCGATGGTTTCCTGCTCTACCCGTATCTCGGCTGCGCCGCGCGCCACCAGGTAAATCTCGGTGACGTGAGCGTGAACGTGTGGCTCATCAATGCCCCGGTTGGCATAGCCCACCGAGATAGCAAACTCGGAATTCCAGCGGCCTGCATACCATCCTTTATCCACTGTTGAACTGGCGTGTTCAAGCCGCATGTCAGAGTTTCTTTTGCAGCCAGCCGACGACTGTATCCACCAGTTGTCGGCGGTGTCGGCTAAAGATGTGATCCGCGCCTTCTATCAGAGCCAGCTCGGCGGCTTTTCCACTCCGACTCTCGAGTTCCGTCGCTTGAGACAGCGGCGCGGTCATGTCCGCCGTGCCATGCACGATGAGCAGCGGGCACGAGTGCAGCAAATCCACCACGTCCACCGGGTTATACGTCCACTCGAGCGCGCGCCACTGCGACTGGATGCCTTTGCCGGTAATGTTGCGTAAAAAGAGCGCATAGTCGGCTGCGTCTTGATCCTTGAGCGACAGGGTCCGCAAGTTGGCGATGCCGCCCAGCGTGGCGACAGTGCGGAGGCGCGGGTCGCGGCTGGCGGCGATGACGGCCGCCCAACCACCCAGGCCGTGGCCGATGGCCGCGATGCGATGGGCGTCCACTGCGAATCGGCCCGAGACGAGTGTATCCACTGCAGCGCGCACGTCGTCGGGGATGCCGGCCAGTGTGTAATCGCCTTCGCTGCCCCAACACCCGCGATAGTGAAAGATGAGCGCGTTCCAACCGGCGTCGCGCAAGGCGTAGGCGATATCGGTGTTCTTTTCCATGCCGGGGATGCCGTGTAGCACCAGCGCGGTGGGATGCGGCTCTTCTCCGCCAGCGCGGTACAACACGCCCAGTAGCTTGCAGCCTGCGCTGTTGATGATGATGCCTTCGAGACCGGGTTCGTTGGACATGGTGCGCCTCTTGCCCCCTCCCAACCCTCCCCCGTTCGCACGAACGGGGGAGGACCAGGGTGGGGGTTATAGATCAATTACTGTCTGACTTTGTTCGTGCATGTACTGTTGCAGATAATACGGCCCGCCGCTGGACTTGCCGGTGGAGCCTGAGCCTTTCCATCCGCCAAAGGGCTGATAGCCCGGCCATGCGCCCGTCGTCGCGCCCGCCGCGCGATTGACGTATGTGACGCCAGCCTGGATGTTGTTCAGGAACCACTGAATCTCGGTCGGGTCGTTGGAGTAAAAGCCGGCCGTCAAGCCATAGCACACATCGTTGGCTCGCCGCATCGCTTCGTCGAGGCTGTCCACTACTCCCACTGTCGTGATGGGCAGGAACATTTCTTCTTGCCAGAGGCGATGGTCGAACGGCAGCCCGAAAGAAATCGTCGGCGCGCAGTAATAGCCTTTGCTCAGGTCGTCCTCGGTGAGATACTTGCCGCCCCGGACGATGGTGCTGCTCAAGTCCTCGCAATGGCGCGCGTAATCGGCGTAGGCTTTTTTGTTGATCACCGGGCCGAACCACACGTTGCGCTGGCTCGGATCGCCGACGACGATTTTGTCGGCGAGCGCGACGAGCTTTTCCATGAACGCGTCCGCCACGGGCCGCTCCACATAGACGCGCGAGCAGGCCGAGCACTTTTGGCCTTGCAGCCCGAACGCGCTGCGCATCACGCCCATCGCCGCAATGTCCAGGTCGGCCTGGCGAGAAATGATAGCCGGGTTCTTGCCGCCCATCTCGATGACGCACGGACGCGGGTACTCGCACTTGGTTTGCGGGAATGTGCGATAAATGTGCATCCCAATATCGTAAGAGCCGGTGAAGGTGACGCCATCTACTTCCGGGTCGGTGATCAGCTCTTCGCCCACCGTCGAGCCGGGGCCAGTGACATAGTTGTACACGCCTTTTGGCACTCTGGCGTCGAGAAAGCATTCGGTCAGCTTGAGTCCAGCCAGCGGTGTATCGGTGGCCGGCTTGAACACCACCGCGTTGCCGGCCACAAGCGCCGCGCCGCTGGGCGCTGCCGCCAGCACGAATGGAAAGTTGAATGGGCTGATGATGGCCCACACGCCATAGGGCTTGAGGACGCTGGTGTTGTGATGTCTCGGGTTTTCT
>Ga0315284_10014443_pt1 | contig 11248 bp, 6 predicted proteins | sample YL17G09_16_MG_FD_203696 | JGI IMG/M metagenome (GOLD analysis project Ga0315284, IMG submission 203696) | Sediment microbial communities from Yellowstone Lake, YNP, Wyoming, USA - YL17G09_16 | ecosystem: Environmental > Aquatic > Freshwater > Lake > Sediment | place: USA: Wyoming | collected...
CACTGATGGCGATCGAACCAGGCATGTGGCGCGAGCTGGGACTGAGCGATTCGGAATTCGAGCGGATCGTGGGGGCGATCGGCCGGGAGCCGTCGCCGACGGAGCTGGCGATGTTCTCGGTGGAGTGGTCGGAGCACTGCGGGTATCCGCGGAGCCGGCCGCTGTTGAATCTGTTCCCGAAGGAAGGCAAGTACGCCAGCCGGGCGGAGGGGGAGGACGCGGGCGGTATCGAGGTCGCGCCCAATCTTACCGTGCTGTTCAAGATGGAGAGCCACAATCACCCGAGCCAGGTGGAGCCGTTCCAGGGGGCGGCGACGGGGGTGGGCGGGATCATCCGCGATATCTTCACGATGGGGGCGCGGCCCATCGCGGTGCTGGATTCGCTGCGGTTCGGGGAACTCGATCAGCCGCGGGCGCGGTATCTGCTGAAGGGCGTGGTGAATGGCATCTCGTTCTACGGGAACTGCCTCGGGGTGCCGACGGTGGGGGGCGAGCTGCGGTTCGAGGACGCGTATCGGGGCAACTGCCTGGTGAATGTGATGGCGCTGGGCGTGGTGGAATCGGACAAGATCGCGACCAGCAAGGCGAGCGGCGCGGGAAACCCCGTGATCATCGTGGGGAACTCGACAGGGCGGGATGGCATCGGGGGGGCGAGCATTCTTGCCAGTCATGAGTTCGGCGAGGGTGAAGAGAAGCGGCCGACGGTGCAGATCGGGGATCCGTTTACGGAGAAGTGCCTGATCGAGGCTTGCCTGGAGGCGCTGAAGACGGGCGCGATCGTGGGGATGAAGGACATGGGGGCGGCGGGGATCACCTGCACCACTTGCGAGATGTCGGCGGCGGGCGGGCACGGGATGGATGTGGAGCTGCAGAAGGTGCCGCGACGGGAGCCGGGGATGGAGCCCTGGGAGCTGATGATGTCGGAGTCCCAGGAGCGGATGCTGCTGGTGGTGCAGAAGGGCCGCGAGGATGAGGTGCTCGGCATCTTCAAGAAGTGGGGGCTGAACGCGGTCATCTTCGGCGTGGTGACCGACGACGGCATCCTGCGGGTGCGGGACAACGGCGTGGTGGTGGCGGAACTGAAGGCGGAGACGCTGGCGAATCCGCCGACCTATGACCTGCCGTATGAGGAGCCGGCGTACTATCGCGAAGCCCAGGGGGCCGATCTCTCAAAGCTGCCGATGCCCAAGGAGATGGGCGCGGTGCTGCGGGACCTGCTGGCGAGCCCCAATATCGCCAGTGCGGAATGGGTATATCAACAGTACGACCATATGGTGCAGACGAACACCGTCGTGGCCCCGGGTGGGGAGGCGGCGGTGCTTCAGTTGAAGGGGTACCGGCAGGGGATCGCGGTCACGACTGACGGGAACGGCCGGTACTGCTATCTGGACCCGTATGCGGGCGCGCAGTTGGTGGTGGCGGAGGCGGCGCGCAACCTGGTGTGCGTGGGGGCGGAGCCGGCGGGGGTGACGGATTGCCTGAACTTCGGGAATCCCGAGAAGCCGGATCGGTTCTGGCAGTTCCGCCGGTGCGTCGAGGGGATTGCGGACGCCTGCCGGTTCTTCGGCCTCCCGGTGGTCAGCGGGAATGTGAGTTTCTACAACGAGACGTCGGATGCGGCCGTCTATCCCACCCCGGTGCTGGGAGTGGTGGGGGTGCTGGAGGATGTGACGAAGCACTGCACGAGTGGGTTCAAGCGCTCCGGGGATGTGATCCTGCTGCTGGGCGAGACGGGCGATGACCTGGGCGGCACGGAGTACCTGAAGCGGCATCACGGGATGGTGACGGGTCGGCCGCCGGCGCTGGACCTGGAGCGGGAGAAGGCAGTGCAGGCGGTGTGCCTGGAGGCGGTGCGAAAAGAGCTGGCGGCTTCGGCGCACGATTGCTCGGATGGCGGGCTGGCGGTGGCGCTGGCGGAGTGCTGCATCTGGGGCGGGATGGGCGCGGCGGTGTCGCTGCCGGCGGAGGAGTCGAAGGTGCGGATGGATGCGCGGCTGTTCGGAGAGTCGGCCTCGCGGATCGTGATCTCGGCGACGCCGGAGAATGCGGCGCGAATCGAAGCGGTGGCGGCGAAGCTAGGCGCGCCGGCGCAGCGGCTGGGGACGGTCGGGGGCGATGCGCTGTCGGTGCACGCGGATGGGAAGGAACTGCTGGCGCTGAGGGTGGGGGAGATGGAGGGGGTGTGGCGGTCGGCGATTCGGGAGTTGGTGGAGCAGTAGGAGGGGGCGGGAACGGCAGTGTCCGCAGATGGCGCAGATGACGCGGATGCGCCCGCCTGCGGCGGGCGCATGGCATTCACCGCAGAGGCGCAGAGGGCGCAGAGAACAGCAAGGCGTGATCCTTCACTGCGTTCAGGATGACAGCAATGGCGGAACGGCAGCGACGAGATTGCCACGCCCCGCCTGCGGCAGGGCTCGCAATGACAGGGATGGCGGAGGGGGCCGGCAGGAGAGGGGTGACGCGGGGAGCGCGGGCGGCTTCGGGTGGGGGACAAGGACTGGTGGGAGCGGCGGGAGAAGGTGATGGAGAGGGGGAAGGCGGCAGGGGATAGCGCCTTCCGGGTGGTGTAGTTTCGGGCTAGGGCGAAGCAGGGATGCGGTTTGGGTGGAGTGTTGCGGTATGACTCCGTCTTCTCGGGATGAGGCGGAAACGGGGGCGAAGAGAGCCAATGGAAGATAACAAGTCGCTTCCGGCGCGCCTGCGGGCGGGTGAAGCGGGTGATTGTGGCTGTTGTTGTGACTTCGTGAGCGGCGGGAACCGGAGCCTGGCGGAGGCGCGGGAGGCGTGCGGGGTTTTCGGGATTTTCGCGCCAGGCGAGGATGTGTCCCGGCTCACCTATTTCGGCCTGTTCGCGCTTCAGCATCGAGGGCAGGAGAGCGCGGGAATCGCGGTCTCGGACGGCCACAAGCTCACCACCTTTCGCCAGATGGGGCTGGTGTCGCAGGCGATAGATGAGGGAACGCTGGAGAGCCTGCGCGGGGACCTGGCGATCGGGCACACGCGGTACTCCACCACCGGGTCGAGCACACTGGCGAACGCGCAGCCGATGGAGGGGGAGTGGCGCGGGGGGAAGGTGGCGCTGGCGCACAACGGCAACCTGATCAACGCGGTGGCGCTGCGCCAGGAGATGGAGGAGAAGGGTGAAGCTTTCGACGCCACCAGCGACAGCGAGATCATGCTGAAGATGGTGGTGCGGGAGGCGAATCGGTTCGACAGCGTGGAAAAGGCGGTAGTCGAGTGCATGCCCAAGTGGGAGGGCGCGTACTCGCTGACGATACTGACGGAGCGGGCGGTGCTGGCGGTGCGCGATCCCTATGGGGTACGGCCGCTATGCATCGGGAAGCTGAACGGGGGCGACACGGTGTTCGCCTCGGAGAGCTGCGCGCTGAGCGTGATCGGGGCGGAGTTGGTCCGGGAGGTGGCGCCGGGCGAGATGGTGATTGTGGACAAGGATGGGCTGCGCTCCCATCAGGCGCTGGAGGCGACGCGGCCGGCGCTGTGCATCTTCGAGTATATCTACATGGCGCGCCCGGACAGTGTGATCGGGGGGCACCTGGTGCACGAGGTGAGGCGGCGGCTGGGCATGCAATTGGCGGACGATTGCCCGGCAGACGGCGATGTGGTAATGCCCGTCCCGGACACGGGGTGGCCGGCGGCGATCGGCTATGCGGAGCGTTCGGGGCTGCCGTTCGGCGAGGGTCTGATCCGGAACCGGTATATCCCGCGCACCTTCATCCAGCCGGATCAACGGCTGCGAGAGATGGGGGTGAGGATCAAGCTGAACCCGCTGCGGGAGGCGCTGGCGGGGCGGCGGGTGGTGATGGTGGATGACTCCATCGTGCGGGGGACGACGAAGCGAGGGATCATCAGCATGATCCGGGATGCGGGGGCGAAGGAAGTGCACGTGAGGATCACCGCGCCACCATATCGGTGGCCGTGCTACTACGGCGTGGACACGAGCAGCCGGTCGGAGCTGATCGCAGCGCGGGAGGAGAGCGTCGAGGGCATCAGGAAGGCGATCGGCGCCGACACTCTGGGCTACCAGACGGTGGAGGGGCTGCTAAAGGCGCTGGGTGTGGAGCAGACGAAGCTGTGCCTGGCGTGCTTCACGGGCCGGTATCCCATTCCCATCGCGCAAGATGTGAAGCTGAGTAAGCTGGATCTGGAGGGACGGTAGTGGCGAAGTCGAAGGGGCGCGGCGGGAACAAGAACGGCGGGCCCATCACATATCGGGACGCGGGGGTGGACATCGCGCTGAAGTACGCGGCGCTGGAGCAGGCGAAGCCGGCGATCCGGTCGACCTTCACGCCGCAAGTTGCGAGCGATGTGGGGACGTTCGGGGCGATGTTTTCGCTGGCCGGGATAGCGGGCGAGGACTCGCTGTTGGTGACAAGCGTAGACAGCGTCGGCACCAAGGTGATGGTGGCGACACTGGTGGGGCGGCACGACACGGTGGGGCAAGACATCGTCAGCCACTGCGTCAATGACATTCTGGTGCAGGGCGCGCGGCCGCTGTTCTTCATGGATTACATTGCTTCGAGCAAGCTCTCGAAGGAGATGATCACGCAGTTGATCGAGGGGTTGGCGGCGGGCTGCCGGGAGGCGGGATGCGCGCTGATCGGCGGCGAGATCGCGGAGCTTCCGGGGATGTACCGGGAGGGCGAATACGACCTGGTCGGTTTCATCGCGGGCCTGGTGGATCGGAAGAAGGCGATTCGAGGCGACCGGATCGGGCCGGGGGATGTGCTGATCGGACTGGCTTCGAATGGACTGCATACGAACGGGTACTCGCTGGCGCGGAAGCTGTTTTTCGAGATCGCGGGGCTGCCGGTGGACCAGTATCTGCCGGCGCTGGATCGGACCATTGGCGAGGAGCTACTGCGGGTACACCGGTGCTACTCGCCCGCGGTGCTGCCGCTGCTGGATGAGATCGACGTGAAGGGGATGGCGCATATCACCGGCGGGGGCCTGCCGGATAATCTGAAGCGTTGCCTGCCAGAGGGGCGGCAGGCGGTAGTGGAGCGGAAGAGCTGGCACATGCCGGCGATCTTCGAGCTGATACGCGACCTGGGACGCGTCTCCGATGAGGAGATGTACCACGTGTTCAACATGGGCGTGGGGTTCGTGCTGGTGGTGTCGGAGGGCGATGCGGAGGCAGCGGCGTCGCGGCTGTCGGCGCGGGGTGAGACCGCGTACCTGATCGGACGCGTGGAGGAAGGCGGTCGGGGGGTTGTGATCGTGTAGGGGAGGGAGGGGGTTAGATTGGGTGGAAAATCTGGTAAGCTAGTAGTGTAGTGGACGGTCGCAGTGAGGGAACTGCCCATAGGAGGGCAGACCGATCAGCAGGCAGAGATGGACGGAGGTGTGACGTAAACCGCACAGTGATTCGATGTGGCTGCGGCCACCGAGTGATAAAGAGGGATGTGATCCAGACCGGGCTGTATCTGAGCGTGCTCGGCCCGAACTACATCTACGTCCGCTATCGCTGCGGTCGATGCAAGCGGATCGGCGAGCAGTTGGTGCAGGAGGCGGAGTGGGATCCGTCGGTGCTGCGGGAGGCGCCGGAGGCGGTGACGAGCGATGTGACGCGGTTTGAGGAGATGGGGGAGATCACGGCAGAGGAAGTGATCGATTTCCACTTTGGGTTGGAGAAGCTAGGGGTGGAGGAGAGCGCGGAGAGCTGAGGGGTCGGCGTGGTGGATCAGGCGAATCACCGGCGGGCGCGTGAGCGCCCGCCGTTTTGTTTGGATGGGCAGCAGCGGCCGGGCGCGACGAACCACACCCCTACGAACGGCGACGACAGTAGCCACAGATGGACACAGATAAACCCGCCAAAGGCGGGCAAGCACGGATGCGCCCGCCGATAGCGGGCGGACGGAAACGGCGAGATTGCCGCGCCCTGCTGCAGCGGGGCTCGCAATGACAGCGGTGAGGGAGTGGCAGGAGCCCCTAAGTCCGCCGAAGGCGGACCGGGGTGGCGGCATTCAGCCTAGCCACAAGCTCCTGCCGAACGGGAGGAGGGAGATAGGCACGCCAGGGGCGTGCCTACGCGGGTAGTCGTTCGCTGCGCTCACGACAGATGCGCCGGAGGCGCACAAGCCCACGCCACTGGTCGAGGGAGGGCGATGGGGGCGGGCGCGTGGGGAGGGAACAGCGAGATTGCCACGGGGCAGCGCAAGGACCGCTGCCCCTCGCAATGACAGTGGGGCGGGGCAGGTTCGCGTGGTGGCTGAGTCGTAGAGAGCGGAGGCCGGATGGGAGATGAGATCATGGGTGTGACGCTGGCGATAGTGGGACTGAAAGGGCATCAGTATGTGGTGCTGGAGGCGCTGCGGGAACTGCCGGAGGTGGAGATCGTGGCGGTGGCCGATGATGAGCCGGAGGCGCTGAAGGGGGTCTCCAAGTTTGCGGGCGCGACGCCGAACACGCGCACCTATGCGGGCTACCGCGAGCTGCTCGCGAACCACAAGCCGGACATTGTGCTGGAGGCCGGCAATGACCGGGAGCGGGCGGAGGTGTTGGTGGCGTGCGCGGAGCGCGGCATTCATCTGATCTCGGAAAAGCCGCTGGCGTATGACCTGTCCTCGTTGGACCGGGTGCGGAAGGCGGTGGAGAAGGCGGGGGTGACGATGACCTCGCTGCTGACGATGCGGTGCGATCCGGCCTACCGGGCGCTGCGGCAGGCGGTGGCGGAGGGGGCGGTGGGGACGGTCACGCAGGCGGGCGCGCAGAAGTCGTACCGGCTTGGTGAGCGGCCGGCGTGGCAGAAGAGCCGGAAGACGTTCAGCGGGATCATTCCCTACATCGGCATTCACGCGGTGGACCTGATTCGGTGGTGCTCGGGGCGGGAGTTCTCGGAGGTGATGGCCTATAGCGGGAATGTGGGTCACCCGGAGATGGGCGAGCTGGAAGACAGTGGCTGCGTGATGGCGCGGCTGGACAACGGCGCGCCGGCGGCGATCCGGCTGGACTACTGCCGACCGGCGGCGGCGCCGAGCCACGGGGACGACCGGGTTCGAATCGCGGGTAACCGGGGTGTGATCGAGGCGATGCAGGAGAAGGTGACTCTCATCACCCACGAGGCCGGGCCGCGGGAGCTGCCGCTGCCAGAGAGGGTGGAGTTTTTCCCCGATTTCCTGGAGGCGATTCACACCGGGCGGGAGCCGTATATCCCGTTCGCGGAGTGCGCGCGCAGCACGGAGGTGGTGTTGAAGGCGCGGGAGGCGGCGGAGACGGGGCGGCCGGTGAGGGTGTGAGTGGGGCGGACCGGCAATGGTTTAGCGGTGGTTGCCCGGCACGATTGTGCCGGGCGGAAGCCCGCTGGGGAACGACTGGCCGTTCGTCCCCCAGACCCCCTCGCCGGCTTCTGGCGTTCTGACGAGAGTGGAAGGTGGTAGCGGGGGACGGCAACGGCCAAGGCGGAACCGCAGATAGACGCAGATGGCGCAGATGCGCCCGCCTAACGGCGGGCGTAACGGCCCCACCCCTGCTGCGCAGGGGTGGGCTACTGGCTTCGGCAGCAAGCTACCGAAGCAACGGCAACGCGAGCATGTTAGCTGGAGGCTGAGATGAGGAGTTGGGTTGTGGTCGGGTGGTTGTGCGTGTTGATGCTGGCATCGGTGGCGCTGGGCTGGGCGGCGGCGGGGCCGGAGCAACAGCTCTCGAAGCGGTGGTTGTTCATCTGGCAGGATCTCGACACGCCGGAGCAAGTGGACAGCGTGATCGCGCTCTTCCCGCGAGCGGAGGCGGCGGGGTACAACGCGGTGCTGATCTGGTACCAGATGGCGCCAAGCAGGGTCGAGGAGCTGAAAGAGGCGGCGAAGCAGCACCACCTCGATATCATCCCAATCATCATGGCCAATCCGCACGATCCGAACTATACCGAAGGGTTGCTTGCCAAGGACGCGCTGTTCGTCGCCCGCGGCAAAACGGCAACCTTCCAGCCCGACAACCCAACGAAGGCGCTGAACGGCGACTTCGAGGAGGTACGCGGCAACCACTTCGGCGGGTGGGGCTTCCAGGATGATGAGGGGAAGACGATCTTCGCGGAGCACGAAGTGGTTCACTCCGGCAAGACGGCGCTGCGGATGGAGAACGTGAAGACCGGAAACCAGTACGGGCATTGCCGGCTGTCGCAGAAAATCAAGCTGCAACCGTATCGCCAGTATCACGTCAGCGTGTGGACGAAGACGGAGGACTGGAAACCAACCGAGGCGGAGATCAAGGTGATCACGGACTCGGACAGGGTGATCAGCTTCCAGACCTTCCCGGTGGAGAGCACCCAGGACTGGAGGCGCCACGACATCGTATTCAACAGCCTGAGCTACACCGATGCAACGCTGTATCTCGGCAACTGGTCGAACTCGATGGGGCGGCTGTGGTGGGACGATCTGAATGTCGAGGAGATCGGGCTGGTGAACGCGCTGCGCCGGCCGGGCTGTCCGGTCACGGTGCGGGGAGAGAACGGGACGACGTATGAGGAGGGGCGCGATTACGAGTACATCAAGGACCCCAACCAGCGCATCTACCAGGTCTATCACGAGCTGCCGGTGGTTCACCTGATGCCGAACACTCGCATCGCAGACGGGGAGCGGCTGCGGGTGAGCTACTATCACCCGGCGATCGTGTATGAGGATCGGCTGACGGGGTGCCTGAGCGAGGAGAAGATCTTCGAGGACTGGCGGCAGGAGGTGAAGGAAGCGAACGACCGGTTCCACCCGCCGGCGTTCATGATGTCGCACGATGAGATGCGGGTGATCAACCAGTGCGCGCTCTGCCAGAGCCGGCACATGACGCCGGGACAGCTTCTCGCCGATAACGTCCGCAGGTCGGCGCAGATCATCCGCGACATCCGGCCGGATGCGGAGGTGTGGGTCTGGAACGACATGTTCGATCCGCTGCATAACGCGGTGGATGATTACTACCTGGTGAACGGCACGCTGTGGGGCTCGTGGGAGGGGCTCGACCGCGATATCGGGATCGTGAACTGGATAGGTGAGCGGAAGGGGGAGAACTGCCGGTTTTTCGCGGAGCGGGGCGAGAAGGAAGTGCTGGCAGGCTATTATGATGGCGATGAGGACGGCTCCGGGATCGCGGAATGGCTGAAGAACGCGCAGCCGATAGGCGGGATCGTCGGGGCGATGTATACCACGTGGCAGAGCAAGTACGGAGCGATGGAGGCGTGGGCGAAGGCGGCGTGGGGAGGGGGCGGATAGGGAGGCGCAAAGGCGTACGGCCGTTGCCCGGCACAATTGACGGCATTCACCGCAGAGGCGCGGAGAGCGCGGAGAACGGCAAGGCGTGATCCTTCACTGCGTTCAGGATGACAGCAACGGCCTGAGGGAAACGGCGAGATTGCCACGCCCCACCTGCGGCGGGGCTCGCAATGACAGATGAGGCGGTAACGGAGAAGAGACATGACATCACGGGAGCGAGTGACGCTCGCGCTGAACCATAGAGAGCCGGATCGGGTGCCCATCGACATGGGCAGCAGTGTGACCAGCGGGATTATGGTCACGACGTATGCGAAGCTGAGGAAGGCGCTGGGGGTTAACGGCACGCCGCCGCGGGTGAGCGATCTGCTGCAGATGCTGGCGGAAGTCGAGGCGCCGGTGCTGGAGAAGCTCGGCTGCGATGTGGTGGGGATCATCCCGCTGGTCCGGTCGTTCGGGATTGCGAACAAGGACTGGAAGCCGTGGCGCACCTTCGACGGCACCGACGTCCTGGCGCCGGGGCAGTTCAACTACCGCGTCGATGACAGCGGGGATCTGCTGATATCGCCCGGGGGCGATGTGAGCAAGCCGCCAAGTGGGCGCATGCCCAAGGATGGCTATTACTTCGACATCATCGTCCGGCAGCAACCGATTGACTGGGATCATCTCGATCCGGCGGAGTTCGCGGAGCAGTTCGGCCGGCTGTCCGACAGTGAACTCGCATACATCGGCGCGTCGGCGGAGAACTACCACCGCAATACTGGCTTCGCGATTCTCGGTGGATTCGGGGGCGGTGGGCTGGGCGATCTGCCGCGGGTGCTGGCGCCGGAGATGGAGGCACCCAAGGGGATCCGCAACTTCGACGATTGGATGGTGGCTCATCTCACTCACCCGAAGTACATCAAGGAGATTTTCGCGCGGCAGACGGAACGCGCGATCGAGAACCTCGAACTCTACCGCCAGGCGGTGGGCAGCAAGATCGTCGCCATCTTCATCTCGGGCACGGATTTCGGCACGCAGCGACAGGAGTTCATCTCGCCGGACATGTACCGCGAGTTCTACCTGCCCTTCCACAAGCGGATGAACGACTGGGTGCACGAGCACACGACCTGGAAGACGTTCTATCACTGCTGCGGGTCGATCTATCATTTGATCCCCAGCTTCATCGAGGCGGGGGTCGATATCCTGAACCCCGTGCAGTGCTCGGCGGCGAACATGGAGCCGGAGCGGCTGAAGCGGGAGTTCGGCGACCGGATCGTGTTCTGGGGTGGGGCGGTGGACACGCAGAAGACGCTGCCGTTCGGAACGCCAGAGGAGGTGCGCCGGGAGGTAGCGGAGCGAATCCGCGTGTTCGCGCCCGGCGGCGGCTTTGTCCTGAACTCGATCCACAACATCCAGGCGAAAACGCCGGTCGAGAATGTGCTGGCGATGTTCGAGACGGCGCGAAGCGCGGGCCGGTATCCGATCAAGTAGACCCGCGCAGGAGGACGCCATGAGCGATGACAAGCCTCGCCTGCCACCCGGGCAGCGGTTGGTCGAGGAGTTCCCGGTGCTGCACGTGGGCGCCATCCCCCGCGTCAGCAAGCAGGAGTGGGATTTCCGCATCGAGGGGGAGGTGCGGACGCCGCGGGTGTTGAGCTATGACGAGTTCCGCGCGCTTCCCAGTGTGATCGACACGTCGGACTTCCACTGCGTGACGACATGGAGCCTGTTCGACTGCGCGTGGGCGGGGGTGCGATTCTCGGACCTGTGCGACCTGGTCGGCGCAACTGAACGGGCGCATCACGTCACCTTTGGGTGTGATGGCGGCTACACGACCAGCCTCACGCTGGAGGAAGCGCTCGAACCGGATGTGCTGCTGGCATGGGGGCTGAACGGCAAGGACCTGACCCCCGAGCACGGGTATCCGCTCCGGCTGGTGGTCCCTCAGAAGTACGCCTACAAGGCGGCGAAGTGGGTGCGCTGGGTCCGGTTCACGGAGAAGAAGGAGCTGGGGTATTGGGAAGCGCGGGGCTATCACGACAACGCCGACCCGT
>Ga0315284_10014444_pt1 | contig 11248 bp, 11 predicted proteins | sample YL17G09_16_MG_FD_203696 | JGI IMG/M metagenome (GOLD analysis project Ga0315284, IMG submission 203696) | Sediment microbial communities from Yellowstone Lake, YNP, Wyoming, USA - YL17G09_16 | ecosystem: Environmental > Aquatic > Freshwater > Lake > Sediment | place: USA: Wyoming | collected...
TCGATGCAGTAGGTTTCCGGATCGATGTCCACGAACACGGGTGTGGCGTTGGCGTGAGCGACGGCGGCGGCTGTGGCGACGAACGTGTTGGCCGGGACGATGACCTCGTCCCCTCGTCCGATGCCGAGCGCAAGAAGCGCGAGAAACAGCGCCTCGGTGCCGTTGGCCACTCCTACGCCGTGTTTCGCGCCGCAATACGCCGCGAACTCGGTTTCGAACGCCTTCATCTCGTCTGAGAGTATGAATGCGGTGTTTTCGCAGACGTTGGCGATCGCGGCCTCGATCTCGGCGGCGATCGAGCGATGCTGAATCTTAAGATCGATAAGAGGAACCATGATACCTACCTTTCCTTGCCGTGCAGGAGAATGTGTGCATAGGGTCTATCGGTCAGCCCGGACTGGCATTTGAGATCGTGGATGCCGCATATCACACGCCCGGGGTTGCCGACGACAACGGACCCGGGCGGAATGTCCTTTGTCACTACCGCGCCCGACCCAATGACCGAGTGAGCGCCGATCCGCACGAAGGGAAGTATGGTCACATTCACGCCTATCTCGACGCCTTCCTCGATGTGCGGGCCTTTCATGCACTTGGCGCTAAACTCGCAGCCGGGATGGATGTCGTTAGCGATGGTGACGCCGGGCGCCATGAACGCGTTGTCCTCGATGACAGTAAACTGCGCCACGTAGCAGTTGCAGTGGATCTTGACATTGCTGCCGATCTTGCAGCCGTAGTCGATGGTGGTACAGTTCCAGACGTTGAAGCCGTCGCCAATTTCGTTTTCCTCGCGGATCGTCACGTTGTGGCCGGTGGCGAAACGGCTGCCGATGGTCGTGCCGGCGTAGATAACCGTGCCGCAGCGGATGACCGCGCCTTCACCGATGCGAAGGGTATAGTCCCCAATCTTCCTGCCGGTCATGTAGCCCAGCATGACTCCGTCGTCGATCTTCGCGTCTTTGCCGAGAATGATGTCGGGAACGATTGTATCTGCCAGAATAGTCCTCCTTGCTTTCAAAGCGACTTATACGAGCTGATTAGAACGCTTACCGTGCTGCCATATATAGTATGCTCAACTAATCCATCTGAACCAATCGAGCTCTATCGCAACAACCTCAAGAACTGGCCGATTTGACACCAGGCCATCTATCCGCTAGACTTCAGACAGGGAAACACCCCATCTTGATGTCCTACACGAGGTCACTACGCCATGAGAATTCATACGGACGAGATCCCCAATACCACGCAGTATATCGACGTACACCGATCAGAATGCCTGGAGGACAAGACTGCCGATTTCAGACTTGTCACGGACAGGATAAAGATGTTCAAGGAACTCGGACCCGATATCAACATGCTCGAAATCGGAATCGGCACTGGTTGGTTCCCAATCATGTGCAGTAAAAATGGGCTTCCCTGTAAAGGCATTGAGATCAGCCCGCAATTGGTCGAATATGCGCTTGAGTTCGGCAGACAGAACGGCGTCGAACCTGACATCGAGGTCGGGAACATCGAGGACGCCAACCTCGGCGCGAACACCTACGACGTGATCATAGCCCTGTCCGTATTCGAGCACGTGGAACTCTGGCAGCAGGGACTCAAGAAGATCTACGAGGCGTTGAGGCCCGGCGGCGTGTTCATCTTCTGTTCCAGCAACAAATTCACTCTCAAGTCCGGCGAGTACAAGTTCCCCTTCTACGGTTGGCTCCCCAATAAGTGGCGCTATCGACTTAGGATTGCGCGGCAGGGCGAACAGATCATGAAGCTGGGGATCGACTTCAACCAGTTCACCTACGGCCAGCTTCGCCGCTACTTCCGCGGGCTTGGGTATGCGAAAGTGTACGACCGCTTCGACCTGCTGGAGGTCCTCGGCATGAGAAAGCCAAAACCCTGGAAGAAGGCCTACTTCGCTCTGGCGCGGCGCATCAAGCCGCTCAAACACCTGGCATTGGTTTTTGTCCGCACCACCGAGTTCGTGTGCGTCAAATAGAACGACGAATGATCCTGACCGAGGAAGGCAATCCTCTCAGCAATATGCCCGATCTTCAGTTGTCAAGGATCAGTGGTGATTTGCATATCTCCAAAATGCGATCGGCGACCTTGTGGCGGTCGCAGCGGGCTAATGCTACTTCCCTTGCGGCCGCACCCATTTGCCGAGCCTTGCCAAAATCATCGAGCAGCTCGACAAGGCGCCGCGCGAGCGTATCGGAGTCGTCCGCGTCGACGAGAAAGCCGGTTAGCCCGTCCTCCACGAGTTCGGGAACCCCGCCCACCGGCGACACCACCGGCACTCTCCCCGCCGCCATCGCCTGGCAGATCACGCCGGGCATGGTCTCCTGGTACGATGGCAACACCAACGAAACGGACTGTCCAAGCAGCTCCGCGAGCCTGTATCGGTCCACAACGCCGAGGAACCCAACGGCTTCCCCAATGCCTTCACCAGCAATGAAATCGTCCAGATCGGCTTTGTAACGCTTGTCGCTGACGCCTCCGCAAACATAAAGCACCGCGTCGGGATGCCTATGCACAATCGCCGGCATGGCTTTCACCATCGCGCGAAGGTTCTTGCGCCGGCCTATGGCGCCGGCGAAGAGTATACCTTTGCACGGCGCGAGCGGCGGCACCTGCGAGAACATGTCCTCGACAGGCACGTCGATCAGCGCGGTCGGTGTCTTTATCCAGGGCGCGTATGCGTCAAGCCCGTATTGCGCCACTGAGATCACCGCACTTGCTTTCGACACCTGACGAGACTCGATTGCGTGGTGGAGGTACGCGGCCATCCGGTCACGGCCTTTCAGATAGGCTGCCTCCTTGCTCTTTATGCCATGAATCGTGTGTACAACCTTGCAGCCCGCGCGCAGAGCACCGTCGGTTGTGATGCAATCGTGGCTGTTTACCACATCGGGTTTCAGCGCTCGGAACACAGGCGCCAGACGAGCGCCCGCCGTCAGAAGATTGGGAACGATGCTACTGCGAGGCATGCCAACGCGGTGAATAGTAACGCCTTCTTGCTCGATGACGTCCATGACGTCGACGTTCTTGACGAGAGCCAAGACGTGGAAATCAATGTCACATCTCTCCGCGAAGGTCTGCGAGAGCATGTATGTCATATGCTCGGCGCCCCCGGCGATCTTTGTGGTATCGAGCGGGTAGAGTCCCGCGAGGCAGAACCTAAGCATCAGCACCTCCCGAGGCACCGTCGCTGCCTAGCTCCGCGCCAATCAAGAGATGCCGCAGAATCATGCACTGGGATCGAGGGTAGGACCGCCGATCCGAAAGGAACCCGTAATCGCCAAGCGAGTAATCGAAAGCGCCGCTTCTTGCCTGCCGAGAGATGAGCCTGGCGTAGCCGCGCGACGCGGTCTTCGAGTAGTCCCCCAGCCCTGCCTGCGTTGCTCGAACGAGCGCGGCAGAGACGGCGGCAGTGTAGTAGTTCGTGACCGGCCGATCCGCCGCACAATCGTGACGCCCATCGCCATTCTCCGTCAGGCCCATCGAGACGAACTCAGTCAGCTTGCTCACAATCGGCAGGACGGACTCGTCACCGCTGATCCGCTGGTATTCGATGAGGTCCATCAATTCGAAGGCGTTATACTGGAAGCAGAGGTAGTGGTCGCGGCCCTGGCCCTGCTCGCTCGTTAGTGAATACGGGAGTTCACCCGAATCGAGCTGGCAGCGAGTGAGGAAGCTGACCATCGGCGCGCAGTATTCAAGATACTTGGCATCACCGGTGGCGTGGTTGAGCAAAGCGCAGAACCAGATGGCGAGGGTGGAGTTGTTAGGGACCAGGCCCCGTCCGCGATTGGCGAAGTAGCTTACGGCAAGGGAATCGTCGTCGTAGTGCTGGAAGCCTACTTCGTCGATCATGTAGTCATACCATCGCCGCGCGGCATCAAGATAGCGCTCGTCCCGAATCGTCTCGTAGACAGTCAACAGAGCCAAGGCGGCGAAGCAATTGTCGACCGTGGCGATCAGACCCTTCCACTCCGTGTTGGGGTATTCCCAATAACCCTCAGGCATCTGCCGAGCCAGCAGGACATCGGCGCATCTGACAGCGTTCTCCTCGTAACCAGCATTTCCGGTCAATCTGTGCAGATGGATGTTGGCATAGACCCAGTAAGCTTGAGCCTGAGCGTAGTAATACATGTCACCCCAAGGAAACACTCGGAGCACCGACTTGGCAAACCGCCAAACACGTGAGTTTAGCCTAACACCCATGTCAGGGCCGACGACAGCGCCGTCCTCGCGAACATGGCGAGTGATCAGATGCTGATAGAGCCTGTCCGCGGGGTGCCTGCAAGCATTCGCGCCAGAGATGATAACGCTAGCCTGGCCCACAACCCAGTTTCTCCTGTTTCATATCGCTACTCGCTGACCTCGGATTGATGTCCCGAGACCCCACATGCGCTAGAGACCGGCCTTCGTGAACGTCTTTGAGTTCCAGCGCGCGTATGCGTCGAGCCCGTATTGCGCCACTGAGATCACCGCGTCCGCCCCGCCCAGTGCCTTGCACTGAAGGCGGCTCTGAAGTCGGGCAGCCAGCTTGCCTCTACCGCGCAGATAGCGGACTTCCTTATCGTCCCGCTCGGCAAACGCCTCCCCGAGAAGGTATATCACGTGAAGCACGCCTCCGCCGATCCTGGATGTGTCGAGCGGATATTCCCCCGCCAGACAGAGCTTCAGCTTACTCATATCCCCCCACTTCGTGCCGCCACGCCGCTTCGAGCGACTTCTCCAAGCTCACAGTTGGACGGAAGCCGAAGGCACGGTTCGCTTTCTGATAGCTTCCGTATATGGTTTTCACATCGCCGGACCGCACCAGCTCCGGATCGACCTCCAGCCGTATCGGCCTCGGCGCATGCGACAGAGCAAGCTCGATGACTTCGCGTATCGGGCGCGGCTCCCCGGAGCAGATGTTGAAGATCTCTCCCCAGTGCTCGCCCCGTATCATCGCTAACAATCCAGCTGCCACGTCTTCCGCGGCGACGAAGTCGCGCTTTGTATCAAGGTTGCCGACCTTTATGGCCGGCTGAGACTGGGCTGCCAGCGCTTCCTTGGCCCGGCGAAGTATCGCACCCACAACCAGACCCGGGCCAATCCCCGGCCCGACTATGTTGAACGGCCTGGCAATCGCGACTTTGAGCCCATGCCGATGCACATAGCTCATGGCAGCCATCGTAGCGGCGTATTTGCTGATGCCATAGCTGCCGACCGGATTGCAGACCCGCTGTTCGGTTATCGGCAGCGCGGACTCGTCCACTATACCATACTCGGCGGCTGAACCCATAAGCGCCATGCGCGCATCGGGCGCATGCACCCGAACTGCCTCGAGCAGGTGCGCCGTGCCGAGCATGTTCGCCTGGTATATGTCCTCATCGGACCCTTGGGCCACACCGACCAGGTTGAACACCCAGTCGGGCTTTGAGTCCTCGATCAGACGCGAGACCGAATCCGCGTCTGATATGTCAGCCGCGGAGCAGCGGTCGTAAAGCCCATCTTCCGGCGGCTCCGGCATCACATCAGCGCCGATCACCGTCACATCGTCAATCTGCCTCAGCACCCGAGCGACGTGCTTCGCGCAGAAACCGGAAGCCCCTAGAACAAGCGCGGTCGTCAAATCTTCCTCGCTCCTTCGACACGCTCAGGATGCTCATTGAGCAGCTTCTCCGCGTCCTGGTTGGCCTTCTCATAGTCCTCCGGCCGTCCTATGTCCAGCCAGTAGCCGTGATGCGGATAGGTGTTGATCGGGATCTTGTCCTTGAGCATGTCCAGGACTAGATTGTCCAGTCCGTAGGCACTGTCGGAAGGCACGCGGTCCAGAAGCGTTCGGTTATAGACGTAGACGCCGGTGCTCACGTTGAAATGATAGGTCGGCTTCTCGCGGAACCCAACCGCTCGGAGCGTTTTCTCGTCCACCTCGATGACGCCGAGATCAATCTTCGCGTCGCGCTTGAATGTCGTGATCGTAAGCTCGCAGCCGGCCTTGATGTGCGATTCGTAGACGGCGCGGTAGTCCACGTCCGTGAGCAGGTCTCCGTTCATGACGATGAAACGCTCGGGCAGGTCTTTGACCAGCTTGAGCGGACCCACCGTGCTGAGAGGCTTGTCCTCCACTGAGTAGGCGATCTCGAGACCGTATTTCCTGCCGTCACCGAACACCGCCATTATGATCTCGGCAAGATGGCTCACCGTCAAGGTCACCTTGGCCACCCCGGCGGCTTTGAGCTGCCGCAGGACAATGGCAAGTATGGGCTGATCGCCGACGGGAACCAGCGGCTTGGGGATTGCCGTGGTATACGGCCGCAAGCGCGTTCCTCTCCCGCCGGCGAGTATGACTGCTTCCATAGGCTCTTTGTGCTTAGACATTATAGATGTCAACCTTGTAACCGACCAGATTGCGCGGGTGCGAGAACCATTCGACGGTCTCGCTGATGCCCTTGCGGAAACCCTCGAGCCCGCCGTATTCCGGCGACCAGCCGATGAGCTCAGCGGCCTTCTCGTTGGATGCCCAGAGCCTTTCGACCTCGCTTGCGTCGGGGCGCAGGCGCTCGTTTTCGCAGATGATCTTGACATCCGCGCCCATCACATCGGCTATCAGATTGGCCGTGTCGCCGATCGATATCTCGAAGTTGGAGCCGATGTTGATGACCTCGCCGACTGAGGCGTCGGACTCGGCCATGGCGATAAAGCCGCGCACAGTGTCCTTGACGTAGCTGAAGTCGCGCGTGGGATGCAGCGCGCCGAGCTTGATTTCGGTCTTGCCGCCTGCGATCTGGGTGATGATGGTCGGGATGACGGCGCGCGCGGACTGCCGGGGGCCGTAGGTGTTGAACGGCCTCGCGACCGCGACGGGCGTACCGAAAGACTTGTAGAATGACAGCGCGATCTGATCGCCGCCGATCTTGGATGCCGAATACGGCGACTGGCCCTGCAGGGGATGATCCTCATCGATGGGAACGTAGAGCGCGGTGCCGTAGGTTTCGCTGGTGGATGTGTGGACGACCTTCTCCACGCCCAGTTCGCGCGCCGCCTGGACGATGTTGAGCGATCCCATCACGTTGGTCTCGACATAAGCGGCGGGAGAGCGATACGAATACGGGATCGCGATCAGCGCCGCGAGGTGCATTACGACATCGCAGCCCTTCATCGCGTCCTTGACCCCGAACGGGTCGCGCACGTCGCCCGCCACTACATCAAGCGACTTCTTGATCTCCGGGTCGGAATGGTCAAGCCAGCCCCAGGAGTTGAAGGAGTTGTAGTAGACAAACGCGCGCACATCATAGCCGCGGCGGACCAGTTCCTCGGTCAAATGCGAACCGATGAAGCCGTCCGAACCGGTTACCAGTATCTTCTTGCCTGATAGGTTCATGCTTCCTCCAACGATGAACGTCAGTCACACAACCCGTAGGCCCTCGCAAAGACCTCGCGGTTGCGCGACCATGTGTAGTCCATTGCGACCTCTCTGGCAGCGCGGCCCATCGCCTGCGCCCGATCCGGATGCTCCAGCAGGTGGATGATAGCGTCAGCCATTGCCTCGTAGTCGCGCACACCAACCAGCATGGCGCTTTCCTCGTGCCCGAGCAAAAAAGCTATTCCACCTGCATTGGTGGTGACGATGGCAAGACCCGATGCGCCTGCTTCGAGCAGCGATGTCGGCAGACCATCGGCAATGGTCGTATTGAGCTGGATGTCCGCATCGTTCATTGCCTTCGCGAGATCCTCCTTGGGGATCCGCCCAGGCATCGTCACTCCCGTAATGCCTCTGCTCTTGACATAGTCCTTGATGGCAGGCATCAACGGGCCGTCGCTGGTCATCAGCAATGTGGCATCGGGATACTGCTTCTTGATCAGTTCGAATGCCTTGATAGCCGAGAACGGATCATACAGCTCTTCAAACGAGCGGTTCCAGATGATGTTTGGCTTGATCGCGATCCGCTCGCGGAAGCGGTACAGTTCAGGCTCGAACAGGTTGCGATGGAACTCCGCCTCTATCCCGCGTTCCCGGAATGCCACCTGGAGTTCAGGAGAGCAAACGACAGGCACTGTGACCAACCGAAACGGCATCTTGACAAGCCAAGGGAACCGGTCCATAAACTGAGGGCCAATGCCACTGTGGAACGACATGACTGATCGTCTGCGAAACAATCGTGCCATGGGCGCGCCGATCACGGCCGGAAGATAACCCCAGTTGGCAGCAGCCTGAATGTGAATCACTTCGCACTTCGGCAAAGCCCACAGAAGCCGCCACGCGACCACCCAGGGCTGAACAAGAAGCCGTATCGGAGTGCCGATGATCGGAATACGCAGTTTGTGGAGGTTGGTATCAACCCTGATCAGATCGGCGCCCTCTCGTTTCAGAGCGGTGGCGATGAGATCGGTCTGCACCGTGACCCCACCCTTGCGAGGCGGGTAGGGCGCAAGCAGGCAGATTCTTCTGCCCTTGAACACTCCTTCAAGTTCAACTGTCTTGCACGACTCCGTAGTTGACATAGCCTCTTGTTTTGCGCCCCCCCGCACTTCGACTATCAGCCGGCAGATTCCTTGACCGCGTCGGCCACCTCCGCCACCATATCGGCGGTCATTTCCGGGTAGATCGGCAGCGAGAGTATCTGCGCGGCGGCTGCCTCGGTGGCGGGGAAGTCGCCCTGCTTGTGACCCAGATCGGCATAAGCAGGCTGCAGATGCAGCGGCAGCGGATAGTGAACGCCCGTCGCGATTCCCCTTTCCTTGAGGAACTTCTGTAGATCGTCCCGCCTGGGATGCCGGATCACGAACAGATGGTAGACGTGAGCGCAGCCGGGCTTGACCGATGGCAGCGCGATGCCCGCTCCAGCAAGCTCGCGGCAATACTGAGCGGCATGGGCGCGGCGCCTTGCGTTCCAGTCGTTAAGATGCGGAAGCTTGACATTCAGAATGGCCGCCTGGAGGTTGTCCATGCGCTCGTTGTAGCCGACCATCTCGTGCTCAAACTTGCCTTCTCTGCCGTGGTTGCGGAGTTTGGCGAGTTTGGCGGCAATCGCGTCATCGTCGGTCGTCACCGCGCCCGCGTCACCCATCGCGCCCATGTTCTTGCCCGGAAAGAAGCTGAAGCAGCCGACATCGCCCATCGTGCCGACTCTGCGGCCTCTATACTCGGCTCCGTGGGCCTGCGCGCAGTCCTCGATCACCTTGAGGCCGCGCTTGCGGGCGATTGCAAGCAGCGTGTCCATGTCGGTCGGATGGCCGTAGAGATGGACGGGGATGATCGCCTTTGTGCGCGGCGTGATGGCAGCTTCCAGTTTCGAGACGTCCATCGTATAGCTTTCCGGGTCGATATCGACGAAAACGACCTTCGCGCCGCGCATGGAGATCGCCTCGGCGGTGGCGATGAAGGTGTGCGGGATGGTGATGACCTCGTCGCCAGTCCCGATCCCAAGCGCCCAGAGCGCGAGGTGAAGGGCGGACGTCCCCGAAGACACCCCTATCGCGCGCGTGGCGCCGCAGAAGTCGGCGAAACTGGTCTCGAACTGCTTGATCGCAGGCCCCATGATGAAGGCGCTGGTGTCGATGATCTGCGTGATCGCGCCGGAAAGCTCATCGCGTATCGAGTCGTGTTGGGCTCGAAGGTCAACTAACGGGATCATGTGCTGTCTCCCCGATCGAAGCGCGTTTCTGGTACACCGCCCTTCGATACGGCGGCCATTCCCCGCCTACTCAGGGCTAGCGGGGTGCGTAGTCCCGGAAGGACGGAACTGCCTGTGTATCGGATGTATATTCCGTCATAGCTCATAGGGCCGCTCGCATAAGCCATACGGGCAAGTCAGATCGGCGATTGATTTGATGATCGCCGCGGGCGAGCCGGCGACCACGGCCCGATCGGGCACGCTCTTGACCACCACCGATCCCGCCCCAATCACCGCCATTTCGCCTATGGTCAGATCCGGCAGGATGGTGGAGTTAGCGCCGACCTTGGCCCCGCTCTTGACAGTCGCGCCCTTAAGGCATTCCTTTGCCTTCTTGCAGAGCGGGTGAAGGGCGTTGGTGAACACGACATTCGGCCCGATCCAGCAGTCCTTTTCGAGCACCGTGAACTCCGGCACGAACGCCTGGGAATGGATGCGGACCCCGTCCTGTATCTCGACATGGTGCTCGATGACACTGTGAGTCCCTATGCTCACGTCATCGCCGATCCGGTTCTGCTCGCGGATCAGCGCGCCGTGACCGGAGTTGAAGTTGTCGCCGATCGTGTTGCCCGCGTAGATAACCGTGTGCGATCGGATCACGGCGTTCGCGCCGATGCGAGTTTCGAGATCGCCTTCCGCTTTGCCCTTCGGCCGGATGCCGATGACGCAGAACTCGCCGATCTCCGCGCCCTCACCTATGGTCACGCCGGGGTGGATCTTAGCACTCTGGGCGATATTGCTCATAAGCCTACCTCGACCGGGCAGGAACCGTTCGCTATCGACTCCTGCGCCGCCTCAAGCACTCTGACCACCTGCCTGCCGTGAACGCCGTCGGAAAGCGGACGCTCGTCGCCGATGATGCAGTCCGCGAAGTGCTGACACTCGATCTTGAGCGGCTCGGTGGCGGGAATCTTGGGAATGAGCACGTCCCCCGCTCTGAGCAGCAACTGGAACTCTCCGAAGCTGGCAAAGGTCTCCGCGCTGCCGTTGGCAACCCTGGCAACGCCCTTGTCGAGTATCTGGATTTTGGCATCGGCGTTGACGTCATCATAGACGACCATCTTCTTGCTGCCGACCAGAGTAAGCTTGCGCACCTTGCCGGGATCGAGCCAGCTCACGTGGACGTGCGCGGTGATGTTGTTCGGAAAATCGAGATATATGAACGCCACGTCCTCGATGCCGGGCTGGATGTGCGTAATGCCCTTGGCGCTGACAGACACCGGCGTCGCGCCGAACAGATACAGAAAGATGGCGACGTCGTGCGGGGCCAGGTTCCAGATTGCGTTGACGTCCTTGCGAATCTGGCCGAGGTTGGTGCGGGTGGAATAGGCATAATATACCTCGCCCACCTCGCCCGAATCCAAAAGATCCTTGAGCTTGAGCACAGGAGGACTATACAAGAACGTGTGGCCGACCATCAGCTTCAGAGCCTTGCCGCGCGCAAGGTCGATAAGCTCGTCGCATTCGGCGCTGCTCATAGCGAGGGGTTTCTCGACCAGGACATGCTTGCCCGCCATAAGGCACTGGCGCGCGAGTTCGAAGTGGGTTCGCGCGGGAGTAGCCACCACCGCCGCGTCCATATCGGGCGC
>Ga0315284_10014445_pt1 | contig 11247 bp, 9 predicted proteins | sample YL17G09_16_MG_FD_203696 | JGI IMG/M metagenome (GOLD analysis project Ga0315284, IMG submission 203696) | Sediment microbial communities from Yellowstone Lake, YNP, Wyoming, USA - YL17G09_16 | ecosystem: Environmental > Aquatic > Freshwater > Lake > Sediment | place: USA: Wyoming | collected...
CCGCATCCAAGCTGGGTCGCGACGAAGATCGCGTCGTCGTCGGTCACCTCCCCGTCCACGACGGTGGAGAGCGACCCCAATGGCTTCATGTAGCCCACGCTGAGATCGCGGCGGCGCCAGCGGGTGCCGAGCGCGAGGCAGGTCAGCGTCTTGCCGGAAAACGGCTCACTGGACACGACATAAGCCGTGATCATAGCCCCTCCCATACACCCATATTGACTGTCACGAGCGATCCGGGGCAGGCGCGTCTCATCCCCGACTGCAGAAAGCCGGACTGCGGATGAGTCGCGAATTCCGGTGATGCCAACCGGAATCGGCCCGCCGTTCGGGCGGCTGACGCCGAAGCCAGTAGTAGGCACGGACAACATTCCACGAGACTAGTCCCGCAGCGTCCTGTGATCCCTGACCTGCCCCCCCAGCGATCAAGTCAAGGTTCAATCCATACCAGATCGCCATAGCTATTCTTCCCTCGCGAACCGCGCTTTCCTGTCTCGATTGTGCAATCGCTTGCGAATATTTCGCGCGGCGTGGAGGCGCGTCAAAGCCGAGCCGCAAACGGGGGCCGGCCCCTGTCATCGCACTTCCCAACACAACTGCAAAGGACGGCGCGCTGCCTCCTCAGAAATGCTCACCCAGGAGAGACCCCATGCCCCACAAGTTCAAAGCCGAAGAGATGACGCCGGCCGAGTTCCGTGAAGCCGTTTCGCGGCGGCCTGTCTTCCTGCTGACCACCGGCATCCTCGAGTGGCACGGCGACCACCTGCCCCTCGGCACCGACGCGCTCAAGATGAGGGGCATTGCCGAGCGGCTCGCGGAGAAGGCGAGCGCTATCCTCCTGCCTCAGAACTGGTTCGGCGTCGTCGGCTTCGACGAGATGACCGGCACCATCACCTTCAGCAAACCCCTCGTCAAGCAGATCGCAACCGAGTTCTTCGTCAACCTGGAGAAGATGGGCGCGAAGCTCATCGTCTTCCTCACCGGGCACTACGGGCCTTACCAGGTGGAGACTATCACTGAGGCCACCGCCGAGTACATGGCGCACAGCAAGGTTCGCATCATCGCCCAGCCCGAATACGAAGGCGCCGACTTCTCCGGCCTGGGCTGCGGCGCCGATCATGCCGATAAGTACGAGACCTCGCTCATGATGGCGCTCTACCCTCAACTCGTCCAGATGGACGAGTTCCGGACCGAGATCGAGATCCCGTACGAGTATCCCTACCGCGAGAACCCCTGGGGTTTCCGCTCCCCCAGGGGTCCCTGGCAGTTCAGCAGCGACCTCTGCGCCGGAGCCTCCGCCGAAATCGGCGAACAGCTCATCCAGCGCATCATCGCTCACCTGACGCAGCGCATCGACGACGAATACGCCGCTATACCGTAGGGGCGGGATTCATCCCGCCCGCCTTCTCCGCCCTCCACCGCCCAGTGGCGTGGGTTCGCGGCGGGAACCGCCGCAACCCGCGTAGGCACGCCCCGGCGGCGTGCCTCTCCCGCGGCGAAGCCGCTCATCCGCGTTCATCTATGGCTAGTGCCGTTGCCCCCCCTACTCCGCGATCAGCTTCGCCAGCAACTCCCCTGCCTGCTCCCGCACCGCGAGCAGCTCACAGTCATCCCTGGTGTGCTCTAGCGGCGTGGCCGCGATCTCCGTGCGAACGCGGGAAAGCAGCTTCTTCGCCGCCGATCGGGCGCGGGCATCGCCCTTGCGCCCCTCCGCGGCCCGCTCCAGCAGGTAGAGGTACTCGAAATCCTCGAACCCCTTGCGCACCACTTCCCAGCGAATGCTCGAGCAGATCTCGCGCTTGCCCGGATAGACGATATGTGGATCGCCTGCGGGGAGTGGATTCCTGTCAGCGCAGTAGATGCTCCCCGCGCTGGCGTCCTGCCAGGGCGAGATGTCGATGGGAGACGGAACGCCCTGCCAGGCCCGCCATGAGTTGTAGCCCCAATGCAGGAAGCCCTTCAGATCGTAGCTCCACGACAGCCAGAACAGGATGCGGTTGCGGATCGAGGGGTAATCCAGGAAGCGGTTAGGGTAGTGGCCCTGCGGCACCAGGCAAGTATAGCTCCACAGGTCCTCCTTCGGGTGCCGTTTACGCTCCGGCGTGATCTCCTGAATCTGCGGCACCCGCCAGTCCACATAGCCTTTGAGCGAATCCGTCTCCACCGCGTCGATAGTGAGCACGCCCGGCAGCCACGCCCGAACCTTGCCCGCCAGCTTCATCCAGCTCTTCTCATTCGCCGGGATCGGCTCGTCGGCGACGTGCTGCACGTACTTGTCGGCCCATCCCATCTTCTTGATGTGGGCGTGGATCGCTTTCAGGAAGCTCTCCACGTACGGCTCGAACTCCGCCTCCGTCATCTTGTCGCGGGAAGTGTCGATGGGCTTACCCGAGGCGTCATTGACGCCGAACCGCCGCCATACGAAGTCGCTCTCCCAGCCCCCGCCGCGCCCGGCCACATGCGCCCCCTCGATCCAGTCTACACCGTGCTTCTTGAACAGCTTCACCCACCGATCCAGGCGCGTGAAATCATACTTGAGCCCCGACGCCGTCTTCGTTCGGCCCACCAGGTCCACCAGCGGCGTCAGGATGACGTCGTTGTGGTGTCGCGCCAGGTCGATCGCCGCCTTCTCGATCCACTCCCAATGCGGCTCCGACCACGGTTCCAGGTGGTAGTAGCTGGACAGCGTGAGCGGCCAGAACCAATCCGTATGGTGCAGGTGGAGCTTGTCCGGCAGCGTGAACGGCCACACCGTCAGTGTGACAGGCACATCGAAATGGTGCTTCTCATTCTTCTTGTCCACCAGGTCGATGCCCACCACACCCTTGTACTCGCCCGCTGGCGTCCCCTTCGGGACCGTGAACGAGACCCACAGCGACTGCGTCCAGCCATCCCGCAGGAACACGGTCTTTGCTTCGAGGAAAGCGTCGGGGAAGAACGCCGGCGCCTTGCGAAGATAGCTTGACGGATCGCGGTTCGCCGGTGGATTGTTGAGCACGTAGACATACCAGACCCACGACGCGGAAAGATGCTTGCGGGGAATCTTCCCCTTCGGCCCCATCAGCTCGGGCAGCGAGAAGCTCGCCTTCGGGATCTCGAGCCCGTTCGGAATCTGGAGCGCAACCTGCGCATCCTCGGTTTCGTTGCGGGCGGCCTTCAGCGCGATTTCCTGCGCCGCCCCCGCGGGCTTGACGCTTTCGGGAAAGAGCTTGTCCAGCGAGTGAGTGACCCACATCTCGATCGCCATCGCGTGCCTCCGCGTGCGTGAGTTGGAGGGGTGTGACCCCAGCATCTGGGTCGCAGACGCGCGATGCTCTTGCGCGGTCACGCTCCTGCCCTGAGCAAAGCCAGGGCAGGAGGCAATCCAGAGAAAAGGGTCAAACCCATCGCGGCACACTTCCAGAACAGCAGGGGTATTCCTTGTGCTCGCGAGTACGCTCCCGCCGCGATGCACCTCATGGCCGCGGGGGCCCGCCTGCTATCTGCCGGCTCCCATCACGTGTCACAACTCGAAGAGCTTTCCTCGCCCCAGCTCTCCCCCTCCGCCTCGATGTACCCCTCCGGGTCCTCCTCGAACTCCTCCTTGCAGCCAGCCGCGCAGAAGTAGTACGTCTTCCCGTTATGCACGGTCTTTGCCGGAGCCGTCTTCTCGTCCACTTCCATTCCGCACACCGGATCGATAGCCATGTCCTTGCCCTCCTGTGAAACGTACCCGCGCGGGATGGTAACAGCATCGTGTCGCCTTGGCCTACCTGCCCCCGACAGAGTTGCGCGGCAGGGCCGCCTTTGTCGGCCCATCCGTCCATCGTCGCCCGCAAACCACGCGAACGCTGACTCAGCAGGTCAGCAGCGCGCCGGGACGGAAACTCACGAGGACCGGGGTGAGGGGCCCACTTCGCCAGTGTTCCGGGAGATTGTGCATGGCCGTACCCGCCATCCACAAAGAGCAGCTCGTAGCCGATCTGAAACGCCTGGGGCTGCAGCCAGGCGATATCGTTCTCGTGCACAGCTCGCTTTCGAGCATCGGCCGCGTTGAGGGCGGCGCCGACGCCGTCATCGAGGCCTTGCTCGAGGTTCTCGGCCCATCTGGAACGCTCGCCTTCCCGAGCTTCCACTGGGTGCAGCCCTACGACCCCAACCTGCCCTCGAAGATGGGCGTTATCTCCGAGCGATTCCGGACTTGGCCCGGCGTGGTGCGCGGCGTCCACGCCACCCATCCCGTGAATGCCATCGGACCTCAGGCCGAGGCGCTGCTGAAGGATCATCTCAAGAGCCCCACCTCCTGTGGCCCGGAAACCCCATTCGGCCGGTTGATCGAGTTCGGCGGCAAGATCCTCCTGCTCGGCGTGGATAACGACCGCAACACCACCATGCACACCGTCGAGCAGATCGTGGAGGCCCCCTACCTTAGCGACCGCGACGCCACCTACCTCGACACGAAGGGCAAGGTGCAGACGATCCGCCTCAAGCTCAACCCAGGCCCCCACCGAGACTTCATCGGCCTCGACCCGGCGCTGCGAAGATCGGGGGCCCAGGTCATGGGCAAGGTCGGCAACGCGGTCGCCCGGTTGATCGACGCCCGGAAGATGCACGACCTCATGCTGGAGGGGTTCCAGTACGACCCGGCACTCGTGCTCTGCGACAACCCCAACTGCGCCGACTGCGTAGAGCAGAGGCGCTGGATCAGGTTGGCCCGTCTCCGGGAGGAGAGCTTCACTCTCAGCGCCCTCGCCTCCGCGGTCTCGACGTATCCCGACGAGATCGCCGTCGAGCTGAACCGCTCCGGAATCTCCGACCTCGTGCTCGACCGGCTCTATGGCCAACCGGCGTGGGCGGTGCCGGAGGCCCGGCTGCGGCGGGCCGCCGACACCTTCGCGGCCGAAGGTATCGCGCTCGGGGCCATCTATGCCCGGCCGGACGAAGCAGCATTCGCCCGCGACCTCTCGCTGGCGCAGAGCCTGGGCGCGAGCGCGGTCATCGTTCCCTTCCCTCCCGACCTGCGGCCGTTCCTCGACGCCGCGGCCGCCCAGAAGGTGTCGGTCTTCTTCGAGAACGTAAGCTTCGGCTCGACCGTGTGTCTGCGGTTGCTGGAGGCAGCGGGCGCGGGCGCCGTCGTCGTCTTCAACCCGGCCGCCTTCGTCCTTGCGGGCGAGAAGCCGTTCCTGGGCATCGTCAACCACGGGCCGTTCCGGCGCTACATCGGCGCGCTCTACCTCTCCGACGCCACCTTCGCCGGCGCCTACACTCCGCTCGCCAGGGGCAATGGAGAAGTCAAGGAGCTTCTCTCCGTCCTGCGCTGCCGGTCGTTCTCCGGGAGAGTCGTGGTCGCAACCGGGCCGGGAGGGCCCGCGTTCCGGGAGTTGGTGGATGAGTTCTGGGCGATGATGGACGCAAGCTGACGTCCCGCCCCGAGCCCGACGATCGGAGGGAGCATGACAAAGATAGCCGCCTGTCTTCTTCTGTGTGCGCTTTGTACGTTAAGCTGGGCGGGAGGCAGCATGACCTACTACGTAGCTCCGGACGGAGCAGATAGCAGCGACGGTTCGGCGGAGCATCCCTTCGCCACCATCCAGAAGGCCGCCGATGTCGTCAACCCGGGCGACACGGTGATCGTCCGCGATGGAGTGTATACGGGGGCGAACGAGGATGGCGTCCTGGTTGTGATCGAACGCGCCGGCGCGCCGGGGAAGCCCATCACCTTCCGCGCCGAGCACAAGTGGAAGGCGGTGCTCGACGGGAACAACGACGCCGTGCAACACGGCTGGTCCTTCGCCCGCGGCTCGCGCTACATCACGCTGGAGGGGTTCGAGTTCAGGGAGTTCGGTTCCCACGGCATCACCAGCAACTCCGGCGCCGACCACATCACCGTCCGTGGCTGCCACTTCCACCATATCGGCAACATCGAAACCACAACCCACTATGGACTCGACGGGATCTACGATAACTCCGACACCAGCTATCACGTCTACGACGGCAACGTCTTCCATAACATCGGGCGCATCGGGCCCCCGAGCGTGCTATTCAATCTCGATCACGGGATCTACACCTGCGGCAAGCACAACGTGATCACCAACAACATCTTCTACGACATGAACGCCGGATGGGGAGTGCAGGTCGCCGGCTATCACACCGTCGATGACCTGGTGATCAGCAACAACGTCTTCGCCTTCGGCAACAAGCGCGGCCACATCGTCCTCTGGCAACCGTGCCACAATGTGCTCATCCAGAACAACATCTTCTATCAGCCCGCAGTCGAGAACGCCATCAACTTCTGTGACGCCGAACTCCAGCACGTCACCATCCGCAACAACCTCGTCTTTGGCGGCGGCCTGAAGGACGATGAAGACAAGGGAGCCTGTCAGGTCATCGACAATATCGCCGGCAAAGACCCTCTGTTCGCAGATGTCGGGAAGCGCGACTTCCACCTGAAGCCCGGCTCTCCCGCCATTGACGCCAGCGTCGCCGAGCACGCCCCGAAGACAGACCTCGACGGCACGTCGCGCCCGCAGGGAAAAGGATTCGACATCGGCGCCTACGAGCGCTGACGCGGGAAGGCAGCCTCATGCGGATCATCGACATCTCAAAACCACTGCGTTGCGGCGAGGAGATCGCCTGCGAGATACCGGCCGACCGGCCCGTGTATGAAGGCTTCCTCTGCGAGGAATACCGGTTCGAGTTCCGCTCCCATCTCGGCTGCTACTTCGAGACCGACGCGCACCTCTTTCGCGGAGGCACGCTCACCTGTGACGTGCCCATCGAGAAGCTCTTCCTGCCGGCCCTGGTGGCGCGGCTCGACGCCGCGCGCGGCGGAGTGATTGAGCCCGATGAGATCACGGCGGCATTGCGCGAAGAGATGCGTCCTGGCGATGCGCTGATCGCCGACACCCAGGGCCGCCAAGATCGCTGGTTCTCCCGCTCCGCCGGCGTCTGGATGGTCGAGAGGAAGATCGCGCTGCTAGGCGCGACGCTGCCCAAGTACGACACCGGCTTCGAGAACCCCACCGGCGTCTTCGTCGAACTCTTTCGCGCTCACATACCGATCCTGGCCGGGATCGAGAACGTCCACCAGATCGCCCACCAGCGCGTCTTCCTCATCGTCATGCCGATGAAGATCGAGGGCGTCTGCACCGCCCCCTGCCGTGCCGTCGTGTTCGAAAGCGAAACCGAAGAGATCGAAGCGCTGGCGCTGGCCCTCCGGGGCAGCGCCGCCTGACCACAGAGGACACCAACCATGAGCGACTACCGATCGATCCCCCAGCGAGACGTGACCATCGACGCCAAAGACCGCCTCGGCGACTTCGAGTGGTGGCGGCACGCCCTCAGCCACGGCGGCATCAACACCATCCCCCTGCCTCCGCGCGTGGTGACCGGCCTGGCCAAGCTCAAGCCGCGCCTTATCCGCATCTTCCTCCAGGAGCATTTCAACATCTATCCCGACCATGGCCGGTTCGATTGGTCCCTGCTCGACCCGTTCATGGACGCCCTCGCCCGCACCGGAGCAAAGGTCGTCGCCTGCATCTGCATCAAGCCCAAGGTCCTCTACCCCAAGGTCGACCACACCATTTGGCGGCCGGCGGACTGGGCGGAGTGGCAGCGCGTCATCTTCGAGCTGGTCAAGCGATACTCGGTCGACAAGCCCATCGTCACCTACTGGGAAGTCGGCAACGAGACCGACATCGGCGAGAACGGCGGCTGCCCCTACCTCATCGTCGACCCGAAGGAGTACTTCGAGTATTACACCCAGACCATCAAGCCGGTGCTGGAGGCCTTCCCCACCGCCAAGGTCGGCGGCCCCGCCTCCTGCTGGGTCGATAACCAGCCCCTGCCCGGGCTGGTGAAGCTCTGCCGCGAGAGCAAGACGCAACTCGACTTCATCTCCTGGCACATCTACCACGACGACCCGCGGCGGCACGCCTTGGGAGCCGAGAAGGGAAAGAAGCTGCTCGCGGATTGGCCGGGCAAGCGGCCCGAGATGCTGGTCACCGAGTGGAGCAAAGGATTCGATCCGGTGTCCTTCGAGGACCTCGCCTTCGCGCCCCGCCGCGCCGCCCACATCGCCGCCTCCGCCCTCGCCATGACCGAGGCCGGCCTCGACTGGTCATTCTACTATCACGTCTGGGACCAGACGTTCTACGCCGAGCCCTTCCAGTCGTTCTTCTCCGAGTCCGGCCTGCGGATGATGGAGACGCACTGGAACCAGGTCCCCCATCGCTTCGGCTTCTTCGGCGTCGGCGAGGAAGTGCGGCCCCAGTACTTCGTCTATCAGATGCTGAGCCGCATGGGGGAGGAACGCCTCCGCGCCGTCTCGGATGATCCCGACCTGCGCGTGGTGGCCGCTCGTGGGGAAACGCGCACCTCCGCCCTGCTCGTCAACTTCAACCTCCAGGGATCGCATGAGATCCTGGCGACCCCGCGCTTCTCCGGGATCACCCCCGGGCGCAAACTGCTCACCGTCTACCGCATCGACTCCGCCCGCCGCTGGTCGGAGCAGGAAATCGAACTGCTCCCCCTCGAACGCCGCGAGGTCTGCACCTCCGACAGCTTCTACTGCCAGGTGCTCCTGCCCCCCGACAGCGTGGCCCTGGTCTGCCTGGACGAGATCAAGTAGCGCCGACCGCGGATCCCTCGGCTACTTCAGCGGTTGCCGCACGAACAGAAGCTTGCCTTCGTTACCGGCCACGAAGGTGACGGCGTCCGGCTCGTCCAGCCGGAGAGATTCGCTGTAGATCTCCTGGTAGGCCTTCCCGAGACGGCCATCCAGCCAGAAATTGTCCGTCGTCAGGCTGGAACGTACGATCCCCATCAGCCTGTTCTCAGTTGGGTGCCAGACCGGGAATCTCCCCTCCCACCAGTCCGGGATCGCTGAGGAGAAACCGCGGCCGCCATCCTCCCTGAACCACAACGGCTCGAGGTGCCCTCCGGGAGCTGTCACCAGCAGGTACTGGCCCGAGTGGGGCCAGCGCGCCAAACCGATCCAGAACGCCAGCACCACCCGCTGGTCGTCCGGACTGAAGTCGATCGCGGTCTTGAGGTCCTGCGGGCCCAGCTCACCATAGACCGACGGGTACTCCTTGCCATCCACGACCAGCAGCCACTGTCCACCTCGCCATGCCGCGAAGGCGACTTGACCACCTGTGTGAGAGAAGGCCACGTCGACGAGGCCCGGTGAGCCCTTGGCAACGAATCTCTCATAGGGACCGTATCTCGTCCCATTCACCATCGCATACCACTCGCCCCCCCGACCGGCGAACACAACCATCTGGCTGCCATCGGCGGTGAGGCTGCAGGCGTGTACCGCCTCGAAAGGACCCATCTCTAGATCCCCTGACATCGCGTACCAGGCCCCACCGCGCTTCACGCGGAATGCCCTCCGGGGCGGCTCGCCTACGCCGCCCCCAGGGCGGAGGGAGGCCTCTGCCTCCTCGTATGGCCCCCACTCCTTGCCGCCCAGCACGATGCGGAATGCCCCTCGCTGTTTGGCGATGTAGCAGATGCTCGGCCCCTCGAACTCCCACCAGGGCTCGGCCTCCAAGGGTCCGATCTCTCTGCCGTCCGCCACCAGCCACCACTGCCTGTCCCGGCGCGCGATGAGGACGAAGTGCGCGCTGTCGGTACTGAACTGGAATTCGCTATGGTAGCGCGGCAGTTCGTAAGGCCCGTACTCCTGCCCGTCCACCACGAGATACCAGCCCCCCTGACGCCGCGCGGTGAAAGCGAACCTCTTGCCATCCCGGCTGAACTCGAAACGCGGGTCCTCCCAGGCGGGATTGCCCGGCTCTGGCTCCTTGCCGACCAGCAGCTCTTCCAACAGCGGCCTGCGGCGGCGCGGGTGATGCCCCGGCAGCTCGTACGGTCCGTATTCCTGCCCGTCCACCACGATGTACCAGCCCGCCGGGCGCCGCGCGGTGAAAGCGTACCTCCCACCATCCGGGCTGAACTCAAGCCGCAACTCCTCCCAGGCGGGCTTGTAGTCGTACGGCCCGAACTCCTTGTCATCGACCGCCACGTACCATTGTCCGCCGCGTTGGAGCCAAAAGATGACATGCTGCCCGTTGTCGGCAAACTTCCCCACCTCATCGAACGGACCGTACTGCTTCCCCGGCGATGACAGATAGGACTTGCCATCCCTCTTCACCGCCTGGAAGGCCGGCGGCGGCCGGCGTAGATAGTACGGCCGCTCGTCCTCGCCGAACGGCCCGTATTCCTTGCCCTCCAGAAGAAGGTACCGGAGGCCATCCCTCTCCTGCATGGACGCCGGCTTTTCATCTGCGAAGCACTGCCATTCGGTGCTCCGCACGTAGTCGGAAAGCACGGAACGCAGCAAGCCCCGGCTGACGTTCCTCTCGTCATATTTCGCTACGCCCCAGAAGACTGGCTCGCCGGGGGCTGGCGCGTTGAACACCTGGAGGCTGTACTTGGGAAGATGTCTCTCATTGCGATCCATCACCTTCGCCCAGGTCGCCGGATCGACCGTCGCGATCACCGTCTCCGTCGGCTCCGGCAGAGGCTGCTCGCAGACAGCAGGCCTCGCCACTGCCAGCAGGCATGCCAGGCCCGCTAACACGACCCACCATCGGAATGCCGCATCCCTCATGGTATCCCCCTTCTTGGCGCCGCATAGGCGCCGTCGGTCGCGCTACGCTCCGGATTGCTGTGTCTCTACCTCCGCCGGCGCGCCCACGTAGAGCGCGGCCTCTTGCACGGCGAGCGGGGTGGAGTGGGCCGTAACGGCCCCGGCGATCAGGGCGAAACACAGCGGGAGAAGCAGTCGCATTCTCATGGCAGTTGTCCCCGGAGGTGCGGAAGTGCGTCACCTCCGGCCTTCCCTGGCCCGACCCGATTCCCTGCACCGCTCCCGGCCCGCCACTCCCTCAGGACAACCGCGCGAACTCCCAGCCCATCACCCCCGCCAGCAGCTCCAGATCGGCCGCTCGCAGCCCCGGCGTCAACGCCAGGTGGTGCGTTCCCCCCGCCTTGCTGTAGCTCTCCAGGAAGCGCGCGACCTCGCCGCCGGGTGGCACAATCCAGAAGTGCGGCGACTGCGAGAGGGCTGGCGCCAGGCCCGTGTCATCTATCTCGACGTCAGCCGCGATCAGCGCCAGCGTATCCCCCCGCGGAGCCAGGTTCACCAGCGCCGCCGGCCCCGGCCGCAGCGGGAACACCAGCACCGCCGGATTGTCGGCCGGGCCAAAGGCGTAGTCCTTCTCGATCAGTTTCGGCCGCCCCTTCGCCAGCGCCGGGTTGCACTCG
>Ga0315284_10014446_pt1 | contig 11247 bp, 17 predicted proteins | sample YL17G09_16_MG_FD_203696 | JGI IMG/M metagenome (GOLD analysis project Ga0315284, IMG submission 203696) | Sediment microbial communities from Yellowstone Lake, YNP, Wyoming, USA - YL17G09_16 | ecosystem: Environmental > Aquatic > Freshwater > Lake > Sediment | place: USA: Wyoming | collected...
ATGCCATTGATTGTGGAATAAAAACAGGAACAGTGCTGTTTAAGAATCCGGCAATGCAGATTAAAAACGAGGCAATGATTTTCATTTACAACGGGTTAGATTGCCTTGTTAATGCTTCAATGCAGGAAGGGTTATCATTAACGCCACTTGAGGCTATGCTGTGCGGTGTGCCGGTTATTGCAACCAGAACTACAGCGCAAACAGAGTTGCTTGATGGTGTCGCGCCGATGGTTGAAGTAACGGAAGAATCTACCTTGCCTTTGATAACTGGCGGAGGTCTCGCAATGGTTGATACCTTGAGTCCCAAAACCTCAGATATAGCTGATGCCATGTACCAGGTTGCAACGGACGCTGAGTTGCGAAACGATATGATTGAGAAGGGATATAAGCGTGTAGCCGAATGGCTGCAAGAGGTATCTGATATAAATGAGTTATTGAATATAATAGCAACAGATATACCAAAGGCAGTAGTCGTTAAACCAAAACAGAAGAAAATATTGTTTGCACAGCATAGTAGTGGCGGAGACGTGCTAATGACCACGCAGTGTTTTAAAAACATAAAAGAACGGCACAAGAATATGCCACTGGTTTACATGACGCAGACACAGTATCAGGACATCGTAACCGGAAATAAATATATAGATGAAATCATAGACTGGGATGCTGAGAAAGTTAAAGAATACGAGATTGTCTATAACCCTCATGGCGAGAAAATATTGCCTGGTGGGTGGAACAACCTTGATGTTAAACTTTACGCTATGTATCCGTACTTCTGTAAGGTTGAAGCAGATGAAATATACATAGAATGTGTTGACCCGCAGATACCATTACCGGATGAATATATAGTAGTGAATGTCGCTGGTCAGTCTGAGTATCGTTATTACAAGCACATGGCAATTGCACTGCGGAATTACGCACTGCCGTATGTGCAACTTGGTTCTCTTGACGACCCGGCATGTGCCGGTGCTATTGATATGCGAGGTAAACTATCGTGGCGGCAAAGCGCATGGGTTATGAAACATGCAAAGGCAGCGGTTGTGATAGATAGTTTCTGTTCTCATCTTGCCGGTGCGGTTGGGACACCCGCGGTTGTCTTGTTCGGGCCTGCGCCCGCCCGTGTAACGGGGCCACGCAACGACAAGAATAACATGATTTTTCTTCAGCCAAATATGCTTGATGTGTGTCCTATTACAAGTAATTGTTGGGGAAATTTACCAAAAGGTAAAAACAAGTGTGAATCACCATGTATTAATACCATACATCCGTTTAAAATTAAGGATTCATTGACAGAATTATTAAGGGGGACAACATGATACTACATGTTGGATGTGGCCCTTGTTATATACCAGAAATGGTAAATATTGATAATTCAGACCTATATAAAGCAGACATCCTGGGTAACGTTTTGGATATGGATTTTAATAATGTTGAGCTAATATGGTCATGTCATTTTTTAGAACATCTTTCTTATCCTAACGAAACGGTAAAGTGTTTAGATTTGTTTTACGGGTGGTTAAACAAGGGAGGATTGTTACTTCTTGCTGTCCCTGATTTAGAAAAAATAGCTACTCAATATGTAAATCGTGACCAGAAAATATTCGGGATTTATGGTGGTACTACAGACTGGGCTTATTACAAAAAACACTCGATAGGTGAAAGATTTAACTTTTTCATAAGGTCATGGGAACACAAGATAACTTTTGATTATGATTTGTTGTCAGAGCTGTTGCGTGATGCTGGTTTTATTAATGTTAGAAGAAGGGAATTTGAAACATACAGTAAGGGACGATGGGGATATGATAGAATGCCAGAAGAAAGTCTTTATGTAGAGGCAGAGAAATGACTAATATATCAGCAACATTAAGAGAACATTATGGGAGGATTAAAAATGAAAAAAATGTGGCATGAGATAAGCGGTAATTTTAGCCACGGAGAAGTTGAATTGCTACAGCGATTAACTGAAGGTAAAGTTGTGGTTGAGGTTGGGACTTTCTATGGACGTAGCCTTGCTGCCATAGCAGAAAAGGCTATGTTGGTTTATAGTGTAGATACTTTTCGTGCTCATCCCAATGGTCAGACACAAATGCAGTATTACACAACACTCAAAGAGACTCAGGAAAATTTACGTGGATACAACAATGTTACGTTCTTGCCGGGTGAGTCTGACGATATTGCACCAACCTTTGATAACGAGTCCATAGATACGTGTTTCATAGATGGTTTCCATTATCTGGAATGGATTTTCAAGGATGCTATCTTCTGGTATTCAAAAATAAAGGTGGGGGGGATTATGGCATTTCACGATGCTTTTATTTACCCTGGTGTTAATGAGGTTTGTAATAAAATATTTGGCAGAATAGATGGGCAAGCATCATCAGTTATTTATGCAATTAAAAAAGGTAACGAACTAATAACCAGCGGTCAATACATATTTAAGGTGTGATAATGAAAAAGCTAAGTATAGTTGTGAATGCCGATACTCGACCAAAGTCATTGCTTCCACAATCATCTATTCTTGACAGTCAAGGTGGTTGTTCTTGCACTGATTTTATGACTCATGGAGTACGGAATAAAATCGATTATTTTAGGGGCTATCCAATTCACGAGGTAATATTATTCATAGACATACAAGAACCGATACCTGATTCAGTTATGAATGATTTAAACCTATTAATTGCTGAGTACCCATTTGTTAAACCAACTTTTTTTAAATATGTTCCGCATGAGATGGGACAACTGTGGCAGTGCAAGAAATACGATATGGTTTACCTTGAAGCACTATGTATGGCAACGGGAGATTATATTGCCCACTTTGATGGTGATATGGGTGCTTTTCGTACTGATAATTGTAAGATAATTGATAGATATTTTAAGTGGCTTGATAACAACGAGTATGATTTTATCTCGCTACCTATGTTTGGTTCACCCAACGCAGGAAATGAAGATAGGGAATATTGGTGGGCATCCACGAGGTTCTTTATCTGCAAGAAAGAAAGAATAGACCGCGATGAAATAATAAGGTGTTTTGATAATTCATATATTAAACAGAAGTATGGTGTTAATTGTTGGCCTAATTGTCTTGAGCATATACTTGGCTGCCAGGTGGGGAATGGACGGGTTCTATACCCACCGGAAGAATTTTTCAATGGTGATTTTACCAATGATACAGGGTTTTCTCCGTTTAAGGAGTGTGGGTATATGATATTCTCTTGGGCAACGTATCACAGAAAAACGATGCAAAAACTTAACTCAACGTCATATGAGGAAGTGTATGATTACATAATAAAGACTTGTGGTGGAATACACGGTGCAAACGATGTAATTGGAAAGGAAATTGTATGATTTTAATTATGCAGTGTGTGAATGAGGAAGCATACATTAAGAGGCTTTTACCGGAAGTTGTAGTGCATGATTTTTGTGAGAGGATAATTTGCATTGACGGTGGTAGCACTGATTACTCAGTTCAAGAATTAAAAAAGTTTGATAAGGTTGAAGTATATCATCACCAGTGGAATGATTCTTACCATGACCAGAACATATGCCAAAGGAATATTGCTCTCTCGTATGTTCCTGTTGGGAAGACCTGTTTCATGCTTGATTTTGACGAGAGGTTAAGTGAAGGGTTAGTTAAACTTCTTACTGAAGTTGATACCAGTGGGTTTGATGGAGATTTGGGATTAATATCAAGAAGAACCTTTGATCTTATGCGTTATCCAGAAAGCCCATTTTGCATGTATGAACCAGATGGATTTCCTATTCTTTCAAACCAAATAGGACAATTTCCCGATTGGCAACCACGCTTGATTAAACGACAGGTGGAACATCATTGGGTGAACAGTCCTCATCATGTTTTATATGGTATTAAACAGCAAGTACAAATGGATGTTGAAGCGCATATAATTCATTACGAGAAAGATGATTCTCGCCACAGGGAACGAATTGAAAAGAAGTGGTTACGCGAGCAGGCTCGCAGAAAAATGCTTGGTTTAACCCCTGATGTATTTGAATGCAGACCAAAGATAGAAATTGCAGAGTATGCAGAACCGGGCAACTGGAGTTGGGAATGATAAATGTAATTGGCGATAGTCATGTTTGGAGTTTTTCTGAAATTGATGGGTATAGATTCCATGCTTTTTTATCAAAGAGTTGTACGGCACATCAGTTAGTAAATAAAAAGGAACAATTAATGCAGTTATTGAATATGTACCCAGAGGAATTGTGGTTGTTTTATTTTGGTGAAATTGATTCACGGATACATATTTATCTAAAGTCTAATATCAATAAAATACCCTATATTGATTTATGTAAAGACACAGCCAATAGGTATGTTGGGGTTATTAAAGAACTTATTAATAATAATTTTAACGTCAAGATATTAACGCAGCCTCCACAGGGGTTTGAGGTAAACATTAATAATTATCCATACTACGCGGGAAGAGAGGAAAGACAAAGGATTAGTGAAATGTTAGCGTTAGAAATTAAAACACAAGCGAAGGAAGAAGGTGTAGAAGTAATTGATTTGTTTGTGGGAATTAGTCTTCCTGACAGGGATTTTTACCAGGACAGTGTTCACGTTAAACAAGAAACAATAATTGGGTTATTACAAAAGTTACGTGATGAGAGAAAAGATATTTGTTAGTGATTTAGATACTAAGGAATCAATAACTAATGTCCATATTAAAATTGCTGAGGCATTAGTTAAATATGGTGATAAGTTTGAGAGGACACATTCAATACATGACGCTGATTGTTTCATTCTTGGTGGGCCTACATATATTGGGTATGTTTTTAATAAACAATTAGCCCATGAAATAGTTAAGACAAAGAAACCCATAATTATTATATTTTGCAGTGAATTGGGGCGACATGAAGAGATTGGAGAACTCACCGTAGATGAATATAGTGAATATTTTTACAGTGAAATATACGATAAAATAATATTGGCGTTTTGGAAGGATATATTCCAAGACCAAGTAAAAAAATATGGTTTTACTTTTCCTGTTTTTCCATTTGAGTTTGTACTCCCACTTAATGATTACTATGTTGGTGCTGATAGTTACCAAGACTTTTGCAAACGAGAATACAATGTGTATATGAGTTCTAATTGTTTTAATAAATCACGCAGTAATCTGCTTGATGCGTTCAGTAAAGACAATAGAAATTATATGAGAAATTCTTGCAATATCGGTTCTGGCGTTGGTGATGAGAGATTGCCATTTGATATTGCAATGAAATTCCACGACAAATCTAAGATAAGTTTAAGCCTTGAAGGGGTATCATATAAGTGGGTACGGTGGCATGAAGCATCTCGGAACAGTGTTCTTGCATCACCAAACATACCGTGTTTTTGGTCGTATCCGTGGAAAGATGGGGTTAATTACATTGGACTTCCATATGTAAAAGATATTGATAGCGGTTGGTGGACTGCTGATGTTGCGAAATGCAAAGAAACTGTGGATAAATATCTCAAGGACTTACCGATGTTGTATGGCATATATTTAAGCTGTATTGAAAATCATTGTAATTACAGGGAAGAAAATTACTATCCTAATTATATTGAAAAAACAATCTGGAGATTATACCATGAATGAATTTCTCGAAAAACTTACCAATAGGTTTGGGTATAATGAAGTAATTCGCAATAGTTGTCTTGACCCCGCGTTAAGGGTACACGGTAATGCTGGTGAAATATTATGGAAGTTTGTGAACAGAAAGCCAACTGAGGTTATTCTTGAAATAGGTACATTCAGAGGGTTATCTACTGCATATTTAGCACAGTTTGTAAGGAAGATTTATACGATAGACGTAATAGATGAACCATTAAAATATGACATATGGGATTATCTTGGTGTAAGGGATAAAATAGTATTTTTAAAGGTTGATAGTGAGGAAATGAAAAAGGCTATCATTTCTAATCTTAAATTTGACCTTGCCTTCGTTGATGGTGAGCATTTTGATCCTTACCCAGAGGGTGATTTTAATTTAGTCAAGCACTGTGGTAGGGTCATAATGCACGACTATGTTAAAGAATTTCCAGACGTTATACGATTTGTTGATACTCTTGAAAGCAAGGAGATAGTGGGTTGTTTTGTTTACTGGGAAGATTCACTTAATGTTGACACCGTATTAAGACCTGAGTTTAACAGAAATGTGGACTATGTAGATAAATACATTGTAGGAAAAGGTATTGATATGGGGTGTGGTTCCTGTCCATTATTGCGAGCAGATTGTTTGCATGTCGATATTTCCCCTCAGCCGGTAAAAGATAATTTTATACAGACAGACGCTTTTAATTTCCTGCAAGATGATGAAGTTGACTATATTTTCAGTTCTCATATGGTCGAAGACTTGGGTAGCAAGGAACTTGTTATTGAGTGTATTAACCGATGGTCTTTAATGCTTAAACCTGGTGGGCATCTTATTTTATTACTTCCTGATATGCAGGGGGGCAGATACCCCAAAGTTGGTGATGAAGGGGGCAACCCTTCTCATAGGGTAGATGTTGGTGTTGAGTTTATAAATGGCATAATCCCTAATTTAAAAATGTTAGAAATGATACAGATTGACACCATACCTCACGACCAAGGCTGCACCTTTGATGTAGTATTTAGAAGAAAGTAAAATGTCAACTCTTAGGTTTTTTGATTTAAATAAGTATATTTGCAAATATGGCTTGGTTAATTTTATTGAGACTGGAACATTTTATGGTGATAGTTTGGATTATGCTATTAATTTTAGTATGAAGGAATATTGGTCTATTGAATATTACAAGGAAACATATGATAATGTTCTGCCTAAGTATTTGAATAAATCTAATGTTCATGTGATAAATGGGCACAGTCCAGAAGTGCTTGCTAAAATACTACCAAAAATAAAGGAACCGATATTGTTTTGGCTTGATGCTCATTTCACACCAGATAATCGTAATCTAAGTGAAATACCTGCTGAAATACTTATGCCGTTAAAAAAAGAGATGGAAATTATACTCAGTTCAAGAAACGGGGAAGACGTTATTTTAATAGATGATTTCCAGATGTTTTGGGAAGGAAGATTTGGGTATTTAGCTGATAAGTTTTACGATGAAAGTTTTCTTAACGCATTTAGAGATAAATATATCATCAATGAATATAGGGATGATACTGGTTATTTAGAAATGATTCCCAAAAAGGAACTACTAAAATGAGCGAACCTGCTGAAACTTGCAAATACTGTGGTAGCAAGTACAAACAAAAGGATACCACCCCACTGAACTTCTTCTACCAGTGGTATCGCAACAACCGGCACAACATCAGGGATGCAGCACAAAGGGACTTTGGAATTGACCTGCTGCCCGGTGATACCGCTGCTCAGTATGTAAAGGAGATTGTGCTGGAAAAGCTCAAAGAATTACCGAAAGGTGAAATGTATGAACTCGAAAGTAGATTTAAAATCTGATTTAACCGTATTTCTATTACAGCAGAACCATCCCAATTCAGATATTGACAAAGCAACAGCAAACATAAAGGATGTTGTTAATAAGATCGTAATTGTTGAACAGCACCATGAGATAAAGAACCACACCATTGACACTGAATGGTATGGGATATTGTACGATAACGAGGAGTTCCAGGAAGACCTACTGACCGCACTTCCTGTTTTCATGGAATTTGATTATGACTATCTGGTTATTTACAAGCGCAAGATAGCGAACAACCAGATGCGGGTGTGGATTGCCCCACGGTTCTTCAGGAAGCACATAGTCTTGAGAGATGATTGTATGCTGCCTAAGAAGCGGGTAAGTAGTCAGCGGTTTAAGAGTGAAAAGATGCTTGATGGATGGGTAACAGAAAACGAGGATATAGTACAAAATGCCAATCATGCAATTTAAACCGGAAGATTATAAGAGGATAATGGACGCTCTTGACAGGGTAAAGAAGACTGCCCACAAGGAAATTGAGGACACCATGCAGCGAGATTGCGCTACTCAGTTCCGGTTCAGGTTGATTAACAATATGGTAGGTAATAAGTTTTCGTCTCGGTTTGTTCCACTAACTAAACGCTATGCTGCATGGAAAGCTAATGTTTATAAGGGGTATCAGCAGTTCTGGATGCTTGGCGGTGACTTAATGAAAAACTTGCAGGTATTCAAGGACAGGTACGATAAGCAGGATGGATGGATGGCCGGAATACCGGCAGGTGTTATGGATAGGGGTGGTAAAAACTGGGCAATGAATGACCCACCAACACTAATATCTGAGTATGCCCGTACAAACGAATTTGGTGGTGGTAAAAAACCAGAACGACCAATGTTCAGGTACACACAGGATGAGTTTATCGATGATGGTTCTCTTGACCAGTTTGGCAAGGCAGCATTACAGAGGATAAAACTACAATGGCGATGACACCTGCTGAATATGTAGAACAAATTGATAAAGCCTTTAATACCTATAAAGGTCGCATTTCAAGATACGATAAGTTGTGGAGTACGTTTTCGTATCCCATGAATGCGGAAATCCGCAGTAGGATTGCAGACAAAGATAACTCTGAATTGCTGAAAATAGAACTCAGGAATGTGCTTAACTACTGGATAATAATATCAGAATTGATTGAAACCTACTATATCGGTGGTCTTGCAAACATGGTTCACCGGATGAATCTGTGGATAGAGGCAAAGCAGCTTAAAAAAATTATATTGACATAGTGGTATCTATTTTTTACAGAACATGCAGATTATAAAATTTGAGCCAAAAGACATATATGTAACGGTTGAGTTTTCCTTAAAGCAGGTAGAGATGCTGCTTGATGTCTGCGATACCATAGACATTATCATTGACAAGGATAAACCAAAACCGGAGTTTGAAAAAGCAGTTGAGTATTTTAAAAGTGTTTTCAAAGAGTTAGACAGTTTTGTGAGTAGCATAAAAAGGGTGGAAGCTAATGGCTCTTGACCCGACAGCGAGAGAAGCGAATTTCAGAGATTCCATAAAAAAATACTTCATTGATAACTTATATAAAACAGAACGGATTCAATTACTGTTTGATAAAGGGCTAACTGTTCCTAAAGTCCAGGGTGTTACCGATGTTGATAAGTGGGTAACGATAAACTTTGGGCCGATGGAACGGGACTTTGCTCTTGCGACAGTTGATATAATTTGCTGCACAAGAAAAGACAGCGAAGGTTTCAAACTTGCACAACTAAGTGATACGGTATCAGGGTATTTACATGATTCCACGCAAACCGATGGCATGAGAAAAATAACTCTTTACCGGAGTTACGCAAACCAGGCATGGGAAAACATTGGCGGAATGCTGGTGCAGGATGTTCAGGAATCAGCGCAAATGGAGGCTGATGACCAGACGAAGTTCAAAATATTGACCTGCCGGATAATGTGGGCAGTTAAAATTTAACCATGTGAGGGCAAATATAACATGGAAAACCAAGAAGAAAAACCAAGACGAGCATTCATAAACTGCGAAAAATGCGGGAAACGCCTGATTGAACGACTGCCAAATGGATTGTGGAAGTTCATGTTTGGCAAAGGAAATGAAGGAATAGCCAAACCACCAGTTCAGATGCTTATTTATGGGTCGGTAAAGATAATGTGCCTGCGGCGTGGGTGTGACCATGTAAATACCTTGGATTATCTCCCTGTTCATAAATCGGGAGAAAACCAACAAAATATACCATACATTAAAAGAGAGTTCATTTTTACAAACCCTATAGTTTAGCTTCTCAATTAGCCTGCTAAAACTAATACAATCAGCAGGTATCCTGCCTGAAATTCTCCACAAAAATAACAAATATTTAACATATCGTTACATTTTAAAACGAAAGGAGGTGATTGCGTATGGCAAGAAAAGGCCCTACTACTGTATTCCCGCAAGCGGCTGAGGCAGGACTGGCACAGATTCGTGTTGGCCCGTCAGCATCTAATATAACCAAAACCGGCAAGGCACTTACAGCAGATAATAGTATTGGTGCAATGGCATCTACGAAAGTAGGTTCTAATACTGAGTGGCTACGATTGATGTCTGGATTTCCTGAACTTGAGGATTATGCTGTTGTAACTCAGGAAACTGCATATCTTGAATGTGCGTTTCGTGAAATAACACCATATACTTTGTCTTTGGCTGCTGGACTTGATCCAACTGCTCAAACCTATAAGGCAACATCAGCTTCATATCAGTCTGGTGAAGTAGCTCTTGGTGGACGTTCTGCACCTGTTTATATCCGTGTTGAGGCTGAATATACTTATCCAAATGGGACAAAGTATATGACGGTAATTTACCCACGAGCACAGGCGACCGCCAGTATTGAACTTGATTGGTCAAATTCTGAGTGGGCTGCATGTCCTCTCAGACTCGAAGCAAAACGTGCAGATGGTGAGATTGATGGTGGTGATAATGTATGGAATGCTGCACCGCTTGGTCACATTATCTGGACATAACATAACCTTTTAAAAGGAGAAAACCAATGAGTGTGGAGAAAAACGAAAGTCAGAAAATCAATCCGCAGATTACGGAAATCGAAATAGGTGTTCGTGATCTGCGGAATTTAAAAATATATCCACTGTCTGTTGCTGACCAAATGGCTGCATCAGACATTATAACTGAAGCTGTGCAGCAATTCTTCAACACTAAAGATGTCGATAACAGTGTTGATCTTGCTGCATTTTTTATTGGAACAATTCAAAAGAACCTGGCACGGGTGATAGGACTGGTAACTGACCTTAAAAAAGGTGAAATAGCCAATCTGTATAAGGATATTACCAATGCCCAGATGTCGAAACTGTTACATACGGTTTATGACATTAACTATGCCTGTATTGCAGATGACTTAAAAAACGCCCTGAGCCTCCTGATGGGCAATGTATTGCCGAAGATAATAACGGCACTACCATCGGAGAGGCCGTCAGCTATGTCTGCGAGCGATACGGTTACGGGATCGACCTCTTTTTCAGGAAGTCCTTCCGAGAAGGTGGATACACCTTTGGTCAACTGATAACGCTGTATAAACACGCACAGCAGCGTGAGGCAGAACAGATGAAGTTCATGGCTGCTATTCACGGCGTATCACTTGATGGTGATAATAAAGAAAAGGTTGATTTTAATGATTCTGGCGTTGATACCAGTTCATATTTGGGAAAGACACAGGTTAATTATCAACCGCCACAGCAACAGCAGCAGCAACCAGTTGGATTTATGAAGTTTGGCGACCCACGGGAATACGAGAAGATGACACCAGAAGCGCGTGAGGAATTGACCCAA
>Ga0315284_10014448_pt1 | contig 11245 bp, 13 predicted proteins | sample YL17G09_16_MG_FD_203696 | JGI IMG/M metagenome (GOLD analysis project Ga0315284, IMG submission 203696) | Sediment microbial communities from Yellowstone Lake, YNP, Wyoming, USA - YL17G09_16 | ecosystem: Environmental > Aquatic > Freshwater > Lake > Sediment | place: USA: Wyoming | collected...
TGAGCGCAAAGATGACCCAAAGAACGCCAAGAAAAAGAGTAATGTCCGCAAGATTTTGAAGATCCGCTTGAACGATTCAAGGGTGGGAGCGATAAAGTGCCGCTGGGCCCAGATGGAAAATTTCAAGTGCTGTTTGTCTGCACGGGCAATCTGTGCCGCAGCCCCATGGCGGAAGGCCTGCTGAAGCAGAAGCTCACCGGCCCACTGAAGAAGAAGGTGCGGGTGGTTTCGGCGGGCACGGAGGCGCTGGAGGGCTTCCCCCCCACTCTGCGCGGGCTGCACGCGGCAGCTTTTTTCAATGTGGACTTATCGCATCACCGCTCGCAGCCCGTAACGCCCTGGCTGCTGAAGCACAGCGATTTGATTTTGGTCATGGAAATAGATCATTTCGATACCATTCGCCGCCTCGATCCTGAGGCCGCGAAGCGAACCTATTTATTAAAGGAATTCGGCCTTCCTCCGGACCATTCCGGGGGCATCCTCTCCGTGAAGGATCCCATTTCCGGCGACGAGACGGTCTATCTGAAAGTGTATCAGGAACTGGACGAAGAGACCAGCCGCATCTTGCCTCATATCGCGCAGGTGGTTGAGAGTGTGGGATGAAGCTCCCAAATCGGTTCTGGTCATTCAGACGGCTTTCATCGGCGATGTGGTCTTGACCATACCGCTCTTGGAAGCCGTGAAGATTTTATGGGCCGAAGCGGAAATGGACGTGGTGGTTAGACCGCCCTCGCCTAATCTACTCGAGACTCTGCCCTATCTGCGCCATATCTGGGTTTATGACAAGCATGGCCGCGACGGCGGCGCCGGAGGCTTCCTGAGACTGGCGGCGCAGCTCCGATCTCAAAGGTACGACCTGGCGCTGCTGCCCCACCGATCCCTGCGCAGCGGCTTGCTGGCTCGCAGCGCCGGCATCCCCCTGCGGGTCGGCTTCAGCCGGGGCGGAGGCAAACTGCTGCACTCCCATCGCATCCCCTATCCCGCGGCGATGCACGAAATCGCGCGCAATCTGCAGCTCCTGACCCCTTTCGGGCCGATTCCGCAGGTTGACCCGCCCGTTGTCCTTCCCGCCGAAGAAGACATTGCCGCAGTGGATCACAAACTGCAAGCGGTGAAACCGCCCCTCATGGCACTGGCGCCGGGATCCGTCTGGTTCAGCAAGCGCTGGCCCGAAGTCTATTTCGCCAAACTGGGGAGGCGGCTGGCGGCGGAGGGGATTTCCGTCGCGCTCATTGGAGGAATCGAAGACCGGCCATTGGGCGAGCGCATCCGCGCCGCCGTTGGGTCCGATTGCCTCAATCTCTGCGGCGAGCTGACCTTGCGGCAGTCGGTGGAAGTCCTGCGCCGCTGTCAACTGCTGGTCACCAACGATAGCGCTCCAACGCACCTGAGCGTGGCCGCCGGGACATCGGTCCTGACCCTCTTCGGCTCGACCATCCCCGAATTTGGATTCGCTCCTTACGGCCCGAAAGGAAAATCGGTGGCCATAGAACTCTATTGCCGACCCTGCACCAATCATGGCCGTCAAAAATGCCCGGAGAAGCACTTCCGCTGCATGCGCGAATTGACGCCGGAACGGGTGTATGAGGAGATCCAGAGATTGCTGCCCGCCTTGCGCCCATGAAGATTCTGCTGGTCATCGGGCATGAAGGGATCTATTCCGGCGCCTCCTACCAGGCCCTGTATCTGGGCCAGGGCTTGAAGGATCGCGGGCATGAACTGCATTGCGTCTGGGGTCCGGCTGCCGGAGATCCCTCTCTGGAGAAAGTCACCGAAGCCGGCCTGAAGCTGCACACCATCTCCATGAAGAAGAAGTTGGAGCTGAACGCGATCGGCACGCTGCGGCGGCTCTTAAAGTCCGAAAAATTCGACGCTGTTCACTGCTTCAAGGGGATGGCGATGTACCGGGTCCTCTGGGCCTCCTGGGGCCTTCCCATCCCGGCCCTGATCTTCAACCGAGAGGTGTCAAAGCCGCTGGAATACTTTCAAGGATCCAAATACCGATCCGCCAAAGTGGATCGCGTCGTCGCGGACTCTCAGGCCGTTCGGCAGATCCTCATCCACAGCGGTCGTTTGCATCCGGAAAAGGTGGTCGTAATTTACGATGAGGTGGATCTGGAACGGTATCGGCCGGAGGTTAGCGGCGCGATGGTTCGGCGAGAATTTGGGATCGAAGATAAGGATTTTCTCTGCGGCGTGGTGGGCAATTATGCTCCCTGGCGCGGGCAGGAATATTTCCTGCAGGCGGCGGCTCAAATCGCTGCGGCGGGGAGCGAATTCGATCATGTCAAATTCCTGCTGGTCGGCAAGGAAACGGATTATTTGCAGCCTCTGTCGCGCGAATTGAATCTAACCGGCCGGTTGCACTTTACCGGGTTTCGCAAGGATCTGGAGCAGGTGGTCGCCGCCATGGATCTGGTCGTGAATTGTTCCATCGAGGTCGAAAGCCTGTCCGGAGCCGTCACCATCGCCATGGCGTGCGGCAAACCCGTCGTGGGGACGAGCATCGCCGGGACGCCGGAGCTGGTGGAGGAGGGGCTGACCGGCTTTCTGGTGCCTCCGCGCGATGACCGCGCCCTGGCCGACGCGATCATGAAATCGGCTCGCTTGACGACCGCCCAGAGAGCCGAGATGGGCAAGAGCGGCCGTGAAAAAATGGAACGGCAATTTTCGCGCCGAGTGCGAGCGGAACAGATGGAGGCACTTTATCAAAAGGTCATTCGTGGCAAAGAACGCAAAGCGTGACCGATAAGGCATCAGTCTTATGAGTTATCAAAGACGCAAGGAGTTTTTGGTTTTCGGGGCGCCGAAGATCGAGCAGGCCGAAATTGATGAAGTCGTCGCCACTCTGAAATCCGGCTGGCTGGGGACTGGACCCAAGACGGCGCGCTTCGAGGGCATGTTCCAAGAATATATTGGGACAAAACATGCCCTGGCGGTATCATCCTGCACGGCGGGATTGCACATTGCCATGATCGCCGCGGGAATCGGCTCCGGCGATGAAGTGATTACCACGCCGCTGACTTTCGCGGCCACGGCCAATGCCATCCTCCATGCGGGCGCCCAGCCCGTCTTCGCCGACGTCGAACCGGGGACTCTCAACTTAGATCCCGCACAGGTGGAAAGACGAATCTCACCGCGGACCAAGGCCGTCATCCCGGTGCATCTTTATGGCCGTCCCTGCGCCATGTCCGCGCTCCTGGAAATCGCCGAACGCCATAAGCTCATGGTGCTGGAGGACGCCGCGCACGCCATCGAAGCTCAATATCACGGCCGCAAGATCGGCGCGATGGGGTTGGCGGGATGCTTCAGTTTCTACGTCACCAAGAACGTGGTAACCGGCGAAGGTGGCATGGTGGTCACCGACGACCCGGAGATGGCCAATCGGATCAAGATCCTCTCTCTTCACGGGCTTTCGGCCGACGCCTGGAAACGCTACAGCGACTTCGGATACCGCCACTACGAGGTGGTTTTTCCGGGCTTCAAATCAAACATGACGGACATTCAGGCGTCTCTGGGACTTCACCAACTCGCTCGCGTGGAGAAAAATTTGCAAAGGCGGGAGGAGATCTGGGCGCGGTATGAGGCCGCTTTAGCCGATCTGCCGATGGATTTGCCTCCCCCGCCCGAGCCGGATACGCGCCACGCGCGACATCTCTATGCGCCTCTGCTGAAATTGGACCGGATCGGTATGACCCGAGACGAATTCATGCATAAATTGCAGGCGGAAAATATCGGCAGCGGAGTGCATTTTGTTTCCCTGCATCTGCAGAAATATTATCGGGAAACTTTCGGATACCAACCGCAGGATTTCCCCGTAGCCTGCGAGGCGTCGCAGCGCACAGTTTCACTGCCGCTTTCTGCCCGCCTGAGCGATGAAGACGCCGACGATGTGATCCGCGCCGTAAGGCATATCTTGGGCGCGTGACATGTCCGCTTTCCGCCGCATTCTCCTAATTCAATTGCGAGCCATCGGCGACGTTATTTTGACCACTCCTGCCATCCGCGTTCTCAGACGGCATTTTCCCGAGGCTCAAATTGACTTTCTGACCAATGCCGCTCCCGCAGAAGTTTTGCAGAATAATCCCCACTTGAATGAGATCTTAATCTACCTCTACTCCCCAAAGGACGCCGCGGGGCTTTTCCGTGAGGCCCTGCGTCTGCGCAAACGAAAATACGATGTCGTGATAGACTTTTTGGGCACGGCGGCTACAGCCCTGATGACCCGGTTCAGCGGAGCGCCGATGCGGGTCGGGTACAAGCTGCGGTTCCGGCGAATGGCCTATACGCACCATGAGATCGGCTACCGCGGAGAGATTTACAATCCGCTGACCAAATTTTCGCTGCTGAGACCGCTGGGAATTCACGAAGAGGAATCGGCGCCGGAGATATTCGTACCGGCCGCGGCGGAGAGATGGGCCGAGGAATATATTACGCACGCTGGACTGGTCGACCAATCGGTAATCGCCCTGGCGCCGCAAGCCAAACGGCTGGTCAGACGATGGACGGCAGATGGATTTGTTGCCGTGGCGAATTGGCTCCAAAGTCAAGGACATCGAGTCATTCTGATTTGGGCTCCCGGCGAGATGGATTATGTTCAGGCCGTCGCGAATAAAATCCAACCACGGCCGCTCCTTTCACCCCCAACCAGCCTCATGCAGTTGGCGGCGCTGCTGAAGCGCTGCCGACTCCTGGTCTGCAATTGCGGAGGAGCCAAGCATGTGGCGGTAGCCGTCGGAACCCCCACCTTCACAATTCACGGGCCGACGGATCCGCGCGTCTGGACCCCGCCCAATGATCCGCGCCACGGTTTTGCCCGCAGCGCCACTCTGCACACAGAGGATGTCAGCGCGGAGCAGGTGATCCAGGGCCTTCAGGCGATGCAGATTCCATGAAGATTTTAATCTCGGCCAATGTCGTTTGGTGGAATGCTTCGGCCTACTACGCCGTGACGGCGGCTCAGGCGCTATCAGCGCGCGGGCACGATGTGACGGTGCTGGCTCACTATTTGACCCCCGCTTTTCGGCAAGGCCAAGATCGGGGGCTGAAGGTCGAAGGAGAATTCCAACTCCTCAGCAAGAATCCATTGAAGCTTTGGGGAATTCAGCGAGGACTCCGAGCGTGGTTGGAGCGGGAAAAGTTTGATTTGATCAATCCCCACCGGCCCGAAGACTATTTCCATCTGGCGCTCGCGAATCGGTCGCGCGGCCACAAATCCAAGCTGGTGCGGACCGTCAGCGATGTGCGGATACCGGCAAAGAATCCGCTGAATCGCCTGTTGCATCGAAGATGGACGGACGGCCTGATCTATTGCGCACTGTGCTGCCGCGAGCGATATCTCCAGGATTTGAATCTGGCTGGGATACCAGAAATGGTAATCTACAGCGCGCTGGATGTGGAGACATACCGCGCGGGAGATTGGAGGGGCGGCAATCACTTTTCCAGCCTGCCTTCGCCCCGGATTTCGATGGTAGCACGGCTTTCGCCGAACAAGGGGCATCGCAATCTGATCGAAGCGGCGGCCATGATTTTGCCCCAAATCCCGGCGGCGACATTTATTGTGGCCGGCAAAGAGGAGGAGGTCAGCGTCCCCGAGCTTCGGGACTACGCTCGGCAACATGGCGTGGAGAAGTCATTCGTATTTGTCGGTCATCTCGAAGATCCCCGGGAGTTGATCGCGGTGAGCGATATTGGGGTTATCGCCTCGACGGAATCCGAGGTGATTTCGCGGGCGGCGCAGGAGTTTTTCGCCTTCGGCGTGCCGGTCATAGCGTCCCGCGTGAATGTGCTGCCGGAAATGGTGGAGGAGGGATTTAATGGGTTGCTATTTAATCCCGGGGATGCTGCTGGACTGGCCGCTGCGGTGCGGCGTCTGGCTGTGGACGAGCCATTGCGAAATCGGATGGGGGAACAAGCGCTAAGCAGAGTCCGACAGCGTCATGATTTGTCCGTGTTGGGTGACGAAACCGAGACCTTTTTCAGCCGCGTGCTTTCGCCGGGATGCGAGGCGAAGAGAGCAAGCGGCCAAAAGGCTTGATTTTGGGACAGCAAGGCGGTAAATTGGGGCTCGACTAAGAAAGTCAAGAGACGAAGTAGATGGCTTCAAAATTGATGGTGTCCATATCCGGAGTGCGCGGAATCGTCGGGGATGGATTGACGCCGGATCTGGTGACAGCCTACGCGGCGGCGTTCGGAATTTACTGCCGGCGGGGCAAGATCGTCATGGGGAGAGACACGCGCACGTCGGGCGAGATGCTGCGGCATGCCACTCTGGCGGGATTGCTATCGGTCGGCTGCGAAGTCCTGGACTGCCGCATCGCGCCGACTCCGACAATTCAGTTGGCCGTGGAAAAGAGCGGCGCCGGCGGCGGTATCGCCATCACGGCTTCGCATAATCCCGCGCCCTGGAACGCGCTGAAATTTTTCAGCGGCGCAGGGCTCTTCCTGGATGAAAAACAGGCGGCCGAAGTTTTCCGGCTGAAGGAGACCTGGCACGAAGGCTGCGCCACCTGGGACAAGATGGGCTCGGTCGCGCCCTATGAGAATGCTATCGAGGAGCACATTTCGGCGGTGCTGGCCTGCCCGCTGTTTGATCTGGCCGCCATACGCAAGCGCAGCTTCAAAGTGGGCCTGGATACCGTCTGCGGCGCCGGCGGAATGCTCCTGCCGCAGCTGCTGGCGGAACTGGGTTGCCAGGTGGTCAAAATCAATAGCGAGCTGACCGGACTTTTTCCCCATAATCCCGAGCCGCTGCCCGAGAATATTGGCGCATTAGGAACGGTGGTGCGCGAGAATCGCTGCGAGATCGGCTTCGCTGTTGATCCCGATGCAGACCGTTTGGCAATAGTAGATGAAACCGGCGCGCCGGTCGGCGAAGAGAACACGCTGGTGCTGGCGGCGCGGCTGGTCCTGTCCAAACAGATAGGGCCGGTGGTGGCCAATATTTCGACGACACGAGCTCTGGATGATGTCGCGCGACAGGCCGGCGCGCCCATGCACCGCACCAAGGTGGGCGAGATTCATGTCGTCCGAAAGATGCAGGAAGTCAAAGCGGTCATCGGCGGCGAAGGCAACGGCGGAGTGATCTTCCCGGCCATTCACTTGGCGCGCGATTCGGCCGTGGGCATAGCCATGGCGCTGCAATCGCTGGTGGAATCGGGCGGCACGCTGTCCGGTTTGATGAAGACGCTGCCCCACTACGAAATTGCCAAGCGCAAGCTCCCCATCGGCAATCTGAATGCCCAAGAAGTGCTGGCCCATCTGTCCCAGCAGTTCAAGTCAAATGAGCAGGATCATACCGACGGCCTGAAAGTCCTGCGCGCCGACGGCTGGTTCCACGTGCGGCCGTCCAATACCGAGCCGATTCTGCGCATCTACGCGGAAGCTCCGACAATGAAACAGGCGGAAAGCTTGGCGGACACCGCCGCGAAAGCCATTGATAAGATGTCATCAGGAGGCGCGCGATGATCCTGTGCAAAGTCGTCGGCGACGTGTATGCCACCGTCAAGAATCCGCATCTCGAGGGGAGCAAGATCCTGATCGTGCAGCCGCTCGATACCGACTTATCGCCCAAGGGAGCGACGCTTCTGGCTCTGGATCGCGTGGACGCCGGGCCGGGCGATATCGTGCTCGTCAACAAGGAAGGCGGCAGCGCGCGGATCATCTTCCAGAATCCGAATATCCCGCTGCAGGCGGTGATTGTGGCGGTTGTGGACGGCGTGGACATCGCCGTAAAAGAATAAATAGGTCGCTGGTCGTTGGTCATTAGTCGTTTCAATTGTCATTCCCGCGAAAGCGGGAATCCAGAAAATAAGAGAGGTCCTCAACATGAATCACGTGAATGAAAAATTCGTCGTGGACCGAAAGGGCAAGAAGACTGCGGTGATCGTGCCCATTGACGAGTATGAGCAACTGTTGGAGGATTTGCACGATCTGGCGGTCGTGGCCGAACGTCGAAGCGAAAAGACCATCAGCCTGACGCAAATGAAGAGACGGTTGAAGAAAGATGGACTCTTATAAAATCATCTTCAAGCCGTCAGTCCATAAGGATTTGCGCAAGCTGCCCAAAACGGTCGTCCAGCGAGTTCTTGCGCAAATCGTAGATTTGAGCGAAAGGCCATTCCCATCGAATTGCATAAAGCTTGAAGGCGCAGAGCGGCTCTATCGCCTTCGCGTCGGCGACTATCGCGTCATCTATCAAGTGGGAACATCAGCCAAGGAAATCGTCATTCAATATATTCGGCACCGGCGCGAAGCATACAGGAAATAGGCGCAAGATCATAAAGAGCTGAAAGCTGTAAGCTGAAAGCTGATCGCTGAGAGCTACCCATGGAAGACCTAATCGCCAGAGTCGTATCCGAAATGATCCCCCCGGGAAAAGCGGATCAACCGGTCTGTCAGGATTCCCCCGGAGCCTGTTCCACCTGCGGCCGCTGCCCGGTGCACCGCCAACGCGAGGTCGAGCAGATCACCGCGGCGGGAGCGGAGAGAATCAGCCTGGCTCCGGGCGGCATCGCCTCGCTGAAATCGAAGATCGCGCGCCTGATTGACCACACGCTGTTGAAGCCCGAAGCCACCGAGCCGGAGATCCGCAAGCTGTGCGAAGAGGCGGTGCGCTACGGTTTCGCCTCGGTCTGCGTGAACGGCTGCTGGGTGCCGCTCTGCAAAAAGCTGATCACCGGCGGGCCCCAAGAGGGGGGCAGGCGCGTCAAGATTTGCGCCGTGGTGGGATTCCCGCTGGGAGCCAACAGCACGGCGGTCAAAGTTTTCGAAGCCGCCCAAGCCGTCAAGGACGGCGCGGATGAGCTGGATATGGTCGCCAACATCGGCTGGATTAAAACGGGCAAGATGGATTTGGTGGAGCAGGAGATTCGCGAAATCGTCAAGGCCGCCAGGGGCCTGCCGCTGAAGGTCATCATCGAGACGGCGCTGCTGACGGACTCGGAGAAGGTGCGCGCCAGCCTGGCCGCGAAAGCGGCTGGCGCCGCCTTTGTCAAAACCTCAACGGGCTTTGGAAAAGGTGGCGCGACACCCGGCGACGTGGCCTTGATGCGCCGCGTGGTCGGGCCGAAGATGGGCGTGAAAGCTTCCGGCGGCGTGCGCGATTTCGGCACCGCTCTGCAGATGATCGAATCCGGCGCGACGCGCATCGGCGCGTCGGCGTCGGTGGGAATAGTAAGTTAGGGAGATATTAGGAGGCAAAAATGACGCCAACTCTACAAAGCCGTTTCGAAGTGGTGCCGGTTGACCGACTCGAGTGGGATCTAAAAAATCCGCGCATCGCGCGCTTATTGGAGATGTATAAGGAGCCACTGACCGATTCACAGGTTGAGCTCGCTCTCATCGCCGGAACCGGGCAGGAGAGCGAAGGCGGCCCGAGTTTCTCAGCTCTTAAGCAGGCGATACGCACAAACCGAGGGATAATACATCCAATCATTATCAATAAAGAACAAGATGGCCGCCTCATTGTGATTGAGGGAAACACGAGGGTACTGATCTATCGCCAGTTTCTTAAGGAAGGTATCCAGGGTGATTGGGAACACATCCCTTGTATGGTGTACGAATGTCTCAGCGAGCAAACGATAGATGCTATTCGGCTGCAAGCCCACCTCGTGGGAGTAAGGCAGTGGGATCCTTACTCGAAAGGTAAGTACCTAAACCATCTATACAACGGTCAACATCTCACACTTGATCAAGTCGTGGACTTCTGCGGCGGCGACAAGCATGAAGTGCTGAATTACATCAATGGATTTAACGACATGGAGCAGTATTACCGTCCAGTCCTTGACAGTGACGCCGAGTTCGACGCGACGCGGTTTAGTGCCTTTGTTGAGCTTCAAGCACAACGAATCAGAGATGCGCTGCTTAGGGCTGGTTTCACTAAAACAGACTTTGCAACATGGGTACATGAGCATAGATTGTATCCCTTGGAAACTGTGGGAAACCTCCCGAGGATTTTGCAAAATTGATAATAACAATGATCACGAAAATCCTTTCAGTCATTTTATAGCACATGAGACCTATCTATGACACTTTCATCTGAACAGGATATAATCCGATTCCTACATCGGGTGGGGAAATCCACTCTTCAGCAGGGGATTACTATCCCAATTGAATCTCAACGTTCGTGGTTGGTAAATATCCAAAAAGGTCAAACTATTCCAATCCAGATATATTTTGGAGAGAATAAATCAGTATCTGCACATTTACGCCGATTGAACAACGCTCGAGGCCATCTTCAATTTCGGTACGAAAATAAGGATCAAAAAGATCTTAGGGAGTATTTAACAAATACATTTGGCGAAATTGGCTCAGTTCATGACTTCTTACTGGAAATATCAGAAGTCTCAAATCGATCATTTCTGTTTAGACCAATTAATGGAATTTCGCAAGCGAATACGACCTTATCATTATATAAACCGTATTATCACAATATATCGAAAAGAGACTCCTATTCAATGTCTGAATTATCAGAGCTATATCACTGTATCAGCACTACTTCGTTCAAAAACAATTTTACACAAAATGATTACAACAACGATATTGCAGAGCGATTATGCCAGCTCGGATGGAACAAAGAAGTCCGGATAATTAAGGAGATAGGTTTACGTTGTGACTTTGAGAAATGTGGCATTTGGGTTGAAATAGAATTCGGCAACGCGCGAACATACTATCAAGATTATATCAAGTTTATGCTTGCCGCAAAATACCGGAAAAGTCATTGTGGCGTCCTTCTCTGTCCGACGGATTCCCTTGCTCAATTATTATGTGAAATAGGAAGAGAACGAGCAATAGAGAACTCATATAAAAAGCGAATTCGGCCTCCTATATACTCAGGAATGATGACTTACGAGAAAGCAATAAGAGAAATCCAATATATTCGTCACATTTTCACTAAAGAAATGATTATTGCTGGTATAGATATAATTGCACATAAGTAGGATGCCATATTTTCACGTGGGAGTTGCCACGTACAGTTAAGACAATTCGGTATTATGGCCAATCAGTAAATAATTCCAAGGATATCTTTGTTGGCGGCATTGGGGCCACCTTAATGCCCGAATATATTGGTAAGTTTGCAGATTGCACAATCGCGACCGGACTACTGGACAGCCGCGGCAAACTGGGAAGGGGATCGCCTGTCTTGGAGTGTGAGGTCCCCGACTATGATATTATTGATTCCGTGGAGTACGAGTATGTACCGAAGGACACGTTTTTCTTGAAGGCTACCAAGGGATGTGTGCAT
>Ga0315284_10014449_pt1 | contig 11245 bp, 8 predicted proteins | sample YL17G09_16_MG_FD_203696 | JGI IMG/M metagenome (GOLD analysis project Ga0315284, IMG submission 203696) | Sediment microbial communities from Yellowstone Lake, YNP, Wyoming, USA - YL17G09_16 | ecosystem: Environmental > Aquatic > Freshwater > Lake > Sediment | place: USA: Wyoming | collected...
CAGATCAACAGAGCGCTGCAGAATATGCGAAAGCCAGCAAGCTTCTGTTCGATAGTTACGCCTACATGAACAGGGCAGGCAGCGAGGAGGATCAAGAGAAGAAGACTAGACTGTATACGATGGCTGAGAAGGTTCTGCAGGCGTCAGCATCTTCTTATGACAAAGCAGACCAGCCTGGGAAGAAGGACCAGGTTCTGAAGCTCCTAGCGAAGGTTCAGCAGGACAAGGAGCTCGCAATCTCACTGACAGAGATCCTTCGCGCCCCAGATGTGGTCTCCACAACGATGGCTTTCTCTTCTCCAACTCCCACATATGAGACCGCGGTGGGACTTGACAGATTCGCACACGCAGATATTCAAGCCAACCTAATCGCTCCCAAGAAGGAGCTAAAGATGGACGAAGATCTGATTCTGGGGATCGAGCTGGTCAATGCCGGAAGAGGCCCTGCTCAGCTCATCAAGCTACAGGATCTCCTCCCGAAAGGCTTCACATTGCGAGAGGAACCAGGAGGCTATCGGATGGAGGATAGCTACCTGGATCTGCGAGGAAGACGTCTCGATCCACTGAAGACGGAGGAGATCAACCTCATCCTCAAGCCGACCCACCGGGGCCAGTTCGCTCTGAAGCCTCGGATTCTTTACCTGGATGAGAGCGGCAAGTACAAGTCCCATGAACCTGAACCGATTAAAGTATCGGTCGGGATCGAACCGACGGCCCCCGCGGATAAGGCCCTCCACGTGGACACACGGGAGGCGGCGGAAGCGCGTTCATTGCTTGCTGGCCTGAACGTTGTGACCTTGTCTCATTATCGCATCGTCGGCAACTATGTGCGCTACGGCGGGGCCGTGTGTAACGCTCTGAAGGACGCCCGGCAGAAGATAGTGGCCGCGTGTCAGGGCTCGTCCCCGAAGAGGGAGAACTACATCATTTGGGCCCCTCCGGGAAGCGGGAAGACCTACTTCGCGCAGGAGGTCGCGGCCTTGCTCGGAGATTCCGTGCACTACCGTGAACTCAATCTGGCTAAACTCGACGAAGCGGAATTTCGTTGGGGGCTTGCGGAGCTTCGCAGCGTTCAGGGACCCTGCCTCTGCCTTGTGGACGAGGTGGACGCCAAGCCAAACGAGCCATGGCCGTACGAGGCACTCATGCCATTCCTGGACGCATCGGCCACCGAAGGCGCGCGCCTTGTCTTCGTGTTGGCGGGGAGCTCGGGCTCCAGCGTGGAGGACATGAAGAAGGCAATCGCCGCCCGACCGAAGGGTTCCGACATCCTCAGCCGAGTTCCAACCGACAACGAATACTCGATCCCGCCAATGGGTGTCGGCGACCGATTGTTGGTCGTGCTGAGTCAGTTCCGACAGGCCGGGAAACAGATGGGTCACGACGTCCGGGAAGTGGAGAAGCTCGGCCTGTACTACGTCGCTCTCAATCCCCGCCTGTCAAATGCCCGCCAGCTTCGTGAGTTCGCTGTGCGATGTGCGGAGAGAGTGCTTCCCGGTGACGATCGGCTCAAGTACGACAGCCTCTTCCATCCAGGAGACTTGGAGAACAAGATCTTCTGGACACAGGCTCTACAGTCCGCCAGCGCTCTGGTAGGCTCATTCCTCCTGGTCGAGGACTGAAAGCCACACTCCTGGAAGCGCGTAAGGTTCATATGCGCAAATTGCGGTGTAAACATTAATCCTCTCATCAAGATTAAAATGTGCGAGGGCCCGGATTATCGCCCGAAATCTACCGGTGATTAAAGGTGGATGCTTCACTTACCGGTAAGAAATGAGCGGGTTTCGGATCCCATTTTCTCGTAGGTAGAAAACCGGCTCCCTGCACTCACCAGCTTATCTCTTTCCAAACTCAGCCCTCATCCTGAAATACTCATCATGGCCGATCTCGCCTCGCGCGTAGCGCTGGTCAATGATGTCGAGGGGGCTAGGCTGCGGCGGGACATAGACCGGATAGGTATTGGAGCCAGGCCTCTCCCCAAATTCGCCAATCGCGAGTATCAGTATCAGGATCAGTATGATGGCCGGGACGGCCATGAAAGCCATGCCCACGCCCCAACCACCCATCATTCCATAGTCGCCACCCGTTCGCGAGAAGCTGCTTGCTGCTGCGATGCCAATCAGCACCATCGAGATCACGAGTCCGACTACAAGCCATACAGATGCACTCGTCTTTCTGCCAGTCATTGTGTCACCTCTTGAGATTGCTTACTCACGCGTACTTCCAATGTGTAGCGAATTTTGCCCGCGTGATGCATCGTTCACTCTTCACTACGTTATCGAACTTTCGCCGGAGCTGAAATTGCATCTAGCGACCGATTCAAACTTCTCTACTTGTCTTACCTCTCAACAGTGCTATATAGGATGCCCCTAACGCCTGTGAAACGTGAGATTCATCATGTCCTGCGAGTCCAATGAATCAGAACCACCATAGCCTGTGTGCAGCCAGCCTCAATAGATCAGGTTCACACTGGTGTCCAACCTGACACCACGTAGGTCACAGATCATCTATGAGTCCTCGGACGAAACACAATCGTTCGGTGTCAGCCTTAAATATCGAGTCGAATATGCAATTATTCGAATATCCGCACGATTCGACAAGGTGATGGCAGAATGAACGACGTCGTTTCCAAGATGCATGCCGAGATGTGTAAGGTGTTTTCGAACCAGTATCGAATTCAGATTCTGAATCAGCTGCGACACGGTGGCTTGAGCGTCGGCGTGCTGGCAAGGAATCTCGATCTTCCTCAGCCGCTTGTGTCTCAACATCTGGCAACACTAAGGCAGAAAGGAGTGGTCACACCTCATTCTGAAGGGACCAGCACGATCTATAAGATCTCAAATCTGAAAATCATCAAAGCGTGCGACCTCATGAGAGAAGTGATGATTGAAGAGCTTGAGAAGGCAACCAAGTTGGCCAAGCTGGCCAAGAAGAAGAGAAAAGAGACTGAGAGATGAGAAGGGAACTTGCAGGAAGTTGCAGCTGTCACAAGTGTCCTATGAAATGGGAGGGAATTAGATGAAAGACGAAATCAAAAACGGCGTGAATCTGACAAAATACCGCGAGTTTATTGAGACTGTAAAGCAAGAACCCGCCTTGGGCATCAAGAGACTGCAAGTCGAGGGGGAGTGGAATTCTGACGGACCTGCTCCTCATTTCGCTGCTTTCCTTGATGCTGAGAGCGGAAAGGTAAGGGTGGAGTTCGATGAGCCCCAGTTCCTCGGTGGAGGATTCACGGCACCCAATCCTAACCAATACTGCATTGCGGGAGCGATAGCCTGCTACGCTTCGAGCCTCTCGAAATGGGCCGCCATGAGCGGAGTCGGCATCCGCAAGCTGGTAATCAACGCCGCCGCGAACATCGACATGAGCAAGAGCCTTGGAGTGTCCGAGAATCCTCCGGTCGAGGCGATAGAGTTTGAAGTGATGGTCGATTCTGACACCACATTCGAGGAACTGCTGAAAGTCAAGAAGCTTGCGGATGAGCGATGTCCGGGCGTGTACTGTCTGACTCACGCACTTAAGTTAGACATCCAGCTCAGACGAATCGAGAAGTGAGAATGTGAACATCAATGTCACGCCGCAGATCGACCCCAACAGATACGATAGCAATAGATCTCAAGAATACCTAGATGTGCAATTCGCGCTGGGCCAGATTGACATAGAGGAGTATCGGCGCCGGCGCGATGCGGCTGCTTCTGAGCTTCAGGCAAAGGGAAGGCCCCCTCCCAAAGAGAGAGACAACCCCGTGAGGTGGCTTCAGATCATCGCGGTTGCGCTGGTCGTGCTAGTAGTCGTAACCGGCTTTCTCCTTGTTGCCCGTCCGTCGCCCTCCCTCTCAGTGTCAGTGTCCTCACCGCAGAAGATCTCTCAGACCGACCTCGATCGCATGACGTTGGGAGCCAATACGACGACATACGCCACCAACAATACTATCTGGGTCGGTTCTGGCGTGTCCAGGCTGGTTTTCGTGGCAGCCCCACCCGGACATGATGAGATCTTCGTCATCAACGGCCTGCTCAATCCGACGATATACATATCCAAAGGCTCGCAGCTGACGGTGACACTGGCAAACGCGGACCCTGGCATGTTCCACGACCTCGCCCTAACCACGAGGGATCCGCCATACTCCTCGATGCCGATGATGAGTCATATGAGCGGCCCCAGGACAAGCATGCTGTCGCCTGCTGAGATCGGCTACTACTGGGTGCAGGACATGCGCATTGCCGCGAATTCCCCCGGCAAATTCTGGTATCTGTGTGAATACGCAGATCATGCAGAAGAGGGGATGTACGGGAGCCTCGTCATACCTTGAGCTGATGGCAGATGAAACCGATCTACCTGGATTACAATGCAAGCACTCCGATTGACCCAGAAGTGATCGAGGAGATGCTGCCCTACCTTCGGGACCGCTTCGGGAATCCCTCGAGCAGTCATCACTATGGCCGCCAAGCCAAAGAGGGCATTGAAGAGGCTAGAAGGCACATTGCCGAGCTGATCAATGCCAAGACCGATGAGATGGTGTTCACCAGCGGAGGGACGGAATCAAACAACATTGCTCTGTGTGGCGTTGCATTCGCGAATCGCAAGAAATGCAAGCGAATCGTGACTTGCGTCACGGAGCATCCGGCGGTTCTGAACCCATGCCGATGGTTGCAGACGCAGGGCTTTGATGTCAAGTACGTTGGCGTTGACCGATTCGGGGTGGTGAACCTAGAGCAGCTCGAGACACTCGTTGACAATTCCACAATCCTGGTTTCCGTGATGCACGCCAACAACGAGACCGGCACCATCCAGCCGATCCGTGAGATCGCCAAGATATCTCATCGACAAGGAGCGCTCTTTCACACGGATGCCGCTCAGACGACCGGCAAGCTGAAAGTAGATGTGAATAGGATGAGCATCGACCTTCTGTCGGTGGCCGGGCACAAGTTCTACGCTCCGAAAGGGATCGGCGCGCTGTATGTCAGGGACGGAACGGATATTGAACCGTTCCTGCGGGGAGCTGGCCATGAGCATGGGTTCAGGCCAGGGACGGAAAACACGGCTAGTATTGTCGGGCTGGGGAAGGCGGCGGATATCGCCAAGAGAACGATGAGTGAGTATGTTCCCAGGATGCAGAGCCTGAGAGACCGCCTCCACGGTCTGCTCCTCAAGAGCATACTCGAACTCAGACTGAACGGACATCCCAAGAAGCGGCTGCAGAATACCCTCAATGTCTCAGTACCTGGAATCGATTCCGAGGAACTCCTCGCAGGTACCCCAGAACTGGCCGCATCGACAGGATCAGCATGTCATGCCGATCGAACGGAACCCTCCCCCGTGCTAACCGCCATGGGCGTGCCCGAGGAAGTGGCTCTTGGAACTCTCAGGTTGAGTCTTGGAAAATGGTCGACCGAGAAAGAGATAGATCGGGCTTCGAGTATCATCGGGGACGAGGTCGCGAGGCTGGGGCGCTACCCTTTCAAACCCTGTGAAACCAATCTAGCTCGAAAGAGGTGACACAACTGGCTTCCGCTTCACGCCCGACTGCCCTGTGTCCGCCAGAAACACATTATTACCCAGACCGTATTCAAAGCCAAAGGTGTTGAGAATGGGAGAAGATGTCCTAATTGTGTTGAACGAAGCTCCGTATGGAACAGAGAAGGCTTACAATGGGTTGCGACTCGCTATCGCCCTCCAGGCCAGAGACAACAAAGTGAATGTATTCCTGATGGCAGATGCCGTTTTCTGTGGCGTCCCCAAGCAGGAGACTCCGAAAGGATACTACAACATAGATGAAATGCTTGAAAGAGTTCTGGCAAAGGGCGGACGAGTGGCGGCTTGCGGAAGCTGCATGAAAGCAAGGGGTCTGAGCGTCGAAAGCATCATCAAGGGTGTTGAGCAAGGCTCAATGGCGCTTCTTTCAGAATGGACCGAGAGTTGCGGCAAGATCCATTCCTTCTGATGACGGGCTCTGGAGCCTGTCAAACATCAGGTATGACTCGTCCACACATACACACTCACGCCTGTGATTGGAAGCTAGTGCATGATGCTGCTTAGGCATTGACATACCTGATGGAACGATAGTGTGCGAGGGCCCGGAATCTACCGGTGATTAAAGCTGGGAGCTAGAATCTTCAAATCCAAATGAGCATCATGATGGCAGATTTCTTTGACAGTAGAAAATGCCTTCAGAGAGTTCCAACGAGCAGGTCCTGCTTGTCCAATCGAGCTGGTGCTATTCGGCTCGGTGCAATAATCCTCTGATTCAGAAGTGGCCAGATGTCTTATTTCACATCCGGCTCGATGCAAACGGTTCATCGTGAGAAAAGACCTTAGGGAAGGAAAGGTGATTAGCCTTCGTCTGGGGATATGGCTGAAAAGAAGGTTGATCTGGAGATACTTCTGAATCGGGCGAAAGAGCAGGAAAAGCTATATGACTGGTCGGGTGCCGCAGAGACTTACGTGAAAGCCCTTCAATCAGTTCCCAATCAAGACTTCTTCAGTGCCGCTGAAATCCTCGAGCGAAAGGCCTACTCTCAATACAGAGCCTCGTTCCAAGTCAACACCAACGAAGCGTTCAGAGAGCAACTGAAGAAAGCCGCCACTCACTATGACAGGGCAAAGGAATTCTACTCAAAGGCTGAACGGGCTAAGACCAACGCGTGGAGCGCTCGTTGCGAAGCGATGATTTCATATGTCGGATTCTGGAGGGCCACTAGTTCGAAAGAGAAAAGTCGACTGGTGACAGACGCCTGGAGACTTGCCAGGACGAGTTTAGATTCATTTCGAGAACTGAAGATCGGCTTAGAATTCGAGGAAACCTACAGCAATCTTGTCGAGACCGCAGCTTTGGCAATGGACTACGAGATTGATTTCAACAAGCGAAAGAAGATAGTGAAAGAAGCTCTGGATCTCGGGGAGCTGGCCGTCAAGCTTCTCTCAGGTACGGGAGCGCACCGTGAACTTGCTCGCTCATACGTCAGGACTGCATTCTCGGCGAAAGCGTTTCACTACTTCGTCGAGGTCGAGGAAGCAGAGCGATTCGAAGAAAGAGCCTCTGAGTGTTGGCTCAAAGCCATTGGCCTCTCAGAAGAAGATACTCTAGTTGGGGTCTCCCTCTCGACCCTGCTCGTAGGTCCGCCATTGCCGGTCGACCCTAAAGATGTGGCCGCAACCCTTGAGAAAGCCTTGGAGTACGCCAAGAGAACAAGAGACAAGTTCGTGATTGGATGCATTCTTGATTTGCTCGCCAATATCGATGGCTGGAATGCAGTCTCAGCCGATGATTCTGGTGAGAGGGATCGTCTGCTAGAAAAGATGCTGCAGGATTCCATCGCTGCGACGGAGGCATTCTCAGTCTGTTCCTTCACTTCGCCCAACTACTCACAGTCTGCGTGGACAGCCGCACCCTATCTCGGCTATCATTACATGTTAGGTGTCATTGAAACAGACGCCGAAACTCAGGTCCCTCACGCAAGAGAATGCCTGAAAGAACTCCTAAAGACAAAAGCCATTTTGGAACATGCTGGATTTCCCGAACTCGTTGGGCTTATTCAGGATTCGTATGTGGATGTGCTGACTGTTCTAGCCAAGTTCGAAACCAATCTTGAGAAGAAGAGAGAATACCTGGAGGATGCAAGCGAACACGCGCGAGAACGACTGCGTATCATTGAACCGTTGTATCCCTATAGTTACTGGATTAAGTTCGGTTCTTTGTGGGGCTTGGCAATGATCAAGTCTGAACTCGCCGAGTCTGCGAAAGACACCGAGGCGAAGAAGAAGATCCTTCAGGAGTCAATTGCAGCCTGCAAAGAGGCCCTCGACAATGCGGCAAAGATACCTGCAAGGGATATGAAGGATCCAACGAGAAACGCGGCAGTAGGTTTTTGCTACAATTCGCTAGGTGCCTCCTTGAGTCGCCTCTGTCAACTAAATGGCGAGATGGCTCATCACTTTAGGTCGGCAGAAGCTTTCGAGAATTCTGCAGGTTTATTTCTGAAGTCTGGCCAACCCAGCCGAGCAGCAGAGAGCTACTGGAAAGCAGCGCGGAGCTACGACAGCTTGAGCGAACGCACGAGATCATCAGAGAAGTTCCGTCTTGCATCCGATTGCTACAAGAAGGCAATGGAGAGGATACCGCAGTTGGCGAAGTTCTATCTTGAGCACTCCTCCTACATGGAATCTTGGAGCGAGATAGAAATTGCGATGTACCACCACAACAAGCAAGAGTCGGCCTTGTCGAAAGAACACTTCGAGAAGGCGGCTGTGCTTCATGAATCAACAGGGAAATGGAGCTTCTTGTCGACCAACTACTTCGCCTGGGCACAGGTCGAGAATGCCGAGGAACTGAGTCAGAAGGAGCGATTCAAGGAATCGATTGACGCGTTCAGAGAGGCCGCGAGACTGTTCAAGGATTCCAAAAGCAAGATGCAGGAGCAGCTCGCCAAGATTGAAGCCAATGACGAAAAGCGAATGGCAGAGAGACTAATTGACGCTGGCGACAATAGACAGGAACTATGCAAGGCAAGAATCGCACTTGAGGAAGCAAGGCGTCTGGACAAGGGAGGAAACTTGAGCAGCGCGTCCGAGAAGTACGGTCTTGCGGCAGATATGTTCACTAAGATCAGACAAGGACTCACAGCAGAACAAGACCGAAAAGAGATCGAGCTGATAATCACACTATCAAAGGCCTGGAAAGCAATGGCGAAGGCCGAAGCGGAATTGTCTCCCGAACTCTATGAAGACGCTGCGCACCTCTTCGACGAGGCAAAGAACCTCAGTCCTGGAGATAAGGCGAAAAACCTGGCGATGGGGCACAGTCGACTTTGCATGGCTCTGGGTGCGGGTGCAAGATATGCTGACAACCCTGAGTCCGCACTTCATTCGGCAGCTGTGCAGAACCTTGAGAGCGCGGCGAAGTATTACCTAAAGGCAGATCTGCAGAGCGCTGCAGAATATGCGAAAGCTAGCAAGCTTCTGTTCGATAGTTACGCCTATATGAACAGGGCAGGCAGCGAGGAGGATCAAGAGAGGAAAACTAAGCTTTACACGATGGCTGAAAAGGTACTGCAGGCCTCAGCCTCTTCGTACGAGAAGGCGGACCTGCCTAGTAAGAAGGAACAGGTTCTGAAGCTCCTGGCGAAGGTTCAGCAGGACAAGGAGCTCGCAACCTCACTGACAGAGATTCTTCGCGCCCCGGATGTCGTCTCCACAACGATGGCTTTCTCTTCTCCAACTCCCACATATGAGACCGCGGTGGGACTTGACAGATTCGCACACGCAGATATTCAAGCCAACCTTATCGCTCCCAAGAAGGAGCTAAAGATGGACGAAGATCTGATTCTGGGGATCGAGCTGGTCAATGCCGGAAGAGGCCCTGCTCAGCTCATCAAGCTACAGGATCTCCTCCCGAAAGGCTTCACGCTGCGAGAGGAGCCAGGAGGCTATCGGATGGAGGATAGCTACCTGGATCTGCGAGGAAAACGCCTCGATCCACTGAAGACGGAGGAGATCAACCTCGTCCTCAAGCCGACCCACCGGGGCCAGTTCGCCCTGAAACCCCGGATCCTTTACCTGGATGAGAGCGGCAAGTACAAGTCCCATGAACCTGAACCGATTAAAGTATCGGTCGGGATCGAACCGACGGCCCCCGCGGATAAGGCCGTCCAAGTGGACACACGGGAGGCGGCGGAAGCGCGTTCATTGCTTGCTGGCCTGAACGTTGTGACCTTGTCTCATTATCGCATCGTCGGCAACTATGTGCGCTACGGCGGGGCCGTTTGTAACGCTCTGAAGGACGCCCGGCAGAAGATAGTGGCCGCATGTCAGAGCTCGTCGCCGAAGAGGGAGAACTACATCATCTGGGCGCCTCCTGGAAGCGGCAAGACGTACTTCGTGCAAGAGGTCGCGGCCTTCCTCGGAAATTCCGTGCACTACCGTGAACTCAATCTGGCCAAACTCGATGAACCAGAATTTCGATCGGGGCTTGAGGAGCTTCGCGAAGTTCAGGGGCCGAGTCTCTGCCTCATAGACGAAGTAGACGCCAAAACAGACGTGTCCTGGCCGTACGAGGTACTCATGCCGTTCCTGGACGCATCGGCCACCGAAGGAGCACGACTTGTCTTCGTGTTGGCGGGGAGTTCGGGCTCAAGCGTGGAGGAGATGAAGAAGGCAATCGCCTCCCGACCGAAGGGCTCCGACATCCTCAGCCGAGTTCCAACCGACAACGAGTACTCTATCCCGCCGATGGGTGTCGGCGACCGGTTGTTGGTCGTGCTGAGTCAGTTCCGACAAGCTGGCAAACAGATGGGTCACGATGTCAGGGAAGTGGAGAAGCTCGGCCTGTACTATGTCGCCCTCAACCCCCGCCTGTCCAATGCCCGTCAGCTTCGTGAGTTTGCTGTGCGATGCGCGGAGAGAGTGCTTCCCAGCGATGACCGGCTCAAGTACGACAGCCTCTTCCATCCCGGAGACTTGGAGAACAAGATTTTCTGGACACAGGCTCTCCAGTCCGCCAGCGGTCTGGTGGGCTCATTCCTCCTCGTTGAGGATTGAGGAGAATCTCTTTTCCGTTGGTGATGATCTGAACATTAATTCACAATGGAATATTAAAATGTGCGAGGGCCCGGATTATGGCCCCAAATCTGCCGGTGATTAATGCTGGATGCTATACTTACCGGTACAGAATGTCAGGATCTCATCCTCCGTTTTCTTACCAGTAGAAGATGCTGGCGCCTTTCCTCCCCTATGGGCTTTTTGCGAGGCGAGGGTCAGACCCCTTCACTTCTGTTCCCGCCACTCAGCCCCAAGAGGCCATAGTGACTAAGCCGATCAGAAAACCAAGCACTGACAACACTATTGCTATGATGGCCAGCATATAGAGGAAATTGACTCTGTCATCTATTCTCTTGAGGTAGTTGAGAACGTCTCGCTCAAAGAGATTGTCTACCGGCGGCGAGTAACTAAGGATTCCGGCGGACATCAACCTCTCTCTGGCCGTAGGCAATTCGGAATCGCACTTCACACATCTCATTTCCGTCCTCATATTCTTCGCCCCGCATTGAGGACAGACGATGATTTTGCCTTCCTCTTCAGATATCTTGTCCGCCAATTTCAATTCCTCCGCCCCCGGAATCGCCTTTCCTCCCCTATGGATGTTATGATGAAGTGGTCCCCCGCCAATATCGTGGTTGGTAGACTACGACGAGGCGAGAGACCATGCTATACATTGGACTGGATGTGCATAAAGAGTTTTGTCAGG
>Ga0315284_10014450_pt1 | contig 11245 bp, 10 predicted proteins | sample YL17G09_16_MG_FD_203696 | JGI IMG/M metagenome (GOLD analysis project Ga0315284, IMG submission 203696) | Sediment microbial communities from Yellowstone Lake, YNP, Wyoming, USA - YL17G09_16 | ecosystem: Environmental > Aquatic > Freshwater > Lake > Sediment | place: USA: Wyoming | collected...
CGTTCTGCTGACTGCCTTCGTCAGGGTAACTCGCGGCGACAACCGTGCCTTCCACCTCCAGCATTTTCATCAGGGTCTGGAGAGTTTCTACCGCCACCGTGGAAACATCGGCCGCAGGTGCAGCGGGGGCTTCTTCCGTGGTCAGGCGTTCCACGCGCACCCGGGCCTCTTCCGCCCCGATGCCGAAGAGGCCGCCGCTCTTGCCTTCATTGAGCACGGTGACACGCACCTGCTCGCGGGTAGCGCCCATTTCCGCCAGTGCTTGCTCAACTGCTTCATCCGCAGTTTTGGCGCTTATTTCCAGAACATCCATGGTCGTTTTCCTTTTTCCGCAGTCGGTCCCGTCACCGGCTGGCCATCCTTCTTCTGCACGGCCGGCGCTGTATTTGATGCCGGTTTAGCCGGTGAAGATTGCCCGCCGGACGACCGCGGGGGCGGCTTTTCGGGCTTCTTCGTGAACATGGTCGCCAGACTGCCCCATCCTGTAACATAGTACTGCATGACAATGCTGACGACATTCGAAACTAACCAGTAGAGCGCCAGGCCGCTCGGGAACTGAAGGGACATGAACGTGAACATCAGGGGCATCATCCAGAGCATCATCTGGCTGTTTGCCTGTTGCTTTGGGTCGGCGTAACTGGGGGTGGTCATCTTCTGCTGGACCCACATCGACGCACCCACCAGGATAGGCAAGAGCATGAATTTGTCCGGCGTTCCCATATCGAACCAGAGGAACTGGCTGCTCAGCGGCACCTGGTCAAATACGGTGGGCCAGGAAGAATAGAGATGGCGAGAAAGATTGAGCAGGGCTTCCGGTCCCACCGCCAGGACGCGGGTAATGGACTGGTAAAGAGCAATCCACACGGGCGTCTGAATAAGCATTGGCACGATACAGCCGGTGGGTGAAGCCCCCGCTTCCTTGTAGAGCGCCATGGTCTCTTTTGCCAGCTTCTGGCGGTCTTTGGCGTACTTCTTCTGCAGCTCCGCAATCCTGGGTTGAACTTCCTGCATCTTTTTGCTGGAAAGAAGCTGGCGGCGGGTAATGGGATACATGGCGGCACGGATAACGAGCGTAAGGACAATGATGGTCAGCCCCAGGTTATTGAAAAGGAACCTGGTGAGCACCACCATTATGTTGATCATGGGGTTCAGGATGATAGTTTCCCAGATTGCCCCGGCGTCCAAAATAGCTACCTCACTTACTTACGGTCAGGGAAAATTGCTGGCGCGCGCCATTCTGCACGTTCAACCCGTAGAAACCATCCCGCGCCGTATGGATGTAAACAGTCCCCCCGCTGGCGAACAACGCCGCATCGATGCCCTCGTTAAGACTGGTCAGCTCGCGGGACTGCTGGTTGACCGTGGAGATAGCATAAACCCGGCTGGTGTTCTTGGCCAGGTCGGTGGCGGCAACAATAACGCTGTCGCCGACGACGACCGGGGCGGAAGCGACCGGTTTGCCCAGATTGATGGCGGCGATGAGACTGCCGGTGCTGGCATTAAGCGCATAAACGCGTCCGTCCAGGCACGGGGCATAGATGGTGCCGCCGGAAATGACCGGCTTTACCCAGAACCAGTTCTTGGGACTGTCCAGCGTGCCGCCGTCCGCCGGGAACTTCCACACAAGTTGGCCGCTTTTCGCATCAACCGCGTAGAAATGGCGGTCATAACTGCCGAAGTAGACCAGGTTACCACTCACAACCGGAGGGGCGCTGATTACCCCATCCGTTGCGAACTCCCATTTCTTGGCGCCCGTGCTGGCATTGAGCGCGTACAGCTTTTTGTCAAAACTGCCGATGTACAGGGTATCCCCCGCGATGGTGGGAGTCGACCAGATTTTCTGACCTATGCTGTAAGACCATTCTTTGTATCCGTCGTTGGTGGTCAGGGCGTAGACTGTGCCATCGGCGGCGGCGAAGTAGACCTTATCATTAGCCACGGTCAGCCCGCCGATGATGTACGTGCCCAAGCCTCCCTGCGTTGAAGGCGGGTATTCCCAACGTACCTGGTCCCTGAACTTGCCATCGACTAGCGGAAATGCGTACACCTTGCCATTGTATCCGCCGATAATGACCAGGTCGCCGGTAGTCCCCGGCGAGCCATAGATAGCGATGGGTGTCACCTGCTGGCCGCCACAGGAAGGAATGCAGGACAGTCCGCCCAGTCCGCCGGATGCGGTCAGGACCAGCCGGATGGGCGTGCCGCTGACTGTCCCCGAGGCGCTATCCACCGCATAGATATTGCCCGTCATGGAAGCGAAAATCAGGGTGTTGTTAAGCTCGGAGATGCCCGCCCAGCCCCGCGCCGCCGACCCCGAACTGAGACAGCTTGCCAAGAGGAGAAGACCCGTCACAAGGCCGGTAAGCATAAGCAGAAGTTTCTTTTTACTCGGTTTCAATTCGGTAACGCTCCGCCAATCAAAATGTCAGGGCACCGGGTCATAGCCGCCCGCGTTAAAAGGATTACAGCGGATAATCCTGCGGGCGCCAAGCCAGGTGCCTTTGAAGAATCCGTATTTTTCTATTGCTTCGAAAGTGTACTGCGAGCAGGTCGGCATAAAACGGCATGATGGTGGGACAACCTGCGAGATGGTTGACTGGTAAAGCTTGATCAACTGTAAAGCCACTTTCTTCACGATGTTTCCGCAATCACTGGCCCGAGGTGGCGCTGCCCAGTATCTTCGCCCGGTCCAGCATCTCAGTGAGCGCTTGCTTCAATTCGGCATGGCGGGCGGTGGCGGATTTTGAGCGGGCAATCAGAACGATGTCCCATCCCGGATTGAGAGGTGTAAGACGGATAATTTCGCGCAGTAATCGTTTGACCCTATTTCTGACGACCGCATTTCCCACTTTTTTGCTGACCGCGAAGCCGCACCGGGACAGGGGAAGACCGTTAGGCATCGCTCTCATTACCACCAGGCCGCTGTGCCACGAATTGCCTTTAGAGTAAACCAGGGCGTACTGTTCCGGTCTGGTGAGGCGTTCAATTCCCCCCGTTGCACCCTCCGAAATCGCCTTATCCTCACACCACGGTCAATCGCTTACGGCCCTTGAGGCGTCTCGCCCTAAGAACACCCCGGCCACCCCGGGTGCTCATTCTTTTCAGAAAGCCGTGTTCGCGTTTCCGCGGTATTTTCTTCGGTTGATAGGTTCTTTTTGGCACTGTAGCTATTCCTTACATATTATCGGTCGCTCTGGGGTGGAGCGGCTGGAACCGCGGGCGGGGGCGCTACTGCCGCGGGAGGCAGGATAGGCGCCGGCGCCACCGGACTGGCCGCGGCAACTACCCCGTGCCCCGGATAGATATGCTCCGGCACGTAGGGCAGAAGCGCCAGGTGCCGCGCCCGCTTGATGGCAGTTGCCAGTGAGCGCTGGTGCTTGGCGCACGTTCCGGAACGGCGCCGCGGCTCAATCTTAGCCCTGTCCGACATGAATGTCCGCAATCTGTCCGCGTTTTTGTAATCGATGGCTTCATTCTTGTTGGCGCAGAAGAAGCATACCTTCCGCTTTGGCATGTACCGGGGACGCCCCGGTCTGGTGCTCCTGAACGGTCTCGGTCCCCCTCTCGACGCCGACGGTGATGATGGTGCTGTTGTTTCTCTGGTCACTTTTCAAAAACTCCGCTAAAATGGAAGGTCGTCTGGTTCAATATCACCGGGTTGGGCCCCTTCCTCTGTTTTGCCTTCCGGTGCCACGGTTGCGGCCGCCTGCCGGTCAAGGAATTTAACACGGTCAGCCACAATCTCGTTGCGTGCCCGCCGCTGGCCATCCTGGCCTTCCCACGTGCGCAAACGCAATCTGCCTTCTACGTAAACGAGCCTGCCTTTGGTAAGGAACTGGTTGCACTGCTCGGCGAGCCTGCCCCAGGCAACCACCGAGAACCATTCGGTCTCTTCTTTGCGTTCACCCTCGGGCGTGGTATACCGCCAGTTCGTGGCGACACGGAAGGAAGTAACCGGTCTACCGCTCGGCGTAAAACGCATTTCAGGTTCGTTTCCCAGATTGCCAATAATCGTAATCTTGTTAACGCTTACCATGGTCCGTAACTCCTTTGGACACCGCAGAGCACTGGTGTGCTCGAACCACAACCCTACTCAATTTTCACGAGGAGATGACGGAGGACATCTTCAGAGATTTTAAGGTTTGTTTCCATTTCCCGGTTCTGGTCGGGCTTTGACTGGAATTTGAATAGGTAATAGAAGCCTTCGTTGAAATGTTTTATGGAGTAAGCGAGTCTCCGTTTACCCCACTTCTGGACATCATTTACCGTGCCGCCTTTGCCAGCGATGAACTTCTTTACACTCTCCACGGTCGCCTCTACTTTTTCATCCGCGAGGTCCGGTCTGAGAATGATAGTCAGTTCGTAGTTATTGAGTTTTTCCTTAACAGCCGTTTTTTCAGATACCATCCACATCACCAAGTATTAGTTGTTTACAAACAATATAGCATAACACAATCTGAAGAGCCATGACAAGTTTGCCACGCTGGTGCTCCAATCCAGCTTGACAGCAGGGAGCCGCCTTGCTACACTTTTACTGGTCGGGGTTTCCGCCCGATACGGCCCCGTGGTGTAGCGGTCTAACATGCCACCCTGTCACGGTGGAGATCAGGGGTTCAAATCCCCTCGGGGTCGCTTCTGCAATACATATTGTGACATATCCGCGTATTGCAATTCGAAGAATGGCTTGAATTCTGGTCTCGGCGTTACCGCACTTACCCGCTTGTCTTTAATCCAGATTGCTTCAAAAAGACATTTCAATAGTCGGTTTCTTTGCTCCTGTGTTGCTTGTTCCCATGCCTTTACGATATTCTTTAGGAACAAAGCCAGTTTAGGAAGTGTGTCATCGTCATTCTCTATTGATGGCAACTGCCGGAGTTCTCTTTCGATAACAGCGTAATCAGCCAAATATTCAGTTTTTGATTTATGACCCCATCCATAGAGTTCTTTCAATCTCTCTAACCGAGTTTTTAGCAAATTTCGTTGTTTTTCTTTATCATAGACTGATTCGAGTTTTTTCTGAGCCTCCAATATTTTTTCTTGATAGTCATCTGGAATATGAAAGGCACCTAAGTAGGCTACCAATTGTTGCTCATAGATATCCAAACAGGTAGACGATTCGGTACAACCGTCTCCTTTTATTCTTCCGTTGCAGACTAATCTCGCCCGACCTCGGCCTTTGAATACTCTTAACGTACTGCCGCAGGTAGAACATCTAGTAATGCCGGAGAGAGAATATAATCGGGCATCAGAGCGTACTGTCGGTCTTTGTCCTATCCTGCTAGCTCTCATCTTTTGCACCTCATTGAATAAATCAAGCTCTATGAAAGGGTCATGTTTCGCCTTAAGCCATCCTCTCTGGCCATCTGGAATATACCCTATATAAAACTTGTTCTTCAAGATGTCCTTCACTGTATCTTTGGCAAAAGGCCTTGGTCCGTGTGTACCGGTTGTTTTATAACCCGACTTATTAAGTGCTATCGCTATTTCCTTATCCGATTTCCCACTTGCCGAGAGTGTAAAAGCCATCTTCAACCCCTCATAATTACACATACTTAGCTCATGTTCGTCTACACGAATATTTCTTTCCTGAATGTCTGAAATCGGTATTCCATCTTTGCCCTTAACCGCACCGAAGGGCAGGGTTCCACAGTATAATCCTTGGTTCCTTCTCTCATGCCATCCTTTTTTGGTTTCCTGGCTGAGATTATCGGAATAATACTGTGCAAACGCGCCCAGCAGAGCCAGGTGGACTTTCCCCGAAGGTGTAGTGAAATCCATCTGTTCGCTTATAGAAACAAAAGTAACAGCTGATTTAAGAAGTATATCGAAGTACTCTATAGTTACTTTAAGATTTCTGGAAAATCGGTCGAGCTTATGCACTACTAGAACATCGAATTTCTCCGCTATCGCATCACCTATCATTTCTTTAAATTCGGGACGTTTATTGATATTTTCGGTTCGAGCCGATTTACCTTCTTCAATGTATTCGTGATATGGTATCCAATCCCTACCCTGGCATAATGTTTCGAAAGCTCGCCTTTGGGCGTCTATTGAATAACCTTCAACTTGTTCTTCACTGCTCACCCTGGCATATAGTGCTGCTCTCATTTTTGACTCCTTTCCCGGTCCGGCATTACTTCTATGTTTTAAAAAAGCCATTCAGTTACTTTTTATTTGATGGGTAATCACTCCTTGATGATTGGCCAGTTTTCTTCTTAACTCATTTTATAAACATATCTGCTAAACCTCTTGACAATTATAACATAATTTGCTATATTTAGTCCATAGTTATTCCCTGATAAAAGTGAACGTAGTTGCTGCAGCAGATAAGAAACGTAAGATGAAGAATAGTGCCTCCTTTAAATCTCAGATTGCCTCTGGTTTGGCTGAGTTGAGAAAATCCAGAAGGGTCACGCAAGAAGAGTTGGCTAAGATGCTCAACACCAAACAAAGTGTCATATCCAGAATTGAAAGTGGTGCCGCTATTCCCTCATGGGAATTCATTAACCGGATAGTGAAAGTTCTCAATGCTGAAGTGGAAATTACATTTATATCCATTGATAGTCAGGAAGTATTTGTTTACGGTCGCTCTTCCAAAAGCCATGAATACATTTGCGTCAATTGCTTGCATCGCTGGGAATCATCGCTTAAGCAGACTGTTCTCCAATGTCCTAATTGTCATAAACGACAAGGGGTCTTATTTTCGGAATATACCGAAATGTTAGAGGCGTTTCAGAAACTGCAACAGGCGGTGCGGGAAGCACCGCCTCCCAGGAAAGCTCCACCAGTAAAAAGTTTGATAAAGAACATACCCCCAATGCTGAAGATGGTATTGGAAGGGGCTGAAAAAACTTTCCCGAGTCCCCGCCTGCCGGTTAGTTTGTTGTTCCGTATCCTTGAGCAATCAAGGCAGAAAGAAATTGAGAAAACACCTTCTGAGACTGGTGAAGCAATAAGTCGAGGTGAAACATGAAAGAAGTAGACCTTGAACTTCTAAATTGGGATTCCCCATATCAAACTGAGACTCAGGCTATTGCCATGATAAAATAGCTTCAAATGCCAATATCCTTGAGGAATATCCCCTGTTACATGCAATTCAATTGGCTATCTGGTATGGAAATACTAAGTAATGTCATTGGACTTATTCCTGAAGCATTAGGCCCCGTTCTAGAAGTGGCGAGGAAAGAATTCCCCACCCCTTATATCCCATTAAACTTTATCAAAGAGATTTTACGACTGGCCCATGAAGAATTAAAAGAGGAATCTTCACCGCAACAATTAGAGTCTCCTCATTCGGAAAGATAAAATGATGATACGAAATTGGCTAATATTTTTAGCCAGGTGGATTATTGCGTGGGGAACTTTTGCAATTATTCTTGCAATTATTCTGGTATCTTGGGTTTTTGGATACCGTGGATACCGTAAGTATTTATCTCGGTGGTATAGACCTGTATTATGGCTAGACGGTCAGTGTATCGTCAAATGTAAGAAATGCGATTTCAGCATACGGTGGTGCTGGAATTTCTGTCCAGGATGTGGTGATGCGGTTCAAGAAACCTTGGTGGAAGAAATGGAAAGAAAGACATTCGCTCAGCAGCTAAACCACATGTTCAAGGTGAAGTTCAAACCTTAGTGTAAGAAATAGAAATGCAGATGACAATCCAAAATCGACTAAACAAGGAGAATAAGCCGTGAGCACATTAATTATCGGGAGACGTTGCCAGGACGGGGTAATCCTCGCGGCAGATAGGAGAGAACTGCGTGGATTAGAGCCTAATGAGCAAACTAAAATTCGCCAGATAAATTTTGAAGCCAGTTCCGCGAAATCTGTAGCTTTGCTCGCTGGGGCTGGGGTTACCGCCTTCTGGGATGAAGTGGCATGGTCGTCAGAACAGTGCTTGAGTGCAGAAGTCGAACCGAAGGCAAAAACTTTTCTTGATATCGTTAGCGTCATCAGTTTATTAGCCACCAATCTATCCGCAAGGTATCAACGTGGAGGTATGGATGAAAAACTAGGCTGTGTTTTGGCTGGATCAGACAATCTAAATTCAGGCAAGGCGAAATTATATTACTTTGCCGGAGCTGGGTTTTCCGAGACCCAGTTCATTTGCCTTGGTTCAGGAGATGCCTATGCCCTCCCTTTAGCTGATGTGTTGCTAAAGAACAGTGATATCACCGTAGAAATGGCATTGAAGTTTTTACCTTTCATATTTTTGCTTGTGGAGCGGGTAACTGTATCTGTGGCCGGCGGACCGGATATATTCATTATTAAAGATAATGAGCAACCAGTACCGGTAGCAGCTAACCATATCGAAGAGTCAAGGATAAAAGCTAACCATCTCATTAAAGAATTACCGGATATCATTAACAGAGTAATAGCTAACCGCAGGTCTTAATGAAATTAAGGAGGCTTAATAAAATGATAGGAGACCCTACCACTAGGATATGAAGAAAGCACAAATAGTTTCTCTGGGAGTTCGAGTAGATGAAAGGCTCTTCTGTGTCATCGCCATAGGTTACTCTGCAGAATCTCCCAGGGAAATACCCCACCTTATTAATAGGTAACATTTCAGCGTTTTGTGACTGTCCAACAATTATTCAGGAATCTTTGGCATATTTCTTACGAAATCTAACTATCCTATCTACATCGGAAAATACAGGTTCCTTAACTTGCCTGGCAATGCCTCTCGCTGTCCTTACATCTTTGTCCAACAGGTTCCAGGTTTGCCGGCCAATATACTCAGCCATCTCCTCTGAAACACCCTCGTATCGGTATAGGTATCCCCTATGTTTTCGGCAACCGAATTGGTACCCACTAACGGCACTCTAAAAGGGGACCATCCCATTGCCGGTAGTTGGCATTGTCAGTTCATTTCTTTTCTTTCCTCCTCAGGCTCTCTTTAAAGCGGTAGCTGTCCCCGTTCATCTCGATGATGTGGCAGCGGTGGGTTAGCCGGTCCAGGAGTGCTCCGGTCAGCGCCTCATCGCCGAAGACCTCCTTCCAGCGGGCAAAGTCCAGGTTAGTGGTGATGATGAGGGAGCCCCGCTCATACCTGGATGAGCAGAAGGTGAAGAGCGCTTCGGCGCCCTCTTTGCTGAAGGGAACGAAACCGAGTTCGTCGAGGATGATGAGGTCGCACTTGGCCAGAGCCGCCTCGAGTTTGCTGATCCGGAGCTGGGCATGTGCCTCCAGCAGCTCATTGATCAGCCCGGCGGCGGTGTAGAAGCGCGCTCTCTGCCCCTGGCGGCACGCGGCTACCCCGAGGGCAGTGGCAAGATGGGTCTTCCCGGTACCATAGCTGCCGATGAAGATCACGTTCTCACGGCGGTCGACGAAACTGCCACGGGACAGTTCAATCACCAGCGCCTTGTTGAGAGAGGGTAGGGCGGTGAAGTCGAAACTGTCGAGCATCTTGACGACCGGGAAGCGTGCCCGGGCCAGTCGCAGCTTCTGGGCGTTTTCGTCGCGCTGCAGCACTTCACCTTCGAGGAGTGCCAGCAGGTAGTCCTGGTAGCCCTGGTTGTTCGCCGCGGCTTCCTTCGAAAGCCTGGCGTAGTTCTGGGCAATCACCGGCAGCCGTAGTCTTTTCAGATGGCTTCGCAACAGGATGTCGTTTGCCATACTACTCGCTCCCGCCTGCGGCCGCCATATCTCTCAGACGGTCGAACTGGCCGAGATCCGGGAGCACCACCTTCACCTGTCCCAGGTGGCCGAGCAAAGCGGTCTGGTCTACGGCGGCGGCATTTCCGGAGACGAGCCTTCTTATCCGCTCACTGCTGACAAGATTCTCCGCCAGCACCTGGCCCATGGCGCGTTCTACAGCATCTTTCCCATACATCCTGCCCAGGGCCAGCACCTGAAGGAATTCACGCACGCCGTACCCGTTGTGATTGCGACAGAGCGCCTCATAGCATTCCCGGTACACAGGCGGCATCTTCCACTGACGCACCGGCCTGGCATAAGGAAAGGCGCCTGGACGCAGGAGCAGCAACGGCAGGTAGTGGTTGACCTCCATGATTTCTTGTCCCCTGCCGTAGCAGCGTTCGTGGGTGGCGACGATCCGGTCGCCACAGGCGATCTCGATTCGCCAGGCATAGGCGTACAGAGTTAGCTTGCTAAAGCCGTATTCGACCGGCACCGAGTACCGGTTACTGTCGAAGTTCACCAAACTCAAATGGCTGGCCTTCACCGGCCGGCTCACGCAGCACCGGTGAGGGAAGCGCGGCAGCGGCAGGAGCTTCGACTTCTCCATCTCCCATGCCTGCCCAATGGTCATCTCCTTGCCCGGCACGGGGCGCTGGTCATCCTCGAGCAGGCGCGCCAGCAATATCCGGTTCAGTTCCTCAAACGACTCCACTTCCGGTACCGGCACGAAGTAGTTGCGCCGCATATAGCCGACCAGGCTCTCCACCCGCCCCTGCTCCCGCGGCGTAGCCACCATGGCGAAGTGAGAATCGAAGACGTAATGAGACCGGAAAGCGATAAAGGCGTTCTGCTCTTCTCGGTTCCGTCCCCGCAGGACCTTGCGTACCGCCACGGTGAGATTGTCATAGCTAACCCGCGCCGGGATACCCTCATACCATTCGAACGACCGGCGTTGGCCCTCGAAAAACACCTCTTGCCGTTGCGTAGGGAAAGCCATGACAAACGGCCTGCCGGAGTAGCTGAGTTTCATGCATAAGACCTGGGCATTGATCAGCTTGCCGGCCATGCAGATCTGCGCCTCACCCCAATCACACTGGGCATCGGCGCCGGGGTCGAATTCCAGAGGGATGGCCATCTCTGTGAATGTCGGCCTGAGTTTGGCGACATGCTCTCGGACAGTGCGCTCCGCCCCGGTAAAACCGTGTTCTTTGACGAGTCTCACGTAGATGCGGTGGGCAGTATGCCGTTGCTTCGCCGGCCGGCTTTTGTCAGCCTCAAGCCATGCCTTGATGGTATCCAGATACGGACCCATCACCAGGCTCGGCCTGGCAGCGGCGAGGTGATACTGCGGCACAGAAGCATCGGCGATTGCTTTCCGCACCGTCTTCCGGGAGTGGCCGAGCTCTTTGGCAATCCGCCGCACGCTGTGCCGTTTGATGAAGTACAGTCTCCTGATAGTCTCTTTCTGGTCCACCTGAATCATCCTTCCCTCCGGTAGCTGAGTATTGCTCCCAGCATACCGGATTCGTCTTCCAGGTGGTCCCCTTTTCGTCCGCCGTTTTGCTCAAAAGTGGGCTCCTTTTATGATGCCGAAAACAA
>Ga0315284_10014452_pt1 | contig 11244 bp, 10 predicted proteins | sample YL17G09_16_MG_FD_203696 | JGI IMG/M metagenome (GOLD analysis project Ga0315284, IMG submission 203696) | Sediment microbial communities from Yellowstone Lake, YNP, Wyoming, USA - YL17G09_16 | ecosystem: Environmental > Aquatic > Freshwater > Lake > Sediment | place: USA: Wyoming | collected...
ATTACGCTGCACCCATTAACACCGTAGCGCACGCGCTCTATCCTGTTGAGCAGCACCTGAAAACCGCGCTCCTCCTGGAACTGCTGCGCCATACCGACACTGAATCGGTCCTTATATTTACGCGCACCAAGCACCGCGCCAAGCGCGTGGGACAGCAAGTGGAAAATGCCGGCTACCGGGCCGCATCCCTGCAGGGTAACCTCTCCCAGAACAGACGGCAGGCAGCGCTCGACGGATTCCGCAGCGGCTCTTATCAGATACTTGTTGCGACCGACATCGCAGCGCGCGGGATAGATGTCTCAAGCATATCCCACGTCATCAACTACGACATGCCTGACACCCCTGATGCCTACACGCACAGGATAGGCCGCACAGGACGCGCCGCAAAGACCGGCGATGCCTTCACGTTCATGACCCGTGAAGACGGGGATATGGTCCGCAGCATCGAACGCGTCCTGGGCGATAAGGTGGAGCGCCGCATACTGGAGGGCTTTGATTATAAAAAGCAGATGCCGGGCCGCGATACCGAATTTGCCCGCCCTCCGCGTTTACCTCAGCAACGCAGGGAGCAGAAAAAAGCAAAACCATCCGGTAACCGTCCTGCGACATCCGCCCCGCAGAAAAAATACGGTGGCGGAAGCGAGGAAAAGCGTAAGTTCAGAGGAGGCGAAGCGCGGAAGCCGTTACACCGCTCGGCTTCTCATCGGGGTTACCGTTCTCACTCCTCATGAAAGCAACTGACTCCGATTTCCTTTTCGATGAAATCGCATTCTGGAAGGGTTCCTTTCTAGAATCAGACGCCGAAGACCCGGCCTTAGCTAAACGAAAGGCCTCTTCCGTCCAGTATTACCAAATGAAATAGTACTTGCATTTGGTAAATATCATGTAAAGATCGCGGCTGATCATTTCCCCTCTACGAAGATCATCGCCACCGGATCCTCAACGCTCGGCGCCTCCTCGAAGTTCCGAGACACGCTGACCGGCCGTAAAATCGAGATTTGGCTGACTCCAATGAATTCGTTCGAACTGACCGATTTCGGCCGGGTCGATCTCGACCGGCGTCTTCTTCGGGGCGGCCTGCCGCCTTTTTTTCTCGCAGCCGAATATCCTGAGCGCGACTTTCAGGAGTGGATGGACGCCTACTGGGCCAAAGACATCCAAGAGCTATTCCGTCTCGAACGGCGGCACTCATTTGCCCGTTTCGCCGAGCTTCTTTTCAGCCAGAGCGGCGGAATTTTCGAGGCACGAGATTTTCCAAACCTTGCGAGGTCAGCCGGACAACCATCAGCAACTACCTGACCGTTCTCGAAGCGACTTTTGTCGTCCATGTCATTCGACCGTTCAGCACCCGGCGCGCGACCGAAATCGTGGCCGCTCCGAAGGTCTATGGATTTGATTCCGGGTTTATCTGTCACTACAAAGGATGGGAAACGCTTCGGCCCGAGGATAAGGGGGTGCTCTGGGAACATTACGTGCTGAACGAGATCCACGCCAGGCTCCAGCGCCGCGACGTTCAAACGTGGCGCGATAAGCAGCATCACGAAATCGACTTTATCCTCCAGAAATCCGCTCGCCAAGTCGAAGCGATCGAATGTAAATTGTCGGCAGACCAGTTTGATCCCGGCCATCTCAAGATTTTTCGAGGCCTGCATCCTCTAGGAAAGAATTTCGTCGTCGCTTCTGATGTCGATGAGAGCTACCGCAAGGATTATGAGGACATGCAGGTGATTTTTGTCAGCCTTGAAGGCCTGATATCAGCGCTCAAGAAATAGTCCCCGCGCGCTTTGATCTCATCCGGACGGTTCAGCCCTTGGTTCGACGCAATGACTTGGCCATTTCCTTTGCGCCGCAACCTTCGCACCAATACTCGTCCCCGCTTTCCGTGTAACAATCCGTTCCGAGCTTGATGGCGACTCCGCATTTCGAGCACTTAGTCGGCTCAAAAGAGGGAGGGTTCGGGAGTTTCTCGAAATTGTACTCACACGTTCCTTGGTGGTGGCAGCAGCGGCGTCGGTGGGGACGGCGGCGTAGGTGGCGGCGGTGACAGCGTAGGCGGCAGCGTGACCGGCGTGACCGGCAATGTGGGCGGTTGCGGCGGCGTGACCGGCGGCACGGGCGGCGGCACGGGCCGCAGGTTGATCGGCGTCGCGGGCGGCGGCGTGAGCGGCAAATGCGGCGGCGCGCGCCTCGCTCAACGCTATCTCACCACGTACCCAGGCACGCCCTGCTTCGACAGCTTTCCGAGGTCGGTCGTCTTTCGGGTACTTCTCCTCGAAGTAAGGGAGTACATGCTCGGCGCAGTCAGTGGCCCAGAGCACTAACGACCTGTGGTCCTGCACGTCGAGCCGCTTGGTGTGCTCAACCTTCATCGAGCCCCCTTCTGCCTAGCCGCCCGGCATGTGCGGTTGCCGAAGGTTGGAGGCAATCCGAACCATGCCGTTGTTGGCGGGTAAGATATATGTAACCAGTTTTCGCTGGGCGAAGGTGGCTAAGGGCACTGCTTTCCTCCTACTGGCCACTGGACACTTCTGCTTTTCTTCCCAGTAAAAACGAGGTGGCCTTGCTATTGACAATCCTTGTCTGCGAAATCGTTAGATCATGGCTAGCATTCTGAATCACTTCGGTGATTATCAATGGGGCCACCGTTTTTATACGATGCACAGCTTTGTTTGCTGGATACACTACTTCGTTTTCTCCGACCAGGAAGAGTACTGGGATTCTAAAGCTCCGAAGCTCCTCATCTGTAAGAACTGTTGGCCTAATGGGCATTCTAAACCTGAAACACTTCATTGCCATCAAAGCGTCATTCATCCAGTTCTCTAGCATTCGCTTGCTGAATTCGCCCCCCTTTCTAACCAAGTCCTGACACATCCAATTGGTTAGGAAATGTGTCATGAAGAACTTGTGGGGTGGCAAAGCCCCCATGATTCCTCGCCATGCCCATTCTCCAGGCAAAGGGAAGATTGTGGCGACGGGTGCGGCCATAACGACGCCGCGTAACCGATCTTGATGGCGAAGCGCGTACTGGCTCGCAAGCCATCCTCCGAAAGATAGCCCCATCAAGTTTATGCTGTCCCCAAGCTCCAATTCTGTAAATAATTCATCCAGCCATTCTGTGAGATCGCCCGCATCCATGACCGGACGAGTGTTAACGCTTCGGCCAACGTCATAGATGTTGTCGACTGCATAGATCCTGAAGTGCGGCGCAAGCCCCTGAATATTAGGTAGCCAAATCAATGAGGAAGCAAAGCCTGATGGAAGCAGCACAAGCGTGGGAGCATTCTCCTGGCCGCATACTCTCACAAACGTCTTGCCGAAAGAAGTTGCGACGCAATGTGTTTCCGATGGCGTCGGCCATTCCTTCGCTCGCTCATCATAGTATTCGTGGTATTGCTTTTCGGCCGCTGCTGTCTTGAAAGGATAGTGGGCAGGCAATTGAGAGTAGTTCGGTCCTCTAAATAGCGATTTCAGGTACCAGGCCGTAAGGCCCAGCCCGAATACTACACACAACGTCAAAGCAATAAGGATAGTTATCATGTGGAGATTCCTCGGGTCAGGCTATTCAGGTCTTTCATATGAATCGTCATCTTTCATGTGCGCGGCTTGCTCACTGTCATCCAATGACCCGTTCCCAATGTCTCCCAACTACCTGGTACACGTAGATTGTATCCGGCCAACATTTAGTTAACCTGCGAAGCCCTTGTCATAGTTTTTGCCGAGCGTAGCGACCAGCATAAATTGTGACAAGGACTGAGTCAGGTTGAACTAGTTGTTAGGTTTTTTTATTTACAGTAATTGCTACGTTACCCTTTTTATGACCCATTTCTACATATTTATGTGCTTCAACTATTTGCTCAAATGAATAACACTTATCATTTATTGGTTTAATTTTTTCTGATTCGATTAACTCTTTTATTCTATTCAATCGATCTGATTCCAACAACAAAGCACCATCATCTATAGAGACATATTTCCCATTTGGCGTTAATGCTTTCTCACATGCTATTTTTAAATCAGAAGTCCTTCTTCTTCCAACGGCATCAAGAATAAAATCATATTTTTCTAACTTATTTATAGAATCCTGATTGGTGTAATCAAGTACTTTATCAGCTCCTAAAGATTTTACTAATTCAATATTTGATGAACCACATACACCTGTAACTTCAGCACCAAGATACTTGGCCAACTGTATTGCTATCGTTCCCGAAGTTCCAGATGCACCATAAATTAGTATTTTTTGATCTTGCTTTATATTTCCTTTTCCCATGTATTGGAAAGCCAATAACCCTCCATAGGCTGCAGACGTAGCTTCTTCGAAACTAATATTACTTGGTTTTATAGCTAAACATCCTTGCAGAGAGTCGATTTCTTTCATACATTTGAAATCTGCATATGCCCCTAGTGAGAATCCAGTTAGTCCATATACTTGATCGCCTACCTTGAAACGTTTTATATCAGAACCGACAAATTCAATTTCACCAGAGAAAACTTGACCAAGAATTGGATTCCTAGGTTTTATTATCCCAATCATTAATCGCATAGGAATCATAAATTTTAAAGGAATGTTTGAGCTTCGGATAAAAATATCACTATTTGTAACTGATGCTGCATAAATTTTAATAAGTACTTCGTTGTTTCTTGGTATTGGTTTTTTAGATGTTGAAATTTTAAGTACATCAGGAGAACCATATTTTGTACACTTTATTGCTTTCATTTCTTCCATAATTTTTACTCCTATATTCTTCCGTCCGAAGGATCAACCTAACGCCCCGGTTCAGCGGCGGCGCGGAAGCGCCGTCCGCTGCAACCGGTTGTTAGCTGGCCCCAGGTCTTGCGATGGAGGCCACTGGCTCAGCTCATGATGCCCATCTCTCAATCGCTACTTCTTGGCCGGAGGCGGGTTCGGCGTCGAGACGTTCCACCAGAACTCGAAGGTGTCGAGCAACGAAAGCAGAGTGTCAAGCTGCGTCTTGTTCCCTTCGACCTTCGCGTCGCCCGACTCCAGCTTCTTCGCCAGCGCAGCCTGGCCGAGAATGATGTCGTTCAACGAAGCCCGGGCAATGGTCAGGGTGGCGTCGGGCTGCTTGACCGGCTTGCCGGTGTGCAGTACGGCGTTCTCCAGCACCAGGCCGTACTGCTGCTTGGAATCGGGAAGATTCACGTTGATGGAGATGTTCTTGCCTTCCGACTTCGGTCCGTTCAAGCGGACGGCCAGGTAGTCAAAGAACATCTCGATCGGCATGGAGCGGATGATGTCCGGGCTCGCGGTTTGCAGCACGGGGAGCTTCTTTACGCCTTCCCGCAGTTCCTTGGCGCCGGTGAGATAGAAATTGCGCCAGGGTCCGCTCTCGGCCTGGTAGCCCATCTGCTCCAGCGCGTCCGCCAGCAAGTTCTTCGCTTCCTGATTGGAGGGATCGGCGGAGACGACCTGATCGAGCACCTGCGCCACCCAGCGGTAGTTGCCGGCCTCGTAGTCCTTGCGCGCCTTCTGGATCACCGCGCTTGCGCCGCCCATGTAGTCGACGTACTTCTTGCCCGCATCAATCGGGGGCAGGGGCTCGAGGCGGGCAGGATTGCCGTCCCAATACCCCAGGTAGTAGGTCCACACGGCCTTCACGTCGTGGCTGACGCTACCGTAGGTGCCACGGTTGGCCCAGTACTGCCCGAGTTCCCTGGGCAGATCGATCATCTCGGCTGCCTCGACCATGTTGTAGCCGTGGTTCGCCAGACGGAGCGTCTGGTCGTTCAGGTACTTGTACATATCACGCTGCTTCTTCAGGTGGTCGACGACCCGCGCATTACCCCAGGTCGGCCAGTGGTGGGGACCGTACAGAACTTCGGCCTTGTCACCCCAACGCTCGATCGTCTGGTCAAGATAGCTCGCCCATCCCCGGGCGTTGCGCACCTTGGCGCCGCGCAGCGTGTATAGATTGTGCAGGGTGTGGTTGGCATTCTCGGCCGCCGTGAGCGCTTTCAGCTCCGGAATGTAGAAATGCATTTCGGCCGGCGCCTCGGAGCCGGGTGCCAGCAGAAACTCGAACGTGAGTCCGTCAATCGTAAGCGTCTGTCCGGTCTTGGTGATGACGTCCGTCGGCTCGATCAGGGTGGACATTCCGTTGGGTGTCGTCAGCCCCAACCCCGCGCCCACCATGCCCACGGGGCCGGGTGGAACCAGCTTGCCGTACATGTAGCTCGCGCGGCGGCGCATGTGGTTGCCGGCCAGCACGTTCTCGCTAACCGCCTCCTCGACGAAATGCTCGGGCGCGACGATTCTCACCTTGCCGTCCTGTACGTCCTTTTCGTCCACGACGCCGCGCACGCCGCCGAAATGGTCGATGTGGCTGTGGGTGTAGACGACGGCCACGACCGGCTTGTTGCCCCGGTGCTTGCGATACAGATCGAGGCCGGCCTTTGCGGTTTCCACCGAGATGCAGGGATCCATCACGATGATGCCCGTCTTGCCCTCGATGAAGGTGATGTTCGAGAGATCGGCGCCGCGAACCTGGTAGATGCTTGGCGTGACTTCGAACAGGCCGCCGATGGCCAGCAACTGGACCTGTCGCCATAGACTCGGGTTCACCGTGGCCGGGGCCGGCTGGTCCTTGGCGAACTGGAACCGCGACAGGTCCCAGACCGCCCGGCCATCATCACCGGTGATGGCGCCATTGTTCGGCAGGGGGGCAATGAAGCCGCGCATCGCGTCCTGGAAGTCCAGCGTGTCCTGGAACGGCAGTTCCTTCAGGACCGCGGCGTTGGCTGCCACAGTCGCTTCCGAAGCAGGTTTGGGACTGGCCGCTTCCGAAACAAGGGTGGGAGGTGCCGCATGCTGCGCGCAGGCCACGGCGATGGTACATGCCGCAAGCAGGGCCATCCGTGCGAGCGCACGATGTTTCGGGCCGGTATCTACGTCGGTGCCTTTCATTGGTATATTCCTTAGCGGTTGTTCATTCCGACACACTTGGCTGGCTGCACAGTAACTGTGAGCCAGCCAACGCCCAGATCAGCTGCGGCGCTTCATCGCTTGCGCCGTCAGTTTCATCTGGTTGTTCGACAGCTTGCTGACTACTCCTCTCGCTTCCAGACTAGCCGAAACACTCGCGTCTTTCCCTGGAACGCGATGGGCTGGCTGCTCAGCGTCAGATGGTCTCCCTGAAGGACGATTCCGCGCCGCTGCTCGGTGCCCACCCAGTTCGGGAACAGACTACCCGCTAGATGATGCGTGACGGCTTTCGTGCCCTCGTCGACCGAATAGGTACCGAAGTACGCGATGTACCCGGTGACGGCCGCTGCAAGCTCGGCCGGAGTTCCGCTGGCCTGATCTCCCGAAGCAAAGCGCGGTCGGTTGCCCTGCATGATCTGCACGGCCATGTGGCCTGCTTCGTCATACATGATCAGGCCGGACACAGCGCGGCCCAATGGATACTGGATCGCATCGCCACTCACGACCTCTAGTGACACCAGACTCCAGTGCCCCACGAGCTGCGCTCGCACGGACCGGGGCTCTTCTGCAGCGGCATTTGGGTATCCCGTGCCGAGGAACAACAACACCAGAACACACGTCGCAAGACTTCGCACAGCTTCCCTCCGATATATCTGTCGAACGTTTGAGTTATGCGGCCGCCGTAGGCGGTCCGTTGGAACGAATTGTTAGGCATCTGTTAGCAAGGCGCATGCTTTTGCTACCTAATTTTGTCTAAGACCACGGCTGCATTGCATGCGGCAGCATCGATTGCGGTTTTGATGTTTTGGTTTGATAAGCGAGGATTTGCGCGCCGTCGGCGTCAGTACACGGGTGAGCATGAATCAACGCATTACGTTTAACAATCAAGCTACCAAAAGCATCGCAACACGCTTGAAGCTCTTGCCGTGAGATATTTGTATAATTAGTGAGCAGATTGTTAGTGACGTCTTGAAGTCGCTTTTGAACAGCCCCAGATGTCATAGGGTTTCCTCGGCTGTAGCCACCGACAAAGCCTGGCTCTAGGTACTCAATTATCCAAATAATCGTCCATTCATAATATGCAAAGACATAGACGGCCTTGCCAACTAGAGCTGCATATTGATTGTCAACTGGAACGCGCGTAGTCATGTGAAGAGTCATTGATTTCATTTTACCTAACAATGTTTATACTGACCTGCATAAAACTCTAAATACAGTTTCGATTGCCGCATAAGACGCCTTCAAAGAAGGCTTCACCTGGGTGTAGATCACTGCATAGCCGAAGACTAGATCATGAACCCGGGAATGTCAAGATTTTGTCAGGAAATTCCGGTGATCTCTCCTTTGTCATCCACATCAATCCGCTCGGCGGCCGGGGTTTTGGGCAGGCCGGGCATGGTCATGATGTCCCCGCACAGGACGACCACGAACCCGGCGCCCGAGCTGACCTCCGCGTCGGTTACGATCAAGGTGAAATCCCGTGGCCGGCCATGGGCCTCCGGGTCGGCCGACAGCGAATACTGCGTCTTGGCGATGCACACCGGAAGGCCGCCGAACCCGTCCTTTTCCATGTTCAGGATTTTCCGGCGGGTCGAGCCTTCCATGGTCACCGCCGAGGCGCCGTAGATTTTGTGGGCCACGATTTCGATCTTTTCCAGGAGCGGTTTGTCGAGAGGATAGAGGAAATCGAAATGACTCTTATCTTCCAAGGCTTGAAGCACGGCGCCGGCCATATCCAAGCCTCCCTCCCCGCCCCGGGCAAAGACATCGCTCACGGCCAAGCGCACTTTCCGCTTGGCGCAAAGCGCTTTCAGCCGCTCAACCTCTGCCGTGGTGTCCGCGGGGAACTTGTTCAAGGCCACGGCATAGGGAACGCCGAAAGCCTCGATGTTCTCCATGTGTTTCTCTAAGTTGACGAAGCCAGCCTCCACGGCCGCCGTGTTTTCCTTGCCCAGCTCCTCGAGCTTGACCCCTCCGTGGTATTTCAGGGCGCGTAGGGTGGCCACCAGCACGCAGGCCGAAGGGGCGGGGATTGCGCCGGTACGGACCACGATGTCGAAGAACTTCTCGGCGCCCAGGTCCGAGGCGAAGCCCGTCTCGGTCACGACGAAATCGGCCAGCCGCAGGGCGAGGCGTGTGGCCAGCACCGAGTTCGTGCCGTGGGCGATGTTGGCGAACGGCCCGCCGTGGATGAAGGCGGGCGTGGCCTCCAGGGTTTGAACCAGGTTGGGTTTGAGAGCGTCCTTGAGCAGGGCGGCCATGGCGCCCTGAGCGTTGAGCTGCCGGGCGAAGACCGGCTTTTTATCGTTGCCGTAACCCACCATGATGTTGCCCAGCTTTTCCTTGAGGTCCTTGAGGTCGCGGGACAAGCAGAGAATGGCCATGACCTCGGAGGCGGCGGTGATGTCGAAGCCGGTCTCCCGGGCGATACCACGCAAGGGCCCCCCGATGCCGACCACGATCTCCCGAAGAACCCGGTCGTCAATGTCCATGACACGCTTCCAGGTGATTGTCCGGCAATCGAGCAGCCCGCAGGAGCTGTCGAAGTGGAGGCGGTTATCCACCATGGCCGCCAGCAGGTTGTGGGCGGCGGTGATTGCGTGGATATCGCCGGTGAAATGAAGGTTGATGTCGTCCGAGGGCACGACCCGGGCCAGGCCACCTCCCGTAGCGCCGCCCTTCAGGCCGAAGACCGGGCCCAGGGACGGCTCGCGCAGGGCGACTGCCGCATTTTTCCCCAGGCGACGCAAAGCGTCGGCCAGCCCGATGGCCGTGGTGGTCTTGCCCTCGCCGGCCGGCGTGGGCGTCATGGCCGTGACCATGATGAGTTTGCCGCGCGGTGCCCCCGTCCCGAAGGCTAATTCCTGCGATATTTTTGCCTTATATTCCCCATAGGTTTCAAGATTTTCTGGCGATATTCCAAGGGATTTGGCGATTTGGATGATCGGCTTCATTTCTAACTCCGCCAAGTTTTTCTCCTCATGTTAGCGCAGAAATGGATATCACACAATCGCCAGATTTATATTCTGCAACCACGGACAAATACTAAACTATTGAGAAATACGTCGTTACAAGCCTGCATAGAGCACAAAGGGATACAGCCAAGAATGCGTACGTCAGCGCTATTGACACATTGTAACCCATAGGGTTACAATTGTAACCAATATGGTTACATCAGCCAAAAGCGACAGAAAGGTCTCTATTTTATTCGGCAAGGTGCGACATGCGATTCTCTCCGTGCTTTTTGGTCACACGGATGAGGCATTTTATTTGCGTCAACTCGTCAGGACGACGGGTTTTGGCCTCGGCCCCGTCCAGAGAGAGCTGAAACAGTTAACCGAGGCCGGGATCATTCGGCGCACTGTCAGCGGACGGCAAGTCTATTTTCAGGCCAATCCCGATTCTCCCCTATTCCCTGAGCTCAGATGCTTATTTGTCAAAATCTCGGGAATGAGCGAACCTTTGAGCGCCGCAGAGCCTTATGCCAGTGCCTCGTTGCCGGCCGGGCAGCGTTTCAACATCTCCGGCCCAAGGCTATCCGATTTCTGCCGAAGGAACCATATCGTAAAACTCTCTCTTTTCGGCTCTGTCCTCAAGGACGATTTCCTTCCGGACAGCGACATCGATGTTCTGGTCGAATTCGAACCGGGCCATGTCCCGGGGTTCGCCATAGTGGCCATGGAAAACGAGCTTTCTCGTCTGGCAGGCCGGAAGGTCGACCTTCGCACCCCTGGCGATCTGGGTCGCCATTTCCGAGAAGGGGTGATCAGAGAAGTCGAGGTCCGTTATGCGAGGTCATAAAGGAGATATCGCCCGCCTGCGTCATATGCTGGATTTTGCGCGCAAAGCCGTAAAGTTCACCAGGGGCCGGAAACGAGCGGACTTTGATGATGACGAGGTTCTGTCCTTGGCGACCATTCATGCAATCGAGATTCTCGGCGAGGCGGCGAATGCCTTATCTCCGGACCTGCGCCGTAAGTATCCGGGCGTCCCATGGGAACTGATCAGCGGAACACGGAACCGTTTGATTCACGGCTATATCGACGTCGATCTCGATATCATCTGGACCATCATCAAGCACGACCTTCCGCCGCTAATCAAAGAGCTCGAGCGTATCATTTCTAAGGAAGGCGACCGCGTTTAAGAACTTAATTCTTTCTGTTCCACTCGTAATACAGCAGGTCGAAGTCGTCGATGAGGCCCTGGTCGGCGAAGCTGTAGTAGTTGCCCTGGCCGATGATGATGTGGTCCAGGACCTTGATCTGGAGGACCTTGGCGGCGAAGACCAGGTCGCGGGTGATCTG
>Ga0315284_10014453_pt1 | contig 11244 bp, 7 predicted proteins | sample YL17G09_16_MG_FD_203696 | JGI IMG/M metagenome (GOLD analysis project Ga0315284, IMG submission 203696) | Sediment microbial communities from Yellowstone Lake, YNP, Wyoming, USA - YL17G09_16 | ecosystem: Environmental > Aquatic > Freshwater > Lake > Sediment | place: USA: Wyoming | collected...
ACGCGCTTGTAGTGCTCGCCGCCGAGAGAGAAGTCCGCCATGGCCGAAATCGCAGCCGTTATCTTTCTGATTTCCGCGCCGCTCTTCGCATCGACGACGGCCTTCCTGAAGCGGCCGAGGAGCGGGTCCGGGATCATGTACATGCCCACGCCGAGCCAAAGGTCGGGCGGTTCGAGGTGGAAATAGAAACCCGAGGATTCCATCCGCGGGCGGTCGCCGTCCCAGAATAAGATGCCGAGGTTCGTCTTGTAGGGCAAGGAGTCCAGGCTGAAGCGCGTGTCGCGGTTGATGCGGAAGATCGACTTGTTGACCTTGGGCACGGCGACGATATGCGGGGCCATCCGGCGCAGCCTCTCCCCCATGGCCGTGACGAAGAGTTTGGCCGGCGCCATGACGTGCCGGTCGTAGGTCTCCCGGTTCCTGTCGAACCATTCCTTGTTGTTGTTCTTGCGGAGCGCCGCAAAAAAGCGGACAGTCTCTTTTGTGAATCCAGAAAATGCGGCGTCGTCGGCCATGTTCGCCTCCTGCAGAGTATTCTATCAACCCATTCGACTCCCGGGTCTGAAGCCCGGGGTATGCTCAGGGCTAATACTGAGCAGCACTTTTACCCCGATTTGCAAAGATTTGCAAATCGGGGTTGTCGCCGTCGAACGTATCAAAAGCTCCGGACCAAACCTAGGCCGGCTGCCGGCCAAAGAGATCCCGCGTTGCCAGGGGCTTGAGGGCTATGGTATAACTCCGGACAATAAATCCGAGTTTCGAGCGATGGGTATGGAGGCATCCATGAAATGGGTCCGGGCGATCGTTTCCCTCGTCCTCGCGGCCGCGGTATTCTGGGGCCTCGATAACCGTCACGGTACGTTCCCCGCACTGGGCAAACTCCTCAACCCCTTCGCCGGCTTCTGGCAGAACGGCAGCCGGTCCGACGCCGTCCCCGAAAAACTCGTCGTTCCCGGTTTGCGCGACGAGGTCCGGATCGTCTGGGATGCGAGGCGCGTCCCTCACATCTTCGCCCAAAACGACCACGACCTGTACCTGGCCCAGGGCTATGTTGCCGCCTCTCTCCGCCTCTGGCAGATGGAATTCCAGGCCCTGTACACGGCCGGGCGCATCTCCGAAGTCGTCGGCCCGGTCGGGTTGAGGCAGGACATTTTCACGCGCCGATTCGGGCTCCCCTGGGCCGCGGAAAACGCCGCCCACGCCTTCCGCGACGACCCCAAGACGCGGGAAGTTGTCGACGCCTTCACCGCCGGGGTCAACGCCTACATCCGGACCCTCGACCGCAAAGGCCTGCCCGTCGAATACAAGATCCTCGACTACCGGCCGGAGCCGTGGTCGGATTACAAGTGCGCGCTTCTTCTCAAGGCTATGGCCTACTCGCTTTCTTCGTACAACCAGGATGCGGCGCTGACGCAGATGAGGGATCAAGGCGGCTGGGATAAATTCCCCACCGTCGACAGGCTTTTCCCTTTTTTCCCGCCTCTAGTCGATCCGGTTATCCCGCCGGGGACTCCCCTAGATTTCACGCCGCTTCCGGTCCCGACGCGCAGTGGAGCGGAAGGGGGCGGCGGAAATAGGGCCGGCGAGAGAGGCCACCCCGCCGACTCACGTCTCGAGGCGACCCCATCGGATCCAGGCGGTTTCGAGTCGCCCGGGTACCGCACCGGCCCGGGAATCGGCAGCAACAATTGGGCCGTATCGGGCAAGCTCACCCGGAACGGCTTCCCCATTCTGTCGAACGACATGCACCTCGAGCTTTCGCTCCCGGCGATCTGGTACGAGATCCAGCTTTCCGCTCCCGGGGTCAACGTCCGCGGCGTCGCTTTTCCGGCTGCCCCCCTAGTCGTCGCCGGCTACAACGAATCCGTCGCCTGGGGTTTTACCAACGGCACCGACGACGTCCTCGACTGGTACGACATCACCTTCAAGGACGACGCGAGGGCCGAGTATCTCACCGGCAGCGAATGGCGGAAGACGACCGTCCGTGAGGAAAGGATCAAGGTCAGGGGGGGAGCGGCGGTCGTCGACAAGGTTGTCTACACGCATTATGGCCCGGTCGTCCGCCAGAAGGACGAGCCTGCTTTCGCCAACATGAACGTTCCGCCGGGGGCGGCACTACGCTGGCTCGCCCACGACGCATCGAGCGAATTCTCGACACTCTATGCCCTTAATAGGGCCCACAACTACGCGGATTACGTCAAGGCTCTCGAGACCTGGGACTGTCCGGCCCAGAACATCATCTATGCCGACCGGGAGGGGACGATCGCCATCTGGCACGACGGAAAATTTCCCCTGCGCTGGAAAGGACAGGGGCGCTATGTCCTCAACGGCGCCGATCCGGCGGACGAATGGCGGGGCTGGGTCCCTCACGGGCAGGTCCCTCACGTCAAGGACCCGGACAGGGGCTTTGTCAGCTCGGCCAACCAGATGCCCGCCGACGCCGGCTATCCCTACTATCTCGGCTGGGATTACGCTTCGTTCGAGCGGGCCGGACGCATCAACGAGATCCTCGCGGCGGCGCGGGACGTTACGCCATCGGATATGGTGAGGATGCAGACCGACGTCCTGGACATCCGGGCGAGGGCCGTCCTGCCGCGCCTTCTTGATATCATCAAGGAGAAACCGGCGACGGGGGCGGAGAAAAAGGGCTTCGAGGAGCTCCGGGCCTGGAACTTCGAGGCGCGTGCGGCACTCATCGCGCCGACGGTCTTCCGGGAGTTCTGGAACGAGCTCAACCGGCTGACCTGGGACGATGAGAAGCCGCTGGGAGCAGAGCGGATGACCCGGCCGGCGAGCCAAGTCATGGTCGATCAGATCCTCAACTATCCCGACGGTGAATTCTTCGATGTCATCGGTAAGAACTACCCCATTGAAACCCTCACGGACATCGCCGAACTGGCCTTTCGAGCGGCGGTAGCGAACCTGGAGAAACGGCTGGGGCCATGGGGCGACGCGTGGCGATGGGGCAAAGTCAAAGGGACGACCCTCAGGCATCTCGCCAGGATCCCGGGCTTCAGCCGGGAGAAGCTCGAAGCGGACGGCATCGGCCACGTCATCGGTGCCATCGACACCGTCTGGGCGCCGTCCTGGCGGATGGTCGTCGAGCTCGGGCCCGAGGTCAGGGCCTGGGGGAACTACCCGGGCGGGCAGTCGGGCCATCCAGGATCGAAGTTCTATGACGATTTCATCGACGATTGGGCCGCCGGCAAACCCTACGAGCTCGTCTTCCTCAGATCGGCAGACGAGTCCAATCCGGCCGTCGTTGGCCGGACGGTGATGAGAGGTGGAAAATGACCACGGTTCTCATATGCCTCCTGGCCATGCTGGGTCTCCAACTCTTAACACCTTATTGGTGGTGGGTGATGATCGTGCCCTTCGCCTTCGGCGCGGCCGCGGCGAAGTCGGGCAGGAAGGCCTTCCGGACGGGCTTTTTCGCGGCAGGACTGCTGTGGCTCGGGACAAGCCTCTTTCTCTATCTAACGGGAAGCGGGCTCATCGCGACGCGAATGGCCCGCATGTTCGGGCTGGGAAAGTCCTGGCTGATGGTCTTCGTCACCACGCTCATCGCGGCCGTCGCGGCCGGCGTCTCCGGATACGCGGGATACGCCGTCAGGGGGTTGTTCAAGAAGGCCGAAAGATAGGAGAGGTCATGAGCGAACACGTATGGGTCAAGGAATTCCCGGGAGCGGTGACGGTCTGCGACACCGAAGGACGGATCGTCGAGATGAACAGCCGGTCGCTCAAGGTGTTCGCAGCCGACGGCGGGGCGAAGCTCATTGGAACGGACGTCCTCGCCTGCCACCCCGAGCCGAGCCGGACCAAGCTCAAGGGGCTCATGGACGAGCGCCGGACGAACGTCTACACCATCCGGAAGAACGGGAAAAAGAAGCTCATCTACCAGGCGCCCTGGTTCAAGGACGGGGTCTACGCCGGCTTCGTCGAGCTATCCCTCGAGATCCCCTCGGACATGCCCCACTTCGACCGCGATTAAGAAGAAGAGGGGGTCAAACCTACCTTTTGCAGCAAAAGGTAGGTTTGACCCCTTCTTAAAGCAGGGCGGTGGTGAGGAGGGGCACGTAGGTGATGAGCAGGACCGCCACCAGACCCAGCAACAGGAACATCAGCACGTCCCTGTACACCCGGTGGATCGGCTCGTTGAACCGGTAAGACGCCAGGTACAGGTTCAACCCAACGGGCGGCGTGAGATAGCCCAGCTCCAGGTTGGCCAGGAAGATGATGCCGAGATGGACGGGGTGGATGCCGAAGAGGTTCCCGAGCGGGATGATCAAGGGCACGACGACCAGGATGGCCGAGTAGATGTCCATGAAACAGCCGACGACGAGCAGGGCCAGGTTGAGGATGAGCAGGAAGACGTACTTCGACGAGATCGTCGCCGCGACCCAGGCGGTGAGCTTCTGCGGGATCTGGGCGTCGATGATGTAATAGGAAAGCCCGTTGGCCAAGGCCAGAATGATCAGGACGCCGCCGATGATCGGAACGCAGCGGAGAAAGATCTGGGGCAGGTCGCGTATCCTTACGTCTTTTTTGATGAAAGTTTCGACGACCCAGACATAAAGAAGAGCGGCCGCGGCGCTCTCCTGCAAACTGGTGAGGCCGCCGAAATACAAGCCGAAAACGACGACCGGCAGGAGGAGCTCCCAGAAGGATTCGCGAAAGGCGGCCAGCGCCTCCTTCGCCCGCAGGGCATGGCGGGGGATGCCGTGCTTCCATGAATAGACGATGCCGATGGTCATGACGGAGAGTACGAGGAAGATGCCGGGAAGCAGCCCGCCGATGAACATGTCTTTGATGCTCGTCTGGGCTGTCACGCCGTAGATGATGACGGGCAGGCTCGGCGGAAAGAGCAGGCCGACGCTTCCCGACGCGGTCAGAAGCCCCACCGTAAACCTTTTGGGATAACCCGCCTTTTCCAAGATGACGGACAGGAGCCCCCCGAGGGCCAGGATGGTCACGCCCGAAGCGCCCGTGAACGTCGTGAAGAAGGCGCAGACGATGACCGCCATGACCGTCAGGCCGCCGGGGAACCAGCCGAAAACGGCCTGGAAAAACCGGACCATCCTCTCCCCCGCCTTGCTCTCGGACAGGAAAAAGCCCACGGCGGCGAAGAGCGGAATGGCCGGGATGGCGCTACCGGTAAGCACCTCGTAGGCTTGGTTGGGGATGATCTCCAACGGCTGGCCGGCCTTGGCGAAAAGAATGAACGCGATGCCGCCGAGGACGAGGAAGATGGGCAGGCCCAGGAAGGCGGAAGCGATCAGAACGATGATGAGCGGCGTCCCGAGTCCCGAGAGCGCGGGGCGGAGGAGATCCTGGACCGACGTGAGGAACGGCAGGGACACCGCGCCCCCGCCGGTCAGGAGCTGGACGAGCGGGCCGAACCCGAAGAAAAGCCCCAGGAGCGCCGCCCCCGCCGCCGCCGGCATCCGCGCTTTCTTTTTCTCGAGCGTGGTGATGAACCGGACGCTCATGGCCAGGAAACCCGCGGCCATGATCATCACCACGAGGCGCTTCGGGAAGGGGCCGATCTTGTCGGCGGCGGTGAACGCGTTCCGGGCGAACGACAGGGCGCTCAGCCCGAAGGCCAGCGTCAGCGCGGCCGACAGCACGGCCGTGGAGACCGCGGCAACGGACTTCAGCGGCTCGCGGAGCGACATCGCCGTCGCCAGCGCCAGGTGCTTCCCTTCCCGGGAGGTGATGGCCGCGGCGATAAAGGTGGCGGCAAGCACGAGGTGTTGGACGTAGTTGGTCGAGTCGGGGATCCCGGTGTGGAAGACCTTGCGGGCTACCGCCTCAAAGAGAAGGACCAGTGCCAAGAAGAGGATGGAGAGAAAGGCCAGCGATTGTTCGACGGCGTGGAAAGCCCGGACGACCCTACTTGCCACGGGCCTTCCGGAATTCCTGGATATACCCGTCGATCTGGTCGTACATTTCCTTGGAGAACCTCGACCCGATGAGGTCCTTGACGCCCTCGTCGGCGGTCTGCCGCCATTTCTCCAGCGCGGCCGGGGGAGGGTCGTGGACGATGAGGCCGTTCTCCTTCATCATTTTCACAGCGTCAGCCTCAAGGGCCTGCGCCTCTTCGAAGAGGCCGCGGGAGGCCTCGTCGATGGACGCGATAAAAGGCTGATGCAGCTCCGCCGGAATGCTCGCCCAGGCCTTGTCGCTCAGGATGAGACCGGCGACGAGGGGCGCCAGGTTCATGGAAAGCATGTGGGGCACGACGGCGAAGTATTGCCCGGACCCTGCCAGGAGGGCCGGCAGGTAGGCGGCGGAGACCATGCCGCTCTGGAGCTGGACCATAAGGTCCTTGAAGTCGCCGGGGATGGCCTCGAAGCCCATTCTTTTCCAGATCTGTTCGAGTTCTGGATCGCTGTCCGTGACGCTGATCTTGAGCTTCTTCAGGTCCTCGGGATAAATGACCTTTTCTTTGGTGAAAAAGTTGACCCATCCGGCGAACGTCCAGAGGACGATCTTGAAGCCCTTCTCCTCGATCTTTTTCTCGAACGCGGGTTTCATCTTGTCGAAAACGACCCCGAACTCCTCGGTCGAATGGAAGAGAAGGGGGATGCTGAGGACCGTGACGGACGGCTCGATCTTCGACAAGCCCATGCTGGTGAAGACGCCGCCCTGGAGCCCCCCCAGGCGCATCATCTGGATCATGGCCCGCTCGCTTCCGGCGATGCCGCCGGGGTAGATCTTGACCTGGACGGTCCCGTTCGAGATCCTCTCCCAATCCCGGGCAACCTTCTCCAGGGCCTTGCCCCAGGGTGACCGTTCGGGGGCAATACTGCCGATCTTGATGACCACCGCCCCGGCGGAGGCCGGCGCGGCGGGCGCGTTCGAAGCCGCAAGCGCCAGGACGGCGAGAGCGGCGATGAGTTTATGGATCATGGTCGTTCCAGTACGATGAAGAAGTCGTCGACATGCGCGAGGAACCAGCGCGCCTTCCGCTGGTTGAGGATGTTGACCAGGCGGTTCTCCGGGCTCTTGTCCGGGTCGAATTCGAGGACCTGGCCGAGGAGCTTCTTGAACTCTCCCGCGTTCTGCTCGCTGATGCAGACCGTCGTGGCCAGGGCCATCAGGGCCGACGTGTCCTTCTTACCGGCGATGGCCTGGGCCTTCGCGAAATGCTCCCGGGCTTTGCCCGCATCGCCGCCCATGTAGTCGGGCAGGGATCCGTAGTAGCTGACGTAGAACACGTGGAGGGCGCCCTGGTTGAAGCCGGGGTCGAGCTCGGCAACCCTGGCCATCATGGCCGCGGTTTGCGGTAGCGTCTGGCCCAGCGTCATGTCGAAGGGGTTGACGGAAAAAGCGGCGACCCAGCCGACCGCCGTCCAGTAGAGGAGCGAAACGTCCTCTTTCTTGAAAGGCGCCATGGCCTCTTTATATTTCCGCTCCTTGAGCTGGCTGCGGATCAGGGGATTCCTTTTTTCAAGTCCGACGAAGAGGATGTCGCGCCCCCGCAGATAAAGATTCTTGGCTCTGGCCAAAAGGTACTCTTTCAACTCCCCTTCCCGGCGGGGCGTCATATCGGCGGGCGTCTGGACGAAGGCGTTGGCGTACATGATGTAGAGACTGCCGGTGCGGAGGCGGAGCCCGGCGTGGTCGGGGATCGAGCTGAGCAGGGATTCGTAGAGCTTGATGGCGAAGGGCAGGGCGTCCCCAACGAGGTCGGGATCGTTATCGGAGCTGAAGACATCGGTCGACGAGGAGCCGGAGAGCATTCCGGCCACCTTCTTCAAGGCCACCTTTTCCAGGGAGCATGAATTCAGGGAGAGCAGCGCGACGAGTCCGATCACGGCCGCCGCCGCGTTCACGTTCCCGGCTGTCTTCGAAGAGCCCCGCAAGCGTTCCTCCACAGTTAAAATAGTCCCCGCGCCGACCCTTACCCACAGCATTTAGAATAGTCCCAAGCTCGGTTTTAGTCAAATGAAGCGGGACACGGCGGTGGTCCGGGTCAGGCGCCCTTCCGGGCGCTCCGCTTGAAGAAGAAATACACGGGGATGCCGGCCAGGGCCGTGGCCACGGCGACGAGCGATTCGACCGGGCGCTCGAGAAAGGCCAGGACGAGGATCGTCGCTCCGATGAGGATGTAAACGGCCGAGGCCGCCGGGTAGCCGGGCAGTTTCACGGCGCTCCGGCCCGTCCGCCTCAGTTTGAATACGCCCAGCACGGCCAGGAGGGGAAAAATCCCGAGGGAAAATCCCATGTAAGTCAGGAGCTGTTCGAATGTCCCGAACAGGACCATGACCGAGGCGATTGCCCCCTGGAGCACAATCGACCTTGTCGGGACACAGCATTTCGGGTCGACGTAGGCGATGGACTTGAAGAAAATGCCGTCCCGGGCCATGGAGTAGTAGACCCTGGGCCCGAGGATGAGGTAGGCGCTGAGCGAGGAAAAGAGGGCGAAGGAAATGAGGACCGACAGGACCGTTCCCGCGGATTTGCCGAAGAGGTTGCCCGCGGCCAGGCCGCCGACGGAGATCACGCCCTCCATTTGGGCCGGCGGGATGGCGTAAACGTAGAACAGGTTCAGGGCGATGTAAAGGAGCATGACCACCCCCGTCCCGATCAGGAGCGAGCGCGGCAGGTTGCGCGATGGGTTTTTGACCTCCGACCCGACATAGGCCGATGCGTTCCAGCCGCTGTAGGCGAACATAATCCACATCAAGGACAAGCCGAGGGTTTTCAGGCCGCCGAAATCGAAGCGGAACGGCGCCGCCGCAACAAGATGGCCCAGGCTCCCCTTCCCGACGGCGAACCCGGCGGCAACCAGGCCGACGATGAGGAGGATCTTCAGCCCGGTCAGTGCGTTCTGGACCCTAGCCCCGGTCTCGAGGCCGCGGGTGTGGAGGAAGGTGAAGACGGCGATGATGAGGATGGCATAAAGTTTTTTCATGACCGCCGCTTCCGAGGCCCCTCCGATGACGCCGGGGTGGAGGAGGCCGGGGAATGCCCGGGTCAGGTATTCCGAGAAGCCGATAGCCGAAGCGGCGATCGGCGCCGAGAAGCCGACGAAGAAGGAGACCCAGCCGGAGAGGAAGCCGAGAATGGGGTGGTAGAGCCGCGACAGGAAGGCGTATTCCCCGCCGGCGTGGGGAAAGGCGGCGCCGAGCTCGCCGTAGCTCAGAGCGCCGCAGAGGGCGATCAAACCGCCGACGACCCAGAGGCCCAGCATGACCACCGGATGGTGGAGGTCTTTCATCAGGAGCCCCGACGTCGTGAAGATGCCGGCGCCGACCATGTTGGCGATGACGATGTTGGTCAGCGGGAAGAGCCCGAGTTTCCGCTCGAGCCCGTTCGCGGGGGCTTCAGGGGTCATGTTTCTGCCCTTTCTTCAACGGTCTCGCCTATTCTAACGTCGCTGCGGCCTCTCCGGTTCCTTGCCGTCTCCCGAGGCACTACTTTATCTGCCGCGGGAAACCCTGTCAATTCAAGAGGGGGTCAAACCTACCTTTTGCAGCAAAAGGTAGGTTTGACCCCCTCTTCAGCTCACCTTTTTCCACCGCAGGCGGTTCGCGATGAGGGCGAAAATGAAGAGCGGCCCGGCGAAGGCGGCCGCCCCGGCCGCGAAGCCGATGTTCGTACCCTTGACGAGCTCGACGCCCCAGCCGAACTGATCGTCGTTGACGAGGTAGGTCCAGGTCGAGGACGGGCCTTTCAGGCCTTCGGCGTCGATGTCGACGGGGCCTTCACTCTCGATGAAAGACTCTAACATCTTCTCCACCGCGTGCCCAATCTTTTCCTGGAGGCCGAGGAAGGCCTCGGTCGCAGCGCTCTGAAACTCCTGGAGCGGCTCTTTGCGCCCGATGGAGACGAGGTGGATGCCCTCGCGGAGGTCGGCCAGCCAGGCCAGATGGTCGGCCCACGCGCCATCGATATGGAAGAGCGCGGCCCGGCGGGCCATACGGTCGAAGGGCTCCCGTCCGAAGCGGGCCGATCCTGCCGCGGAGAGCTCCGGAGAGGGACGGAACGGCGCGTCCGCGCCAGCCGGCAGGTCAAGGGACGAGCCTTCGGCTCGCCATTCGCCCGTGGCATATCTACGGGCGAGTACGGCGGAAGTGGACCCCCGGGCAAGCCCGGGGCCCCTGCCGCTGTCGAAAACGCCGTCCCGCCAAACGGCGACGATCCGCCTCTGCGTCTCGACGAGGGTGGAATAATCCCAGAGAGCCCGGCGGATGTCCAGGTTCCGGCCCTCGATAACGCGCTGGCCGTGGAGAATATCCTTGCGCAGCAGATCGTCGTCGACGGCGCCGGCCCGGCGGTCGAGCCGGTAACGCTTGAACAGCCTGCGGCTGAGCCCGTATCTCTCGAAAATATCGTCCTCCAGGCTGATGAAGAACCGGGACGAGCCGGGGTCGCCCTGACGGCCGGCCCGGCCGCGGAGCTGACTGTCGATGCGCAGGCTCTCGTGGCGGTTGGTGCCGATGACGTAGAGACCGCCCAAGGCCGCCACTTTGCCGAGCTCCTCTTCGCGCGGCCCACCGAGCTTGATGTCTGTACCCCGGCCGGCCATGTTGGTCGAGATGGTCACCGCGCCAGGGGCGCCGGCCCGGGCGATGACCGCGGCCTCGAGTTCGTCGTTCTTGGCGTTGAGGATATCACAGACGATGCCCGCCTCCTTGAGCGCCGCGGCGAGCCCCTCCGATTCCCTGACGCTCGACGTCCCGACGAGAATGGGGCGACCCTTCCCGTGAACGCCGGCAATCTCATCGACCAGCGCCGTGAGCTTGGGCACCTTGTGGGTAAAGACAACGTCGGGGAGATCGCGGCGGACGCAGGGCTTGTGGGGCGGAACGACCACGACCCCCAGCCCGTAGAATTCCTTGAGCTCACGGGACGACGTCCGGGCCGTAGCCGTCATCCCGCAGAGCGCCAGGTAGAGACGGAAGAAATGCTGGAGCGTGATGGAGCCGAGGATGCGGCCTTCGGAGCCGCGGCGGACGTTCTCCTTGGCTTCGACGGCCGCCTGGAGGCCGTCGGGCCAATGGCGCTTGTCCATGACCCGGCCGGTGAACTCGTCGACGATCTCGACGCGGCCAGCGCGGACGATGTAGTCGACGTCCCGCTCGAGGAGGGTCTCGGCGTGGAGGGCACAGTGGACGGCGGCCAGGATCATTTCGTTTTCCGGGGCGAAAAGGTTGCCGCAGCCGAGCAGGTGCTCGATCCTGCCGATGCCGCCGTCCGTGGGGAAGACGTTGGCGTTCTCCGCGTCGGTCTCGT
>Ga0315284_10014454_pt1 | contig 11244 bp, 8 predicted proteins | sample YL17G09_16_MG_FD_203696 | JGI IMG/M metagenome (GOLD analysis project Ga0315284, IMG submission 203696) | Sediment microbial communities from Yellowstone Lake, YNP, Wyoming, USA - YL17G09_16 | ecosystem: Environmental > Aquatic > Freshwater > Lake > Sediment | place: USA: Wyoming | collected...
GATCGCTTTTGATTTGGGGGTAATTTTCAAATATTGCAATAAGCCTTCCGAGTGCTCCTTCGACTTGATTTGCTGCTGCTACCTTGCCTTCTGTTGTTTGGGCTCCTGTATATGCCGCGCGGGCTGCGGCAATATCTCCAAAAACTTTCTGCTCCTGCTGCATTAAGCCCTTAACCGAGTTGACGAGGTTCGGAATCAGGTCAAATCTTCTTTGATATTGAACCTCTACCTGCTTCCACTGGCCGTCAATGCCGTTTGTCGCAGTCACAAATCTGTTGTAGTATCCTGCAAAAGCCAGAAGTATTACTATAACAAGGCCGATAATCCAGTAAAGAGGCTTAATCTTCATAGCTTCTTTACACTATCGTGACTGCGCTCTGATGTCAAGACCAGAGAAGCTGTCTTTTTGGTAGACTCGGCAGGATCGGTGTACTCGGTATACTCAGCGGGCCGGTATGTCGGTTGGTCAGACACACTGACTCACTGATAAACTGAGTTCACCGAGTTTCACTGATTGTCCGATTATCTAAGTACGTTAAGGGGGTTTATATGGACTCCGTTTAAGATTACTTCGAAGTGCGTGTGCGTTCCTGTGGATCGGCCGGATGAACCCATTCTTCCTATCGCATCTCCCCTATGAACGGTCTGGCCGGGCACAACATAAACTGCACTTAAGTGCGCATAGAGAGTCTGGTATCCGTTTCCGTGGTCAATCATGACGCGGTTTCCGTAGCCTGAGTTGTCCGGATAGCCGGCGATAACAACCATTCCGCTATCGGCCGCCAAGACGTTGGGTGCCGCCGAATTGGCAATATCGATTGCCGGATGATACCAGGAGAAGTACTGGGTAATCATTCCGCCCACCGGCCAGACGAATTGACCCGAGGCAACTACACTTCCCGCATCGGGAGTTGTTTGGCGAACTCTGGCAACGGCGCTCCATGGAGCTTCGGAAGGCATAACTCCGTTTGGAACAATAACTGTTTGCCCAATAGCCAATTCAAACGTTTCGTCATTTGTAAAGGAGTTATACGGAAAATCTACGATGGACTGAGGGTCCGCATCGTATTTCTTGGCAATAGAATAAACCGTATCGCCTTTTTGGACTTTATGGGAAACCCCGGTAACGGGCAATATCTGCAAAGTGTCGCCTATTTTGATATCGTCCTGGCTTGTTAAATCGTTTTGCCAGCGGATTGTATCGATTGATACTCCAAATTTTTCGGCAATAGTACTTACCGTATCACCCGGTTGAACTTTATATTCAATGATTTTATCCCGAACTTTGTCGGAAATTAATGTTTGTGTTTGTTGGGCGTCGGTAGATGCGGACAAAACCTGTGAAGGTGAAGAGACTTCCCAGGGATTTACGCTTCTTCCTGGAAATTCCTTGGCAATAACCGGTGCAATCATCATTCCGGCCGCAGCCAAGCCAGCCATTCCGGTATGCATAAGCCTGCGCGCGAGTTTTCCTCTTTGTTTATAAAGCGCGGTAACGAAAATTCCTTTGCCTTCTTCAAATCTTAAGAACGACACGTGGAGATTTTTGACGAAGTATCCTCCGAGTTCTATTGCAAAGAATTTTACTTCCTCGATAAACGCTAGCAGTTTATCAAAACTATCGTCCATAATATTAACTAATAACGAATAACTTAAATCTTAAAACCATAACTTAAAACTTAATAGTTAAACAGCTTTTAGCTATGGCTATTAGTTATTAATTTTTAGTTTTTAGTTAGACCTGAAGATAGCATATGAAAGCAAAGCTTTCAATTCAGAAAATCAGTAAACTCGGTGTACTCGGTTTTTCAGCAAATCAGAGAATCAGATAAACTGATTAGCCGACCCTCTGAGTTAACTGAGTACACTGACTCTCTGGAGACTAGGCCGTCTTGAGGCTGTCTAAAAACTCTTCGTTGGATTCGGTTTTTTGAAGACGCTCCAAAAGAGTCTCGGTTCTTTCGTCTTCGGAAATCAAATCAAGCATTCTGATTAGAATATGAATTTTAGGAAGCGTATCTTTTCCGTAAAGAAGTTCTTCCTGTCTGGTACCTGAGCGCGCGACATCGATTGCAGGGAAAATTCTTTTCTCCGCCAATTTGCGCGTCAAATGCAGTTCCATGTTGCCCGTTCCTTTGAACTCCTCATAAATCAAATCGTCCATTCGCGAACCAGTTTCGATCAAGCAGGTTCCAATTATAGTAAGGGAGCCACCGTTTTCAATGTTTCTTGCGGCACCGAAAAACTTCTTTGCAGGAAAAAGCGCAACCGGGTCGAAACCGCCGGTTAGAGTTCTTCCAGAGGTCGGCAAAGCCAAGTTATATGCCCTTGCCATGCGGGTAATGGAGTCCAAAAGAATAACAACCTTCATTCCTGTCTCAACCAGTCTTTTCGCCCGTTCCAATGCTAACTCGCCTACTCTGGTCTGGTCATCCGGCGGCTCATCGAAATTGCTTGCGCCGACTTCGCCCATACCGTCCGTAACCGTCGCCATATGGCGGACAATGTCCGTAACCTCCTCGGGCCGCTCACCTATAAGAACCGCCATCAGATGAACTTTTTTGTTCTTACCTTTTCCGTTTTCCGAATAATTTTTGGCAACTCCGGTAATCATGTCTTTAAGAAGCCATGTCTTTCCCGCTTTTGGCGGGGAAACAACCAAGGCTCTTTGTCCGAATCCGATAGGGGCAATCAGATCAACAATACGGGTTGTGAGTATATCTTTCTCGGTCGCAAGCCTAATTTGTGTATCAGGATAAATTACCGTAAGGTCATCATAGTTGGGACGTTCCCCCATGGATTCGACCGGCCCCCCGTTTACTTTTTCGACTTTCAAAAGTCCCCAATATCTTTCGTTTTCTTTTGGCCTTCTTGCCTGCCCGCCGATTTTGTCCCCAACCCTTAGGTTAAATCTTCGAATCTGTGAGGATGAAATATAAACGTCTTTTTCGGATGCCGCAAATTTCGGTCTAAGAAGGCCCGAGCCCTCGTTGGCAATATCCAATATTCCTTCTACATAGTCGGTCGGAAGATTGGCATCGGGAATCATTCTCTCGTCCACCACCAAAGAAGGACCGGTTCCCACCAAATCAGTAACCGAAACTTGCGGCTCGGCTTTAACTAACGGTTCTTTAACTATTTTCTTCGCTGGCATGGGTGCGGTTTGAATTAGTACTTAGAGAAACTTAACGAAGCTGAGAGTATTTTAACTTCAAGAAGGTTAAATTGTCAATATGATAAAGCGTGGTGCGGGGAGAAGTCCAATTGGACCAATTCTCCCCGCACCTGGGACCTGAACGAACTGCAGAAAGCTAGTCTTCCGAGAGGAGCTGCTCGAGGAAATTGCGCAGGAGCGCAATGAGCCCCTTTTTCTCCGGTTTCGGAGAAACGCAGCCCAGGTGAGCAGCGGCGGCGAACACGGCGGCGTTGACGATGAGGTCAACCCCAAACGGGAACTTGTCGATCCGAACGACCTCATTGCCGTGAATCGACTCCGCCGTGTCCGGTTTGGCCTCGCCCTTGAGCTTGAACTTGGCAATCCAGATTTCGAGGCAGGTCGCCACGAAAGCGCGGTTGGGGCTTCCCCAGCCGATGCGCTCCATGGTTCCTTCCTCGACCTGAATGCCCTCCTCATCGAGAAGCTCGCTGAGAGCTGTCTCGGAGGGCTTTGCGCCCTTCTTGGTGAAGCCGCCGGCAATCGAAAGGACCTCGACACCCCACACGCCTGCGATGTGGTCCCGGATAACGGGACGAAATTCGCGATGGCAGTGGACATAGTAGCCGTCTTCCCTCTCCTCGATGGGAACGATGACGGCATTGGGGCTTGCCTGTTGGGTTTCCGGATCGATTGGCCCATCTTCCCAAAGCAAGCCGTCGTAGAGGAAGTTGAGCTTCCCCTCTTTCTCGTCGACGATGGCGCTATGGCGGATCAGGCCGAACTTGGGATTGGCAAACCCCAAGAGCATGCCCTTCTCATCCACCATAGGCTGCCAGCCGGGCTTCTTGCCTTCGGGCAAAGCCACGGTTTCGAACGGTACTACTTTTTGGGTCATTTGGTCCTCCTTGAGGAATTTGAAGTTGTGCAGCGGATTCTGCAGTTTGGAGCTTGGTGCTCCACGTTCAGGTGCCCCTGCTAGGGAGATTTCTCTCCCCACGAGGGGCACCTTAACGCATTAATTATTTTGAAGTATTGTTAAAGTCCGAGCTTTTAACTCGTAACTAACCTAAATAGACTCTTTAAGTCTTTTGATATTTGTGCTCTCGCGGGACTTTGTGGCAGGACAAAAAGGATATGAAAGGCGTAATTTCGCCACAAAATCCCACGGCAACACAAAAAAGAGAACAAATAAAGAAAGAGGGTGGAGACCGAAAAATCCAATACGGGCGTGGAGCCGCCTTGAGGGCGGGAAAGAAGAACTAACGTGGTTTTTTTAAGGTCCGAGCTTTTAGCTCGTAACTAACTAAAACAGGCTGACTTTTTAAGTCTAGGGGGTATTATAGGACAACCTTTTCGGCTTGTCAAGCCCCTCGCTAGTCCCGCCTAAAACCTGATAATTCCCATCGAAACCAGCCTTATAACGCAGGCCAAAAAGAAGGATTCGTCTACCTTATGGATATACTCCCGTAGCCTGTCTATAGGCTCAACAATTAGCTCAAAGTCGAGAGATTTAGTGTGGAAAGTTCTCTGCTCGATCCTTTCAACGGGAACGTCGCTCATATCTATTACAGCTCCAAATATGGATACCGTGCTTAAGTGGGACCCCGGGTCGATAGTCACCAGCCCTAAATCTATAAAACGTTTTACCGTCAAATCTGCCAGTCCAAACTGTTTTTTCAAAGAATCCTCGACATTTTTGGGAATATTAACAAGTTGGTTCCCCCTAAACTGGACATATCCCCCAATCGTTTCGTATATGGTTTGCCCGATAGCAAACTTTTCGGTAGTTCGCAAGATAAAATACCTTATTTCACCCTTAACTTCCAAAAGGATTAACCCTCTATAGCCCGGGTTCCTGCCGTATTTCTGACAGACATACTCATAAGTAAATATCTGGTTGGTGTGGCTGGACCTAACCTCAAAAAGCGCAATCCCGTTATAATTGCCCCGTTGAATGTCCAAGAGTCTCAAAATATCCACCCCGCCGTAACTTTCTCTTCTTGTTGTAAGCTCGGCTAAAAAGCCCTCAAAATCATCCGGCAGAGTAAGCGTCTTTTTTTGGATTTCGAAATCGGTTTTCCTAAACCATCTCTTTTCGGAAAGAAGGGAAAGAATTTTTAGTCGCTCAATCGGAAGTGAGGTTCCCAGTTCTTCTAAATTTTTGGCTTCTTCGGGTTTTGTGGGCATGGCAGGCTTCTAAACAAACTATATCAATAGAATTGCCAAAAACAAGAGGTTTTATTATATCTTAAGATATCAATTTACCTGTTAATTGTGTCTTGTTTTGAAGAAAATAGTAATTAGCAAAATCCCTGTCGCTACTGCCAAGCCGCCAAACTCCAAAAGCTGAGGCCAGAAGAAAACGACAATGGTTAAGGGTTGATGGCTAATGGCTAATTGACTGTTAACTTCCCATGCGTTTGCCCAACCGTTGACCTTTGTGTGTTGTAGTTTTTTCCCCAATGGCCAATAGCCATTGGCCATTGAAAAAGCGACCCAGCCATCCTCATGTCCCTGCCCCAACTCCAAAAGCCCTTCGCCCGAGGTTTTTACCCGATAAAATGAACTGATTTGCGTAACTTCCAGAATTTCTAAATTATTTTCCAAGGGAGTAGTATTATTTGTATCAAACAATAAACTAGTAGATATGGTTTTTGGTAAAGCGTATATCTCGATTGCCTCTAAAACATTCTCTGCTCCAACTTTCCCGTAAGAACGGGTTTCCAGATTTATGCTATAGCCTTTTCCCTCTATTTTTTGCGGGGCAATCAGAAAAAGATTATCGAATTCTCCCTTGGGCAAAAGCTCTTCAATATCCATTCGGTTAGTTTGCCAGTTTTGCAGATAAATCTTTAAGCTTCTTCCTTGTAAATTCTGCCCTTTTATTCTCAAGATATAACCTTGCGAATAGGATAAGTCCGGATAGTCAAAATAGTCGCAGGAAACTCCCCCTTCCAAAGCTGAGTAAATTATCCTTCGAGTACCCTCAGGACCTTCGGTTTTCGTTTCTTTATAAACTTTCCCAATTTTTTTCAGATCGCAGTTATAAGCTTCAGGAAATCCTCTATTTTTATTAAAATCTTCAATTATAAGTCGCTTGCTTTGGGCAACTGTTTCTTTCAGGTCTAACAGTACCGGTTCCTTATACAAATATCCGGGCGCCAAAATTTGCTCTCCCCCAAAATCCGTTTGGTATATAGATATAAATCCAAATTTTGCGGCTTCTTTAATATGACTAGAACTTCCAAGAAGTTTCTTTATTTCGGGAATATATAAAAGTTTCTCGCTTCCACCGGCATTCACCACCGACTCGTCCAAAAGCAAATATTTTACCTGATATTTATCTAATACCTTCTCCAGTGCCGGCAAATCCTGCGAATAGACTGCCTCACTCGCCTGGCTGTAAAAATCTTCATTAAAGCTGCTCCAGCGATCGAAATCTCTATCCAGAACTGGGTCGGAAATTCCAAAATTCAAAAATCCAGAGCCTTCGTATCCCCAATTCCGATAATTCCAGCCCCAAAGGGTTTGAATCGGAAGCTCCGCAATTCTTCCCTCGCTATTAACGTTAAACCAGTCGAATGCCTGAAAATATTCCGATGGAATTTGTCTCTCCAGGCTTCGATAAATGAGGTTTCCCTGAAACATAGGTAGGGCAAAATATATCAAACTACAAACTAGTAATACTGCTATTGGGATTTTTAGACAGCCGATTTTGTCAAAAATATGAACAAGAAAGTAAGAAACAAAGAACGAAGACACAAAAATATAAATAATGGAAAACTTGGTAAAGGGCATTCGCAAGGCTTCCCGAAAAAGTTCAATCGGATAGTTAGCGTTTATCAAGAAAAAGAAGCTAAACAAGCCGACTAAAACCAAAGACAAAGCAACTTTATTCTTCTTAATAACGGCAAGTATTGCCCCCAAAACGGAAGTTACGGCGAAGAAAGATCCAATCGGAACGACCCATGGAGTATTAAGATGTTGATTCCATGGTTCCATTAAATCCGCAAAAGTTCCTTTCCCGAAATCGAAAGCCCGCCAGGAAAAAAGGAAACTTTTACCCAAAAGAATATCTTTAATATCCGCAAAATCTTGGCCTCTAAGTGCCGCCTCCGGGCTAAAAAGCCTGTTTATCTTGGCATTTTCGATAATTTGGGACTGATTTAATATCGAATAGATATTTGGAAGAATCCAATAAGAATTTAAGGCCAAAGTCAAAAGGAAAATTACTATTCCCCTTCTTACAAAAACGCCCCTAAATTTTGAAAGCACCAGATAAGCGGAAAGGAAAATGACTAGACCTGCCAGATATACGTAAAACAAGGTTGCCGCGTAAGCCATCGGCGAAGATAAAATGGTTAATATAACAAACAACATCAGGTTGCTTTTCCTGCCTTCCCTCAAAAACTTCAGAGCCAAGAAGAAAAGCCAGGGAACAGAAGCAAAAGCCGCTGTGAACATTTCAAAAGCAACATAGAAATGTTGGACAGTAACAAGGTTGAGTAAATAAAATGCGCCCCCCAGAAATGAAGCTAAAATTACCGACAAACCGCCTTTTTCTCGCGAAAGAATATATTTGCAAAAGAAGTAAACACCCAATGGACCGACTGCCAAACAAGCAAATATATAAAAATATCTCAAAAACCAGCTTGGAAGCATAAAATGGGAGAGCCAAAGAAAAGCTAATCTAGAAAAATCGGCCATGTGCGAATGGGCCGCGATGGCGCCTACCCCCTGCTCCCCTCTCCAGACACCCCAAAACATCCGCTCGAAAGCAATTTTGAAATTAAATTCAGGATGAAGCGAATCCCAACCGATAAGATACGTTCCCGAGGTAATATTTTTCCAGGCAATAACAACGGCTATTAAAACTAAAAAAACAGGTGCTAAAAGACCTGCTATACGTTGAAGTTTTCTCATATATTTAAGAAAATCAGGCGAGCAGAGTTTATCCTTTTGAGGGGACAAAAACTGCTCGCCATCTTACAAGGCACACACTTCTTACCGACTGACCGTCGTTACGCCTTTGACCAGAATTTCATTCCCGCTCATGATGACGAACGCGGCCCGAACGGATTGGCAACCTTGCGGAACGCTACAGTTGGCTCCGCGATTGACATCCCCACTGCCCACTTGGGGTAGAAGGTTCAGCATGTTGTGAACAACATGCGAGAGCCCCGCCCAGATGGCCAGTGGCATCTTGTCGCCGTTCCAGTATCGGCCAAAGACTGTAAAGCCCAGGTCGATCTGGATTTCGCGAAAATCCGCACTCACATTGCCCACATTGACGAGCATTATGGCGCAGCCTTCGCCGGCGACCGAGCCTTCACAGCTGTCAAACCCGAGATTGTAGTCTCCCGAAATGATTCGATAATGCATGGCAGGAACTACTATGTCGCAGGTTTGATTTCGCTGGCAGTAGAGCGATTCGTCCATCCCGTACTCCAACCCGTCGGCGGCTCTGAAGCCCACTTGCGGGTTATCGACGTTCGGGAAGTCAGGCCAGTTGACCGGGTCAAGAGCTTGGAAGCTCCACCCTCGCATTTGCTGCGTTGCCCCTGAAAAGAGTTCAATTTCCCAAGAGCCAGATGAAACGCTCTGCGGACTTTGGGTCGGCGCCGGAACTTCGGTCAGCGTTACTGGCACCTGGGTAGGCGCCACGAGCTGCACTGCGGCCGGCAAAGCGATAGTTGCTTGGGCGACCGGGGCGGTCGGCGCAATGGACAATGGCCGAAGCAGGACTAAGCCCAGAGCCGCAACAACCAGAGCGAAGACCAGCAGACCCACGTACTTCTGCCTCTCCTTCTTGTTGAGCCAAAGGACCAAAGAGAAAAGGCCCAGAGCAAGCAGGAAAAGGCCGATACCGTTCATCACTACAGTGGCAGACATCTCGCACCTCCTTAGTGCGGTTTTGAGTCAATCACGCGGATAAGGTCGTGTATGCCTTGTTTGTTAATGAGCTTTGGACAGGAGAACTATCAGGCTTTTCTTATCCTCTTTGCGAGGTAAAGAACCGCGCCTGAAGCGGCTAGCAGAATGAATCCCCAAACAGCGGGATTAATATCTGCCAATCCGGTTTCTACGGGCGTATGAGCGCCACAAATGACGCCTCCCCCGTAGACGGTGGTGCAAACCTCCTGAGCGGAGACCCTCGCAACCATTAAACCAATAAGGAATTTGTTAAACATTGAACGCATTATATGTATGGCTATAGGTATTGTCAATTAAATTGTCAGCAGCTTTGCGTACTTAAATATCCTGATTGGCGATGTGAGATCCTCACAGGTATAAAGGATAAGGTCGGCCGAATAATCGGTTATGGCATCGCCTTTGGACTCCGAATACACCTCATAGAGATATTTTCTTTGCTTCCAATCGATTTCGACAATGCTTCCAATTAGTAGCTTCGGCAGGTTATAGAAAGAGTTTTCTCTGCGAAACTGGTTTGACCACATGAGGTAACCAAAGCGGTGGGCGGCCAAAATGGTTGATTTTTGCCTGTCGGCCGGAGTCCCGAAATCCGAAACACGCCATACGCCTTTTTTGAGTGCTTCTTCGTAATTGTCGTAAGTTGCCTCGGCAAGGGTGGTATCGACTCCGGTTGAGATTATTTTGAGTTTTGATTCCATCGGTAAGGTTTCATCAAGCCTTGGTTGGTAATCAATATTTCTGGATTCGACCTGGGCAAGTGTGGAGCCGATAGAATGCTGCGCCGTTTCAGCCAGGACTTTTGAGGTTGACTTCCCTCCAACAGAGCTAACCCAAAACCAGACCGAAGGGGCATAAGAAATCAAAAGAAATAAAATGCCTACCGATGCAAGTGCTTTAGCAATTTTGATTAAGATACTTGAGATATGGATAGCATAAGCCGGATGTACTTCACGAAGTCCGGCTTCATTTTCGAGGCTATATGCGTGGTAGATAATGACTTCCGACATTTTTAACCAAAATCGGCTCCAAAAGGAGCGGGTAGTAAGCCTGCCCTACATACCACCCGCCCCTCTCGAAGCCGATAATTTTTTCAATTAGGGTATTGACAAAGACCTGTCAAACCTACTAGTCTGGTTGTGATTTGTCTTGTATCGTAAATATCCTGTCCTCAAGACAAATCGGTCAAAGAGAGCATTTCTATTCGTGGTGAGTCCCAGAGTTAAACCGAAGGAGTACCCAGCGATAGAGATGCTCTTTTTATTTGTCGCGCCTCGCCCTGCGCCGCAGGTCATCGGCGAGTAAAGCCGAGATCCACTTCACAAGCAAAAGCGAAACTTTCAAAGTACTGATAAAATATTACCATCCACTATCGATGCTGTCAAATCCCATAATAAAAGCTTGCCCAGTTCTACTGGTGCCCATAGTAAAACCCCTTCTAAAATCGACTTTGAGTTTCGCTTTTTATTCGTGCCAAAAAATAATTGTGGATATCTTGAGGAAAACCAAAACTAGAGGTCTAATTACTATTTAAGAAATCTGTGTATAGCTTCTCCGAGGAATTTAACCTGCTCCGAGGAAATTGGCCGGGTAAAACCAAGCCTTCTTGCCTCCCTAATCCTTTTTTCCTGGGCGACCACTTCCCTAATCTCGCCGATAAGCCCTATTTCGCCCACGGCTATTGCCTCTTTGGGCAAGGGCTTATCCATAAAAGCCGAGGCCAATGATAAGCAAATTGCCAAATCAACTGCAGGTTCGCGGACTATGATTCCTCCTGCCACATTCACAAAACAATCGTATTCATACAAAGGTAGGCCGCACCTGCGGGAAACAACAGCCAAGAGAAGCTCAAAACGCCTTGAATCAATTCCTTGGGCAACTCTTTTAGGAAAAGCCATCTTTGTAGGCACCACCAAGCTTTGAATTTCAACCAAAATCGGCCTTGTGCCCTGTAAAACAGAAGAAACGATGCTTCCGGGAACCTCTTTTCGGCTTTTTGTCAGGAAAATCTTCTCCGGACTACTCAAACCTATCAGCCCCTTGTCCTCCATCTCGAAAATTCCCACCTCATCGGTGGGCCCAAAGCGGTTTTTAACAGCACGAAGAAGCCTCAATGTGAGGCTCTTGTCGCCCTCAAACCATAAAACCGTGTCAAC
>Ga0315284_10014455_pt1 | contig 11244 bp, 6 predicted proteins | sample YL17G09_16_MG_FD_203696 | JGI IMG/M metagenome (GOLD analysis project Ga0315284, IMG submission 203696) | Sediment microbial communities from Yellowstone Lake, YNP, Wyoming, USA - YL17G09_16 | ecosystem: Environmental > Aquatic > Freshwater > Lake > Sediment | place: USA: Wyoming | collected...
GTACTCGTCCCTGAAGTCCAGGTGCGCGTCGAACTGCAGGACACCGACCTTCTTCTTCATGGCCCTGAAGGCCTTCAGGACCCCCGATGTGATGGAGTGCTCGCCGCCTAGCAGTATCGGGAACTTATTGGCCGAGAGCATTTTCGTGACCTGCTCCTCCACGGCCTCCACCGTCGCGTCGGCGCTGCCGCACTCCTCCAGGTTCCCGGCGTCGAAGATTGGCAACTCATCCAGGTCGAAGTCGTGCTCCTGGTGGTAGATCTCGAAGTTATAGGATGCCTCCCGGATGGCGTTGGGGCCGAACTTGGAGCCTGGCCGGTAGGAGCAGGTACCGTCGAACGGGACCCCGAGTATCGCGAACCGGGCCTCGTCCCATTCAGCGTTGGCCTCGGCGAAATGCAGGAAACGCGCCCTTTGCATGGCGACCACTTCCCTTCTCGTAAAACATTGAATTATGATGTCGAGGTCGGCGGGCCAAGGCAAGGCCCGCTCGGCCAAGGACTATTCCTCACCACTGGATATCCTCATGATCTTTTTGCGGCCCATGGCATCCATGTACTGGACCTCCATGCCCGGTTGGAGCTGGGCCTTGGTCGCCTCATCGATGCCAAGGTCGAAGGTCTCGTAGGTGGCCATGTCCATGAGCTGGACCTCCTTCGCGGCTATGGAAAGGACCTGGGCAGTCCTCTTGTCTATGAGCGGCACGTCCACCTTGTGCTTGACTGGGTGGACGACGCACCGCTTCTGCCCGTCGAACAGCCCGACGGCATCGATCTTGGCCTTGGCTTCGCCGTGTTTCCCTGGCTTGGAGGTGGAGATGCTGAGGATCTTGCAGGGCTCCCCATCGATTATCATGTAGCGGTTGGGCTTGAGCTCCCTGACCTCGCACATCGTCTTGGACATCGAATCCCTCGTCCAGGTATATCCCCGGCCCTCCATATATATCTTTTAGGGCACGTGTTCATTCCTCGGGTAATATTCAAATAGTCAATAGGATTCTAATGTTCAATGGGGGTCTCGCGTCCATGAAGTTCGCGCTCATTGGCAAGCTAGAGAGGGGGCTGGTCACGAAGACGGCCCAAAAGGTCTACGAATTCCTCATGGCCAAGGGGCTCGAGGTCCAGGTCGAGGAGGAGTTCGCCAAGTACCTGGGCGTGACGGGCGTCCACTGGAAGCAGATCAGCGCCGACATCAACATAACCGTCGGCGGCGACGGGACCATCCTGAAAACGCTGGAGGTCCTCGATGGGATGATCTTCGGAATAAACGCCGGGCGCTACGGCTTCCTCACCGAGGTCATGCCCGAGGACGCCATCACGGGCCTCGAGCGCGTCCTGAGGAACGACTACTTCGTCGAGGAGAGGCACAAGCTGGGCGTGACATTGAACGGCACGAGGCTCTACGACGCCCTGAACGAGGCGGTCATACACACATCGGTCATCGCGAAGATGCAGATGTTCGACCTGCGCGTCGATGGCATCGAGGTGGACCTCTTCCGGGCCGACGGCATGATAGTATCGACGCCGACAGGCTCGACAGGCTACTCTATGAGCGCCGGAGGACCGCTTGTGGACCCCAGGGTCCACGGTTTCATAATCGTGCCCATCGCGCCCTTCAAGCTGAACACGAGGGCCCTGCTGGTCCCCAACGAGGCCAAGATCGAGATACGCCTCATGGAGGCCAAACCCAGCGTCATGGTCCTGGACGGCCAGTACGAGAAGGTCGTCACCGAGGGCGACAGGATACTCTTCACAGCCTCGGAGAAGGTCGCGAAGTTCATCAGGTTCAAACCATCATACTACGACCTGCTCAGAAAGCAGTTCTATCCCGAGCGCAGGGACCGTGGGAGTGAGGGCGAGGATGAAAGTAAAAGGTTTCAAGAACCCGGGGAAGGCGGCCACAGGAAGCCGTAGGCCCTGGGCCATCAAGGCCAAGGTCCTCAAGCTCATCTTAGAGGCCTCGCGCGACACCTACCCAAACGAATTCTCTGCGGCCCTCCGGGCCGAGGACGGGGTCATCACCGAGGTGGTCATGCTGCCGGGTACCCTCCAGGGCGAGGCCGCGGCCATACTGCAACTGCACATGCTACCAGCGAACTATGGGGCCTGCGGCACGGTCCACAGCCACCCGTCGGGGGTCATCAGGCCCTCGGAGCAGGACCTGCGCCTGTTCGACGGCTTCGGGCTCGTCCACATAATCGTTGGGGAGCCCTTTGCCGACGATTCCTGGCACGCCTTTGATGCCTTCGGGAAACCCATGGAGCTCGAGGTCCTAAGCTAGGGCGCGCTCATTACTTCTTCATCTCGGCCCGGGCCCTCTCGATGTATATCCTGGCCTTGTCGGGCTGCTTGCCCTTCAGGAATGAGCTGGCCAGGGTCGCCAAGCTCTTGGCCTTCTTGATGTCTTTGCCGCCCTTCTCGAGCCCCTCGATCTCCTTGGACAGGGCATCGAGCTCCTCCTTCAGGGCCTCCTCCGCGGCCTTCTCAGGCCTCTTCGCCTCGGGCTTGGCCTCGACCTTGGGCCGCTCCTCCGTCTTCGGGGCCGCGGGCTCCTTGGTGAGCGCCTTGTCCTTGGCGATCTTGGACCACACGATCTTCTTCTTGCCCGCCTCGTCCTCCTTCTTGAGCTCGGGCACCTTGACGGGCCTCAGAACGGCATCGCAGCTGGGGCAGACCTTCCAGTCCGCCTCTACCTCGTCGCCGCACTTGGGGCACTTGCCGGCCACTGCGGAGGGCGCCTCCACCTTCTTGGGCACCTCCCTGGGCTTGACCTTGACCTCGGGCTTGGGCGGGGCCACGGGCTTGGGCGGCATGGCCTTCACGCCCAGCGGCGCGTCGCAGCTCGGGCAGACCTTCCAGTCCGCCTCCACCTCGTCCCCGCACTTGGGGCACTTGCCGGCTACGGCCGGGGGGACCTTCTCCATTATCTTGTCCACAATCGGCAGGGCCTCCTTGGGCTTCTCCACCGCCGGCGGCTTGGGGGGCACCTCTGCCTTGGGCACAATGTCCGCGTCGCAGCTTGGGCAGACCTTCCAGCCCGGCTCCACCGCGTCCCCGCACTTGGGGCATACGGGGCCCTTGGGCGCGGCCTTCTCGACCTTGGGCTCCTCCTTCGGGGTGGCCCTGGCATCTTCCTCGGCGATCTCCTCCGGCTTGATGGCCACCGTCTCGGCCAGCTCCGTTTCCGGGGCCGCCGGGGCCTTGAAGACCATGGTCTGTCCCGAGGAAAGTTCGGCGTTGCACTCGGCGCAGTTGGCCAGCCTCCCGGCGCAGCGCTTGTGGTACCTGGCCTGGCACGACGAGCACTTCAGCACGGACATGCCGTCGTTGAACATCACGCCGCAGTCGGCGCAGGCATCGTCGCTGACGTAGCCCACGGCCTCGTGCTTCTTCTCGACCGCCTCCACCTCGCCCTTCTCCGCCTTGCTGAAGTTGAAATGACAGTACGGACAGGTGAACATATCCTTGGAGACCTCGTTGCCGCACACCGGGCACGACATCATCGTCCGCTTGTGCTCGCGGGCCCTCCTGGCGGCCGCGCAATCGTCGCACAGGCCGCTCGGGTTCGTGGTCGTCTTCCTGCAATCGATGCAGGGCCTGGGTTCTGTGGCCCCAGGCCCGAACTTGAAGTCCGTCCGGTCGTAGGGGGACGCCTCGGCCTGCTTGGGCTGGTAGGTCGCCGGTTTGGTCTTGGCGTCCATGATGGCATTTACGGCCGCGTCCTCCTTGGCATCGGCCGCCTTCTTCTTCTTGTAGAGAACGAAGGCCACCACGATGACAAGGACGATGACGAGTATGATGGACCCCAGGACCAGCGGGTTCAGCAGCGGGTTGAGGACCACCGGCTTGGGCTTTGCCTGGACATCGATGACCACGTTCTTGTTGGAGTTCCCGTCGATCTGGTAGGCGGTCGAATCATCTAGGACCGCCCACAGCGTGCTCCTGCCCGATGTGTCAGCGACCCAGGTGGTCGTGGCCGTCACCGTGTTCCCGACGGTGATGTTGTCGACGGTCTTCTCGGACGTGGGGTTCCCGGATATCGACCCGAGATAGAACTTGACCTTGACATTGTGGGCGTCCGCATCGCCCGTGTTCTTGATCTGGACCGAGATGTTGATGACCTGCCCCTCCTTGGCTAGGATGGGCGTATAGGTCACGTCCATAAGCTTCAGTTTGGGTATCACAACGGTGATGTTGACGGTCCTCGTGACGGTCACGTGTCCGTCGGAGGCCGACAGGGAGGCCTGGTAATTCCCGGCCGTGTTGTATATGTGGTTCAGGTCCGTCTTCGTGTCTGTCTTGTGGTCCCCGAAGTCCCACGAGTAGGTGAGCGGGTCCTTGTCCAGGTCGTAGCTGGACGAGGTCTTGAAGTTGACCTCCTCGCCGACGAGGAACGAGTCCCCCTCCTTGGGTCGGTCTATGACGACCACCGGGGGCCTGTTCATGTTGCTCACGACGACCTTCCATTCGGTCTCTATAGAGAGCTTCCCGTCAGTGACGTTGACGCTAACGAAGCACGGGCTGCACTTGGACGAATCCCATCCATCGGCCGGCAGGAAGACCGTCTTCAGGTCAAAGGTCCCCGAGCTGCCGTTGCCCGTGGCCCTCTGGACAGAGTTGATGGACCAGTTGAACGTGAGATCGTTGTTGTCCGGGTCGGTGGCCTCGAAGGAGAACCTCTGGGTTTCCCCCTCCTTCATCAGGACATCGGTCTCGCTGGGGTCAAGGGTCGACAACACCGGCGGGCGGTCCACGTCAGTCACCGTGATGTTCCACTGGACGGAGTCCGACGCGATGCCGTCGCTGACGACCACCTTGACGAGATAGTTGCCGGCAAGGTCGTACTTGGGCGGGTTATCGTTGAAGGTGTAGGTGTTCGAGTTCTTGACTGCCGTCTGCTCCACGCCGTTCAGGAACCAGGCGACGGTGAGCACCTGGGTTTGCGTCGGTGTGTTGTCAGGGTCCATCTTCTCGATGGTGAATGTCGCCGGCTGGGCCTCGGTGATGGTGACCCTCGACGATGTCTCGGGGTCCGTGTTGAAGATCCGCGGGGGCCGGTTGATGTTGTTGACGTTGACGGTCCATGAGACCCCGATCTCCGGCATGCCTCCGAAGTACGAGTCCTTCAGCGTGAATTCTATTGTGTGGGAACCCTGGGAGACGAAGTCCGCGGAGTATGTCAGGTTCGAGTAGAAGTGGGTCTTGTTGAACGCGAACTTGTGGTCGATGGCTGGCTTGCCGTCAACCTTCCAGCTGGCTACGACGCTCTCGTTCTTCTGGTCAAGGTTGTCGTCGTGCCACTTCACAGAGAACGAGATATCCTTCCCCTCGTCGATTGTATTGCTGGACTGGGCCGGCGTGTATCCCTCTATCACCGGCGCCACCTCGGCCTCGGAAACGGTTATCTTCCCGTCCTTGACGGTCTCCGAGATCCCCTCGTCGTCGAGCACCGTGAAGTTGACGTAGTATTCCCCTGGGGCCAGGTTGTTCATGTTGAGGACGTCCAGAGCTCCCATGTCGTAGGCCTTGGTGTTCAGGTAGAGGGTCCTCTTGAGTGTCGATAAGTTGTTGTCGGTGGAGGTCATCTCGAACTTAATATTCTGGCCCGTCTGGTAGACCTCGCCATCCTTGGGGCTCTTGACTATAACTATATGCGGGTACTTCTGGGGGAGGTTGGCCACATCGAAGGTGTTGACCTGGGATGCGAGGGGTTGGGGCCAACCGCCGATGCCTACCCCCGTACCGGCGTTGTCCTCCCGGACAAAGAGATTGAACCCCTTCGAAAAAGAATAGCCCAATGTGCCTCCCAGCTCGTCCAAGGGCCCGTCGTAGGGTATCTTGTACTCCTGGAACCTGTGCTGCGTCCCGGAGTTCGGGGTGGTCACAAAGCCCGCGGCAATGACGGAATTGCCTCCCTGGCCAACGGAATATGTGACGGCACCGGTCACGGCGGAGTTCCAGAAGGTCCCGTCGCCCCAGGCGATGAGGCCGAAATCGGCGTTCTTGCCGCCAAATGAGATGCCAGACGAACCGGGCGCGTTCGGTTGATAGGTTATCTTGCCGTCGTTGTTGCCGTCCCATATCATCGACGTGTATTCGAGCTGGTTCGCCGACCCGTCCATGTCCTGGTCGATATCGGAGACCACGTCCACGGCGACATAGAGCCACACCCCATCTGCTTCGATGTATAGCTTGACCGTGTTCGCGTTCACGCCCACGTCTATCACCTTGGCGCTGTTCCATTCCGTGGGGTTCACCCAGGTGCCGTCTATGGTAGGAGCTGCCCAGGACATCCTTGGGATTAACACCGCCCTGGGTCCCGCCATCGGGCCGTCCCCCGCCCCATGGAGCAAGGCAGAGGCCATCGATGACATGCCTAGGACAAGGATGAGGACCATTGAGATACTAATCAGCCTCTTGGACCATCCATGCACGGACACCACCCTCACATTCTGAGGACTTCTCAGATTGGCCTCTCTGCGGAACGGGGTAATCAAGTTCAATATGACTAATCCTATATATATCATTCCTATAATAATATTTATTAGGATAAAGATGAGAAACGGAATTCAAGATAATGGACAACAAAAAATGAAATAAAAGAATAAAAAAGAAAGATTTTGAGCGCCCTCACTTCTCGGCCGGAGGGGCCTCCTCGCCGCCGCCCTCCGCCGCCTCTCCGCCACCCTCCCCGCCGCCCGTGCGGTCCTTCTTCTCCCTGGCCGCCCTCCTCCGCTCGAGCCTCTTCTTCCTCCTTTCTGCCGCGGTCTCGGCGCCCTCGGCGGATATCATCGAGAAGGCCTTGTCGTACCTCTCCTTGACCTCGCTTGCAATGTCCTCGGCCTCCTCTGATTCCTCGAGGGCCACCTCGAAGTTGCCCGCTTTGAGGGACGCCTTGGCGTTGTTCAGCAGTGCGTCGGCCTCGTCCACGTCGATGCCCAGCTCCTTGACCTCCTTGATGGCCTCATCGGCGTACTTGACCGAGTCCTTGGCATCGCACGAGAAGCACTGGACGCCCAGCTCGGTCGTGGGCTGGCCGCACCGCGGGCACTTGAAGGACTGGTAGGATGGCGACACGTCTCCATATCCGCCGACGCCACCCACCTGTCCGCCATATTGGTCGTACGTGCCATAGCCGGCCCCTCCGTACTGGCCATAGGGGTCCGCCCCGGCGGTCCCGCCGGTCAGGTCCGCGAAGTCTGCCTGCATCTGGGCCTTGAGCTTCGCTTCCATTTCGGCCTTCTCCTTCTTGGCCCTCCGCTCGTGGGACCCCTGGGCCGCCTTCACGCCGAAGTAGCCCACCAGGGCCAATACGATGATGACTATCAGGATGAGGGCGAAGATGGTGTAGTCCACGGGCTTCTTCTCGACCACGATCTGGGCGCAGTTAACCGTCTGGCCGCGGGTACCCGGGGGCACCACCGATGTGCACAACTTGTGTATGCCAGGCGACGGGGTCCAGGAGATGTTGATATCCGTGGGATGCGAGGTCCCCATGGGCACCTTGGGGATGGTCGTCGAACCGACGGGCCTGTTTCCGTCGTTCAGGACAACGCCTATGTTGGTGGCGTTGACCGCCCCGTTATTGGTGACCGTTATGGACACCTGCACCTTCTTGTCCTCGACGTACTTCAGGCTCGGGTCGAGGGTGATCCTCACAATCAGGTTGGGCTCCTTCGGGGGAACGAGGTTGATCATCACCGTGGCGTAGGCCTGCTCTACTGTGGGAGTGTACTTCACGGTAAGACGTATGTTATGTGTTCCGACCCCGCCTAGGTCCTTCGGATTGACAATTAGCGTACATCCCGTGCCTATGTTCCTTCCGTCCACGAGCCATGTGTAAGTGAAGCCGTCGAGCTTGCAGTTCGGGTCGAAGTTCGAGTGGCCCTTGAACGTGATGCTGCTCACGCTCGTATTGTACTCGGCCCCGGCCGTCGGGACCTCGATGATCGCCTGCAGGGTCTCCTTGTAGTGTATGGCGATGTTGCCGATATGGAGGGCCCCGACGCTGTCGGTCAGCAGCTGGACGGGCACGTCCACGAAGCCCTTGGCGTCGGCCCTGTCCTGGTTGGCCTTGACATATAGGCTCAGGGCGGTCTTGAGGTCGGGCTTGGCCTCGTAGGTGTAGGTGACATTGACCTTGTCGAACTTCAGTGTGCCCGGGTACGTGGCCGCGATCTTCAGGGGCACGTCTACAACGAGGTTGCCGTAGGGGTCGTAGTCCTCCTCGGCCGCGTGATATGTGTCCAGGTACTTCTGGACCTCGGCCTTCAGGACGCCCCCATCGTTCTTCCCTATGGTCTGCGCGAAGGGCCCGAGGTTGTTGTAGTAGATGGAAATGCCCTTGGCACCGCCCAGGATGATGTCCATGGCGTTGTCATTGTTGAGGTCGCCCAGGGCGAGGGAGTTCTGGTCCTGGCCGACCTGTGCGAGCTGCCTGCCGTCCTGCAATATGCCGTACTCGTTCTTGACGCTGTATATCCAGCCGTCGGCGTTGAGGCCCAGTACGTCCACATCGCCGTCCAGGTCCAGGTCGCCGGCCGTGATGTCCTTCATGGTCTCGAGACCGCCCCTCAGAGACTGGGCATCCTCGAAACCGCCGCCCAAGTTGTAGGCCACGTAGAACGAGCCGTCCTGGCTGCCGGACACAAGGTCCGGGCTGTTGTCCCAGTTCAGGTCCACGACCGCGAGCGAGGTCAGGTCGCTACCGCCCGAACGGACCGGCTTGGCGTCCTGCCAGCCCTTGGCCGTGTTCTTGACCGTCCACCAGGTCCTGTCGTTGTTCGCCCCGACCAGGTCGTTCATGGCGTCCAGGTCCGTGTCCACGACCTGAACCTTGTTCATGGCCCCCGTTCCGGCCTTGACCTCGATGGGATTCTTGAACTGCGATTTAGTATTATCATAAGTGGAGACGAAGAACTGGCCTCTGAGGTATCCGCCGACGACGTCACCCCAACCGTCGCCGTTCACGTCGCCGAAAGCGACGCTCTCCATCCTGCTGTTGGCGTTCGGTGATGATACCATGAACCCCGGATACTGCAGGTTGCCCATGCCGTCGTTCAGAAGGACGTAGATCTTCCCGTCGGCCGCAGATAGGGCCAGCTCGTTGCTGATGTCTTGGTTGAAGTCTCCCAGGGAACAGTCCAAAAGTTCTGGTACGACGTTCCCCTGGCCCACGACGATGGACGTGGTGTTGGGGCTGTAGCCGTTGGGCTCCAGCTTATTGTGCAGGAACACGAAGAGGTTGCCCCCGTTCCCGGCCGCGACTATGTCCTTGTACGTGTCGAACAGGAAGTCCAGGTGGTCGACGCAGACCGAGTTGATGCCCACGGGGTTCCCGTTGAAGTCCTTGGTCGGGATGAATGGCCCCTTCGAGAAGCCTATACTGCTCTTGTACCAGACGGTCTTCGTGCTCTGGCCGACGGTCATCCTGTACTCGTACTGCCCAGACTGGGTGTTGTTGACATCGAATTTAATGTCCTGTATCTTGGCCCCCACGGGCAGCGGTATGTAGAGGTACTGCGTGTCCTTGGAGCCGTAGGTGGGCTCCTCGGTATCGGACTCGTTGGCGAACAGGGCCTGGTGGCCGAAGGCCCCGGTCCACACCCAATCGTCACCGTTGCGCCCGACATCGAGCCTGGGCCTCTCGGGATAGTTCACTTCCTCCCACTGGGTCCCCGGGTCCGTGATGTAGGGCTCCCCCGTTATGCCCAGTGTGGCGCTCTGGAGGCTCCAGCCCTTGTTGAGGCTTAGGTTCATGGTGAACGCCTTGGCGACGGCGTTGGTGTCCCACACCAGGTTCATGTCCGTCCAGCCTTCCTTCGTCTTGGTGACGTCGCCCTCCTTGGTCTCCAGGGCCATCGCCGTCGGTGCCGTCGTGAAAATGGCGCAGCAAGGCCCAAAGACAAAGATCGTCACAACAAGGGCCGTCAGGACTGTCTGCTTCTGCATCAAGGACCACCGTCCAGATGTAAATAAGTCAAACTGGCTGATACGAATGGGGCTTTAATAATATAGCGTATGTATATACGTTTCGGTTTTTTCACCGTCGGCCGCATCCTCGGACCTCCACTTGGAGAGGTGTATCTGGGTAATCCAGTATAAAAGATGATTCGTTATGGATGGGATTCTGGGGCCGGGCACGGCCCTCTCATCAGGTCGTTCCCTCGACGGATGGGCCCGGGCCGTGGACGGTGGGACCGCACCCGTGGCAGATATTATCTAGCATTAAAGGCCCACGGGGTCGTGGTTCGGCCGTTCGTTGTCTCGAAGCGGCATCAATGGCCCCTCTGGGATCGCAACGCCTCATTCCTCGGAAGGGCCGGTCTTTGGCCGTCGGGTCTTCGAGGCTTTCGGCCTCGACCTCTTTTTCAAGCGGTCGTATAGGATGCCTCCGATGAGCGGGAGGAATGAGATGATGATGATGGCCACGAAGACGGTCTCGAGATGGTCCTTGACATATGGGATATTGCCGAACACGAACCCTAATGAGAGCATGAGGGAGACCCAGCTGAATGTACCGATCATTTCGAAGACGACGAACTTCCTGTATTTCATGGCCCCGACACCGGCCACGAACGGGGCGAAGGTCCGTATGATGGGAATGAACCTGGCGATGACGACGGTCTTGCCGCCATGCTTCTGATAGAACTCATGGGCACTGTCGAGGTGCTTCTTGCTGAATAGGCGCGATTTCTCCTGCTTGAATATCTTGGGCCCGACCATGTGGCCGATCCAATAGTTCAGGTTGTCCCCGATCATGGCCGCGGCCACGAAAACGACGAAGAGGGCCCAGGGGTTGAAAAGCCCGATGGCGGCCAATGCGCCGGCCGCGAAGATGAGCGAATCCCCGGGAAGGTATGGAAAGACGACAAGGCCGGTCTCGCAAAAGATTATAGTGAAAAGTATCAGGTATGTCCAAGCGCCGAACTGCTGTATCAGGTCCTTCAGGTAATCGCTGATGTGAAGTATGAAATTGATGAGGTCCATGATAGAGGTCATGCAGGTCATGCAATGTTCATCCTAGGGTGCAACAGCCCGTTTAGGGGCACGTTCCTCCGATACCTGTTGAGGAAAAAGGGCCATCTTTATATAAAGTATTTCATTCGAACGAAAAGGAAAGTACAATGGGCTCAGCCGGATTCGAACCGGCGACCTGCGCTGTGTGAGAGCGCCGTCATAACCAACTAGACCATGAGCCCGTGTTGCATTCGCTGGCCCGCCCGACGGGCCTCGCGTTTAGCAA